>Ga0075428_100000754_pt1 | contig 33635 bp, 34 predicted proteins | sample RhiMetdeltSRZDD2_FD_75291 | JGI IMG/M metagenome (GOLD analysis project Ga0075428, IMG submission 75291) | Populus rhizosphere microbial communities from Tennessee, USA - Rhizosphere MetaG P. deltoides SRZDD2 | ecosystem: Host-associated > Plants > Roots > Rhizosphere > Soil | place: USA... | reverse complement strand
TCACCGCATCCGGCCAGACGGTGAACCCCAAGCCGGGCCGGGTACCGATCTGGATCGGCGGCAACAGCCGGCTGGCGCGCCGGCGGGCGGCGACGGTCGGCGACGGCTGGAGCCCCTTCCCGGCACCCGCCGTGCTGGCCGCGACCGCGAAGACGGCCCCGTTGGAATCGGTGGACGACCTGGCGGTCATGCTCGACCACCTGTGGCGGTGCGTGGAGGAGGCCTGTCGGGACCGGGCGGCGATCGACGTGGCCGTCTCGGCCCTGGGGTGCACGGGTCCCGGCGGGCCGGACTTCGAGCCCCAGCGGCACCTCGACACGCTGGCCGCTCTGGCCGACCTGGGGGTCACCTGGACCAGCACGGGCGTCCCCGGCGACAGCCTCGACCACGCGCTGGAGGCCCTGGAGGCCTACGCCACGACGGTGATCCATCCTCTCCGGCGCCTTTGAAGGCCATCGGCCCTCATGGGGCCGTCCTGCTTCAAGATCGTCGGGTGGGCGGTCGAGCTACCAGGGGCCGTAGACGTAGTCGCCGGTCTCGGGGTGGTGGTACCAGCCGGCCGCGGCGGAGGTCCCCCCGTCGACGTGGAGCGTCTGGCCGGTCACGTAGCTCGACAGGCCGGACGCCAGGAACACGGCCGCACCCGCGACGTCGTCCACGTGGCCCACCCGACCGAGGGGGATGGTCTGGGCCAACCGCGGGCTGCTCCCGGTCTCCGGCGCGAGCCGCATCATCCCCTCGGTGGGCGTGATGTCGGGCGCCAGCACGTTCACCCGGATGCCGTGCGGCGCCAGCTCGAGCGCGGCGGTCTTGGTGAAGTTGTCCACGCCCGCCTTCGCCGCCGCGTAGGCCGCGTACCCCGGCGCCGCCCGGCTGGCCTCGATCGAGCTGACGTTGATGATGCTGCCACCTCGGCCGGCGGCGACCATGACCCGCGCCACCCGTTGGGTGCACAGCATCACGTGCTTCAGGTTGGCGCGGTACAGCGCGTCCATCCCGTTCTCGGAGATCTCCAGCAGGGAGGACACGAAGACCCCGCCGGCGTTGTTCACCAGGATGTCGAGGCGGCCGTAGCGCTCCAGCGTGGCCTCGACGGCCCGGTCGACCTCGGCCGCGACCCGCACGTCGGTCGGCACCGCCAACCCCTCGACGGCCGCGGCGCTGGCGGTGCAGGACTCGGGATCCCGCTCCCAGACCGCGACCGCGGCGCCGAAGGCCGCCAGTCCGCCGGCGATGCCGCGTCCGAGCCCGGCTCCACCGCCGGTGACCGCGGCCACCAGGCCGTCGAGGGCCACGGCGTTCCGGTCCAGCGCCATGCGTCGCTCCTCCGTCCTGCTCCGGTCAGTCCCGCGGCAGGCCCAGGACCCGCTCACCGATGATCGTCCGCTGGATCTCGTTGGTCCCGGCCCAGATCGAGGCGCCGTGGTAGTAGAGCCAGGACCGCTGCCAGGCGCCGTCGCCGGGGTTGCCGTCGGCGCCCCGCCACAGGGGCGACGACGTCCCGAGGACGGCCATGGCCACCTCGTGGAGGCGCTGGCTCATCTCGCTCCAGTAGAGCTTGAGCGCACTGCCCTCCGGTCCGGGGGCCTGGCCCTTGGCCAGCCGCGACAGCGAGCGCCAGTTGTTGAGCTGGAACAGCCGGACCCCCACGAACGCCTCCATCAGGCCCTGGCGCACCTGCGGGTCGTCGTAGCTGCCGTTGGCGACGGCCAGCCGGACCAGCTCCTCGATGAGCTGGGCGTGGATGACCAGCTGGCGGGGGTTGGTGCCCCGCTCGTGGGAGAGCGTGGAGCTCGCCACCGCCCAGCCCCGGTTCACCTCCCCGACCAGCTGGTCGTCGGCCACGAAGACGTCGTCCAGGAAGACCTCGTTGAACTCCGCTTCTCCGGTCAGCTGCACCAGGGGTCGGACCTCGACGCCCGGATCCCGCATGTCCACGACGACGTAGGAGATGCCGTGCCGCTTCGGCGCGGCGGGATCGGTCCGGGCCAGGCAGATGCCCCAGTCGGCGAACTGGGCGTAGGAGGTCCAGACCTTCTGGCCGGTGACCCGCCAGCCCCCGTCGACCCGTGCGGCCGCGGTGCGCAGGCCGGTGAGGTCGCTGCCGGCGTCGGGCTCGCTGAACAGCTGGCAGAACAGGGTGCTGGCGTCGAGGATCCCCGGCAGCCAGCGCTCCTTCTGCTGGTCGGTGCCGTGGGCCAGGAGGGTCGGACCGGCCAGGTTGAGGCCGATGCGGCCGACCAGCTCGGGCGCCCGGGCCCGGGCCAGCTCCTCCTGGACGATGTAGTGCTCGAGCGGGCCGGCGCCGCGGCCGCCGTACCGGGCGGGCCAGGTGACGCCGACCAGCCGCGCTGCGGCCAGCTTGGCCTGCCAGACCCGGCCCTCGCGCACCTCCTCGGCCAGGTCCTCGGGCCGGGGCGGGAGGCCGACGCCGTACTCCCAGGGCAGGTTGGCGTGGAGCCACTCCCGCACCTCGCTCCGGAAGCGCTGCTGCTCGGCCGAGGGCGTGAGGTCCACGCCAGATGACGTTAGTGGGGTGTCTCGTGACGCTCGCCCGGGAAGCGGCGAGTCAGATTCGTCGCTGGCAAGGACGCAGGACGAAGGCATAGCCGTAGCTACGTCGAGGACGAGGACGCAGCCAGCGGCGAATCTGGCCGGCGATTCCCGGCGTTGGGTTGCGAGACACCCCACTACCGTTAGTTCTCATGGATTTCGAGCTGTCCGACGACCAGGTCGCGCTGCGGGACGCCGCTCGCGACCTGCTGGACGGCTACGCCGCCCCCGCCAAGGTCCGGGCTCACGTCGCCTCCCTCGCCCCCTACGACCCGACGGTGTGGAAGGCGATGATCGAGCAGGGCTGGCTGGGGATCGACCTGCCGGAGACCGACGGCGGCCTGGGCCTCGGGTTCGTCGAGGCCGCGGTGCTCATGGAGGAGGTGGGCCGCCACGTCGCCCCCGCCCCCTTCCACCAGACCCTGCTCGCGCTGGGGGCGACGACGGGGTCGGACTGGACCGAGCGCCTGCTCGGCGGCGCGATCGGCGCCGTCGCCTGGCATCCGGGACAGGACGCGGTGCTCGTTCCCTACGCGCCGGTCGCGGACGTCGTCGTGCTCGCCTCGCCCGATCGCGTCGTCCTCCACGACCTGACCACGGGCGAGCGCCCCAAGGCCGAGCCGGCCATGGACCAGACCCGCTGCGTCGGCTGGGTGCCGGCCGGGCGACCCGGCGGCACCGAGATCGGGGGGCCCGAGCAGGCGGCCGCGCTGCTGGACCGGGGTGCGGTCGCGACCGCGGTCGAGTCCCTGGGGGCCGCGCAGCGGGCGCTCGAGATGGCCGTGGACCACGCCAAGACCCGGGTGCAGTTCGGCAAGCCGATCGGCTCGTTCCAGGCCGTGAAGCACCGGTGCGCGGACATGCTGGTCGACGTGGAGGGCATGCGCTCGACGGCCTACCACGCGGCCTGGTCGGTGGCGGCCGCCGATCCCGACGTGGCAGTGGCGGCGTCGACGGCCAAGGTGTGGTGCGCCGACGCGGCGCGGCGGACGATGGCATCGGCGCTCCAGGTCCATGGCGGCATCGGGTTCACCTGGGACCACGACCTGCACTTCTTCCTCAAGCGGGCCCAGCTCGACCAGGTGAGCTTCGGCGACGCCCGGGTCCACCGGGATCGCCTCGCCCGGCTCCTGCGGGCCAAGGTCGAGACCGGTACCCCCATCGTCTGATCGCCTCCGGCGAATGTGGGTCTCGGGCGAGATCCCGCCTCAGGCCAACGACGCGCGGAGGGCGGCGCGGTCGGGCTTGCCGGCCGGGAGCAGCGGCAGCGCCTCCACCACCTCGACCCGCTCGGGCCACTTGAACTTCGTGATCCCCCGGGCCGCGAACCACGCCTGGCACTCGTGGAGGTCGAAGGCCGGGTCGGCCTCGACGAACGCGCACACCCGCTCGCCCAGCCGCGGGTCCGGGTAGCCGACCACCGCCGCCTGGCGCACCGCCGGGTGGGCCTCGAGGACGCCCTCGACCTCGGAGGCCGCGATGTTCTCGCCGCCCCGGATGATCACGTCCTTGAGCCGCCCCACGACGGTCAGCCACCCGTCGGGGTCGACGGCCCCCAGGTCGCCGGTCCGGAACCAGCCGTCGGTGGTGAAGGCCGCCTCGGTGGCCGCCGGGTCGTCGTAGCCGGCGCACACCTCCGGCCCTCGGACCCAGATCTCGCCCGTCGCTCCCGGCGCCACGTCCCCCAGCCCCGGCGCGGCGTCGATGGCCTCGATGGCGTCGATGGCGTCGATGGCGTCGACGGTGTCCACCACCCGCAGCTCGGCGTGCCCCACCGGACACCCGTCGGTCGTGGCGGCCCGGTCGAGGTCGTCGTCCAGGGTCGAGGTGGTGACGGTGGGCGCCTCGGTCGAGCCGTAGGACCGCTTGACCCGGCACTCCAGGGCGGCCGACGCCGACCGGACGAAGGCCGGCGTGACCCCCGCGCCGCCGCACGACACCTGACGCAGCGACCGCACCCGCTCCGTCGCGAAGCCGGGCACGCCGAGCAGCGCCACGAAGAACGCCGGCGGGCCGACCATGAAGCTGACCTGCTCCCGCTCGACGAGCTCGAGCGCCGCGCCCGGCTCCCAGCGGGCCATGGGGACGGCACGCATGCCGCCCACGGTGACGAGCACGCCGTTCAGCAGGCCCGAGATGTGGGCCAGCGGCGGCGCGAGCAGGAAGCAGTCGTCGGCGCCGAGCTGGTGGGTCCGCGCCATCAGCCGGGCCTTGTAGGCCAGCCCCCGGTGGGTGTGCAGCGCGAGCTTCGGCACCCCCGTCGACCCCGCCGTCGCCAGCGCCACGGCGACGCCCGCTGGGTCGACCTCGACCGCACCGCGCGGCGCCGGCCGCCCCGCCGGCACACCGTCACCGGGCCCGACGAACACCGCCGGATCGAGGCGGGACAGCAACGCGCTGACCTCCGCCGGGCCAGCCAGGTGGTGAAGCGGCGCGGCGACCGCACCGACCCGCCAGGCCGCCCGGTAGAGGGCGATCGCGTCGAGCCCGTTCGGCCGCTGCCAGGCGACGGTCTGGCCCGGCTCGACCCCGGCGGCGAGGAGGCCGCCCGCCACCGTCGCGACCCGCTCCTCCAGGGCAGGAGCGCCGACCAGGATCCCGTCGAGCGGGTCGTCACCCCAGGGTCCACCGGGAGCCGACCACGTCCCGGCGAGGGGGTGGTCGTAGGTGGGGCGCAACGTCCGTCGCCCGCTCCTCCGTCGCGACACGGGTGTTAGTTTGGCACGGATGTCCCCGACCGGAGGACGCCGGGTGCACCCGTGGACCTGACCTTCACCCCCGAGGAGCAGGCCTTCGCCGCCGCGGTCCGATCGTGGCTCGCCGACCACCTCGAGCTGCCACCTCCCTTCCGGTCCCCGGAGGACGAGATCGAGTGGGGCCGCCGCTGGCAGGCCAAGCTGGCCGCCGCCCGATGGGTCGGCATCCACTGGCCGGTCGAGTACGGCGGCCGCGGCGCCTCACCGGTGCACGTCGCCCTGTTCAACACGGAGTACGGCCGGGCCCGGGCGCCCCAGCCCGTCAACCGGGTCGGCATCAACCTGGCCGGACCGACCTTGCTGGCCCACGGCACCGACGAGCAGAAGCGGCGCTGGCTGGGCCCGATCCTCACCGCCGACGAGCTGTGGTGCCAGCTGTTCAGCGAGCCGGACGCCGGCAGCGACCTCGCCAGCCTCCGGACCACGGCCCTCGCGGTCGAGGACGGCTGGCTGCTCAGCGGCCAGAAGGTCTGGACGTCCTACGCCCAGTTCGCGCGCTGGGGCATCTGCCTGGCCCGCACCGACCCCGACGCTCCCAAGCACGCCGGACTCTCCTACCTGGTCGTCGACATGCACGATCCGGGAGTCGAGGTCCGGCCGCTGGTGCAGATGACCGGCGACGCCGAGTTCAGCCAGGTGTTCCTGGACGACGTGTTCGTCCCGAACGCCCACCTCGTCGGCGGCCTGAACCACGGCTGGGCGGTGGCCAACACGACGCTGGCCCACGAGCGGGGCACCAGCTTCCCCTTCAAGGAGCAGGTGGTCCACGAGACCTACCTGCAGGAGCTGTACGAGCTCGCCGCCGAGCGCGGGGCGCTCGACGACCCCGAGCTGGCGTGCGCGCTGGCCCAGTCGTTCGTCGAGCTGCGGGTGCTGCGCCTGCACAACTGGCGCACCCTGTCCCACCTGGCCGCGGGCCACGAGCCCGGCGCCGAGTCGAGCTGGATCAAGCTGACCTGGAGCGCCATGAGCCAGCAGCTCGCGGAGCGCGCGCTACGCCTCCTCGGCGCCGAGAGCTCCCTGGTCGGCAAGTGGTCGCGCCAGTGGCTCTGGTCCGGCGCGGCCAGCATCGCCGGGGGGACGTCCGAGGTGCAGCGCACGATCATCGCCGAGCGCATCCTCGGCCTCCCCCGCGGCTGACCTAGTGGCGGGCCGGCTGGCCGGCAGCCGGCCGCGCGTCGGGCGGGAAGGCCCGGATCATGTTCTCCTGCACGAAGCTGGCCAGCAGGCGGCCGTCGTCGCTCCACACGTCGCCCTGGCCGTAGGACCGGCCCCGCCCCGCGTACGGGCTCCGCTGGGCCAGCAGCAGCCACCGGGACGCGTCGACCGGCTCGTGGAAGACGATGGTCTGGCTGAGCACCGTGGTCGACATCGTGACGTGGGCCTGGGCCTGGCCGAGCCCCTCGTGGGGCCGCATCGCGGTGCCGATGAGGAAGCCGTCGCTCGCGTAGGCCACCAGAGCCCGGCCGATGACCGGGTCGGTGGGCCCGCCGGGGAAGCGCACCCACACGTCGAGGGACGGTGGACCGACTCCCTCGTCGGCCAGATCGACGTCGCCGACCGTGCGCACGTCCCAGATCCCGTTCACCGACCGGGGAGCCCAGTCCTCGGGACGACCCGCGTCCGGTGGGTCGGGCTCGTAGCGGATGAGGTCCTCGTCCGGCGCGTGGAGCAGCGCGGTCGAGCGGGCGCAGGTCCGCCCGTCCTGGCGGATCGACACCGTCGTGCTCGCGAAGGACCGCCCGGCGTGGATGGGATCGAGCTCGATGTCCAGGGGCGCGTCCGGCCGGGCGCTCCGGGCGAAGACCGTGTGCAGCGACTTCAGGTCCTTGTCGGGCGCGGCCCGGCCGGCGGCGATCACCGCCTGTGCCAGGAGCTGGCCGCCGAACACCACCTCCCGGCCCTCGTCCAGGCTGCCGGCGGTGAACCCGCTGTCCGTCGGTGTGAGGTCGAGGACCGCCAGCAGGCCCGCCAGCCCGCTCACGGCCGCCAGGCCACGGACTTGGTCTCGGTGAAGACCTCGAGCCCCTCACGGCCGCACTGGCGGCCGATGCCCGAGCCCTTGTAGCCGCCGAAGGGGGAGTCGGCGCCGTACCACAGCCCCCCGTTGATGGAGAGCGTGCCGGTGCGGATCCGCCGGGCGACGGACTTGGCCCGCTCCAGGTCGCCGGAGGCGATCATCCCCGACAGCCCGTAGGTGGAGTCGTTGGCGATGCGCACGGCGTCGTCGTCGTCCTCGTAGGGCAGCACCACCAGGACCGGCCCGAAGATCTCCTCCCGGGCGATGGTCATCGAGCTGTCGACGTCGGCGAACAGCGTCGGCTCGACGTAGTAGCCCCGCGCCAGGTGCGACGGGACACCTCCCCCGACCACCAGGCGCGCCCCCTCGGCCTTGCCCTTCTCGATGTAGCCCAGCACCCGCTCCTGCTGGCGGCGGGAGATCTGGGGGCCCTGCAGCACCGACGGGTCGGTGGGATCGCCGTACCCCCAGCTCTCGAACCCGGCTGCGATGCGCTCGACGGAGGACTCATAGCCCTCCCGCGGCACCAGGATCCGGGTCGCGATGGCGCAGCCCTGCCCGCCGTGGAAGCACGACATCACCACCCCGGCCAGCGCCTGGTCCAGGTCGACGTCGTCCAGGAACAGGTTGACCGACTTCCCGCCCAGCTCCAGGAAGACCTGCTTGAGCGTGGTGGAGGCGGCTTCCATGATGCGGCGCCCGGTGACCGTCGAGCCGGTGAAGGCCACCATGTCGACATCCGGCGACATGGTCAGCACCTCGCCCACCAGGTGGTCCGCGCTGTTGACGATGTTCACCACACCCGGCGGGAACTCGGTCTGCTCGGCGATGAGGCGGGCGACGAAGGAGGCGTGCCACGGCGTGTCGGGGGCCGGCTTGACCACGCAGGTGTTGCCCATGGCCAGGATGGGACCGAGCTTGTTCAGCAGCAGCTCGATCGGGAAGTTCCAGGGCAGGATCACCCCGACCACCCCCACCGGCTCCTTCCAGACCTGGCGCTCGCTCTCGTAGCCGAGCCCCATGGCGTCCTTCGGGGGCAGGTCGCGCGACCACTCGAACTGGTCGATCATCTCCGCCGGCCAGCGGAGCGCCTCGCGGAGCGGCGCGTCGAGCTGGGGACCGTAGGTCGTGAGCACCGGGCACCCGGCTTCCGTGACCAGCAGGCTGCGCAGCGTCTCGACCTCGGCCTCCAGCGCGTCCTGGAGCTGGAGCAGGCAGCGTTGGCGCAGCGCGCCGTTGGTCGACCAGTCGGTCGTGTCGAAGGCCCGGCGCGCGGCGGCGACGGCCCGCTCCATGTCGCTGGCCGATCCGCTGGCGGCCTGCCCGATCACCTCCTCGGTGGCCGGGTTGATGTTCTCGAAGGTCGCACCGTCGTCCGCATCGACCAGCTTCCCGTCGATCAACAACCGCACATCGTCCACAGCGTCCCCTCCTCGGTCGGCTTCTGATCTAACACATGCGTCGCACGTGTGCACCCTGAGCTGGTCAATCCGCTGGTCAGACCGCGTCGGTCGGGCTGGCCGGCAAAGCTAATCCGCCTGTCTTAGTCTGAAGGAGTCGGCGGCCGGCCGAGGTCGCCGCAGGGGGGAATCGACCATGACCGACCTTCTCGACCGACCGGCCGTCGCCGAGCCCGAGGGCGAGCCCGACCGTCCGGGACCCGAACCCGAGGCCCGACCAGCCGAGCCCGTCGTGCGTCCGGAGCACTGGCTCCTGGCCGCCTTGCTCCTGGGCGCCGGCGCCATCCACGCCGCGATGGCCCCGTCGCACTTCGGCGAGTGGGCCCTCGAAGGAGCCGGCTTCCTGGTGGCGGCCTGGGCCCAGCTGATGCTGGCGGTCGCCGTGGTGGTCCGGCCTTCCGGCCGGGTGCTGCGCGCCGTCACCGGGACCAGCCTCGCCCTCATCGTGGTCTGGCTGGTGAGCCGCACGTCCGGCCTGCCCTTCGGCCCGCACTCCGGGCACCCCGAATCGGTCTCCATCGTCGACGGGGTCTGCGTCGTGCTCGAGGGTCTCGCCGTCATCGTGGCCCTGGGACTGCTGCCCCGGGTGGCCCGGGGCAAGGGTGTGGCCCTGGTCGGCGCCGTGGGCGCCCTGGCGTTCGCGACGGCCGCCGTCGCCTCGCCCGCCGCCCGTGACCATGCGGCCCACAGCCACGGCGACCACGGGACCGCCGCCACGGCCGGGCACGACCACGGGGCCGCCACCGGAGACGACCTGGGCTTCTCGGACCTCGCCAACGGCCACCAGCACGAGCACGGGAACGACGAGCCCCTGACCACGGAGGAGCGGGTGACGCTGGCCCAGCAGCTGGCGGCAACCGCCGAGCTGGTGGAGCGCTACCCGACCCTCGCCGACGCCGAGGCCGCGGGCTGGACCCGAGCCGGCCCCTTCTCACCGGGCCTCGGCACGCACTACATGGGGCCCGGCTTCTCGCCCAACGCCGACGGCGTGATGGACCCCGAGGACCTGCTCACACCGATGCTGATCTTCGACGGGCTCGAGCCCGACGCCCCGCTGGCCGGCTTCATGTACCTCGCCTACGGCACCAGCAGCGAGCCGGCGGGCTTCGCCGGGCCCAACGACCACTGGCACTACCACCAGAGCGTGTGCATCGTGATCGGCGCGGACGGCGCCATCGACACGCCGTTCGGCGCCGACCTGCCGGGGGTCACCGAGGACATGTGCACCGGGGTGGGCGGGCAGTTCATCGAGTACACCGGGTACATGGTCCACGTGTGGACCGTCCCCGGGTACGAGTCGCCCGACGGGATGTTCACCGAGCTGAACCCCCGGATCACCTGCCCCGACGGCACCTACTACCGCATCCCGATCGAGGACCTGGGGAACCGCGACACGGTCTGCCGGAACCCTTGAGCGCTCCCGCACCTCCGTCGGACACCTACACCGCGCCCCGGGCCACCACGGCCCGGGGCGCACGTACGCGGGAGCGGCTGCTCGACGCCGCCGAGCTCCTATGGGGGCAGCGAGGCCTCGACGGGGTGTCGCTGCGGGAGATCCGCGTCGCGGCCGGTCAGCGCAACAGCTCGGCCCTGCAGTTCCACTTCGGCGGCCGGGACGGACTGCGGCAGGCGCTCGCGCAACGCCACCTGCCCCGCATCGCCACCCACCAGGAGCAGCTGTACCGGGCGCTGGTGGCCGAGGGCCGCCAGACCGACCTCGCCGGACTGGTCGAGGTCCTGATCCGGCCGGTGGCCGAGTACGTGCGCCGCGGTTCCTCCGAGCGGGCCTGGATCAAGATCGCCGCCCAGACGCTGGGGCGGCCCGACGTCGCGCTCCACTCGCTGGCCGCCGAGGTCCCGGCCGTGACCTACCAGGTCGGAGCTGACGTCCTCGCCCAGCTGAGCCGGACCGTCGAGCCGGACGTCGCGCTCGAACGGCTGCTGTCGGTCGTGCTGGCCTGCTACCACCTGGCCGCGGACCGGGCCCGGCTGGAGGAGTCGCCCCCTGACGAGGTGGCCCGGGCGGCACTGCCCTTCGACCGCTGGCTGGGCAACCTGCTCGAGATGGCCATCGGCGCGATGACCGCGCCGCACCAGGCCGCCGGGGTCGGCCCGGCGGGCGGGGTCGGCCCGGTGCGCCGGGTGGGCCGGGTGGGCCGCGCCGCCCGACGGTCGGCGTAGCGCTGTGGCGGGGCACCCCGACGGCAGCGGCGCGTGCCAGGTCGGCATCTACCTCCCGCAGCTGGGGCTCACCTACGACGAGCTGCTGGCCCGGGCCCGGCGCTGCGAGGACCTGGGCTACCGGTCGCTGTGGCTGTTCGACCACCTCTACCCGCCCGGCCTGCCCGACGTGCCGTCCTTCGAGGCCTGGACCCTGGCCACCGCCCTGCTCGTGCAGACCTCCCGCCTGCGCGTCGGGCACCTGGTGCTCTGCAACGGCTTCCGGCATCCGGCGCTGCTGGCGAAGATGGCCACCTCCCTGGACGTCGTCTCGGGCGGGCGGCTCGAGCTGGGCATCGGCAGCGGCTCGTACCAGCCCGAGCACGGGCAGGCCGGGATGACCTGGAGCAGTCTCGGCGAGCGCACCGAACGGCTCGCCGAGAGCCTGGAGATCCTGACCCGGGCCTTCGCGGGCGACCGGGTCTCGTTCGCGGGCCGGCACTACCAGGTGGAGGACCTGCCGATGCGGCCCCGGCCGGCCCAGTCACCCCGCCCGCCGATCACCGTCGGCGGCGTGAGCGAGCGGTTCACCCTGCCGGTCGTCGCGCGCTACGCGGACGTCTGGAACGTCCCCACCTACGCCCTCGGCGACCTCGACCGCCGGATCGCGGCCCTCGGCGCGGCCTGCGAGAAGGTGGGCCGCGATCCCGCCGAGATCGCCCTGTCACTGGAGGCGGTCGTCGCCCTGGCACCCGACGATCGCACCCTGCCCGAGGTGCGGGCCCTGGCCGAGCGACGCTTCGGCGCGCCGGGCTTCGGCCTCGCCGAGGGCGGCCTGGTCGGCACGCCGGACCGGGTGCTCGACCGACTCCGGGCGCTGCAGGAGCTGGGGTTCACCCGGTTCGCGCTGTTCACCCACGACCGGGCGGCCGATGCCAGCCTGGGCCTCCTCGCGGAGCAGGTCCTGTCCCGGCTCTGACGCCCGGGTGGGCCTCCGACCAGCGCTGATCAGTCCGAGGCGGGGAGGGGCTTGGCTTCCTTCAGCGGCAACGCGACGCCGTTGCAGGCCACCGTGCCGTCACCCGAGCGGGTGCACAGCAGCTCCAGGCCGAGCGCCTCGTCGGCGTAGCGCTTGCCGATCCGGGTCCCGTCGCCCTGCGCCGGGTCCAGCTCGACGCCCTCCGGTGGCGCCTCACCGTCGGCCAGGAGCGGCGCACCCCCACAGGTCAGGCGGAGCTCGCCGGCCTCCTCGCTCGGCGCGCGCACCACGATCAGCTGGGTCTCGCAGACGGCGCTGTGGAGCTTGGTGCCGGGGCGGAGGTTCATCGTCGCTCGCTTCGGGGGTGCCGCACGGACGCTTGCCCGCCGTCGGCAGCGTGACACTACCGTTAGAACCGTACCGCCCGGCGGGGGTACCGCCAAAGCCGCACCGAGGAGGGCCCACCGCATGGCCGACCTGCAGGACGCCCCGGAAGCTCCGACCGAGGGACCCGCTCTCGTCAGCTTCGGTCGGCGGGTGTCCCAGCTCGGCGCCGAGCGGCCGGCGGAGGTCGCCGTGCACTTCGCCGCGGTGGACGGTCCGAGCGGCGACCGCGCCCTCACCTGGGCGGAGCTCGACGCCCGCTCGTCCCAGATCGCCCGGGCGCTGCTCGAGCGGGGCGTCGGTGCCGGCGACCGCCTCGCACTGGCCCTGCGGAACTCGCCCGAGCTGGTGGCGTCGGTGCTCGCGGCCTGGAAGGTCGGCGTGGTTCCGGTTCCCGTCCGCTGGGACCTCCCCGACTGGGAGCGGGGCCGGGTCCTGGATGTGATCCAGCCGGCGGTCCACGTCGATTTGTCGGCCCTGCCGTGGCTGGCCGGGACGACCGACCGGGACCCCGGGCCCCTGCCGGAGGCCGTCTCGCCGCAGACCCACGGGATCTGCTCGAGCGGGTCCACCGGGACCCCCAAGGTCATCCTCATGGACCGGCCCGCGGCGTTCGACCCCGAGACCGTGGGCCTGCCGTTCCCCAACGAGTGGGGTGCGATCGAGCGACCCCAACGGGTCCTCGTCCCGACCCAGCTCTACCACACCAACGGGTTCGCGACGCTGTTCAACCTGCTGGCCGGCGACCAGCTGGTGCTGCTGGAGAAGTTCGACGCGGCCCGGGTCCTGGACCTGATCGAGGAGCACCGGGCGACGACGTTCACGGCTACGCCGACCATGCTCCAGCGCATAGCGGCGCGTCCCGACATCGACCAGCGGGACCTGTCGAGCCTGGCCTGGGTCCTGCAGGGGGCGGCGGTCATCGCGCCCTCGCTGGTCCGCCGCTGGCTGGACCTGGTCGGTGCCGAGCGGTTCTTCATGGCCTACGGCATGACCGAGGGCCTCGGCCTGACCGCTCTGCGGGGCGACGAGTGGCTGGCGCGGCCGGGCAGCGTCGGGCGGGGCTACCGCGAGACCGAGATCCGCATCCTCGGGCCGGACGGGACGGAGGCGCCGGCGGGCGAGCTCGGGGAGATCTACCTCCGCTCCCCCACCAGCGGCCTGTACCGCTACCTGGGCGGAGCGCCGCTGCTGCCGACCACCGACGACGGCTTCGGCTCGGGCGGCGACCTCGGCCACGTCGACCCGGACGGCTACCTCTACATCGCCGACCGGCGGGTCGACATGATCGTCACCGGGGGCGCCAACGTGTTCCCGGCCGAGGTGGAGACGGCGCTGAGCGAGCACCCGGGTATCGCCGACGTCGTGGTGGTGGGGCTCCGGGATCCCGAGTGGGGCCGCCGGGTGCACGCCATCGTCGAGCCGGCGAACCCAGCCGCACCGCCGAGCGCCGAGGAGATCATCGCCTTCGCGAAGGGCCAGCTGGCGGGGTACAAGGCCCCCAAGACCGTCGAGGTGGTCGCGACCATCCCCCGCAGCGAGGCCACCAAGGTGAGCCGGGCGGCGCTGATTGCCGCCCGCGGCGGTTGAGTTTCTAACGAGGGCGTCATTACGGTTGCGACATGCGCGAGGTCGTGATCGTCGAAGCCGCCCGGACGCCGATCGGACGTCGCGGCGGCGGGTTGTCCACCATGCACGCCGCCGAGCTCCTGGGGGTGGCCCAGAAGGCGGTGATCGACCGGTCGGGGATCGATCCCTCCGAGGTCGGCCAGGTCATCGGGGGCTGCATCAGCCAGGTCGGCATGCAGGCCTTCAACGTCACCCGGACCGCCTGGCTCACGGCCGGCTACCCGGTGGGGGTGCCCGCGACCACTATCGACAGCCAGTGCGGGTCGTCGCAGCAGGCCACGAACTTCGCGACCAGCCTCGTGGCGTCAGGGGTGGTCGACGTGGCGCTGGCCTGCGGCGTCGAGGTCATGAGCCGGGTCCCCATGGGCTCCAGCCTCGGCAAGGGCGTCGGCAAGGCCATCCCCAAGGCCTACTTCGCGCTCCACGAGTACACGACGCAGTTCGAGGCCGCCGAGCGCATCGCCGAGAAGTGGGCCATCAGCCGGTCCGACCTCGACGCCTTCGGTCTCGAGTCGCAGCAGCGTGCGGCGACGGCTTGGGCCGAGGGGCGCTTCGACCGCCAGGTCGTCCCGGTGGATGCGCCGGACCTCGACGAGGACGGCCGGCCCACCGGCACCACCCACCGGGTCGAGCGGGACGAGGGCCTGCGTGACACGAGCCTCGAGGCGCTGGCCCAGCTCAAGACGGTGGCCCGGGAGGAGAACGGCTTCCACACCGCCGGGACGTCCTCGCAGATCTCCGACGCCGCCGCGGCCGTGCTGCTGATGACCCGGGAGAAGGCCGACGCCCTGGGGCTCCCGGCCCGGGCCCGGGTGGTGGACACCTGCCTCGTCGGGTCGGACCCCACGCTGATGTTGACCGGGCCCATCGACGCGACCCACCACCTGCTGGGCCGGACCGGGATGACCATGGACGACATGGACCTCACCGAGATCAACGAGGCCTTCGCCTCGGTCGTGCTGGCCTGGGAGCGCGAGCTGGAGCCCGACGACGCCACGGTCAACCCCAACGGCGGCGCCATCGCGCTCGGCCATGCGCTCGGCAGCACCGGTGCCGTCCTCGTGACCAAGGCCGTGCACGAGCTGGAGCGCACCGACGGCGAGCTGGGGCTGGTCACCATGTGCTGCGGTGGCGGCCTCGCCACGGGGACCGTCCTGCAGCGTCTCTGACCGCCCGGGCGACGCAGGTGTTAGCAAATCCACGGCCGCGGGCCGATGCCGGGCTACGATCGGTAAGGCGTGGCCGATGAACTGGCGCCCGATCCTGGGCTCACAGCCGTCGAGCGGCGCGCCCCGTTCTCGTCCAACCCGGCGGTCGGGACGCGCGGCCGGCGGGCGCAGCAGCGGATCCTCGACGCCGCGCTCCAGGTCTTCGCCGAGGTCGGCTACCACCGCTGTGGCGTGAGCCGCATCACCGAGGTGGCCGGGTGCTCACGGGCCTCCTTCTACCAGTACTTCTCCAGCCGGGAGGACGTCTTCCGGCACCTCGCGGGCCAGGTCGCCCGGCAGCTCACGGCGTCGGCCGAGGCGCTCGATCCCATCACCCCCGACCAGCCCGGATGGACCACCCTGCGGGACTGGATCGAGCGGCACGCCGCCATCTACGAGCGGTACGAGCCGGTGTTCCGGGTCTTCCAGTCCGCCGCGGCCAGCGACGACGTGGTCGCCACCGGGTCGGCCAGGACCGGAGCCCGGGACGTGGCCATCGCGCAGGCCAAGCTGACCTCCACCACGCTGCCCAACCGTCACGTCAGCGACGTCATGGCCCTGCTCCTCAACGTGATGTCCTGGTCGCCACGGCTGGTGCAGGTGCTGCGGTCCGCGCTGCCGGCGTCGTCGCTTCCCCAGGAGCGCATGGTGACGGCCCTGACAGATGTGACGCACCGGACGATGTTCGGCCTCCGCGACGGCGTCAACGTCCGGCCCGGGCCGAAGCACCGCCTGCCCCGGGTCCGCGGCGGGGAGGCGCTGCTCAAGCGGCTCCAGACCGAGTCGGTGCCCAAGGACGAGCTCACCCCGGCCGGTATCCGCACGCTGGAGCTCCTGGTCACCAGCGCCCGGGACGTCCTCGTCCAGCGCGGCTACCACGAGACCCGGGTCGACGACATCACCGCTGCGGCGGGGCTCTCGCACGGCGCGTTCTACCGCTACTTCGAGAGCCGGGACCACGTCATCCGGCTGGTCGCCGTCCGGGCGATGCGCGAGGTGGCCGAGACCTTCGACAACATCCCCGACGTCGCCGGCCAGCCGGTGACCAGCTCGGTGGCCCTGCGCCAGTGGCTGCGGCGCTACAACGCCACGCAGGCGGCACAGTCGGCGATGATCCGGGTCTGGGTGGACGCGACCGCGGACGACCCGCTGCTCGAGATCGAGAGCGCCGCAGCGCTCGACTGGGGTCGCCAGCGCCTGGTCCGGTTCCTCCGGCCACGGGGCTTCGGCGACGTGGAGGCCGACGCGCTGCTGATGATCCCGCTGCTGGACGCCACCAGTGGGACGCGCAGCCCGCCGGTGAACGTCGACGCCACGGCCCTGGTCATCGAGCGGGGCATGCTCGGCTTCGGGCCCTCGTAGCTCTTGTAGCCGCCCGTCACCGCTCGTTCGGGCCGAGGACCAGGTCAGCGAGCCGCTGGCGGTGCCAGCCGGACCGCCCGAACAGGACGTCGTTCTGCTTGACCCGCCGGAAGTAGAGGTGGCAGTCGGCGTCCCAGGTGAAGCCGACCCCGCCGTGGACCTGGATCGTCTCGCCGGTGATCATGGCCGCGGCCTCCCCGACGAACCCCTTGGCCATCGCCGCCGCGGCGGCCCGGTCGTCGGACTCGGTGTCGCTGGTCCAGGCGGCGTAGTGGGTCCCCACCCGGGCCAGCTCGAGCTGGTGCAGCATGTCGACGATCTTGTGGCGGATGGCCTGGAAGCTGCCGATGGGCCGGCCGAACTGCACCCGCACCGTGGCGTACTCGACCGCCATCTCGAGGGCGGCGTCGCAGGCCCCCAGGGTCTCGGCGCACAGGGCGACGGCCACGTCGTCCACCGCCCGGCGGAGCAGCCCGGTCTGGTCGCCGGGCGGCCCCACCCGCCGGGCCGGGCGCCGGGACAGCGCGAGGCGGGCCACGCGGCGGGTCACGTCGAGCGCCGGCACCGGCTCGGCCTCCGGGTGCTCGACCAGGAACGTCGCCAGCCCGGTCCCGTCGTGGGCGACGACCAGCGCCCAGTCCGCCGTGTCCGCGTCGAGCACCACCGGCTTCAGCCCGTCCAGGAGCCAGGCTCCCGCCGGGTCGTCATGCTGCTCGGTGGGCTCGGCCCGGCAGGCGACCGCGTCCAGCGGGTCGCCGGTGCCGCTCCCGCTCTCCTCCAGGGCGAGGGTGCCGCGCCCGCCCCCGGCCACGCGGCGCAGCAGCTCGGTGGCCCCGAGTCGTCGCGCGGCCAGGGTGGCCAGGACCGCCGAGGACAGGAAGGGACCCGGCAGCACCCGGCGGCCGAGCTCCTCCTGCACCACCACCAGGTCGACCAGCCCCAGCCCGGAGCCACCGTGCTCCTCGGGCACCAGCAGGCCGACCCAGCCCAGCTCGACCAGCTGCGACCACAGCCGGTCGGGCAGGTGGGCGCCGTCGTCGACCATCCGGCGGACCGCGTCCCGACCCGCTTCCCGTTCCAGGAGCGAGCGCGCGGCCCGGCGCATGGCCTCCTGCTCGGGGCGGAACGTGAAGTCCATCAGGCCCCGAGGGTATATGACATCAGTGTTAGATTCGCGGGATGGACTTCTCGCTCACCCCGGAGGACGAGGCCTTCCGGGACGAGCTGAGGTCGTGGCTGGCGTCCCATCTGCCCGCGTTCGCCCGGGACCGCACCAGCAGCGACTCCGCGTTCGAGCGCTCGCGCGCCTGGCAGCGCGAGCTCGACGCCGGCCGCTGGGCTGCCATCAACTGGCCCGCGGCCTGGGGCGGGCGTGATGCCACCACCATGCAGAACGTCGTCTACAGCCAGGAGATGGCCCGCGCCAAGGCCCCGGCCATCTTCAACCCCAACGGCATCTGGCAGATCGGTCCGATGATCCTCCGCTGGGGCACGGAGGCCCAGAAGGAGCAGTGGTTGCCCGGCATCCTCGACGCGTCCGTGCACTGGTGCCAGGGCTTCAGCGAGCCCGAGGCGGGCAGCGATCTGGCCAACCTCCGCACGCTGGCCGTCCGGGACGGCGACGAGTACGTCCTCGACGGCACCAAGATCTGGATCTCCACCGGCCACCTCGCCGACTGGGGCCTGTTCCTGGTCCGCACCGACCCGGAGGCCATCGCCGAGGGCCGCAAGCACGACGGGATCACCGCGCTGATCGTCGCCATGCACACGCCGGGCATCGAGTGCCGGCCGATCCGGGAGATCACCGGCAATGCGCTGTTCTCCGAGGTGGTCTTCGCCGGAGCCCGGGTGCCGGTCGCCAACCGCCTCGGCGACGAGGGCCAGGGCTGGCAGGTGGCCATGGGCACGCTGAGCCACGAGCGGGTCGGCTCGGCGGGCATCGCGATCGGGCTCGGCTACGAGCTCGACGACCTCGTCGCCGCGGCCCGGGCCCACAACCCCGGAGCGCTGCAGGACCCGGACATCCGCGACCGCATCGCCCGGGTGCACACCCAGATCGAGTACACCCGGCTGCTCAACGCTCGGGCGCTGTCCAAGGTGCTCAAAGGCGAGCGGGGCTGGCCGGAGGTGCCCCTGGCGAAGCTGCAGTGGAGCTACGTCTCCCAGTACCTGGCCGAGCTGGGGGTGGACGTCCTCGGACCCCTCGGCGTCCTGGCTCGCGGGGGACCGGACGCCGTCGACGACGGCCACTGGGCCTACCAGTACCCGTGGCAGCGCTTCACCTCGATCGGCGCCGGCGCCACCGAGGTGCAGAAGAACATCATCGCCGACCACGCCATCCAGCTCCCGAAGCGGTGACGTGGTGACGGCACCGCTGCACCTCGTCGTGATCGGGGCCGGCATCGGCGGCCTGGGCGCCGCGCTGGCCCTCTCCCGGAGCGGCCACCGGGTCACGCTGATCGAGCGGGACGACACCCCCCTCCCCGACTCCGTGGAGGCGGCGTTCGACTGGGACCGCCGGGGCGCACCGCAGGTGCGGCACTCCCACGGGTTCGCCGCTCGACTCCACGGGCTGCTGCAGTCCCGCTTCCCCGACGTGCTCGACGACCTCCGGACCGCCGGCGCCGTCGAGCACGACCTCGGTGCGCTGCTCCCGCCGGAGGTCGCGGCCGACGTCCAGGACCTCAAGGTCATCGCCTCCCGGCGGACGACCTACGAGTGGGTGTTGCGGCGGGCCGCGCTGCGTTCGCCCGACGTCGCCCTGCGGGTCGGGGTGGCAGTGGCCGCGCTGCTGGTCGAGCAGGAGGACGACCGGTCGCCGCCCCGGGTCACCGGCGTGCGGCTCGACGACGGTTCCGAGGTTGCGGCGGACGCCGTGGTCGCCAGCACCGGCCGGTACAGCGACCTCGACCGGTGGCTCAGGCCGCACGGCGTCGGCATCCCTGAGACGGTGGCCGAGACCGGCATCACCTACCTCACGCGCTTCTACCGCTTGTGCCCGGGCCGGTCGATACCCGGAGGGATCCTGCTGAGCGCCAGCCGCCGGGCCGGGCTCAGCTACTCCTGCATCGCCGCGGACAACGGCACCTACTCGATCACCATCGCCGTCGAGAGCTCGGACCACGAGCTGCGACGGCACCTCCTGGACCCGGACCGCTTCGAGGCGGTGTGCCGGCTGCTCCCGGGCATCGAGCACCTGACCGACCCCGAGCTCGCCCGGCCGTTCACCGCCGTGGAGGCCATGGGCCGCCTCATCAACCGCCTGCGGAGCTTCGTCGACCGGGACGGACGGCCGCGGGTGACGGGGTTCCACGCCGTGGGCGACGCCCACACGACCACCAACCCGCTCTACGGGCGGGGCTGCGCGCTGGCGATGGTGCAGGCCGTCCTGCTCAGCGACGCCTTCCGGGACCACCCCGCGGACCCCGTCGCCCGCGCGCTGGCCTACGAGGACGCCTCGGCGCGGGAGATCGAGCCCTGGTACCACTTCGCCGTGGACGGTGACGCGATGCGATCCCTCGGCTCGGCGGTCGAGCCGGACGACCCGCGCTTCACGCTCCAGGACCTGATGCGGGCCGGCACCGCCGAGCCTCGGCTGCTGCCCAAGACCCTGCGCGCCTTGACCCTGCTCGACACGCCGGACGTGGTCGCCGGGGAGCCCCTGTTCGGCACCACGCTGGCCGCCATCCGGGTCAGCCACGCGGCCAAGATCGCCACCCGGCGGGCTGAGGGCTACCGGCCGCCAGTACAGCGAGAGGACCTGCTCCGAGCATGAGCGAGCACACGGCCCTCGGCCTCGACCCCGCCGCGCGGGCGGCGGTGGACCACGTGCTGCGGACGACCCGGGCCGTGCGCCGCCGGCTCGACCTGGACCGCCCGGTGCCCCGGGAGATCGTGCTGGAGTGCCTGCGGCTCGCCGTCCAGGCGCCGACGGCCAGCAACGCCCAGGACTGGCGCTGGCTGGTGGTCACCGACCCTGACAAGCGGGCCAAGCTGGCCGAGCTCTACGCGGCCAGCGGAGCCGGGTACCTCGCTGCGGCCCGGGAGCGGGCCACCGACCCCCAGACCGTCCGGGTCTACGAGAGCGCCCTGGCGCTGACCGAGACCCTGCACCGGGTGCCGGTGCACGTCATCCCGTGCATCGAGCGGCGGGTCGATGGCGCGCCGGAGATCGTGGTCGCGTCGGCCTACGGGTCGATCCTCCCGGCGACCTGGAGCTTCCTGCTCGCGCTGCGGGCCCGGGGCCTGGGGTCGGTGTGGACGACCCTGCACCTCGCGCGGGCGGCCGAGGCGGCGGAGCTGCTGGGCATCCCCGACGGCGTCACCCAGGTCGCGCTGCTCCCGGTCGCCTACACGGTCGGCGCCGACTTCCGGCCTGCGACCCGGCCGCCGGTGGAGCAGATCACCTACTGGGACACCTGGGGAGCCACCTGATGCAGGAGCACCGGACGGAGCTGGTCATCGACGCCGAGGTGCCCGCGGTGTGGCGGGCCCTCCACCCCCGCCGCCCGCCCGGGACCGAGCTCCCGTGGCGGATCGAGTACCCGGGCGGCAGCATCGAGGTCGTGGTCGATGGCGACGAGGCCGGGCAGGGCCTGGTCCGCCGCTGCACCTTCCGCGTCCCCCGCTACCTGCTGTCCGGCGGCGTCGCCCAGTCGTTCGAGTGCATCGTGGAGGCCCGGCTCCACGAACTGTCCCGCTATGCGGCGGTGGGCAAGCCGCTGTGGTCGCGCGCCGAGGGGTGGCACCGGCTCGAGGAGGTGGGCGAAGGCCGCACCAGGCTCACCTTCTGCGAGAGCTACCACGCCTTCAACCCGCTGCTGCGCCGGCTGTTCGAGCGACGGGTCCACCGCTTCATCTCCACCGCGAACACGGCGGCCTACACCGGAGCCCTGGGGCGCCTCGGCCCGGTCGAGCGCCTCGACCCGTCCCGGAGGGACCGATGACCACCATCCTCCACGAGCCCGACGCCGACCTCGGCGAGCTGACCGGCCGACGGATCGCCGTGGTGGGTTACGGCAACCAGGGTCGGCCGTGGGCCCTCAACCTGCGGGACTCGGGCCTCGACGTGCACGTCCACGTGCGGGCCGACGAGACCCGGCAGCGGGCGATCGCTGACGGCTTCGCCCCGGCCGACATCGAGGGCGCGTCGTCCGCCGACGTGGTCTGCCTGCTCGTCCCCGACGACATCGTCCCGGCGTTGCCGCTCTCGCCCCGATCGGACGCGCTGGTCGTCGTGGCCAGCGGCTACACCCTCGCCTTCGACCGCTTCGATCCGGCCTGCGACGTCGGCATGATCGCGCCGCGGATGCTCGGACCGGAGGTGCGGCGGTGCTACGAGGAGGGCACGGGGTTCATCACCGCGTTCGGGGTCCATCGGGACCTGTCGGGGCGGGCGCGGGCCCGCACGCTGGCGGTGGCCAAGGCGATCGGCGGACTGCGGCAGGGCGCGATCGAGCTGACACCGACCCAGGAGGCCGTGCTCGACCTGGCCGTGGAGCAGGCGCTCTCGCCCGCCCTACGCCACATCAGCCAGTCCTTCGTCCGGGTCATGCTGGAGCGCGGCATCCCGCTGGAGGCCGTCCTGACCGAGCTGGTGCTGTCCGGCGAGGTCGAGCGGACCTACCGGCTGCTACGCCTGGAGGGCTACGCGGCCCAGATGGACCACCACTCCCCCGTCAGCCAGTACGGGCAACTGTCCCGCGCTCACCACTACGACCACCTCGATGTCCTGGCCACGATGCAGGCCATCGTCGACGGCATCGCCGACGGCCGCTTCGCCGACGAGTGGGACGACGAGCGCAGCCGCGGTGGCGGGACCTTCGACCGCCTCAAGCAGGAAGCCGTCGGCCCGGAGATCGTCGCCTTCGAGAAGGACCTGCGCCGCCGGCTCGGCGAGACGGCCGACGCCTCGTAGCCGGGAGGCCCGGCAGGCTCAGACCCGGGCCAGGAGGAGGTCGAGCGGCCGCGGCACCCGGGTGAGGTCCAGGGCGTCCACGAGCAGGCGGGCGTAGCGGACCTTCCGCCCGCCCCGGGTGCCCATGAAGCGCCGCAGCTGCTGCTCGGGCGTCCGCTCCCGTTGGGCGGCCTGCTTCCGGAAGATGCGCAGCGACCCCCGCTCGCCTTCGGCCTCGATCACCTGCTCCACGGCCTCGGCGCCCAGCGCGCGGATCAGCTCGTCCTCCAGGTCGAGGACGCACACGTAGAAGCCGAGCGCCTCCATGTCCTCCCGGCCCAGCTCGACCCCCAGGCCGGCCCGCTCCAGGCCACGGCGGAAGGCTCCCTCCTCGCCGACGTCGCACAGGCCGGTCAGCCGGAGATCCCGGCCCCGCGGCCCGAGCTCGGCCAGGAAGGAGCCGATGTTCGTCGCACCGCCCATGGGCACGATGGCGACGCCCTCCGCTACGAGGTCCCGACCCTGGCGGACGGCCAGCGCCTCCACCGCCACCTGGTCGCTGACCCCCTCGACCAGCACGGCCGTCCGCGCGTCGCCGGTGCTCAAGGCGCCGGCGACTCCTGGGGCGGCCAGCTCTGGCGGGACTCGTCGATCGGGCTCATCAGGCCGACGTCGTTGCCGTCGGGGTCGGCCACGATCGCGTAGCGCGCACCCCAGAAGGCGTCGAAGGGCGGCTGGCGGCCGACGCAGCCGGACACGGTGAGCTCCGCGTAGCGCTCGTCCACGGCGTCCCGGCTCGGGAGCACGAACCCCATGACGACCGGGACGCTCCCCGGGTCGGCCCGCCAGCCGGCATGCCAGAGGCGAGCCGAGCGGTCCGTGTCGAGCTCCAGGCTGAAGCCCCCGGGCATGCGCAGCTGCACGTGATCGGCGGTCGCGGGGTCGTCGGGGTCGTGGGCGTCGTCCGGCACGGCGACGCCGAGCCGCCGGTAGAAATCGAGGCTCGCCGCCATGTCGCCCACGATGACGTTCAGCATGTGCAGGTCGGCCCGGGCATCGCTCATCACCGGCAGTGTGCCAGCGTCGATCAGACCGCACCCATCAGTCGAGCTGCAGGCACTGGTAGGCGGCCATGACCAGGAGGGCGCCGCGCAGGTCGCCGACCAGGCCGCTGGCCATGCGGTTCATGACGTAGGCCACCGACAGCTGCGCGTCGAGGTCGAACACCGCGACCGAGCCGCCCCAGCCGCCCCAGAAGCAGGACCGCGGGTTGGGGCTGAGGGGCACGACGTCGTTCATGAGCCCGAACCCCGTGCCGAGGCGCAGCTTGACGCCGAGCACCTCGTCAACGTCGTGGAACTGCTCAGTGAAGACGGACTCGATGCCCTCGGCGGACAGGATCTTCACGCCGTCGACGGTGCCGCCGTTGGCCAGGGCGGAGTGGACCCGGGCCACCGAGCGGGCGTTGCCGGTGCCTCCGGCCGACGGGATCTCGGCCGCCCGCCAGGCGCGGGTGTTGGGCTCGGCCCCGGTGAGCGGGCAGCTGAGCAGGGCGCGAGCGCCGACGCTGGACGGGTCGACGGCCGCCTGGGCCATGCTGGCGTCCAGCGGGATCATCCGGCCCACACGGTGCTCCTCGGACTCCGGCAGGCCGATGTGGAAGTCCGCGCCCAGCGGCTCGGCGATCTCGTCGCGGAAGAAGGTGCCGATCGTGCGCCCGGTGACCCGGCGCACCACCTCGCCCTCGATGAAGCCCTGGCTGAGGGCGTGGTAGCCGGAGGCCGTCCCCGGCTCCCACCAGAGCGCCTGCGCGGCGAGGGCCGCGGCCGCCCGGTCCCAGTCGTAGAGCACCTCGGGCGTGATCGGCGGATCCCACCCCGGGACACCCGCGGTGTGGCCCAGGACCTGGGCCAGGGTCACGCCCTCCTTGCCCTGGGCGGCGAACTCCGGCCAGTAGGTCGCGATGGGCTCGTCCAGCCCGATCTCGCCCCGGTCGGCCAGCACCAGCATGCAGATGGCCGCCATGGTCTTGGTGGTGGACCAGACGTTGACGATCGTGTCCCGCTCCCAGGGGCGACCCGCGTCGTCGGCCTCGCCGGCCCACAGGTCGACCACGGGCTCGCCGTGGAGCGTCACCGCAACGCTGGCCCCCAGCTCCTGGCCCTGCTCGAAGTGGGCCGCGAAGGCGGTGCGCACCGCCTCGAAGCGTGGATCGCAGTGACCGTGGATCTCCGTCACCCTGGCCCCCCTTAGCTCGCGCGGCTGCGGTGACAGGGACCCTAGCGCCGCACTTGACCCGCCGGTCAGGTTGCGGTCTCCCGTGGTGGCGAGACGACGCCACCCCGGGCCACCGTTCGGGCCAGGATCCCCAGCGTGGCCCGCAGCGCACCCTCGGACAGCACCGGGAAGACCCCGGCCTCGCGCCAGACGGGGTCGATCTCGGACCAGTCGTAGTACGAGGTGACCAGCGTGCCGTCCTCGACCGGCTCCAGCGTGTAGCCGTAGACGTGGCCGATCTGGGGACGGAGCCGTCCGAGGATCGTCCACTCGATCTGCCGATCCTGATCGAAGCGGGTGATGCGGACGGTCACGTCGTAGCGGCCGAGGGGGTAGTCGTTGAGGGCTTCCCGGTCCATGTGCACCACGAAGCTGTCGCCCGCCGCGGCCACGGGGTCGCCCGTCGCGTCCTGCAGCATCCCCGAGCTGTCGATCGCCACATGGCCCTGGGGGTCGCTCAGCACCCGGAAGATCGCCTCGGGGTCCGCCGGGATCGTCCGCCGGACCTCCATCCGCTCGCTCGCCATGAGGCCAGCCTGCCACCTCCCCGGCGCGTCTACCGTGATCCGGTGGTCTCCCCGCCGACGCTGACGCCCCAACAGCCCGCGGGCTCCATCGAGGAGCTGCTACGCGGCCGGGCCGCGGATGTGCGGCGGGAGCCGTTCCACAGCGACGACGGCAAGTCCGGGTCGGGCTTCGAGCGGGTGTGGCTCGACGGCCAGCCTCACGTGCTCAAGGTCCTCCACGTCGACGGCGACTGGATCGCCCGGTCGCTCGGCGACCTCGGTTGCGCGGCGCTGCGGGTCTGGACCGCGGGCCTGCTGGACGCGGCCCCCGCCAGCATCGACCACACGGTGGTGGGCGCCGCCTCGGGCCTCGGCCGGCACGGCTGGGGGGCCGCCCTCCTCATGCACGACGTCGGGCCTCAGCTGGTGCCGGAGGGCGACGCGCCGATCACGCTCGAGCACCACGCGGGCTTCCTGGACAGCCTGGCCGAGCTCTCGGCCCGCTTCTGGGGTTGGACCGACGACGTCGGCCTCCTCCCGCTGACCACGCGGCTGTCGTTCTGTGGCCCGGGGATGCTGGAGGTGGAGCGGGAGCTGGGCTGGCCGCATCCGGTCCCGTCGCTGGCCGACCAGGGCTGGCAGCGGTTCGGGGGGCGAGTGCCCCCGCAGGTCGAGGATCTCGTGGAGGGCCTGCGGCGGGAGCCGTGGGTGCTGGCCGACGCCCTCCGGGCGACGCCGTCGACCTTCCTGCACGGCGACTGGAAGCTCGGCAACCTCGGGCGCCACGACGACGGCCGGACGATCCTGCTGGACTGCGCCTACCCCGGCGAGGGCCCGGTCGGCCACGACCTCGCCTGGTACCTGGCGCTCAACCGGGCCCGGCTGCCGGAGAGCAAGGAGGCGGCCATCGATCGGTTCCGGCGCTCGCTCGAAGGCCACGGGATCCCGACCGACGGGTGGTGGGAGCGCCAGCTCGGCCTGAGCCTGCTGGGCGCCCTGGTGGAGTTCGGGTGGGAGAAGGCCCTCGGCGACGACGCGGAGCTCGGCTGGTGGGCGGACGCCGCCCGGGACGGCGCCCGCTGGCTCTGATCCGGCCCGCGCCCGCCTCGGCCTGCTGAACTGGGGCCGTGCCCAGGATCACCGTGCCTGCCGACCAGGACCCGCTCACCTACCTGTGGACCCGCCGCGCGCCGAGCCTGACCGCGCCGGCCGGCGCCTTCAGCACTGCCGTCTACGAGCGGTCGGCACTCGGGCTGCGCGAGTTCGAGGCCGCCCGGACCCGCATCGCGCAGATCAACGGCTGCGCCCTGTGCCTCGACTGGCGCACCGCCCGCGACGTCCCCGCCCGGGGCGAATCGCCCGACGAGGTGCCCGAGGAGCTCTACCGGCGGGTGGGCTCGGACCCGGGCTGGGCGGGCTTCAGCGAGCGGGAGCGTCTGGCCGCCGAGTTCGCCGAGCGCTTCGCCCTCGACCACCTGGGCATGGACGACGAGCTCTGGGACCGCCTCCACTCGGCCTTCACCGACGACGAGCTGGTGGACCTGGCGCTGTGCGTGGGCTCTTGGCTCGCGTTCGGGCGGCTCAACCGGGTGTTCGACGTGGACGGCGCCTGCCGCGTGCCGACCCGCGGTGGACCCGGTGGTCCCGGCGGACCGGAGACCGGATGACCCCCGTCGACCTGGTCGAGCTGAGGCAGATCGAGCGCCTCAAGTACGCCTACTGCCGCTGCCTCGACCAGAAGCGCTTCGACGAGCTGGCCGAGCTGTTCACCGTGGACGCCACCGCCTCCTACGGCGGCGGAGCGCGGGAGCTGGCCGGCCGGGACGCCATCGCGGGGTGGCTGCGCAAGTCGATGGCCTCGACCTCCATGCTGACCAGCCACCAGGTGAGCCAGCCGGAGATCGAGCTGGTCGGCCCGGACGAGGCCACGGGCACCTGGGCCCTCCAGGACGTCGTCGTGCTGGTGGACCTGCGGCTCGTGGTGCGGGGCGCCTCGTTCTACGAGGACCGCTACGCCAAGGTCGACGGGCGGTGGCTGATCCGCCACACCGGCTACCGCCGGCTGTTCGAGGAGATCGCACCCCAGCCCGACGGCGCCCGGATCACCGCCAGCTGGTGGGCCACCGACGGCCGCTCCACGCTCACCTGACCGGGTCGGTCCTCCCGGACCTCCCGGACCTCTCGGACCTCCCGGACCGGTCGGTCCCGTCCAGCCGGTAGAACCGCACGGCGTTGGCTCCCATCACCTTGGCCGGCACCTCGTCGCCCAGCGCCGCGGCCGCCTTGTGGGCCGCGGCCACACAGCCCGGCCATTCGGCGTCCCAGTGCGGGTAGTCCGACGCGAACAGCACGCTGTCGGCGCCGAACTGCGCCACGTAGGGCGCGAGGAACGGATCCTCGCACTCGAAGCTGACGTAGCACTGCCCGCGCCCGATCAGCTCACGGGGGTCGCTGCGCATCCCCGGGAGCAGCGACGCCCGCTTCTCGCGGTGCTCGGTCGCGCGGTCGGCGAGGTAGGGCAGCCAGCCGAGCCCGGCCTCCAGGAAGGCCACCCGCAGCTGCTCGTGCCGGTCCAGGACGCCGCCGAGCACCAGCGCGGTGAACGCCACCATCTGGTCGACCGGGAACGACAGCAGGTGGACCTGGGCGTAGTTGTCGAACCGGTCGGCAGCGGGCAACGGCAGGTGCATGCCGGGCGCGCTGTGGACCCCCACCGCGAGGTCGTGGTCGGCGACCACGCCGAAGAAGCCGTCCAGGGTCGGGTCGTCGAGGTTGCGGTCGCCGACCACCGGGGGGATGGTCACCGCCCGGGCTCCCTTCGCGGCGAGGCGCTCGACCTCGGCCACGGCCCGCTGCGGGTCCTGGAGGGGCACGGCACAGACCCCGACCAGGCGGGTCGGATGCCGGGCACAGACCGTGTCGAGCAGCCAGTCGTTGTACTGCCGCGCGAAGTCGGCGGCGAAGCCCGGATCGGCGAACCCGGTGACCCCGATGGACAGCCCGCCGTACAGCACCTGGACGTCGATGCCCTCGGCGTCCATGTCCTCGATGCGACGGTCGACGTCGGCCGATCCCTCCCGGCAGGCCGGATGCAGCGCGCTGTCGATGGGGACCCCGCGACCCCGGCCCTCCTGCAGCGGATAGGCCCGTCCGCCGATGCCGGCCACGGTCGCGCCACCCGAGGCGGCGGCCGTGAGCCATCCCGGATGGCGCTCGTGCAGCCAGGACCACGCCAGCGGATCCTCGCTGACGTGGGCATCGGCGTCGACGACCACCGTGTCGGTCGCCGGGTCGGTCACGTGGGCCAGCCGGGCGTCGGCGTCTCGTCCAGCACACCGGCGTCCGCGCGCAGCTCGCGCCGCACCATCGCTTCCCATTGGCCCGGCGGCGACAGGAAGTCCAGGTAGCCGGCGAGCACCTCGTACTGGTCGGGCTTGAGCGGCACCCCGCCACCCGCGGCGCGCACCCGCCAGGCGTTGCGGCAGCGCCACTCCAGCACCATGCAGCGGTGGTACGCCTGGGCCACGTCGCTCCCCACCACCAGGACCCCGTGGTTCGCGAGCAGCGCCATGCGGGCATCGCCGAGGGCCCGGACCGCGGCCTCGGCGTTGGCGCGGTCGTTGACGGTCCCGTCCCAGGTCTCGTAGAGGGCCACCTCGCCGGCCACCAGGGCCGACGTCTGGTCGTAGACCGGCGGGACCTCGTGCATGTCCGCCCAGATGGTGGACCACACCGGATGGTTGTGGACCGCCACGCCGACATCGTCCCGCTCCCGGTGCAGGGCGAGGTGGAGCTCGATGGCGGGCGAGACGGTCCACGGCCCCTCGAGCACCTGGCCGTCGAGGTCCATGCGCATGACGTCGCCGGCCTGGATCTCGTCCCAGGTCAGCCCCCACGGGTTGACCAGGAGCGTCCCGTCCTCCTGCCGTGCGGAGATGTGGCCCGCCAGGTGGTCGTCGTAGCCCTCGCGATGGAGCGTGCGGGCGAGCAGCGCCACCTCCTGGCGCGGCGACAGCTCCGGCAATGCCGGACCGAAGGGGTTCTGGTTCGGATCCACGGTCATGCCGCTGTCCTCCGTTCCCGTTTCCTGACACCTGCGTCACATCGGTGCCTCGACTATCCCTGCTCTGCGGCGTCACTTCAAGAGGCCCCAGGCGAGCGCTCCACCGGCCGCGGGCGGTCAGGGATGCCCACTACTGTTCCTCCCCGGGGTGCCGTCATGACTACAACTGACACACCGGACGAGGAGCTCGATCCCTTCGAGCGGTCCAGGCGTGCAATGGGGCTGACCGTCGTCGAGAACCCGTACCCCGAGTTCATCGCGCAGCGGGCCGAGCACGGCGACCTGATGGTCGAGGACCTGAGCTCGCTCATGGGCGAGGACACGCCCGCGGGGACGCTCATCGTGTACACCGCCGTCAGCTACGACGCCGTGTTCGAGGTGTTGCGGGACGGTCGGCGCTTCTCCTCGTCCGGTTACGCCGAGGTCATGGAGCCGGTGATGGGTCGCACCATCCTCCAGATGGACGCGCCCGAGCACCATGCCTACCGCGGCCTGATCTCCCAGGCCTTCACCCGCAAGGCGATGCAGGCGTGGGAGACCGAGCTGATCCGGCCCGTCGTCGACCGGGCGATCGACGCCTTCGCCGGCGCCGGCCGGGCCGAGCTCGTCCGCCAGCTCACCTTCCCGTTCCCGGTCAACGTCATCGCCGAGCTCCTCGGCCTGCCCGGCGAGCAGCTCGGCCTGTTCCACCGGCTGGCCGTCGAGCTGATCAGCGTCGAGACCGACATGGACGCGGCCAGCCGCGCGTCGGCCGCGCTGGCCGAGGTCCTGGGGCCGCTGATCGACGGGCGGCGGGCATCCCTGGGGCGGGACCTCGTCAGCGTCCTGATCCAGGCGGACAACGACGGGCAGCACCTCACCGACGACGAGATCCTGGCCTTCTGTCGCCTGTTGCTCCCAGCCGGCGCCGAGACCACCTACCGTTCGCTGAGCAACCTGCTGGTGGGGTTGCTGACGAATCCCGAGCAACTCGACGCGGTACGGAACGATCGGAGCCTGATCCCCCAGGCCATCGACGAAGGCCTACGGTGGGAGTGCCCGTTGTTGACCATCTTCCGCACTGCCACCGAGGACACCGAGGTGTGCGGTGTGCCCGTCCCCGCCGGAGCGGCTGTGGTCCTCAATCTCGGCTCGGCCAACCACGACGAGCGCCGCTGGGAGCAGCCCGAGCGCTTCGACATCTTCCGTCCGTCGCTGCCCTCGCTGGCCTTCGCCAGCGGCCCCCACACCTGCCTGGGCATGCACCTGGCCCGCGCCGAGACCCGGGTCGCGCTCGAGCGGCTGTTCGACCGGCTGCCCGCGCTGCGCCTGGATCCCGAGGCCGAGCCGCCGGTCATCACGGGACGCACCTTCCGTTCGCCGATCGAGATCCCTGTCCTGTTCGGATGACCCGACCCCTGACCCGCTCCGCTACACACCACCTGGACGACGTCCCCGACACCAGCACCCACACCCACCACGCACACCACCACCGAGACGCCCCACTGTGACCGATCACTCCTCCAATCCCTCCGAACCCCGGCCCGACGACCGGCCGGACCCGCCCACCGATCCCAAGACCGATTCCATCGACATCGCCGGCGACGTCGCCCACCGGGACCGGGTCTACGACTACGTCCGCGGCGGTACCGACAACTTCGCCGTCGACCGCAACACGGCCGAGTACGCCTCCGCATCGAGCCCCGGCGGCCTGGAGCACGCCCGAGCGGCGGTGCAGGCGAACGAGGCGTTCCACGTCCGGACCGTGACCTACCTCACCGGCCTCGGCGTCCGGCAGTTCATCGAGATCGGCGCGCGGATCCCCGGCGGGGACACCACCCACGAGATCGCCCAGCGCATCGCCCCCGACTGCCGGGTCGTCTACGCCAACAACGACCCGGTCGTCCTGGCCCATGCGCACACCCTCCGCAAGAGCACCCGGGAGGGCTCGACCGACTACGTGGACGGCGATCCCGAGGACCCGGAGGCCATCCTCGACAAGGCCAGCGCGACCATCGACCTCGAGGCCCCGGTCGGGGTGCTGCTGAGCGCCTTCCTCTACCACGTCCGCGACGACGACGACCCGTGGGGGATCGTCGCCCGGTACATGGCTCCCGTGCCGTCGGGCAGCTACCTGGTGATCTCCCACCTGACCAGCGACATCATCGCCGACCAGGTGACCGAGGCGGCGCGGCGCGTCAATGCGCAGCCGGGGTTCACGCTCAACCTGCGGACCCACGCCGAGATCTCCCGCTTCTTCGACGGCCTGGAGCTCGTCCCGCCGGGGGTGGTCCCCATCGACCAGTGGGGCACCTCGCCGTCCCAGCAGGAGAGCTGGCCGATCCCGTTCTACGGGGCTGTCGGCCGCAAACCCTGACCTGGCCCGCGATGTCCGTGGACCTTCCCGAGGTCGACGTCCTGGTCGCCGGCGCGACGGCGGCCCACGAGCGACTGGGGACCACCATCGCCGGTGTGACCGACGACGTCGCCCGCCGCCCGTCGCTCCTGCCCGACTGGACCGTCGGCCACGTGCTGACCCACATCGCCCGGAACGCCGACAGCCACGTGCGCCTGTTGGAGGGCGCACTGGCCGGGGAGACCCGCACGCAGTACCCGGGCGGTACGGAGCAGCGGGCGGCCGACATCGAGACCGGTAGCGGCCGGCCCGCGGAGCAGCTGGTGGCCGATGTCCGGGACAGCGCCCTCCGGCTGGAGGCCATCTGGGCCGCGATGACCGAGGCCGCGTGGCGGGGCGGCGGCGTCTTCGACGACCGCACACCCTGGCCGGCACCGCTGATCGTCGCCCACCGCTGGCGCGAGGTCGAGGTCCACCACGCCGACCTCGGTCTGGGCTACGGGCCTCAGGACTGGCCGGACGACTACGTGGCCACCGAGCTCGCCCGACAGCTCAGCGGCCTGGTCCACCGGGTGGACGGTGGGCGCCGTCGCCACCTCCTGGCCTGGTTGCTGGGTCGGGAGCCGCAGCCGGCGCTGGATCCGCTGCTCCAGGACCGCACGACCTTCCGGGTCTGAGCCGCGCCCGGACTGCCGGGGAGTCAGCGGCTCAGGGCATGGAACCCGATGTGCACGGCGAGCAGCAGTCCCCACAGGACGGCCAGGCCGACGGACCCGAAGTCCCAGAAGACCAGCGCCGACACCGGTACCAGGAGCAGCAGCCAGGGACGACGCACCAGCAGGGCCGCCAGCAGGAGGACGGTCATCACGGCTTCGGCCCTCCCTCGACCGCGGGATCCAGGGACCGTTCGAGCCGCGCCAGCCGCGCCCCCAGCATGCGGGTCATCTGCTCGTGCTGGTGCGTGAACCGGCCGAGCTCGGCCTCGGCACGGGTCACGGCCGTCTCCACGTCGCGCAGCCGCCGCGCCTGCTCCTGGCTGTCGAACGCCTGGTCCGTACGGAGCTCCACGACCTGTTCGCGCAGCGCCCCCACCTGGCCGTAGCAGGGCGAGCGGTGGCTCCGCTCCAAGCGGAGCAGCCGGCGGGACAGCGCCCAACCGCCGATCACCACCACCTGCCACAGCATCACCACCAGCAGGTCCGTCATGGCGCGGCCCGCCCGGAGATCACCGTCCGTGCTCGATGGCAGGTGTACGTTTCAGTCCAACGTCGGGTCAGCATGTGCTCCTCCTCGCGAGGGGTCAGGTGGGTCCGATGTGCGCAGCCCTCGGTGGTGCTCTGGTCGGTAACGCCGAGGGCTGCCGGCTCTCCGGGGCGGTGTGGATGGCGGTGCTCGGTTGCTGGGGGAGTCTCCGCATCCTCGTAGGAAGCTCTGACTCGACCTCAGCATCACAAGCCCTCTCTCTTCGCCTGCACACTGTGCGCTAGTGCTGCAACACTTGTCAACAAGTGCGCTATTAGCGCCACAAGTAGTGCACAGGTTCTTTGCTCTCGTCACATCCGGTGGTCACGATTGGTCAGATACAACCAGGTAGTGGACGATCGGCCGTATGTGCGCTAATGTGCGCACTGGTGCAACCTTCGATGGAGCCCGTGCCTGGCCGTCGAGGCCCTCGGGGACGACCGGCAGCCGACGTCGCGGCCATCGGGGGCGACCACGCCTACGAGACGACCCAGCGGCTGATAGGCGAGGAGCTGCGCAAGGCCCGCAAGGCCAAGGGCTGGAGCCAGACCCAGCTCGCCGAGGCCATCGGGGCCAGCCGCTTCATGGTCATCCGGCTCGAGGCCGGCACCAGCGACCTCCGCAAGGAGATCGCCGAGCGCATCGAGGCCGCCCTGGAGTGCAGCGGCCTGGTCGACCTGATCGACCGGCGGGACCAGCTGGTCGACAGTGACGGCTGGTCGGACCGCGACAGTGTGATGCGGCGGCTGCTGCGGACTCCCCGCCTCCAGACGGTCCGCATCGTGCTGGCCGACGACCTCGACCT
>Ga0075428_100000753_pt1 | contig 33723 bp, 29 predicted proteins | sample RhiMetdeltSRZDD2_FD_75291 | JGI IMG/M metagenome (GOLD analysis project Ga0075428, IMG submission 75291) | Populus rhizosphere microbial communities from Tennessee, USA - Rhizosphere MetaG P. deltoides SRZDD2 | ecosystem: Host-associated > Plants > Roots > Rhizosphere > Soil | place: USA... | reverse complement strand
GGAAATCCGGCACGGCATCGAGGGCAATCTCTGCCGCTGCACCGGCTATCAACACATTGTCAATGCGGTGAAAGCCGCGTCGGCGAAGATGGGTTCTTGACCCGGACTGCGTTTCTCCCCCTTGCGAAGGGCAAAAGGGGGGAGACAAAGAGGGGGTCCTATTTTCTCCGATCCCCATGTCGCAAGACACGCAGCGCCCCAGTTGTCGAGGAACCCGTGGTCAAATCCTAGAACTTCGGTTGTTATTCCGCTGTCGCGGGAATGACACACCGCAACGTTAAGTAAGCAGGGAGGACAACCCCATGGCAACTACAGTCGCACCGCAAACCATCGGGAAGCTGGTTGGAAAGCGCATCCGCCGGCGTGAGGACCCGCGCCTCATCACCGGCACCGCCACCTACGTGGACGACATTCAGAAACCGGGCATGCACCACGCTTGTATTGTGCGAAGCCCCTACGCGGCCGCGAAGATCCGGCGTATTGATGCAACTGCCGCGCTGGCCCTTCCCGGCGTGGCCGCTGTCTTCACGGGTAAGGATACAGCCAAGGTTGGCCCAGTGCCGTGCGGCGCGTCGCTGCCGGGGCTGCGGGTGCCGCATCATCACATCCTGGCTCAGGATCGCGTTTATTTCGTCGGCCATCCGGTGGCGGTCGTGGTGGCGACCGATCGATACATTGCGCGCGACGCCGTGGATCTGATCGAGGTCGACTACGAAGAACTCCCCGCGGTCGCCGACCCGGAGAAAGCCCTGGCTCCTGGAGCGCCGGCCGTTCACCCAGAGTGGCCGGACAATACCGCCTTTACCTACCACCAGGAGGGCGGCAATGTGAGCGGGGCCTTTGCCGATGCAGAAGTGATCGTCAAGCAGCGCATCACGAGCCAGCGACTGATTCCCACGGCCATGGAAACACGCGGGGTTGTTGCCGAGTGGCAGCCGGGAGACAAGGCGCTGACCGTGTATTCTTCATCGCAGATTCCCCACCTCTTGCGTTCGTTGCTAGCCGGTATGCTGGGTCTTCCTGAAAACCGATTGCGGGTAGTAGTCCCCGAAGTCGGCGGGGGTTTCGGAAGCAAGTTGAATGTCTACGCTGAAGAAGCACTGATGGGCTTTGTGGCCATGAAGATTGGCAAGCCGGTGAAATGGATTGAATCCCGACGGGAGAATTTTCTCTGCACCATTCACGGGCGCGGTCACGTGGACTACTACGAGATTGCCGCCAAGAAAGACGGCACCATTCTGGGGCTGAAGCTGAAACTGATTCAGGACCTGGGCGCCTATCATCAGTTGTTGACGCCAGCGATTCCCACGCTCTCCGTACTGATGATGCCCGGGCTCTATCGGTTCCAGAACATTCTGGCCGACATCGTGGGCGTGTTCACCAACTGTGTCCCCACCGATGCCTATCGAGGTGCTGGACGTCCCGAAGCCACACACGGCATCGAGCGGATGGTAGACATGCTGGCCGCTGAGCTGAAGATGGACCCGGCGGAGATTCGCCTGAAAAACTTTCCGCGACCCGACGAGTTTCCCTTCGGCACCGCGACCGGATTGTCCTACGACAGCGGCGATTACGAAGCTCCTTTGAAGAAGGCTCTGGAGTTGGTGGATTATCCCAAGCTACGGCGGGAACAGGCCGAAGCTCGACAGCAAGGACGTTTGATGGGAATCGGACTCTCCACCTATGGAGAGGTCAGCGCGTTCGGACCTTCTCCGGCCACGCCGGCGGGTGGATGGGAAAGCGCCACCGTCAAGATCGATCCCGCGGGCAAAGTGACGGTGCTGACCGGCGCCTCGCCGCATGGCCAGGGTGAGGAAACGACGTTCGCACAGATAGCGGCTGACGAGTTGGGGGTCGATATCGACGATGTCATCGTGTTACACGGCGACACGGCGGTGGTGCAGTACGGCATTGGGACTTTCGGCAGCCGCGCGACGGCTGTCGGCGGGCCTGCGATCTATTTCGCCATCCAGAAACTGAAAGAGAAGATCCAAAAATTTGGTGTGCTTCTCCTGGAGTCTGACGACGTGACCTTTATCAACGGAAGCTGCGTCTGCAATCGTTCCGGAAAATCGGTGAGCCTGGCCCAGATTGCAGCCGCGTCGTATCGAGCGTTGAAGTTGCCGCCCGGCGAGGAACCGGGCCTTCAAGTCACGTACTTCTGGGAGCCACCTAATTTCACGTTTCCGTTCGGCGCCCACATAGCCGTGACTGAGGTAGACCGGGAATCTGGCCAGGTCAGCATCCTGCGATACGTCGCCGTGGACGATTGCGGGAACATCATCAACCCATTGCTGGTTGACGGACAGGTTCACGGCGGCGTCGCTCAGGGAATGGGACAAGCCCTCTACGAACGGGCGGTGTACGACGACACCGGCCAGCTACTCAGTGGGGAGCTGATGGACTATGCGATCCCGAAGGCAACCATGGTGCCCTGGATCGAGAGTAGTCACACAGTGACACCGTCGCCCGTGAATCCACTCGGTGTCAAGGGCGTCGGTGAAGCAGGCACGATAGGCGCATCGCCTGCGTTGGTGAATTCGGTGGTGGATGCATTAAGTCCGCTGGGCGTGCGGCACATCGACATGCCCATGCTGCCCGAAAAGATTTGGAACCTGCTGCAGCAAGGAGGTCTGACATGATTGCGCAAAACTTCGAGTACTCGGCCCCGAACACGCTCCAGGAAGCCCTGCAGTTACTGGCCGACGGGACAGCCAAGGTGCTGGCTGGTGGAATGAGTTTGATTCCAATGATGAAGCTGCGCCTGGCCGCGCCGGAGCATCTAGTGGACCTGAGACGTCTGGCCGACTTGAAGACGATTTCGGAGTCTTCCGGCGAGATTCACATTGGGGCGATGGCTACGCACTACGACTTGGAGTCTTCCCCGCTCTTGCGTCAGCACTGCCCTCTGCTGGCCGAGGCGGCTGGCCACATCGGCGACGTGCAAGTGCGAAACATGGGCACCATCGGGGGAAGCGTTTCGCATGCCGATCCAGCAGCCGACTATCCAGCCTCTCTCCTCGCGCTTGGCGCTAAAGTGCGTTTGGTACGTGCCGGAGGCGAACGAACCCTGAGCCTGGAAGATTTTTTGGTGGACACCTTCACCACGGCGGCCGAGCCGGGAGAAATCGTTCGTGAAATCATCGTGCCGGTGGAAGAGACCAACACTGGAGTCAACTATCAGAAGATGCTTCAACCGGCGTCCGGCTTTGCCATCGTGGGTATCGCAGCCAGGCTGCGCAGGGCAAACGGCAAGATCAGCCTGGCCCGTGTGGGAGTGACGGGGCTTGCGCCCAGTCCTTTCCGTGCGATGGCAGTCGAGACTCGCCTCGAAGGCTCGGCCGGCACTGACGATGACATTCGCCAAGCGGCGGCGATCGTCGCCAATGGAGTTGACGCCAATGCGGACATTCACGCCTCCGCGGATTATCGGAAGCAGATGGCGCAAGTGTATGCAGCGCGTGCACTCCGAGCTGCCTTGGCCGGAACTTCATGAAAGGTGATTGCTGGCAAAAATGGCAAGGCCGCCGGGAATCCCCTCCCGGAAGGGGAGAGGGCCGTCTGGCCCTCCGGTGGGTTGGTTGTGCCCGAGCGGACCCACTCCGGCAACTCCAGCTGCCACCCCTCCCAGGAAGGGAATCTTGTTACGGGCATTTGCCCGCCTTTACCGACAAACAAACACCATGAAAATTTCTGGCGCTCACGCTCTCGCACTGCCTCAGGAACGTGCCTACCAAGTGTTACAAGATCCTGAGGTGCTGGCCCGCTGCATGCCGGGCTGCGAGGCCCTCATTCAAATCGGTGAGAACGAGTATCAAATGAAGATGAAGATGGCATTAGCCAGCTTCTCCGGATTGTTCGATGGGACCGTAAAGATCGTCGAGCCCGAGCCGTCATCCAGTTTCCGCCTCATTGTGGAAGGCAAAGGCAAGATCGGCTTCATGAAGGGAGACGGTCGACTCAAGCTCACTCCCGAAGGTAGCGGCACACAAGTCGTCTATGAAGGCGACGTCCAAGTCGGCGGCACCCTCGCCGCCGTTGGCCAGCGCCTAATTGATACTACCGCCAGGATGATGATCAAGAGGTTCTTCGACAAGCTGGCTGAAGGTTGAATGGCGACTTAATGACGCTGAATGAATTGGACTTACCTCGACATCATTCCAATTCGGTGACGCGGCTCCACTAACCTAGGAAGGGCTAGCTGCGTTCCACTTCAGGAACCTATGGAGTTGATCCTATGGGGCGATCTCTTGTTGTAAGTCTTTGCCCAAAAGTGGACAAAATGTCCTCTACGTTCCTTGCTGAAGTTCCAACCCATTCTCTCTCAAAGAGATAGCCAAACTTTCAGCAAATTCTCACAAACACCTGAAACAAAGATGCTTACCGAGTAAGACCGCCACATGGCCTTCCGAGTTGGCAAAAAAATTGCCAATTACAATTCTGGTTCCCGATAGAATACGAACTCATTCGAGAGGAGAAGGTAAGGTATGCGCATCGATCGCAGGCTGTTCCCACGGGTGCACCAGGGTTTCGAGGTGGTCGTCAAGGGAGTGGATATGTTTGGTGCACCGTTTGTGGAGAACACCAGGATTGTGAACCTGAGTCGCCAGGGTCTTTGCTTCCTGCTTTTGAGGCCAATTTCAGCCGGGGGCCAGCTCGAGTTTGCTTGCCAATCCAGCGATGTACTGTCAAGAATCTGGGCAACTGGCCACGTAGTTTGGGTTTCCGGAAGGTTTGATGGGTATCAGTTGGTTGGCTTGAGCGCGAAAGAAGCGCAGAATAGCGGCGCTAGAGTTCAACGAACCGCTTCGGTCGCTTAGCTTGTCCGAACCGGCAGCAACCGGAAGAGTTGGGGTGATTCGAGGAATCTGTAATGCGAACCTGCACAACTTGTGGAAAAAAAATGAAGTGGTCTTCCTTCGGAACCGAGGTCTGTGCTGATTGTACGAAGCACTGGGAAGGCTTCTTTGCGGAAGAAAACGCCCTGTGTGAGAGCCCACTCCAAGCTTCCACAACTGGAGTTGAACAAGAGCTCGAGGACCTGGATCTGGATCGTCTGCTGGCTTCTGTTCGTTTTAATGAGAGAGAAGACACCGAGGTTTTCTCGCAGATCTGGGTTCCCGGTGGGTACCCCACCCGCCCTGTAGCCGCTTCTGCGTTGCTTCATGTCATAATGATTGCTCTCCTGTATGGACTGTCGGGCATTTCGTTCCAACGGCGGTTGTCATTCACTCGAGCAGAGCTGGAAAAGAACTTCCAAATTACTTACTACAAACCTTCAGATCTCCTTCCCAAAATCAAATCGATCAGCGATGGACCGAAAGATCCCGCTGGGCAGAAAAGAGAAATAAAGCCGCCGACAGGAAGCACCTCGTATCATCCAAGGCAAACCATTCAATCGGCTCCGCCGAAGCCGGACAACTTTGCCCAGACCATTGTTCAACCCAGCACGCCGAACGTGCAAATCAAGCGCGACGTGAAAGTGCCGAACATGGTGGTCTGGAATGTTCCGGAGACGAAAGTGGAATCGATGGAGATCGCGAGTCGGCAGGTTACCTCATTGGTTACTTCAAAGCTGAATGCACCCGCAGCAGCGATTCGCCCGCCAGATCCGGAGCTCAAGACTCTGGAACGGAATCTGTCTGAACTGACCATCGCCAAAACCGACCTTGTGAATCCGCAGCCCAAGTTGGCCGTTCGCGCAGCTGCATCGCCGGAATGGTCCATCGCCTCAGATATTGGCAATCCAGGTCCCGTAATTCAGGTCGAGGGAGCTGGTCTGAAATCGGACCTGCGGAATCTGGTGGTGCTCAGCGCTAACCCGGGACTTCCCGGACCGGGCGGAGTCAGAGTTCCACCGGGGAACAGGAGCGGCGCGTTCTCAATATCACCGGAAGGAAACCGCGCTGGATCGCCCGACGGACAGGAGGGCGGAATTCTAGCAGGTGGAACGCCAGGCGGCGGTGGCAGTGGCACTGGAGATGGCAACGGCTATGGCAGCGGCGGAAGTCTGGCCAGCATTCAGATTCCCGGAATATCTGTGAAGGGTGGCCCAAATGAGGAACCGTCACGGATCCCCGGTCCCGGTAGACGACCGCGGTCCGTAGGCGGGTTCACAGAAATGCTGACCATTGACGATCCCGGTGAATCGTACAACATCACCGTCGTCGAGGGTCGGAGGGGAGGAGCAGGCCTGGGTGTTTATGGCGTGCTATCCGGAAAGAGGAACTATACGGTGTTTGTTCCGATGCCCGGAGGCCGCTGGATTATGCAGTTTTCTGAAATGGGGAATGCCACTCATTCTGCTGCGGCCACTGAGCCGGCATCGTTCAAATCCGAAATCTTGGTTTCGTCAGTCGACTCCATCACGCAGCCACGCCCGCTTCGCAAGGTCGATCCAGGCAAGCCAGAGGATGAGGAACTGGCCAAGCTCCGAGGCATGGTAGTGCTGTACGCCGTCATCGGCCAGGATGGGGAAGTGGACAGGGTTCGCATTGTTCGCAGTCTGAACCCGGCACTGGATGTGCGTGCCATGGCAGCGCTGAAACGATGGAAATTCAAAGCAGCGCATCTAGGCAAGAGACCTATCGAAGTACAGGCCTTGTTTGGTATTCCTTTCAGACCCCAACCCAACTTGTGAGTTCGAATGGCGAAGTACGAAGGTCGAATTTCGAGTGTGAGGTTGGGATGCGGTATCGGGTACACCTAGCAAAAGTGTGATTACCTATCGACCTCCCCGAGTTGACAACCCGCTTCGCATCCCATACTTCTAGCTTCGCAATTCGAAATTCGCACTTCGTCATTCGAACTTCATTATTCTCCCTTCAACCTCCGCTCCATCAACTCTCGAATTGCTTCTTGGGGACTCTTGCCGTGATGTAGCACCGCCTCCATTTGCTCCGTTATCGGCATTTCCACCTGATATTTTCTGGCTAGGGCGACGGTAGCCGTCGTCGTCAGGACGCCTTCAGCGATCATGCGCGTGCTGCTGACGATCTCAGCGAGCTTGCGGCCCTGACCCAGCTGAACTCCGACAGATCGATTGCGGCTGAGTTCGCCGGTGCAGGTCAGGAGAAGGTCGCCCATTCCCGCCAGCCCGCCCAATGTGTCGCGTCTTCCACCGCAAGCGACGGCCAGTCGCGTCATCTCTGACAAGCCCCTCGTTACGAGAGCCGCCAGAGAATTGAACCCAAACCCCAGGCCGGAACAAACACCTGCTGCAATGGCAATGACATTCTTCACAGCCCCACCGAGTTCCACTCCAGTTACGTCGGTATTAGTGTACAACCGCAAGGAGGGGCTCGAAAATTCCTGCTGGATCAGCTGAGCTGTCCCGAGGTCCTCGCTGGCGACAACAATGGCGGTCGGATCCCCCTTGGCAACCTCCTTTGCAAACGACGGCCCGGAGATAACGGCAACTCTGGGTTGAAAGACAGGCAGGGTTACCGCGCTGATAACCTCCGACATGCGCAAGAGCGACTCGGTTTCGATGCCCTTCGTGGCACTGACCAACACCACTTCCGGACGAAGGAAGGGCAGCATCGCCTGGTACACGGCGCGACAGTGGTGCGAAGGCACAACCGTCAGCACGATGTCAGCCCCACCCAGAACCGTTTCCAGTGAGTGGGAGGCAGTAACACAATCGGGTAGCTCAAATTCGGACAGATAGAGTGCATTTCTTCGCTGGGAATTGATGGATTCGACCAGCTCATTCTCGAAGACCCAGAGCCGAATGGGATGTCCTTTGCGCCCAAGGGCCAAAGCGAGAGCGGTTCCCCAACTGCCTCCACCAATGATTGCTATTTGTCTCATCACCCTCCAAGTTTCCGCTCAGTGCCAGCCCATAGCCGCTGAATGTTTTCGTGATGCTTCACAATGACAAGCCCCGGACAAACCACGACTGCGAAGAGCAGCCACGACGATAAAGTCCCCTGATAAGTCAAAAGGAGATAGGCTGCAGGAAACACAACGGCAGCGACCAGAGAACCCAGGGAGACGTATCTGAACAGGACGACCACACACACGAAAGAGCCCGTTGCAATGAGGATGGGAATCGGCGACGCGTACAAGAATACTCCGAGCACGGTCGACACTCCTTTGCCGCCTTTGAACCTCAGGAAGACAGGAAACAGGTGTCCCAAAACGGCGGCGATGGCCGTCAATGCAACAGTCTGCGGCGCGTCGTGGCTGGCCCAACTGGCCAGCCACACGGCCACGTAACCTTTGGCGGCATCAAGCAACAGCGTCAGGACAGCACTCCCCCGTCCGGCAGTGCGAAGCACATTGGTGGCCCCAATATTTCCGCTTCCTCTGGAACGCACATCCTGGCCTTCTTTGAACTTCACGATGAGGTATCCGAAGGGAATGGAACCGAGCAGGTAGGCGATGACAACCAGAAGAAATTCCATTGATTGAGCGGTCAGCCGTCAACGGCGTGCAATCCGATGTCAGCTGGTGGCACCTTATGACCAAGCCAGAGAGGCAGCCAAAGAGTTTGCTATTGTTTATTGGCTATCTGCCATTTGTCGTTCAAATAGCCAAATAGAAAATGATCAATAACCAATAGCAAATCCCGCCCTTTATCGAAGCCTTAGGTGGACTTGCTCGGGCCTGGACGTTTGCTATATCAACTTTCGCCGCACCATGTCCAAGGCTGCCTGCGAGGCCCAAAGGCGGATGCGCTCGCGGTCGCCAGCAAATCGAAACTCTTGATGGTCGATGCTGGAGTCCATGGACAGTGCAATGTGAACCAGGCCCACCGGCTTTTCGACTGTTCCCCCAGCCGGTCCGGCAATCCCAGTGATTCCCAGTCCAAGCGTGGCGCCGGTCTTCAGCCGAATGCCTTCGGCCAAGCCTTTGGCCACTTCGGCACTGACCGCACCACCCATCTCGATCACAAGCGGTGGAATGCCAGCGAGGTCGATCTTTGACCGATTGCTGTAGCAGGTTACTCCGGACAGAAAATAGCTGGAGCTTCCAGGCACCGAAGTGATTCTTTGCGAAACCAATCCGCCGGTGCAACTCTCCGCAACAGACAAAGTCATTTCCCGCATCATGAGGTAGTAACCAACGATCTGTTCAAGACTTTCCTCACCCCGTGAAAAAATGAAGTCTCCAAGTTCGAACTCGATCTTGTCCGCAAGCTCGGTAACAATCTTCCGCGCCTCATCTTCAGATTTTCCTCTGCCAATCAAATGAATCTGAACTTCTCCAGGAGAAGCGAGGATCGTCGTAACAGGGTTCTTGTATTTGGCGTAAATCGGTGCGATGCGTTCGTCGAGACTTGATTCGGTAATCCCAGTGGCTTTGAACACCTGCTTGAATAGCCGGACGCCGCCAGCCAGCTCCGCCAACCGCGACATGCAGCACTCTTCAAACATCGGTTTGAGTTCACTGGGCGGGCCCGGTAGAAGGATGACTTCACAGCCTTCCGTTTCCATCCAGATGCCGGGCGCAGTGCCGGCGGGATTTTCCAGAATGCGGCCTCCGACTGGCACCAGGGCCTGCCGTGCGTTGTTAGCTGGCATCTCCAACCCGCGCCTCCGAAAACGCGCCTTGATGCGCTCCAGGATTTCGTCGTCCAGCACCATTTGCCGCTTCAGCACCCGGGCGAAGACTTTCTTCGTGACGTCATCCTCTGTCGGTCCCAGTCCGCCAGTGGCGATAACGAGGGCTGAGCGCTTAACCGCTTCCCGGACTACTTGTTCGAGGCGTTCTTCATTATCCCCTACAATCGTTTTGAGCTCGACGTCGACGCCAATCGAGTTCAGCCGCTCGGTCAGAAACAGCGAGTTCGTGTCTAGCCGGCTCGGAGTCAAGAGCTCTGATCCGATGGCTATGATTTCGGCGTGTTGCAGCATGAGTTCATTTTTGCGGAAGGGCAAGCTAGGACTACTGAGAAGCCCGTTTGAGGTACATCCAGCCGGATGTCATTAGCGAACTCCTAGGGCAGGCGTCTGCCCGTCCATTCACAACTCAACCGGAAGATGGAGTCGGTGCTCGCCAGATACAGGTCATTGTCGGCACCGAAGGCCAGACCCACCAGGTTGTTACCGGAAACAGCAACGGTCGCCTGACCCTGTTGGGTGATGCGGATGATGCCTCGGCGGCCGGCGAGAGAAGCCGCAACAAATAAATTTCCTTCTGTGTCGAATGCCAAGCCTTGCGGGCGTCCCAATCCGGTGAAGAACGTGGAAACGGCGCCGCTGGTCGAGACCCGGTAGACGTGATCATAGCTGGAGGTCGTGGGACCGGACACATAAAGGTTTTGCTGGTCGTCAAACGCCAGATGATAGGCCGACACGCTTGGTTCCAGAGTTGCGAAAACGAAAATCTCGCGTTTCTTGTCGATTTTGAAAATATTCCCGCTGCGATCGCCGACGTACAGGTTGTCTTCCCGGTCAAAGGCAATGCCGGTGGCAACACCCATCCCCTTGCAGTAAGTCGATTTTTCCCCGTAAACAGAAATCTTGTAGATGTTTTCGTCGTGACGGCTGGAGATAAACATTTCGCCGCGAGTGTTAAACGTGACGCCAGTCGGGTTTACAAGATCTGCCACAAAGGGCTGAATGTTCCCCTGCGGATCGATTTTGAAGACCGAGTTGGGAACTTTTTCGCCCCGTCGGCCACTCAGTGTTGTATAGACATTGCCTTCACCGTCCACGGCGGGGTTGGCAACCGGGTGAAGGTTCGAGGCCAACACGCTGGCAATTTCGATATCAACGGCCGCACTCTCTTGACCATCCACGGCCAGCGTCATCTCTCCGATGGCGGCTTCAGCCGGGACTTGGGCAACAATCAAATCACGCGAAACCGTTACGAGATGGGCTGAAATGCCCCCAAAGCACACCCGCGGACGGCGAAACGGCTGCAGTTCCTTGCCAGCCCAACGAATGAAGAGATTGCCGCCTGGCACCGCTGCCAAAGGCTGGACATCGAGGATCTTGATCATACCGTTAGCGCAAAACCAAGGCGAAAGAACCCCACATGAAGGTTAACTTGCTTCCCTCTTCGAAGGTCACGTCAAACTCGGCCACCAAAGGTGCAGAACAAACACCACCAATGAGGCGTAGAAGCCCGCCACCAAGTCGTCGAGCACGATTCCGAATCCCATGGGAACTCTCTCCACATCGCGAATAGGAAACGGCTTCACAATGTCGAAGAGTCGAAAAAACAAAAAACCTATCAAGAGCAACAGAAACCGCGGATGCCGGAAGATCAACCCGAAAGTGAGAAGCTGCCCCACAATTTCATCGATCACAACCTGTGGTGGGTCCTTCCTGCGAAATAGCAGCTCCGCACGTGAAGCTGCCCAAATCCCGGCGGCGCTGATGACCGAAACCACCACAAGAAACAACAGCAGGCGCGAGCCGCCACTGAACTTCAGCCGCGAAAGCAACAAGATGAGAAGGATGCCTAGAAAAGAACCGCAAGTACCGGGTGCTACCGGCGAATAACCGGAGCCGAAGCCTGTGGCGATGACGAGGGCAATCCGGTCGGTAATTCCCAAGGGAGTCGTGGCCGTCGGATGTTCCATCAGGTTTCGACGTTCTGCTCCTCTGTGTCGGCCTCTTCTGTATTCGTTTCCTCGGCAGGCAAGCTGTATTGCCCGTTCGCCCAGTTGCCCAAGTCAATCAGCCGGCATCGCTCGCTACAGAACGGCCGATTGGGGTTTCCTTCCCAAGTTACGTCTTGCCTGCAAATCGGACACTTCATGGCGTCAACAAGCGGGCGCGTCCAAAAAACTCACACGCTCATCCTTGGACACTCTATGCCTCAAATGAGCTTACCGACCAAATCATATTCCAGGGTTTGGGTGATTTCAACGCTGCGGAAATCACCAGCGTTGGGCGGAGTTGCCTCCACGTCGTTGATGAGAACGACGCCATCGATGCGCGGCGCTTGTGATTCAAGACGCCCCTGCCAAAGGAGGTCACTTTCCGCGGACTCGCCTTCCACAAGCAGCGGATAACGTTTGCCCAGATGCTGCCGGTTTTTTTTCTTCGAGATGCGCGCTTGAATCTGCATGAGCCGCGATCGCCGGCTGTTAATGACGCGGGCTCCCAGCTTCTGGTCGAGCAACTGGCTGGCAGTACCTTCTTCATCGGAATAGGTGAAGGTTCCGAGCCGGTCGAACTGCATCTCTTCCACAAAACCGCAAAGCTCGTCAAATTCCTCTTCCGTCTCTCCGGGATAGCCGGCAATCATCGAGGTCCTCATAGTCACACCTGGCACCTGATCGCGAATGTGTCCTACGAGTCTCTTCAAGCTCTCGACATTGCCACCGCGTTTCATGGACCGCAGGATGCGACCGTTCGCATGCTGCAGTGGCATGTCCATGTACTTGCAGATCTTGGGCACTTCACGCATCGTGGTAAGCAGTGCATCGTCGACCTGCGATGGAAAGCAATACAGGAAGCGAATCCACTGCAAGCCTTCGAGCGTCGCCAGTCGCCGCAGCAGATCTGACAGACCGTGATTCATCCCGAGGTCATCACCATACCGGGTGGTTTCCTGCGAGATCAGGACCACTTCCTTCACTCCACTTTCCGAGAGGTAACGAGCTTCATTCAGAATCGATTGCAGCGGACGACTGCGGTAGTGGCCTCGAATCTTGGGAATGATGCAAAAGGAGCAGGGGCGGTCGCAGCCCTCGGCGATTTTGATATACGCTGTGTAGCGCGGCGTCGTTAGCAGCCGCGGAGAGTTTTCATCGTAGAGGTAGTACGGGTTCTCAACTTTGGGACTTGGGCGGTCTTCACAAACGTCGATAATCGATTCCAGCTGCGTCGTCCCAAGAACCGCATCGACCTCCGGAATCTCCTGCTGCAAGTCGGCCCGATACCGTTCGACCAGACATCCGGTCACCACCAGTCGCGAGCAATTTCCGCTGTTCTTGAACTCCGCCATCTCAAGAATCGTGTCGATGCTCTCCTTCTTGGCCTTGTCGATGAACCCGCATGTATTGACGACGATCACGTCGGCCTCGACAGGATGAGGAGTCATCTCATATCCACGGCGGCCGAGCATTCCCATCATCACTTCCGTATCGACCAGATTCTTTTCACAACCCAAACTGACAAATCCAATTCTCTTCATAGTTGCGTTACTCAATCCCAAGCTGGCTACCGTGGGCAGTCAGAGCGGCATCCGGACCCACAAAGAAACGCGCCATCTTATCATTGCCTCCGGTATTGAGAAAGGTTGAAATATGACCTGAGCGGAGCCCCTTTTCGCAAGAGACTCTCCCACCAACCCGACAGCGGTGCTTGAGGGGTCCGGCTCGTTGAGCCCCTTCCCTAAGTCTCCTGTATCTGCCACAATCGCCGTCCACACTGTGTGAAGTGATTGATCCCGAAGCACTGGGGCGGCCTTGTTTAACTTATCGGAGGCAACAGACCATGCGCCGTTTCGTTTACCTCTTCCTGGTCTTTACGCTCACCCTGAGTGCGCGGGCTGAGGTACGTTCGGCCAAGCTTCAGAACCGAGAAGTCTGGCAAATCGAGAGTCCTCAGCTGAGGGTCACCATAACTCAAGTCGGCGGGCACGTCGCCGAGCTGGTTCTCAAGGGAAAGAACGCGCTGAATCCACTGTGGGTTCAGTCTCGACCAACGATCGATCCCACCGAATTTGTTCGGGAAAAGCACGAAAAACTCTACGGTGGCGGACCTGCGTCGCGCCTATTGAGCGGATTGATCGGTCACAACCTCTGTTTTCCCTACTGGGGCGATCCGTCCGAGAGCGAATACCAAGCCGGCATGACTTTCCATGGGGAGACCGGCATTGTTCGATGGCAAAAGGTCGGAGAACGGAAGGAAGGCTCAACGCAGCAACTGTCTATCGTGGCAGACCTTCCTGAGTCGAGAACCCGCTTCACCCGCACAATCTCCCTGATGGCTGGGGAGTCGGTCGTCTACTTCGACAATCGCGCCGAGAACGCGTCGGCGCTCGACCGGCCTGTTGGATGGTGCGAGCATGTCACTCTAGGGCCACCCTTTCTGAAAAAGGGTGTCACGCTGTTCGATGCTTCTCTGACGCGTGGGCGCAATATTGGCGACAGCTCGGGGAAAAGCTTCGAATGGCCCACAGGCCAAGCTGAAACTGCCATTGATCTGCGAAAGGTCCGTGACATCGAACGGTCGGGTTATGTCAATAACTTCCTGGTCGACCCCAAAGGTGAGTTTGGTTACTTCACGGCAGTGAATCCAGAACAGCGCCTCCTTGTGGGCTACCTCTTTCGCCGAACTGAATTCCCCTGGCTCAACGTGTGGGAATCCAACCAAGCGGCAACCAATGACCAACCGGCCATGCTGGCCCGAGGATTGGAATTCAGCAACACGCCCACTCACGGCTCACTGAAAGCGATGGTGGCAGTCCCGAAACTATGGGAAGTGCCGACTTATGAATGGCTGAATGCGCGAGCCAGCCTCGAAAAGAGATTCTGTGCGTTCAGCGCTGAAGTGCCTGAGGGATTCAAGGGTGTCCAAGAGATTAGGGTCGAAGACAACGCCCTTCAGATTGTGGAGCGGGACAACGGCAGAATTGTGAAGGTTGCCTTCGACCTGTCAAGATTGAGATAGATGGTCCAAGGCCGAGCACGAGAACGACGACGAGGACGAAGTCGCATTGATGAGCGGTGAGTATCTGAAAGCTGGAGAAAGAGTTTCCAAGTGACCCGCGGTCACGTTCAAGCGATCAAGGTCAATGTCACGGCCCCACGATTGCCGCCAAGGCTTCCTCCAAAGAAGCCTCGCTAGTTCCGACGTCCACATTCGCGTGTAGCGACCAAATCTCAGTGTGCTCGGCCGACTGTCCGGGTTGGAGCCGTTCGAGTGGTCCCAGTGTTTCTACTTCCACAAAGGAACCTGCTGTGTAGGTTTCGACGTTGCTCCCGTAATCCGGGTAGCGAGCGCCTTCCTGATATCGGATGCGCTTGATGAAGAGCGCCTGTTTCCGCCAGTAGCCCGCCCAACCCTGCTTGTTTGCGATCCCTACCTTTTGCGGTGAATCCAATGTGTCATCGGTCCGTAAACGAATGAACTTCCGACCGAAGGTCCAACGCGGATCGGAAAGATCGGTGTAATGCCACAGTGTCATGGGACGGGCTGGCAGCAGATACTCGTCATGCGAGCGAAAGGGTTCTTGCGGCAGGATCGTCATACCCCCATAGCGCATGATAGTGATGGCCCAAGGCGACAGCTCCAGGTCCCAAAGGTTTCGATTTGTGATGCGGTGATGCACCTCAAGGCGACTGCCTTCCCTGTCCAGCGTCACTCCCATTTCCTTTTGAATCCCAGTCCTTGGCTCCACCCGCTGGAGTAGATGGATGGAGTGGTCACCGTTGATTTGGAACTCCACCGGAAGATTATCAGGAGAGTAAGTCCGCGGCATCGCTTCGGGCGCTGTCCAGAGCCGGTGCCCGCCGTAAGCAGTCCACTCCCCCAACTCTGAGGTAACCTTCAGATCAGGGTACTCTCCCAGAACATTTTCTCCGCCCACAAAGCCATATCGGAGAATCCGCGGCCCGACATCCGTGCTAACAATGACTTCAACAGTTCCATTGGACAGCCGGTAACAATTCGACTGGCCCAGGTAGTTCACTTTTTGCATTTACGCCTTCCGTTGAGCTTTTCGACATGTCATCAAAGTTGCCGAACTCTGGCTCCTAAGTTGACGAGATCAATTTCTGAAAAATTTGAGGTTCACAACAACCAAGGTCGAATCTTCCTGAGGCAGATTAGCACACCCGCTTTTTGGCAGAAACGCTTCCACAATGCAAAATCCAAGATGAACGGGAGAGTGTTCCTGTGCCAATTCTTGACAACCGTTCGACCCAGCTATAGTCTCACCGCGCTTTCAAGGCCATGAACGAAGAAACTCTTCAGTACCTCATTCTGTCGTCGGTCGAGGGCTTGGGCTGCCGGGGCGTTCATCGGCTGCTCAGCGTCTATAAGGAACCCGCGAGAATTTTGCATGCCACATTATCTGAATTGGCGGCACAGGGATTGCCCGAGGTCGTGGCAAAGATGCTGCTCTCAGAAACGCGCCGGGTGCAAGCTGACGCCGAGCTTGGGAACTGCCTTCAGAACGGAGTACGTATTCTGACGCTGGCCGATCCGGCTTACCCTAAGCTGCTGAAAGAGATCTTTGACCCTCCCATCGTCCTGTTCTGCAAGGGTGACATCGATTGCTTAAACCAGCACTGCATTTCCATCGTCGGCTCGCGCCGGGCCACACCCTATGGAATCAATGTCGCAGAGAAACTGGCTCGGGAACTGGCCGCCCGCGGTTTAGCAGTTTGCAGCGGTTTGGCACGCGGTATCGACACAGCGGCACATCGGGGAGCCCTCGAAGCCAAGGGGAAAACCGTGGCAGTACTGGGAAGCGGACTCAATCACATCTATCCTCGGGAAAATAGAAAGTTGGCGATGCAAGTGGAGGCTCACGGTTGTGTCATCTCAGAATTTCCCATGAACACCAGCCCTTCCCCGCAGAACTTCCCCATTCGGAATCGCATCATCAGTGGGCTTGCATTGGGAACTTGCCTGGTGGAAGCGGCAGAGTTCAGTGGCTCGTTAATCACGGGGCGCCTGGCGCTTGAACAGAGTCGAGAGGTGTTCGCAGTTCCAGGCAATATCACGTCGAAGACCAGCTTTGGACCGAACCTTTGGATCAAGCAGGGTGCAAAACTAGTGCAGGACTGGCAGGATATTGTCGAAGAGTTGCCCAGAACAGTGAAAGAGCAGATTCTGGCGCCGCTCGGACCTCGCCAGGCGGGCCTGCAGCCCGATCTCTTCCGGGTGGTTTTGACGGGCGCCGAAAAGTGTGTGCTAGAATTGCTGCCCTCCGATGAAGCCGTTCACATTGACCGGCTGTTGGAAACTTCTCACATGAATTCGTCGGAGCTGCTGTCGGTCCTCTTCGACCTGGAACTGAAAGACCAAATCAAACAGTTGCCAGGAAAGAGTTTTGTAAGGAAATTTTAGAAGTCTCACGCTTCCGGTCTCTCGTCTCAGGTTCTCGTGTTGAGACCGGGGACCAGAGACTCAAGACCTGAGACCAGGGATCTGAAACCAGAATGTCTAAATCGCTTGTCATTGTTGAATCACCGGCCAAGGCCAAGACTATTAATAAGTATCTTGGCTCAGACTACTCCGTGAAGGCCTCGTTGGGACACGTGCGCGACCTTCCCAAGAAGGGCCTCGGTGTCGACCTTAAGAACGAGTTCGAACCTACTTACGAAATTATCCCCGGCAAAGAAAAGGTTATCAGGGAGCTGAAAGCCGCTGCCAAGCTGGTTGAATCGATCTACATCGCGACTGATCCTGACCGAGAGGGAGAAGCCATCGGATGGCATCTGTCTGAAGAGCTGGGATCCAAAAAGCGCAAGATTTTTCGGGTGATGTTCAATGAGATTACCCAAAAGGCCATAAAAGAAGCTTTTCGCAATCCCGGTGTTATCGATTCCAAGCTGGTCGATGCTCAACAGGCGCGCCGCATTCTGGATCGGCTGGTGGGATACAAAATCAGTCCCCTGCTCTGGAAGAACGTGCGCCGCGGCACCTCTGCGGGACGGGTCCAAAGCGTGGCGCTGCGCCTCGTTGTTGAACGTGAACGCGAGATTCGCGCCTTCGTTGCGAAGGAATACTGGAGCATCACCGCAAATCTTTCCGGACACAATCCGCCTGCCTTCGATGCGGCTTTGCAGAAATTTCTGGGCAAGAATCTGGAAATTGAGAACGCAGCTCAATCTTCCGAGATCGTTAAACATCTCGAGAACGCTCGTTTCATCGTCGACAGCGTCAAGAAGACGGAGAAGAAGCGGAACCCGGTACCGCCCTTCATCACCAGCAAACTGCAGCAGGAGGCCTCACGCAAGCTGCGTTTTTCAGTCAAGAAGACGATGATGCTCGCGCAGAAACTGTATGAAGGAATTGAACTCGGCAGCGAAGGCAGTGTGGGATTGATCACATACATGCGCACGGACTCGACTCGCGTTTCCGACGACGCGCTGGCCGACGTGCGCAACTACATCGGCAGCAACTTCGGCCCCGACTACTTACCCGAAAAGCCGGTTTTCTATCGCAGCAAGAAGGACGCCCAAGACGCGCACGAAGCCATCCGCCCAACGTCAACGGCCTACAATCCTGAAGAGATCAAACACTACCTGGGGCCCGACGAATACAAACTCTACAAGCTCATCTGGCAACGGTTTATGGCGTCGCAGATGAAGCCGGCCCTTTTCGATCAAACGTCGGTGGAGATCCTCGCCGACAAATACATGTTCAAGGCAACGGGTTCGGTGTTGAAGTTCGATGGCTTTCTGAAGGTGTACGCCGAAGGCAAAGATGAGAAGGATGAAGAGGACGAAGAGCTTGAGCACAAGCTACCCGTGCTGACGGAAGGCGAGATCCTGCAGTTGAACAAGCTGCTTCCCGAACAGCATTTCACCCAACCGCCTCCACGCTTCACCGAAGCAACCCTGGTGAAGATGTTGGAGGAGAAAGGGATCGGACGGCCTTCGACCTACGCGACAATTCTCACGACGATCCAAGACCGCGAGTACGTGGTGAAGCAGGAAGGCAAGTTTTCGCCCACCGAACTGGGCTTCGTCATCAATGACGTTTTGGTGGCGAGCTTTGCGGATATCTTCGACATCCAATACACGGCCCGAATGGAGGAAGAGCTCGACGAGATCGAAGAGGGCAAAATCGGCTGGACTCAGGCGCTGCAAGACTTCTACGGCAAGTTTGCAGAAGACCTGAAGACTGCTGGCGAACGCATGGGCGTGATCCGCGAACCAGAACCCACGGATGAAAAGTGTGAGAAGTGTGGAAGCCCGATGGTCATTCGGTGGGGCCGTCACGGAAGGTTCATGGCCTGTTCGGCCTACCCCGAATGCAAGAACACCCGTGAGATCGCACGGGAAGGCGCCACGGCCAATGCCGAGGGCAAGGCCGAGGTCGAGCAGATCGAGGAACTTTGTGAAAACTGCGGGCGTCCCATGACCCTCAAGCGTGGGCGTTTTGGGCAATTTCTCGCGTGCACGGGATACCCGGAGTGCAAGACCACCAAGAAACTCGCGGCATCCGGTTCAGGCCGGCTGTCGGTCCCGGATGTGCCGTTGGAGGAGAAATGTCCTCAATGCGGCAAGCATCTGGTGATCAAGAACGGCCGCTTCGGGGAGTTCACTGCGTGTAGCGCCTATCCGGAGTGCAAGTACGTCAAAAAGAAGACCATTGGAATTTCCTGCCCCAAGCCGAACTGCAAGGGGGAACTGGTAGAGAAAAAGTCACGCCGTGCCAAGGTGTTCTACGGTTGCGATCAGTACCCGAACTGCGATTTTACTGCCTGGAACAAGCCGATCAACAAACCCTGTCCGCAGTGCGGTGCAGGCTATTTATTGGAAAAGACGACCAAGAAGCAAGGAACCATTCACTACTGCAATGCCGAAACGTGCGACTTTAAGGAAGCCGTTGAACTGGTCGAAACCGTCTGAGCCGCCCAAGCCCAAGGAACGCTCAGCGAAAATGACTGCCGCGGAGCGGCGCGCCCAGATCATCAATGTCTCCAAGCAATTGTTCTCCCAGAAAGGATTCAACGGCACGACGACCAAAGAGATTGCCCAGGCTTCCGGCATCAGCGAAGCCATGATTTTCTGTCACTTCGCTTCGAAGGAAGATTTGTACACCGCGATCATCGACCAGCGCATTCAGGAAGTCGGAGATGCCTTGTCTGACGAAGCGCTGCACGCGCAGGACGACGAACGAGTGTTTGGAGAATTGGCCCGCTTCATCCTAGACAAGACGTCTGAAAACCCAACCATGCTACGGCTGCTGTACTTCAGCGCCTTGGAAGGACACCAGCTTTCAGACATCTTCTACGCAAAGCACGAGATCAAGAAAGTGATGAAGCTGGTCGATTACATCCATCTGCGCATCTCCGAGGGCGCCTTCCGCAACCTGGACCCCTTCCTGGTTGCCAGAGCTTTCACAGGGATGTTCTATACCTATGTGACGGCGCAGCATTTGTTCGACGCAGGCCGGTACTATCCCAAGGCCACTCACGACGAAGTCATCAAGAATTTCCTCAGCATCTTCTTGACCGGCATCCGCAACAAGTAGCGCAGACCGTAGTTTGGGTCTGCGGTTTTTTCCCGTCGCTGTTGTGAACCGCCCATAGCAGGTTCATATGTCGCCGCTGGTGGCGGATCTTGTGATGCCCCCCTGCCGCAGACCCAAACTACGGGTCTAAGCTACCTCCGGAGCAAACAGTGGTAGAATCGCGGACGATGAAGCGAGATCCCATTATCGTCGCCGGTGGAGGATTGGCCGGGTCGGAGGCTGCCTGGCAGATTGCACAAGCGGGCTTTAACGTCAGGCTGTATGAAATGCGGCCGGTGAAGCCAACACCTGCCCACAAGACCGATGCCCTCGCTGAAATCGTTTGCAGCAATTCCTTCAAGTCCGACCAGGAAGGCAGCGCTCCCTGGCTGCTCAAAGAAGAACTCAAGATTCTGGATTCTCTGCTCATTCGCCTGGCATACCTCCACCGGGTGCCGAGTGGGGTTTCGCTCTCCGTCGATCGTGAGCTGTTCGCTGCGGCCGTAACGCAGGCCGTGAGCGGACATCCGAATATCGAGATTCTTCGGGAAGAACTTCCGTCGATTCCCCGAGACGCAGTGACAATCATTGCCACTGGCCCTCTCACTTCAGAGAGCCTCTCCCAATCCATTCGAGAATTTGCCGGCGAGGAACATCTCTACTTTTACGACGCTATCAGCCCCATCATCGATGCTGAGAGCATCGACATGAACAAGGCCTACAAGGCCTCGCGTTACGACAAGGGCGAGCCCGACTTCATTAACTGCCCCTTCACCAAGGAGGAATACACGGTCTTCTATGATGCGTTGATTCATGCAGAATCAGTTCCTTTGCACGAATGCGAAAAGGCGATGTATTTCGAAGCCTGTCTGCCCATCGAAGAAATGGCGCGCCGCGGAGTCGATACGTTGCGCTTTGGCCCGATGAAGCCAGTTGGGCTAGCTGATCCGCGCACCGGCCTAATTCCCTACGCAGCGGTGCAACTGCGCCAGGAAAACTTGCGGGCTGACAGCTTCAATCTCGTCGGATTTCAGAACCACCTGCGCTTCGGTGAACAAGAACGCGTGTTTCGCCTGATCCCGGGGTTGGACCATGCAAAGTTCCTGAGACTGGGACAGATTCATCGCAACACGTTCATCAACTCCCCGCGTTTGCTGCAACCCACGCTGCAGGCCCGCCAAAACGAGAATGTCTTTTTCGCCGGACAGATCTCTGGGGTCGAAGGGTATGTGGAGTGCATTGCCACGGGTTTGCTGGCTGGACTGAACGCTGTGAGGTTGACAGCTGGCGAGGCACTGGTGGTTCCGCCTCGAACCACCGCGATCGGTTCGCTGATTCATTACCTTGTCTCCGCCGATTCCAAAGACTTCCAACCAGAAAACATCAATTTTGGAATCATGCCGGCACCGGAGGGAGTCACCAGAAGGATGGGCAAGAAGGAGAAACACCTGTTGCAAACGCGCCGGGCGTTGGATGCCATGGCGAGGTTCAAGGCAGAGCTTCAGATGCAAACATCCAAGGCCACTGGATAATGTTGCTCAATGAGCCAAACCCAGTGGCACTGACCTGCCAACTGGTGGCAGGTCAGTGGCAGGTCGGCATTAACCATTTCAGGGATTGCCAGCGACCAAAACGATGAATTCCGAACCATCCCGAAGCAGAACCTCGTCATCATGAGAAACCTCATCGATCAGTTTGCCGAACGATTGCGCCTGAAAGCTTCGCCTCATACGCTGCGCAACTACGTCAGCGACTTGGAACAGTTGCTCGACTACCTCACACCGCCTGACGAGGCCGGGAACCGGTCCGATTTCGCAGCCGAACGGCTTGACCACCGCTTGATTCGCGAGTATCTGGGCCATCTTTATGCCCAGAAGAAACAGAAATCCTCCATCGCGCGCAAAATGTCGTCCATCCGCACGTTCTGCAAATTCCTATGCAGCGAGGGCATCCTGAAGCAGAACCCGGCCAAACTGGTGAAGTCTCTAAAACTTTCGCAAAAAATACCGAATCACCTCAGCGTGGAAGATTGCGTCAAGCTCATCGAAGCACCTGATCTTTCCACAACGTTGGGTCTGCGGGACCGCGGAATTCTTGAGCTACTTTACGCGTGCGGGATTCGTGTGAGCGAGCTCTCTGGATTGAACTGGGAAGACGTCGATTTTGGAGAGCGAATGATTCTGGTACGCGGCAAGGGCCGCAAAGAACGGATTGTCCCATTTGGCAAACATTGTCTGCAGGCGCTGCAGGCCTATCGGGACGCACGACTGGCGCAAGCCGGCTCCTTGCAGCCGTCGGAACCTGTATTCTTGAACCATCTGGGAACCCGGCTCACGACCCGTTCGGTAGGAAGACTTGTGGACAAATATGTCTTGCGCAGTAGCTTGGGTCGCAGCATCAGTCCACATGGTATCCGTCACTCGTTTGCAACGCACATGTTGAATTCTGGGGCTGATCTGCGATCCATTCAGGAACTGCTGGGCCACAAGAGCCTTTCTGCTACTCAGCGCTACACGCACGTCACCATTGGGCATCTGATGGAGCAATATGACAAAGCGCACCCGAAGGCCTGAGCATGGATGACAAAGCCGCTGTGAAGGAAATAAATCAGAGGTTTTACGAAGCGCTGTCGGCTCAAGATTTGGCAGCCATGGAAGCTGTGTGGCTGCACGAACCCTGGGTGAGATGCGTCCATCCCGGCTGGGAAATGTTGACGGGCTGGCAATCCATTCGCAAGAGTTGGTCGAACATTTTCAAGAATGCCGCCTATCTGAAGATTCACGCCAGCAAAGTGACCGTTCATGCCAGCGGAGACGTGGCGTGGGTCGTGTGTACCGAGAATATTGCAAGCGCGCAGGATGCCAACTACCAGACCGCTACAGCCTTGGCAACGAATGTCTATCATAAGATGGGTGCCGTCTGGCTGTTGGTGCATCACCACGCGTCGCCTGTAACTGTAAATGTACCGGTGCAGACGTCGGAGAGTATTCAGTAGATGGGGGGTATGTCAGCTTGAAAAGCGTAAATGACGAATGTCTAAGCACGAATGACTAGAGAATGACAAAGCACTAGGCCCGAAGTCTTCGTTGAATCATCAGCGTTTCTTTCGTCATTAGTGCTTCGTCATTCGTCATTCTTCCAGGAAGGGTCTGGCGTGGCAAGTCTCCAAGAAGCGATTCGCAAGAAGGCCAAGGAATTCGGCTTCGCCAAGATCGGTGTCAGCCGCGCCGAGCGTCTCGACGAGCGCAATGGCCTGGATGAGTGGCTCGCAGCCGGGCATCACGGCGAGATGCATTGGATGGGTCGGAACGCTGACAAGCGACTGGACCCCCGAATGCTTCTTAGCGAAGCTCAGTCTGTGGTTTCTCTGGCGGCAAACTACTACACACCGCAATCCCACTCTGAGGACCATCGCCACGGGAAGATCTCGCGATATGCCTGGGGGCGTGACTACCATGCTGTGCTCAAGGAGCGGCTGAAGCTACTCGTCGCGTGGATCGAGCAAACTTACCCTGCCGCCAGCGGCCTTTACTATTGCGACACAGGCCCTGTGATGGACAAAGCCTGGGCGCACAAGAGCGGCTTGGGATGGGTTGGCAAGCACTCAAACCTGATCACTCGTGAACTGGGCTCGTGGGTGTTCCTCGCCGAGATCGTCCTGAATCTGGATCTGGAGCCCGCCCAGGAGAGTCGAAATTATTGTGGCACCTGTCACCGTTGCTTGGAGGCCTGTCCTACGCGCGCAATTGTGGCGCCGTACGTTGTGGATGCGCGTCTGTGCATCTCATACTTGACGATCGAACTCCGTGGTCCCATTCCCCGGGAATTGCGACCCATGATTGGCTCGCGCATTTTCGGTTGTGATGACTGCCAGGATGTTTGCCCGTGGAATCGCTTTGCCACGCCGTGCGATGAGGATCAATTCTATCCCGCTGACGGAAATCAGGTTCCGGTACTAGCCGAGTTGATGCACCTGACGAGTGACCAGTTTGAAGAACGCTTTCGGTTGAGCCCCGTACGCCGGGCGAAATACGCGGGATTTTTGCGAAATGTCGCGGTGGCACTCGGAAATAGCCACGATGACGCGGCGGTTCAGATTCTTGAACAGGCTTTGCAACATGTTGAGCCCCTAGTTCGCTCACACGCTGCCTGGGCTCTAGGGCAGATCGGCGGCGAGGAATCCTATCAAGCTCTTGAACAGGCCCTCAAGCGCGAAACAGATCCGGATGTCCTCGAAGAAATCCGAGCCGCGTCAAAGATTTGTGAAACATTTCAAGCCTCTCGAGCGTAGTAAACCGTCGATATGAGAACCGCGTTCTTCTTTTACTTTGATGCTACCCGCATTGCCTTTCAGTCCATCTTCGCTCACAAGTTGCGCTCCTTTCTCACGCTGATCGGCATCATCATTGGAGTCGCCTCCGTCGTGTTGGTGGGCGCTGCCATTAGCGGACTCAACACCTACGTACTGAGCAATGTCACCAAGCAACTCGGCGCGAATACGTTCTATGTAACCCGCGTCGGTTCAGTCGGCCGCCTCACGGATGAAGAATGGGAAAAGATGGTCAAGCGGAACAGGAAGATCGAATGGCCGGAGATGCGTTTTGTGAAGGCCACCTGTCAGAGTTGCGAAGAAGTCGGTGCCGAGCAGTTTGACCGCACCGATCTGAAGCACGACGGAGAGGAGCTCTTTGGAACGCAGATTATCGGCGTTACTCCGGAGATGGCTGACATCAAGAGCATGACCATTGTCGAGGGACGATTCTTCACGCAGTACGAGGTGGATCACGCCAATACCGTCTGTGTTATTGGCAACGATATTCGAGACAAGTTCTTTCCCTTGACCGATCCCATAGGCAAGACGTTCCGAATCAAGGAAACCGCTTTCACGATCATCGGCATGGAGGAAAAGCTCGGATCCATGTTTGGGAGTTCCCTGGACAACAAGATCTATATTCCGCTGACGACGCATCGCCACCTGTTTGAGCGGGCCGGTGGATTCGGCATCCGTGGAAGCTCCCCCAGCCGGCAGGAGTTTCCGAATGTGATCGACGAAGTGCGCATGCTGATGCGGGCCATTCGCGGGCTGACGCCTGAAAAAGAGGATAACTTTGCCATTCTCGACACGGCGTCCATCGACACGCAAGTGGGGAACTTTACTGGTGCCATCGCGATGGTCGTGACACCCATTACGCTGATTTCGCTCGTCGTGGGCGGCATCGTCGTCATGAACATCATGCTGGTGAGCGTTACGGAACGAACCTTTGAAATCGGATTGAGGAAGGCCGTAGGTGCGCGAAGCAAACAGATCCTTGCACAATTTTTGATTGAGTCATCGGCTTTGGCCTCTGTCGGTGGTCTATTCGGACTTCTCCTGGCGGCAGGACTTTCATGGGTGATCAGCGCGACGACACCGATTCCTATGACGATCACATTGCCTTACGTGATGCTGTCTCTCTTGGTTTCCGGCGGGATTGGGATGATTTTCGGAATTTATCCAGCGTATAAAGCATCCAAGCTGGACCCGATTATCGCGTTGACGAAAAACTAGAGACAAGCAAACAACTAAGGTGCAAAGAACTTGAAGCAAAAGGTTGAATCGTTTCGTGGGTAGAGGGATTTGCTCCGCTCCCTACCTTCAGAAGAAATTCGTCGCCCTTCTGCTCATCTTCGCCGAGCATCGGTCAGGGTGCCCGCAAAGTGGCATGAGATTTCCCTGAGTCATTTTCTTCGCATTTTGTCTTTGCGGTTAGGGAGTTGGCTCGGAAAAAAAACTATGCAAACGATCTCCAAAGGCGTCACCTTTGAAAACGTGGCGATGGCGATGTCTAATCTTCGTGCCAATAAGTTTCGCAGCTCACTCACCGTGCTTGGAATCGTGATTGGTGTCATGACGGTCGTTGTCATTGCTTCCATCCTCACCGGCATGCGGCAGAACATCGTAAACCTGATTGAAGAGTATGGAACCAACAATATCTGGGCGTTCCATCTCACAACGGGTCCACAATTTGGGCCGCGCGACCGCAGGGAGTGGACGCGAAAATCGCTGCTGCCCGAGGACGCCGATGCCATCAAGCAACAGGCTGCAGCGGTTGAAGACGTGGCTCTGCTGAGCTTTGTCTGGCGGTTGGACAGAAACATGACTTTTGGCGGAAACACTTACAAGCAGGGGCGACTTCAAGCGGTGTCTGCCAACTACGGCACCATCAGCAATCTGACTCTGGAGGAAGGCCGCTTCATCACAGACATCGACGAACTGCATCGACGAGACGTGATTGTGATCGGCGTGAACGTGAAAGATGCCCTGTTTCCGAATTACTCCCAGGTTGCAGGACGTGAGGTCACCATGGGTGGCCGAAGGTACGAAGTCATCGGGGTCTTGGAGAAGCGGAAGGGAAGTTTCTTTGGCGAGAACGAAGAAGACAGCGCGATTTTCATTCCCTATCGGACTGTCACCAAGCTGATGGCCAAGCAAGATTTTCTCATGCTGCTTATCCGTGCCAGGTCAGGACAGCTTCAGACGGCTCTTGACCAGGTTGACGCTGTCTTGCGCCGGCAGCGCAAAGTGCGGTTTAGCGAACCCAGCAATTTCGACTTAAAGACAGCGGACAAATTCATCTCACAGTTTGACGCGATCACTGGGGCGATCGGACTGATTGCCATTGCCATCTCCTCCGTCGGACTCTTGGTAGGCGGCATCGGCGTCATGAACATCATGCTGGTCAGCGTGACTGAGCGCACTCGCGAGATCGGCGTGCGCAAAGCCATCGGCGCCCGACGCAAGGACATCGTTACGCAGTTTCTGTTTGAAGCCATGACGCTGACTTCGCTCGGCGGGATGATCGGTGTTGTCCTTTCTTTCGTTGTCAGCGTGGTTCTCGCGTTTCTTCTGCCAGATCTCCCTTCAAAGATCCCGTTGTGGGCCGTGACAGCGGGGTTGACCGTATCAACCGGAGTTGGCCTGATCTTCGGTGTCTGGCCCGCCCGCGTCGCAGCACGCTTGGATCCCATCGAGGCGCTTCGATACGAGTAGCGCTCTTGAGACCCGCGAGGTGAGTGCTGCAAAGAGTCATCTTTCGTCGGAGAGAAGGCGCGCTTCCCTTTATATGCGGCCGCGTTGTCGGCCGACGCATTTTTCATTGGTCAATGGTCATTTGTCATCGATGCTTGGGAGATCCAGTTCAACGACTCTCACGATCAAATGACAGGTGAAGAATTGCCGGTGGCCGATGGGATTAGCCACTCATGTTCACCGCATCACCCCTTTGCTCTGTTTACCTAGCCTCTCTCCAATTCCGGCCAGGCGGCAGGCAAGACCTTTCCCTTTGACTTGCACAGACCCTAGCCCTACAATTTTTTCGCGTTTACCCACTCAAGTCCTAGAACCAGGAGCTACTTATGGAATCCCCAGCGACTTACGAAGACGTGAATCTGGTACTGCGCCTCTATGAACTGCGTCGAGAAGACAGGCTGCGCAAGGCACGTGCGTGGTTTGCGCAGTCTTTCAAAGTGCGTACATTGGACGAGTTCAACAAGCTCTGCCCAGTTGGATCTGATGAGAACGCATACTTCAGAATGGTCGTCACTTATTGGGAAATGACATCCTCGTTCATCACCGGGGGTGTCCTAAACCAAAATCTATTCTTCCAGAGCGGACGAGAGCTGTTGTTTGTGTGGGAACGGGTCCGCGACATCCTTCCTCAAGTACGGGAGAACTTTAAGGACCCGTTGGCCTATCGCAATCTAGAAACCGTAGCCCAATCGTTCATTGCCTGGATGAAGACCCAGGCACCTGAGTCCTACCCTGCCTTCTCAAACCGAGTTCGGGGCGTTGCCTGAAGTTCGAAGTAAGAAGTGCGAAGCCCGAATCAGGATCGTAAAAGACTCTGGTTTCCTGTTCCAAATCGGCTGGGCTCAGACGAACAGCGCACCTTGGGCCCGTCAGACCTCGAACTTCGACATTCGAACTCCATGAAGAGCTATCGCAAAGAGCTTTGGTTCCAGGTTCCTACGCGTCGCGCGCTGCTGAACATCACACCACAAGTTGCCCATTGCCTGCAGGAGAGCGGAATTCAGGAAGGTCTGGTTCTTGTCAATGCGATGCATATCACGGCATCGGTCTTCATTAATGATGATGAAACCGGGTTGCACGCCGACTATGAGTCCTGGCTGGAAAAGCTTGCTCCCCATGAACCAGTGTCTGCCTACCGCCACAACGAGACAGGAGAGGATAACGCAGATGCCCACATGAAAAGACAGATCATGGGCCGGGAGGTCGTTGTCGCTGTTACCGGGGGGAAGTTGGATTTCGGGCCCTGGGAGCAGATATTTTATGGTGAGTTTGATGGGCGGCGTAGAAAGCGTGTCCTCGTGAAAATCATCGGAAAATAGCCGAGGTCGAAGCGCCAACTCCGACGTTTGATTCGTGAGACCGGGCTTTGAACAACGCCTTAAGGCCTGAGTAAGTTCCTATCCAAAGTCCAGCCGGGCGCTTTCATTGTTCGCACTTCAACCTTCGAACTTCGCAGCACTCTTTGCTCCATTTTCTCGTAGAGAATCTAACGATTTCCGAAACAAAGGAAACTTTCGATTGCTGGGCTAGGCTTGGCCCTTTCCCGCTCTGAGCCTTTCTGCTTCAAAAACATAGAGTTACCCCAACCCACAAAAATTTTGCCGACGATGGTCAGGGATGTGCTTCCCGCAGTTTCAAACATAATCTGAGACTAATGGGCTGTTTCTTGCTTTTTTATTTTCCGCGAAATTTGCGTTGGCTTATATTGGCCGAAACTTGAACAAATTCGTGGAGCACCCTTTCGGTTTGCGCAAAATCAACTCGCAAGATTTTCGCATTGCCACACGCAGGACATCGCGGGAAATCAATCGGCGCATTCTGCTGAATCTCGTCCGCGAGCATCAGCCTATTTCGCGTGCAGACCTGGCGAGAAGAATGCAACTGGCGCGCGGCGGGGTTAGTTTGCTGGTGAACGAGCTCATCGCCGAAGGTTTGGTCTACGAAGGGGCCGTCGGCGAAGCCGCCCGCGGAAGAAAACCGACGTTTCTCCACGTCAGAACCCACGACCGCATGGTCATTGCGGCCGATGTGCGGTTTAGCCGGACCGATTTGATGCTCAGTGATTTCAGCGGCCGTGAGATTGCCCTAGAAACATTTGGAACGGTCTTCTCACCCAAAGAGTTTGTTCGCAACCTCGCAGGGCGCGTTCGCCAGTTACTGAAGTCGAACCATGCGGCCACCAACTGCGAGGGCATGGGGCTTGTGGTGCCTGGCATGGTCGATCATCGCAGCGGGCGTATCCTCAACGCACCGACTCTCAATTGGCATAACGTCGATTTGCGTGAGGCGCTGGCGTCCGCCACGGGCTTGCCCGTTCAAGTGGAGAATGCTGCGAAAGCTTGTGTCTTGTCTCAAATGTGGCTGGCGCGTGACGAATTGGCGTCCAACCACGACTTTGTTTTTGTCACGGTGTCGGACGGCGTCGGTGTCGGCATCGTCGTGAACGGCGAGTTGTTCCGCGGCCACGAGAACATGGCTGGTGAGTTCGGCCACATCCCGCTCAGCATGGATGGCCCACGCTGTTTGTGTGGCAACTTTGGGTGTTGGGAAGCCTACATCTCAAACATCGCGACCTTGTCGCGCTATCTGGGTCGAGACGCTTCCAAGATCCATCCCAGACTCGTTCTCGAAACCGATAGTGACCGCCTTACGGTGACCGACGTTATTGGGCGAGCCCGCCAAGGGGATGCCAAGGCGCTCACCTCCATTCAATCCACGGCTCGCTATCTTGGTTTAGGGCTCGCGAACGTCGTCAATGGGCTAAATCCCGCCCGGGTCTACCTAGCAGGAGAAATCACGGGGGCTTGGGATTTGATCGAGGTCACTGTTCGGGATGCCCTGGCGGAGCGTGCCCTTACCGAAGCCCTGGCCGCTACGCGCGTTCACATGCTCTCATCCATGGAGAATCCGCGACTGCGCGGCGCGGCCGCACTGGTCGCTGCACCAACGTTTGCTGCGATACGAGTCGCGTGAGTCACTCAAGGGGGGCTGGTTTGAGCGGTGCTGATCTCCGAAGTTTGAAACTGTGTCGTTACCAACAAGGAGGGAATCTTAGTCACGCCTGTATCTAACAACTGAAGTCCATCCATCCCAGGAAGGAGAACACGTCGATGATCCATGAGAATCACAGATGTCAAGCAAAGCTTGTTGCCGTTGCCTTGTGTTTTGCTTTATTCCTGGCCCTGCCGAGTGAGGTGAGGGCGCAGACTCTATACGGCTCCATTGTTGGAAACGTGAAGGACGCCTCCGATGCGGCCATCGTCGGGGCAACAGTTCACATCCTCAACAAAGGCACCAATGAAACCCGGCAGACGACCACCAACGAAGCCGGGGTGTACAACTTTTCAACCGTCCAGACCGGAACGTACGAAATCACGGTGAGCATGGCCGGGTTTAAGAAGTACACCGAAAGCCAAGTCAATGTGACGCTGAACACTCTCACGCGCGCAGATGTCAAACTGGATGTAGGTGAACTGACAGAAACTGTGACTGTGGCCGCTGAAGTGGCCCAGCTGCAGACCGACCGAGCTGAAGTCAGGTCGGAGTTGGTCACCAAGGTTCTGCACGACCTGCCGGTTGTAACGGGCCGCAACTATCAAGGGCTGTTTGCCACGCTGCCGGGAATCACCCCGCCTCAGAATGCCCACTCAATTCCTTCAAACCCCTCACGGGCTCTCAGATTCACCGTTAACGGCACCACCGATGGCTCAAACAACATTCGGATTGACGGCGCCAGCCAGTACAACATCTGGCTGCCCCACGTAACGGCTTACGTTCCGGCACTGGAGTCGATCGAGACCGTTAACATTGTCACCAATAGCTTCGACGCCGAACAGGGTCTGGCAGCCGGCGCTGCGGTCAACGTGCAGATCAAGAGCGGCACCAATGCCATGCATGGGTCCGGCTTCGAATATCACCAGGACAACAAGCTAAAGGCGAAGCCGTTCTTTATACCGCCGGGTGAGCGAAGTCCCAAGCAGGTCTACAACCAGTTTGGAGGCTCTGTGGGCGGTCCTATCAAGAAGGACAAGCTGTTCTACTTCGCAAGTTACGAAGGCACGACAGACCGGCAGTTCGCTTCCCGCTTTTTCACTGTTCCAACAATGGCCATGCGTCGCGGCGACATGTCGGCCAGCGACCGGCCGATTTACGATCCCGACACTGGAAACACCACTGGAGCCGATCGAACAGCCTTCGCGGGAGGCATCATTCCCGACAACCGGATCGATCCGATTGCCAGGAAGATCTTCAGCCTGCTGCCTCCCCCAACGCGTGGAGGAGACAGCGACAATTTCTACGGTGCCGGCAGCTTTGCCTTCACACGGAATACCTTGGATACCAAGATCAACTGGAATGCGACTTCGAAGTTTACGATGTACGGTCGCTTTAGTCTGTTGAAGTACACGATGGACAATCCTCCCGTGTTTGGAGATTTGGGAGGGCCAGGCGCGAGCGCTTACGCGGGCAACGTCGGACACGGGTGGGGTGACACCAAGGGCCTGACGATCGCAGGAACCTATGCTTTCAGTTCCAACTTCATTGTGGACGCCAATTTTGGCTATACGCGGATGTTCAGCGGCGTCGAGCAGCCCAGGTTGGATGAGAAACTGGGCTTGGATTTTCTGGGAATTCCGGGCACCAACGGGCCGCGCCGCTTTGAGGGAGGTTGGCCGCGCTTCACGATCACAGACTTTGCCAACATGGGCGTGCAGGACAACTTCATGCCGTACTACCGCACCGATCCGCAGTGGGTCTATGTCGCCAACGCCAATTGGACTAAAGGCAAGCACAACATCCGTTTTGGTATGGACTGGGCGCACCAGCAAATGAACCACACCCAACCCGAGTTTGCAGGGGCCGAGCACGGCGCACAGGGTGGCTTCACATTTGGTGGCGGTCCTACGCAGATTCAGGGCGGTCCGGGAGGTAACCGGTACAACAATGTGGCGACCTTCCTGCTGGGTTATCACACTGTTGCCGGCCGAATTCTGCAGGTCCCGGATGTCTATACGACGCGGGTCTGGCAGTACAGCTACTACATCCGCGACCAGTGGCAGGTGACACCTAAACTGACGTTCACGATTGGGACACGGTATGAGTGGCTCCCCTATCCTTATCGAGAAGATCGTGGTATTGAGCGATATGACTTTAACAACAACAAGATGCTCGTGTGCGGTGTAGGAACTGTGCCCAAGGACTGTGGAGTGGAGCTGAACAAGCTGCAGTTCGCTCCTCGTGTCGGGCTGGCCTATCGGCCGACCGACAAGATGGTGATCCGAGCCGGGTATGGGTTGACCAACGATCCTTACAGCCTGTCGCGAAACCTTCGCACCAATCATCCTATTTTGCTGGCGCTCAATGTCACGGCGCCAAACTCATTGGCGCCAGCCGGAAAATTGAAGGATGGCATCCCAATCATCACAGCGCCGGACTTGGGTAACGGCATCATCGATGTGCCGACTCGAGTGGCGGTCAACAGCACGCTTCCTGAATTTGAGCGCGGTTACGTTCAGTCCTGGAACCTCACCGTTGAAAAGGAACTGTTCGGAGGATTTACGGGCCAAGTCGGCTATATCGGAACGCGGTCAATTAAGCAGCAGGGTTTTCTGGACCTGAACGTAGGCCGCGTGGGTGGTGGCAACGCCAGCCGTCCCTTCAATCAGAAGTTTGGGCGCACTACCGACACTCGAGTGGTTGGCCCCATTGGCAACAGTATTTACGACTCGCTGCAAGCCTCTCTGCAGAAGCGTTTTTCAAACGGGTACCAGATGCAGGCCAGTTACACCTGGTCCAAATCGATAGGGATTTCGAGGTCAGCCAATAGCGACGAGCAGCCAGAAATCAAAATTCCTGAGTACTACCATCTCAACCACGGGGTAACTCCGATCCACACGCCTCACAACTTCCAACTTGCCAGCATCGTCGAACTGCCGTTTGGCAAAGGCAAACGTTGGGCGAACGCTGGTGGGGCCGCTTCAGCCATCCTGGGCGGCTGGCAGGTCAATAACATTGTGGCCCTGATCGCGGGCCAGTATTTCAATGTGACCGCTTCTGGAACATCACTCGATGCCCCGGGGAACACGCAGAGGGCCGACTACGCCAAGGAAGGCAAACCCCATATAATTGGCGGTGCCGGGCCCGGCCAGTCGTACTTTGATCCATTTCATTTCAAGCCCGTGACCGGCGCTCGCTTTGGCACTGCGTCCTTCAATGCCGTTCAAGGACCGGGTACGGTGAACATGGATCTGGGGCTGTTCCGCAACTTCCGGCTCTCCGAGCGTTTTCAACTCCAGTTCCGTGTAGAAGTTTTCAATTTGACCAACACGCCACACTTCGCCAATCCGGACAATTCCGGCGCTGCAAGGAATGTCTCAAACATGACGCTGAACCCGGATGGCACCATCCGCAGCTTGGGTGGTTACACCGTTATTAACGCCGTGAAAAACGGTGGCCGGGAGGGCGTCGACGAACGCGTCTTCCGGTTCGGCATGCGGTTGAGCTTCTGAGCTTCGTATTGTGCTTCTCTGCAAACTCGAAAGGGATCGCGGATTC
>Ga0075428_100000752_pt1 | contig 33731 bp, 23 predicted proteins | sample RhiMetdeltSRZDD2_FD_75291 | JGI IMG/M metagenome (GOLD analysis project Ga0075428, IMG submission 75291) | Populus rhizosphere microbial communities from Tennessee, USA - Rhizosphere MetaG P. deltoides SRZDD2 | ecosystem: Host-associated > Plants > Roots > Rhizosphere > Soil | place: USA... | reverse complement strand
CGCCGGCTCAGGAAAAGCTTGTTGAGCCGGCCAAGCACCACCAATGCATGCCGCAATTCACTTCGCGGGAGATCGGGCCGCTCCATGATTTCTTCGGCTTCGGTCTCGCGCGGCCACGACCAAATCACGATTCACCCACTGCCACCCGCATCATGGGTGCCAAACTCTTCTCGAACCGAAACGCCAGTCCCGCCAACCGCCGATGCCGGGCCAGGAACAACATGAGCCCGGTTAATCGCTCGATCGGTTTCTGCATCGCGCGCAACCGTTCCGAGTACACCGAAGGATCCCATCCTTCAACGATGCATTCCGCCGCGATCTCTGCTCCTCGCAACGCCAGGCTCATCCCTTCGCCCGAAATCGCATCCACCGATCCCGCGGCGTCGCCAACCAATAGCCAGTCTGGCCCCGCAACTCGCTTCACGCGGGTACTCAATGGATAGGCGCCCAGGATCGGCCCCACGCGCCGCGCGCGGCCAAATTGTTCCGGAAACCGCGAGCGCAAAAAGTCGCTCATCCCGCTCACCGAAAATCCCTGCTCGAACACAAACCGTCGATCCAATAACAACGACGCCAGCGTCAGTCCCGATTCCACCGGGGCAACGTACAACTCGCCCCCGCGAAACGCGGTCACATGCACTTCGCTTGGGGAGGTCAAGGCACCGTTCCAGTGCGACGAAAACCCGACTCGCTCTCGAGCAAGCCGCGCGTCTACCCCAAACGCGGAATGAAACATGGACCGCCCACCATCGGCCCCAATTAAGAACGGGGCTTCGAACACACCGCGATCGGTGATCACGCGCCCCGGTTCAACCCGCATCGCACGAGCGTGAATGAACTCCGCGCCCAGTGCCGACGCGCGCGCCCGCATCGCCGCGTCCAAAACAAATCGCGACACGGCGCGACCCGCACGCCCCGGAAAGGGCAGCCAAGCGCCCGGGCCGTGGGATAGCGAAAAGCGGATGCCGGTGATGGTGGAAGCCTCGGGCAACGAAACGCCGAGGCGATCGAGCACGGCGCATCCTTGCGGCAACACGCCTTCGCCGCACGCCTTGGCGCGGGGGAACTCGGCCCGGTCGAGCACGATCACGTGCCGCCCCGACCGGGCCAAGAAACCGGCCACGGCCGCTCCGGCCACGCTGCCTCCCACGCAAATCACGTCTGCCATGGGAAACATGCTACTCGCCCAGCTACGAAGCCGCTATGAAACGGCCTCGAAGAACGGGGCAAAGCGGCCAGAAAGCCGCTTATGAAACCGCTACGCGGTCAGTGGAGAAGGAACGTCTGGATATGGTGAAGATCCGATTGGATCGACCCAGGAGAACGGCTGGCCACAACGACCGCCGCAACCAGGAATCCGACGAATAACGCGAGAACGCGCAAGGTACCGGGATGTTCCAAATCTCTGAGCATTGGGATGTGCCCTCCTTGGCTCAGATCTTTGGGCTGGACGGCGGATTCTCCAAAAGCCCGAAGCGTTTGTCCAGTCCGACCTCGGCCTGACCACATAACTGCACAAATAACAATAACTTGCAGCGCACCAAGCCGCGGTGCTAGGCTTGAGGTCCACCCCTCCCTGTCCTTGGAGGCACAATGGCGCCCCGCCTGAAATCAATCGCGGTTATCGCGACGCTTCTCGTTCTGACCTTTGGCTCCGCGCTCGCGCAGTACCAGCAACGGCGTCCCTCTGATGTCCCACCGCCCAAGCCGGTGCAGCCGCCGGTTGCGGCTCTCGCGCCGAGCCAGTACAAGACGCCGCCCCAGGCGATCGTGGATCTCGTCGATGCGAAACCCACGCCCCGGGCCAGCGTTTCGCCCGACAACAAATGGGCCCTGCTGCTGGACTATCCGGTCCTCATTCCTCTGTCCGACCTGTCCGCTCGCGAGCTCCGCCTGGCGGGACTCCGCATCCGTCCCGCCACGAACGGTCCGAGCCGCGCCAATTACTACACGCAACTCACGCTGCAAAGTTTGGCCGACACAACCAAGCGGGTTATCACCGGTATTCCGAAAGGCACGAAGATCGGCGCGGTGAGCTGGTCGCCCGATGCAACCAAGATTGCCTTCACCGTCACCGACGACAAGAACGTCGAGCTATGGATGGCCGAGGTCGCAAAACCGGTGACGCGACGCGTCATTCGCCAGCGCCTCAACGCTGCCATGGGCATGCCCTATCGCTGGGGGCCCAACGGCAAGGGATTCGTGATCAGCGTCGTGCCCGAGGATCGCGGCCCCGAGCCGCCGGAGCCGCCGGTTCCGAACGGTCCCGTCGTGCAGGAGAACCTCGGCAAAGCGGCGCCGGCCCGCACCTTTCAGGACCTGCTTACCAACACCTACGACGAATCGCTCTTCGAATATTACGGAACAAGCCAGCTCATGCTCGTCGATTTCGGTGGAGATCACACGCGCCTGGGCGCTCCTGGCATCTTCGCCGATTTCGACCTGTCCCCAGATGGCAAGTATGTCCTCGTCACCACCGTGCACCGCCCGTTCTCGTATTTGGTGCCTTCCTATCGCTTCCCGCACAAGATCGAGGTCTGGGATCGCGACGGCAAGGTCGTGAAAATGCTCGCCGACGTGCCGCTCCAGGAAGGCGTGCCCATCACCTTCAGCAGTGTGCCGACGGGTCCGCGCGAGGTGCAATGGCGCTCCGACACGCCGGCCACGCTGGCGTGGGTCGAAGCGCAGGACGGCGGCGACGCGAAGGCCGAGGCGGCCATTCGCGACAAGATCTTCCTCCTCGACGCGCCGTTCAACGGCAAGCCGCAAACGTTGGCCAGCCTTGCTCAGCGATTCAATTACGTACTCTGGGGACGCAGCGATCTCGCCATCGTGGACGAGAGCTGGTGGAAGACGCGCAACGAAAAAACCTGGATCGTGAACCCATCCTCGCCGAGCACCGAACCGGTCAAGCTGTTCGATCGCTCGTGGGAAGATCGTTACAACGACCCCGGCAACTTCGCGACCGCCGACAATCGCGCCGGTCAAACCGTGCTTCTCATGTCGGCCAATGGTGGGAGCCTGTACTTGATGGGGCAAGGCGATTCGCCGGAAGGCAAGCGGCCGTTCGTGGATCAGCTCGAAATCGCCACGAAGAAAACCAATCGTCTCTGGCGTTCGGAAGCTCCCTATTACGAACAGGCGATGGACATTCTGGACGCGGACGGCACGCGCCTTCTCACGCGTCGCGAATCCAAAACCGATCCACCCAACTACTTCGTGCGCACGCTCGATCCCAAAGGCACCAACGACCTTCGCGCGCTCACCGCATATCCCAATCCGTTTCCGTCGCTCAAGGACGTGACCAAGGAGCTCATCCATTACAAGCGCGCGGACGGGGTCGACCTCACCGGAACCTTGTATTTACCGGCGGGCTACAAGAAAGAAGACGGTCCTCTCCCCATGGTCATGTGGGCGTATCCGCTGGAGTTCAAGGACGCGGACCTGGCCGGGCAGGTGACCGATTCGCCCTATCAGTTCGCCACCGTGAGCTGGGCGTCGCCGCTGGTGTGGCTCACCCAAGGCTACGCGGTGTTCGATGATCCCAAGCTGCCCATCGTGGGCGAAGGCGACGTCGAGCCCAATGACACCTACGTGCAACAGCTCCAGGCCGGCGCGCAAGCAGCGGTGGAGGCCGTGGTATCGCGGGGCGTGGCGGATCGGAACCGCATTGCCGTGGGTGGACACTCCTACGGGGCGTTCATGACCGCCAATCTGCTCGAGCACACCGATCTCTTCCGGGCCGGCATCGCGCGAAGCGGCGCCTATAACCGCACGCTCACCCCGTTCGGGTTCCAGTCCGAGGAGCGTACCCTCTGGCAGGCGCCCGAGGTGTACAACACGATGTCCCCCTTCAACCACGCGGACAAACTCAACGAGCCGATCCTCTTGATTCATGGCGAGGCGGACAACAACTCGGGCACGTTCCCCATCCAAAGCGAGCGCTTCTACAACGCGCTCAAGGGCTTGGGGGCCACGGTACGCCTGGTCATGCTGCCCGACGAAGCCCACGGTTATCGCGCCCGCGAATCCGTCTTACATATGCTGTACGAGTCGGATCGCTGGCTCGACACCTACGTCAAGAACGCGAAACCGCGTGAAACACCGACGGGGCAAAGTACGCTGGAGAAGGGGAAGTAACCCGCGCGTCAGGCACGAAAAAAGCCAAGGGCGGCTATGAATCGAAGCCTCCGCCAGGCCGGATGGCTCGCCGCAGTGTTGAGTCTCAGCTTCGGTTCGGCCGAAGCTCAACTACTGGGTCAGACCACATGGTATCCGAAGGGGCTTAGAGTTCCCGCCAGTTCACGATGGAATAAGGATTGAACTGGCTGAGCTTGTTGAGAGCGATGCTCGAATAGAACAGGTTGGCGTTCCCGCCTACCGCCTGCTCATTGTCCCCCTCGCCGCCGGCCAGGACGGAACCATAGATATGCACTTCGTTGCCGCCTCCGGTGAACTCCACATCCCCCATCACCAGGACCAGGCCGTACCAGGTGAAGGATCCGCTGCAAACGAAGTCTCCGTCCACGATCAGGATGCCGCCACCAGAAAGGCCACCCGAGATGTGCATGTCCCCGGTGCAGTGGACGACGGTGTAGTGATCGAGATCTCCGTAGGCCTCGTGGGAGTACGTACCCGCCGAAAGCTCCGTGTCGGTGAATTTGGCATAGGCGTCCGCCATGGCCTGGAGATCCAAATCCACATTGCTCCGGCTGATAGAAGGCGAGCCGCCCAGACCATCGACGTTGTCGGCTTGAGCGCCGACCAATGATCCCTTGACGGTGTCATCCCTTCCCGTGGTGACGATTCCCGGCACCTGCGGGTTGCCGGCGATGGGGGCTTCAGAATACGGATCCCAGTCCTGGCCGCTGACCAGGAACTGCGTGCCCTTGAAGTCGAAGCCGTCCTTCTCCGCATAAATGGCCGCGGCGACGATGTCGAACGGCATTCTCACCGCTTCGACCTCGACCGTCCGCCCTGAGGTGGTCTGTTCGCCGAAGGTCGTGATCACGATGATGGGCCAGCCACGAACCAGATTCGAAACGGGAGGAGTCTGAATATCGTTGTCGTGGTCGCCGAAAAGAACCAGCTGGTTGGAGCCGTTGAGCTTGTAGTGAACCTTGGCCCAGGGATAGTTGATGGCATTATCCCCTTGTCGCGTGGAGACTTCCGGGTAGCGCTCCCCGGCATTGTCGACCTGTCCGTCGCCGTCGTTGTCGAGCCCGTCGTGTGCGGTTTGATTGACGCCCGGATCTTGGGCCGAGTTACCGGAGGCGAGCACGACATACCGCCCCCAACCCGGCGATGGCGTACCCGCCGGTTCTCCGATGAAGTTGGCCGTGTCGGAATCTGCGCTCATGCGAGCCAGAACCTCGGCGTAGCCGGCCTCGGCATGGGTGAGGGCCTGGTTGGATCGCTGGTCATAGCCGACGATCTGGGTCTCGACCTTGGTTTGGGCCATGAACAGCATGCCGAGCATGCTGAGCATTATCAGGGTGAGCATGGCCATCACCATCGCGGTGCCGCGTTGATTCTGAAGTTGGTTGCAAGTCATTGTTGTCTCCACGAGCCCACCCTGGAAAACCTCGGTAACCTAGGTGTAAGCGCAGGAGACATGCCAACCGGGGGCTCTCGCCTATCTTCTGGAAAAATAGAGAGATAGCCGAAATCTGTTTCAGGAGGGCGGCGTTCCCCAACCAAGTGCGGGAAAAATCCCTCAGGGGAAGGGGAATCTCGCGCTTCCCGGCTCAAGGCCGCGCTGGCCCAAATCGAGTACAGTCTCTATGCGAACCAATGATCACCCTCAGGAGGAATTTCATGTTCAAGAAGATCCTTGGCGTTGCTTTGTTGGCTTCACTCTTCGCGATTCCCTGCGCACATGCCGGGCAGCCCCGCACGCATGACGGCCTGTTCCTGCGGCTCTCCGGCGGCGTCGCCTTTGCCAAGACTGGAATCGAAGACAATAACGGCAACGAATTCGAATTCAGCGACATGGGCGGCCATGGGAACTTCGCGATCGGCGGTACGATCGGCAACAACCTCATCCTCCACGGCACTCTTTGGGGTTGGGACTTGAGCGAAGCGGATGTGGAAGTCAACGAGCAGGAGATCAATAGCAACGTCGACGTCAGCGTCGGCGCCGTCGGCGGCGGACTGACCTATTACTTCGAGCCCGTGAACATATACATGTCCGGCTCGGTTGGAGTCGGCCAGCTCAACCTCGGCGATGACTTCGACGACAGTGACAGTGGTGTGGCAGTCGACGTGCTGCTCGGGAAAGAGTGGTGGGTTGGCAATAGCTGGGGACTGGGTATTGCCGGCGACGTCAACTTCCACAGCTTCCCCGAGGACGGCGTCGACAACAACTGGAACGGCATTAGTTTCGGCGTTCTATTCTCGGCCACACTCAACTGACCCAGCCGACCATCATCGCCCTTATTCCCGCCTACAACGAGGCGGCACGCGTCGCGGCCGTCGTGGAACGCGCGCGGGCTCAGCTGAACGTGCTCGTGGTGGACGACGGCTCCCGAGACGACACGGCCCAGAGGGCCGAATCGGCGGGCGCCGTCGTTCTTCGCCAGGTGCCGAATCAAGGCAAGGGCGCAGCGTTACGCGCAGGATTCACCTGGGCGATCCAGAAGAACGCCGACGCCGTGGTCACGCTCGACGCCGACGGGCAGCACGATCCGGCCGAAATTCCGTCCTTCCTCTCCGCCTATGCCACCACCTATAGCGATCTCATCATCGGCGAGCGCGACTTCTCGCACATGCCGCCGGTGCGGCGGCTTTCCAACGCCATCGGGCGCCGGGTGTTTTCATGGGCGATGGGACGCTCTATTCCTGATAACCAATCCGGATACCGCCTGCTCAGCCGACGGCTCATGGAAGCACTCCTCCTCGAGAGTCCCGAGCAGGGATTCGAGTTCGAGATGGAAATGATCGCGGTTGCGGTCGAGCGCGGCTTCACCATCACCGGCGTGCCCATCCGCACCATCTACGCCGGGGAAAAGAGCCACATCCGCCCCATCCCCCATGCCATTCATTTTTTCCGGGTGGCGTTGGCGACACGAAAACGGATGCGACGGACCGGCTGACCCGCGCATCAAAATTAAAGGGAAGAAAGCAAAACTTACCCGCCCAGCTTCTTCAGCTCCGTCTGGGCAATGCGGTTCTGAGGATCGATCTCCAACACCCGCCGAAACAACTGCCGCGCCTCCTCCTTCCGTCCCTCGGCCAACCGCACCTTGGCCAGGTTGTTGATCGCTTTCACGTAGGTGGGATCGGACGCCATGATCGTCTGAAACACCACCTCCGCCGAATCCAGCTTGCCCAGCTGAAGCTGACAGAGCCCCATGTTGTTGAGTGCGCTTCGCGCCATGTCCGTGTCTCCCGATTTGTCGGCATGGGCCTTTACCGCATCGAAGAGCTTCAACGATTCTGCGTACTGTCGCCCCTGATACAGCTCCCCCGCCCGCACGATGAGCGTTTGAATGGCGGCTTGGTTCACCGCCGTCGAATCGCTCAAGGCCTGCACGGGCTGGTATCTGAACGCTTCCCGGGCGTAACGCGCCGCCTCGACCTCCTTGCCTTGTTTGTGCTTCAAGTCCGCCAACGCGGCGTAGGCGGGTCCATACGAGGGATCAATGGCGAGCGAACGGGTCAACATCGTCTCGGCTCTCCCCAGATCACCACGATCCTTGTAGAGCACGCCAAAGTTCAAATAGTCCACTCGTTTCAACGACTGAAACCGCAAGCGTTCGTTCCGAACGTTGCAGAAAACTCCGAACACTAAGAGGCATACCAACGCAACCGCTACGTTGCGCTGTATTGACCCCTTCAATGCATTTCCCGCCGTCTCATCGTCGGTCCGGCGCAGCCAAACTCGCATCCAACCGACCAGCACCACCGGCACGTTCGCGGCGAAAACGAACAACGCCGGTATCGCCGGCACCCGGTACTCCGCCGAAACGAAAAACACGAGCGCGGTCAGCAAGCCGGCCAGCCAGCACATGTGCAAGAGCGCATGCTCCCGCCATCTCCGGCGCTGCAACACGATCCCGACCAACCCCAAGGGTGCTATCAACCCAAAATGAAGCGGCATCGCCCGCAGCCACGCCGAAAAGTCCCGGGCAAAGTAATAACTCAGGTTGGTCGCCGCCTCGGTGCGGTTCCAGAAGTAGTAGAACTTGAGCGCGAGTAACCGCGCCTCGGCCAGGGGATGATCCAACGCAAACGACATCCCCTCGTGCACCAGCCACGAGGACGCCTGGGCCAAGGTCAGCGGATGCCCCAGCTTCCGCGCCAGCGCATCCCGCGTCCCCCACACTTCCTCCGTAAACGCCGCCCCGCTGGTAAAGGAAGGCATTTGATACAGGCCGGTTGCTTCCGGGTTGTGACCGATGTAAAAGGCGGCCACGTTCGCCGACACCGGAACGAGATGCCCCTCCACCATGCGATCACGCAACGCCATGACGCCGATCACCAGCACTGCTCCCACCAGCACGAGTCCCCAAGGTTTCACCCCGCGCCGCCAGCCGCCGGTTTCGATTCTGAAAAACCCCAGCGACAACACCACCAAAAGCGCGTTACTGCCTCGGCCGAGGGCGGCCAATCCCAAGAACACGCCCGCCCAAAAACAGAGCCGCGATGCCCGCAACATCCGCCATCGCGCGAGCAACACCAACGCACACACCACCAAAAACAACACCAAGGTCGGGGTGAGGAGCGCACCGCAATAAAACACGAGCGGCCCATACAAAACCGCACCCAACCCAGCCAACATTCCCGTGGCGCGTCCGAAGAACGTCCATCCCAACCACGCGATCATGGCGCAGCTTCCCGCGTCCAGGACGGCTTGCACGACGAACACCGCTAACCGCGACGCGCCCGAAACCGCGTACACCCCCCCCAAGAAATACGGATAGAGCGGGTTCATGGCGTAAACCTCCTCGCCATGAAACTTGCCGGCCAAAATCAATCGCGCGAGCCGGTCGTACGTCTCGGAATCAATGAGAAGGACGTCGGTGACCGGGGTGCCTCGAAGGCTCAACACGTAGCCCAGCCGCACCGCCAATGCGACGAAGAATACGGCCAGGCAAATCACCCATTTTTCTGAAAGAATCCGCGTCACGCGGCGAGAGTAACATGAGGTTTTACCCCCCATAGACCCTTGCCGACGGAACTCTATGCTTTTAACCTCGGTATCCTGTTCATGAAACAATCAGGTTGGATCCTCGTTCTTGCCGGCCTCGCCGCGGCCACCACGGCACTTGCTTACTTGCAGCCTGCCGACACGGTGATGACTCGCGAGGAACCGGTGAGCCGCAACAAGCCACCGTTTCCGGCCGCGCCCGGAGGCCACCTCAGCACCCTCTTCGAAAAAACATTCCTCGGTGTAAACGTGCTGCGACTCGACATCGAGACCGACTCTGGCACCGCCGCCAAACTGGCCCAGGTTCGCCCCAACCCCGATTCAATATCTGCGGCAGTGATCGAGGCCCCCGAGGCGTGGGTGCACATGGAGTTCCTGCGTTCGACGAGCCAAGGCAAGTTCTTCGGCGGCATTCGCGACAATCTCGCCAAAGCCCGTCGCGCGGGCATCATCACGCCCGAGCATGAAAAACGGGTGCAGGCCCAGCTTCCCGAGTGGTACGGCTTTCTGGCCAAACGGGGAATCAAGAGCGGGGACGTGATCGTGTACTGGATCCGCGGCACGGTCATGCAGACCACCTACTACGACCCCAAGGGCACCGTTCTTTTCAACTTGACCCAAGAGAATCCGGAAGCCCGGCGCGGGGTGCTGGGTAGCTACCTTGCTCCCGGGTCGGATTTTCGAGAAGGCCTGACCAAGTCCGTGGGCAGGTAACACGATCCGATCTGTCGGGTGGGCGCCGAGAAAACCTCTTTCCACGTCTCCCGGCCCCGCCTGAACCCAGCAGCTAAGCTACAAAGTACCAATAGCTTGTGGCACTGGACCCGGACGGGGACAGGTTTGCTCCGCTTCTCCTAAGGCCGAGCCGGGCACATCCCGATCATCCATACACCAATTAGAACGGTTTGGACGTTGGCCTAGGGTTGTGTATAATCCTAGGTCCAGCCCCTATAGCGTTCTAGACATATGGACCGGCTTCTCAAGCTCGGTTTCGTGGGGATTTGGCATGTCAGAACGGAGCATATTCAGCCTCGCTTTCGCCGTAGGCCTCTGCCTGGGCGGCATCTCTTCGCCGGTTTCGGCGGCCAGCCTAAAAGGCTCCATGGCCTCGGTTCAAAAGCAGTACCGTGCTGCCCTTGATCTTGGCTTTTCTCCCGCTCGGAACACCACCCAGCTGGCCAATTGGGTCGGCCAGGGCACCCTGGTAAAGGTTAGCGGGAACGAGAATTATGAGCTGGGGGCTGTGTCCTTCCCCTACACCCGGACCTCTACCAAAGCCTTCATCGAATGCTTTGCCAAGGAGTACCGCGCGGCCACCGGCGAGCGCTTGGTCGTGACCAGCCTGACTCGCCCCTTAAGCCGCCAGCCCCGGAACGCGTCCGATTACTCCGTACATCCCATGGGGATGGCGGTGGACTTCCGGCGCAGTAACTCCTCCGCCACGCGCCGGTGGATGGAACGGCGCCTGGCTAACCTCGAGGCTACCGGGATCATCGAGGCCACCCACGAGCACCGTCCGCCCCATTATCACGTCGCCGTCTTTCCGCCCCAGGTCGCGGCCTACGCGTCGGCCTACATGCCCAATCGCGCCGCGACGCCGGTGGTCGAAGTCGCCGACGCCTCCGTCGAGGCCGTCCCCGCTGCCGTAACCACCACCGCGCCCATTCGGGTTTCGGCTGGGCTCGGCGAGGCCGCCCAGCACAAGCGTGCAGCGTCCGCAACCAAAGCGGCCACCAAAGCCTCCGCCGGCCCCTACAAGGCCTACCGGGTGTCCCGCGGCGACACGCTCTGGATCATCGCCAACAAGTTCGACACGAGCGTGAAGCGCATCCGTAAGCTCAACGGGCTCAAAACGTCCCGCATCTACCCCGGCCAGAAGCTCATGGTCCCGGGGGGGATTGCGGGTTAGGGCTGGTGGCCTCGAAAAGCTGCTCGGGTTAGACTTCTTCGATTGCCTAGTTAGTATTGCAAGGACGGGCCGCGCGCCCATCGCGCGAGCCGGCAATCGAGGACCCAAATAAATGGCCATCACAGATCTGGAACGCCAGGAACCCCCGGATCCCGACGCCGAACGCCAGGAGACCCAAGAGTGGCTCGAGTCCCTGGATTACGTCATCAAGTCGGGGGGCGCCGAGCGGGTTCGCCGGCTTCTACGGCAGCTTCAACGCCGGGCGGCCGAGTTCGGGATCTCGCTCCCCTATACCGCCAACACCCCGTACCTGAACACCATTCCGCGCCACGCCCAGCCGCGTTTTCCCGGTAATCGGGAAATCGAACGCCGGGTCAAGAGCATCCTGCGCTGGAACGCCATGGCCATGGTCGTGCGCGCCAACCGCAACGAAAGCGGAATCGGCGGACATATCTCCACCTACGCTTCCGCCGCGAATCTCTACGAGATCGGGTTCAACCATTTCTTCCGCGGCAAGGATCATCCGTCCGGCGGCGACATGGTCTTTTTCCAAGGCCACGCCTCGCCCGGCATTTATGCGCGCGCGTTTCTCGAGGGACGCTTTGACGAAAACCAGCTCCGCAACTTCCGCCGCGAGCTGCGCGGGCCCGGCCTCTCGTCGTATCCCCATCCCTGGCTCATGCCCAACTTCTGGGAAGTGCCAACCGTGTCGATGGGATTGGGGCCGATCCTGGCCATCTACCAGGCCCGGTTCAATCGTTACCTCGAAGACCGAGGACTCATCGAGCGCACCGGAAAGATCTGGGCGTTCGTGGGCGATGGCGAGACCGACGAACCCGAATCGCTGGGCGCCATCTCCCTCGCCGCGCGCGAAGAGCTCGACAACTTGATTTTCGTGGTGAACTGCAATCTCCAACGCCTCGATGGACCGGTGCGGGGCAACTTCAAGATCATCCAGGAACTCGAGGCCGTGTTCCGGGGCGCAGGCTGGAACGTGATCAAGGTGGTGTGGGGCGGCTCGTGGGATTCGCTCCTCGAAGCGGACAAAGACGGCGTGCTCGCCCAGCGGATGGAAGAAGCCGTCGACGGCGATTACCTCAAGTACAGCGTGTCTTCGGGCGCCTACATTCGCGAGCACTTCTTCGGAACCGATCCACGCCTTCTCAAACTCGTTGAGCACATGACCGACGAGGAAATCCAGAAACTGCGCCGTGGCGGCCACGATCCGGAAAAGGTCTACGCCGCCTATCGCGCCGCGGCCGAGCACCATGGCAGCCCGACCGTCATCCTCGCCAAGACGATCAAGGGCTACGGCCTCGGTGAAGCCGGCGAAGGCAAAAACGTCACCCACCAGCAAAAGAAGATGAACGAGCAGGAGCTGCGCGAATTCCGCTCGCGCTTCGGCATCCCGATTTCCGACGAAGAAGTGGGGCAGGCGCCCTTCTATCGTCCCGCCGAAGACAGCGTCGAGATGCGCTACATGCGCGAGCGACGGCGACAGCTGGGCGGATTCTTGCCCGAGCGTCGCGTGCAGGCGGACCCGCTCCCCGAACCGTCCCCCGAAATCTTCACCGAGTTCATGGAAGGATCCGAGGGGCGGGACGCCTCGACGACGATGGTCTTCGTTCGCCTCCTCGCAAAGATGCTTCGCGACAACGATCTCGGAAAACTGGTGGTGCCGATCGTCCCTGACGAAGCGCGCACGTTCGGGATGGAAGCATTGTTCCGCCAGGTCGGCATCTACTCGCACGTCGGCCAGCGCTACGAGCCGGTCGATCGTGAGACCCTTCTTTACTACAAGGAAGCGAAGAACGGCCAGATTCTGGAGGAAGGCATCACCGAGGCGGGTTCGGTGTCCTCCTTCATCGCCGCCGGGACCGCGTACGCGACCCACGGCGTGAACACAGTTCCGTTTTTCATCTTCTACTCGATGTTCGGTTTTCAGCGCATCGGCGATCTCTTGTGGGCCGCCGGCGACATGCGCTGCCGCGGATTCCTGCTCGGCGCCACTGCCGGACGCACCACCCTGGCCGGCGAAGGCCTTCAGCATCAGGACGGCAACAGTCACGTCCTCGCGCTGCCGCACCCCACCGTGCGCGCCTACGATCCCGCGTTCGCGTACGAACTGGTGCTCATCATCGAGGACGGCCTGAAGCGCATGGCCACGGAGCCCTTGCTGTACTACCTCACCCTCGGTAACGAGCCCTATCCCATGCCCGCCCTCCCCGAAGGAGCCAAGGCCGGCGTGCTCAAGGGTCTCTACCGGTTCAAACCCTCGAGCCTCGCTCCCGACCGCGCGCGGGTCGACCTCTTGGGCAGCGGCGCGATCATGAATCAAGTCCTGAAGGCGCAGGAGATTCTGGAAACGCAGTACGGCATTGCCGCGGCGGTGTGGAGCGTGACCAGCTACAAGGAGCTGTTGCGCGACGCCGCGCAGTGCGAACGCTGGAACATGCTTCATCCCGATCAAGCGCCGCGCGTTCCGCACGTGACGGAAAGCCTTGGCCGTGCCGAGGCGGTGGTCGCGGCCAGCGATTACGTGAAAGCATTGCCGCTTTCGATTGCGCGCTGGCTGCCCGATGCATTCATTGCCCTGGGGACCGATGGCTTCGGCCGTTCCGACGGCCGCGCGGCCCTGCGGGACTTCTTCGAAGTGGATCACCGGTTCGTGGTCGTGGCCGCTTTGAGCGCGCTAGCGCAGCGCGGCGATCTCGATCGCGGCGTGGTCATGAAGGCCATGAGTGATCTCGAAATCAACCCGGACAAAGTGGATCCACTGACGGCGTAATGGAGTTGTTGCGGCGGCGTGGCCGCCGGAGTCAAAAAAACATGGTAACGGACATCAAGATTCCCGAGCTGGGCGAGAACATCGAGAGCGCCGAGGTGCTTACGGTTCTGGTTCAGGCCGGACAGAAGATCGAAAAAGATCAGCCCTTGATCGAGCTCGAAACCGACAAGGCGACGGCCGAGGTGCCCTCGGAAGCGTCCGGCACGGTCAAGGAAGTGCTGGTCAAGGCCGGACAATCGGTGAAGGTCGGGGAAACGATCCTTCGCCTCGAGAGCGCCGACGAAAAACCGGACGCACGCTCGAGCGAACCGGAGCGTGAGGCCCCGCGAGCTAGCGCGCCCTCGCGCGTGAGCGAGCCGGCCGAGGAAACCATCGTTCCCTCGCGAACCACCGCGGATAAGACGATGGACGACGAGAACGGCAGGGCGGCGTCGGCTAAGGCGCCGTCTAAACCCGCCCGCCCGAAACGCGCTCCGGCCCGTTCGGCCGCGCCCAAAAAACCGGCCCCCGAACCCTTGCGCCTGGTCGACACCCCACCCCAAGAAGAAGAAGCAGAAGAAGACGTCGCCATGCCGCCCGAGTTGGGCCAGCCCGCACCGGCTGCGCCCTCGGTCAGGCGGCTGGCCCGCGAGCTGGGCATCGACATCCAGCAGGTGCCTCCCAGTCGAGGTGGCCGCATCACCGAAGAGGACGTGAAGTCCTACGCCCGCCGGTTGATTGCCGGCGCGCAGGTGCACGAAGCGCCCGATCTATCGATGGTGCGTCCCGGCATTCCCGAGCTTCCCGATTTCTCGGCGTGGGGCGAAGTCGAGCGGGAGCATGCGAACAAGATTCGACGCGTCACTGCGGAAACGGTCTCGCTATCCTGGAACGTGATTCCTCACGTCACCCAGTTCGATCGCGCCGACATTACCGAAGTCGAATCGTGGCGAAAGCGCATGCACGAGCGCTCCGACGCCTCGGGCGCCAAGATCACCATCACCGCGATCACGGTCAAGGTGCTGGCCGCCGCGCTCAAAGTGTTCCCCAAATTCAATTCGAGCTACGACGCTCGCACCGAGGAAATCGTCTACAAGAAGTACGTGAACGTGGGCGTGGCGGTGGACACGGAACATGGGCTTTTAGTACCGGTCATTCATGACGCCGACACCAAGAACATCCTCACCATCGCCACCGAGCTCACCGATCTGGCCGAGCGGGCGCGGGCGCGCAAGGTTCAGACCGATGAGCTGCAAGGCTCGAACATCAATCTCTCCAACTTGGGCGGCCTCGGCACGACCTACTTCTCGCCCATCGTGACCTGGCCGCATGTGGCCGTGATTGGCCTCGGCCGCGCGAGCCTCGAGCCCGTTTATCTGGATGGCACGTTCACGCCGCGCCTCATCCTTCCGCTCTCCATTTCCTACGACCATCGCGTGATCGACGGCGCCGAGGCGGCGCGGTTTTTGCGCTGGATGGCGGAGGCGTTCGCGGAACCCATGCAGCTCGCCCTGGAGGGGTGAGTGACTGAATCCACGGACGTACGGCTGGCCGTTATCGGCGCCGGGCCGGGCGGATATGGGGCCGCGTTTCTAGCCGCAGACTTCGGTATCCCGGTGACGCTCATCGGCACCGACGAGAATCCCGGCGGCGTGTGCCTGTACCGCGGGTGCATTCCGTCCAAGGCGCTCCTCCACATCGCGAAGGTGATCGAGGAATCGGAAGCCGCGGCAAGCTGGGGGGTGACGTTCGAGAAGCCTCGCATCGACCTCGATCGCGTGCGCGCGTGGAAAAATGACGTGGTGACCAAGCTCACCGATGGCTTGGGGGAATTGTCGAAACGCCGCAAGGTGCAATACCTGCGCGGTCTGGCCCGCTTCGAAGGCGCGCGCAGTCTTTCCGTAGCGTTCGACAACGGCAACACCGAACGCGTCGACTTTACGCACGCCATCATTGCCACGGGCTCATCGCCGGCGGTTATTCCCGGCTTTGATCCCGATTCGCCGCGGGTGTGGGACTCGACATCCGCGCTCGACTTACCCGAGGTGCCGGCGCGGCTGCTCGTGATCGGGGGCGGATACATTGGCCTCGAGCTGGGGTCAGTCTACGCAGCCTTGGGCAGCAAGGTGACCGTGGTCGAGATGCTCGAGTCCATTCTTCCCGGTGTGGACAGCGATCTCGTGCGGCCCCTGGAGCGCAAGCTTCAAAAATCGTTTGCCGCCATTCACACTGCGACCAAGGTCAAGGAAGCGTTCGAGGGCGAAGAGGGGTTCGAAGTCGCGTTCGAGGGCGCTTACCCCGGAACCGAAACGTTCGATCGCGTGCTGGTGGCGGTGGGCCGGCGGCCGTTGACCAAGGGCTTGGGTCTCGATGCGGTACGCGTGGCCATCGACGAGCGCGGATTCATCCAGGTGAGCCGTCACCGCGAAACCACCGAACTGGGAATTTTTGCCATCGGCGACGTGGCTGGAGAACCGTTACTCGCCCACAAAGCGACCCACGAAGGCCGAGCAGCGGTGGAGGCGATTAGCGGGCGGCACGGCATGTTCGAGCCCCGCGCCATTCCCGCCGTCATCTTCACCGATCCCGAAATCGCCTGGGCCGGGCTCACCGAAAACGACGCCAAAAAGGCTGGGCGCGCGATCGAGGTGGGGCGCTTCCCCTGGGCGGCGTCCGGCCGCTCGATCACCCTCGGCCGCACCGACGGCGTGACGAAAGTGATCGTCGACCCGGAATCCAAGCGCGTGCTCGGGGTGGGGATTTGCGGCCCTGGCGCGGGCGAATTAATTGCCGAAGCGGTGCTGGCGATCGAGATGGGCGCAACGGCCCAGGACCTCGATCTCACGATTCATCCCCACCCGACGCTCTCCGAAACGATCATGGAAGCGGCGGCGACGATCTATGGCACCGCAACGGACATTTACCGTCCCCGCCGCTCCTGACCACGACTAGATCAGCAGGGGCAGAAGTTCCCCGCCTTGAGGAACGGCGTCAGAACCACCGCGTCGCCGATCCCCACCGGCGCTCCGAAGGGCGGCAGGAACTTCGTGCAGGGACAGATAAGCCCGCCTTTGATGCAGGGCGTGTGGAACACCGCGTCACTGAGTCCACACTTGGTAGATCCCCCGAGGCAGACGCTTGTGGCCGGGCATGCCGCGCGAAGCCCGGTGTCGCTGGTCACGTCGGGTGAATTGAGGCAAAAAATGTCCTCGACGAAGTTGCCCCCAATCCCGGGGGGGCCGGCCACGAAGACGGTGGCCACCGGCGTGGCACACGGGTGCGTCAGCGATTGCACACATCCACTCCCGTACAGATCGAACTCCACCACTCCCGCCGCATTAGTCGTGCCGTCGAGAGTACCGGGGGGGGCGCCGGGCGGAATGCCTCCGCACCAGGCGACCATGGGCAGGGTGCCGGGATTGAACACGACCCGAATCTGAGCACCCGGAATCGGAGTGCTAGCCGCGTCCCGCACCGTGATGATGTACCGGCCGATCGGATTGCCGGCGATCAGCGGAGGCGGCACGACGCTGATGCAGTCAGGAACGTCGCTGGTGGCGGCGGTGACTTGAGCGAACGACGGGCGGGCAAGAACAACCGAAGAGAGGAGAAGAACGGTTAACAATGACCTCCGCATGGCAAGTTCTCCTTTCAGTGGACAACAGAAGCCAAACGGAACAGACAACCCAGTAGAGCAAACGTCGATGGGCAGTCTCGAATCAGAGTCAGGACCCAGGAGGGAATCTAGACCCGCTCATTATTCTTGTCCAAGAATTTTCCGGCGATTCTTCTCTTCTTTTAGCTTCATGGTCTTCGGACTTGCAAGTTACTTTCCAGTGGATTGCGGACCTCTATCCCGGCGGCCATCCGATCCCGCCTTTCGGATGTCTTCCGCCCCCGCCGCTCCTAATTCATCTCAACCGGAGGACTTTGGTATTCAGGCTCAATGACCCCGCCTGAACGCGCACAATGTAGAAACCCGTGCTCACGTCCCGGCCGGCATCGTTTCGCCCGTCCCAGGAGATGTGCTGCTCGCCCGCAAGAAGCGTTTCCTGTGGCAAGCTGCGTATCAAACGGCCACTCACGTCAAACACACCTGCATCGACGTCCGCCTTCTCCGGCAGCACAAAACTCAGCGCGATCCCCGCACGGGTTGGGTTGGGCGTGGAGCGAAGCCGTGGCGGCAATGAATCAACCGGTGGTTCCAGCCCGACCACAGAGACTGTCCTAAGTGCAACCAGGCTAGCGTGCGCTGTTCCAAATACGGTCTGAAAGGAGCCTCCTGCGTAGACTGTACTCCCGTAAGTGGCGAGTGCGTAGATATAGCCATCGGGGTTCGGATACCAATAGGTGGCCTGCCCGGTCGTCGCATCGAGCGCAGCGAGATTGTTATATGCCCACCCGCCGATGCTGGCAAAGTAACCGCCGACGTAGACCTTTCCGCTATTTACGGCAAGGGCTCCCACATAGCTGCCGGACGATATGTTCGCGTCCCAGTTGGTCGCCAGGGCAACCGAGGAATCAATGGCGGCGAGCCCGCGTCGTGTTTGACCGCCGATACTCGTAAAATCGCCAGCGACGTAGATCTTGCCTCCGCCCACGGCGAGACGACCGATAAAGGTAGAGTTGTTCGTGACCGCCCAATTGGTAACCAGGCCGGTCGTAGCATTGAGCGCGGCAATGTGGCTTCGTAGCTGACCACCGACGTTGGTAAAATTACCGCCGACATACACTGTATTCCCGCTCACCGCAACGGCGAACACGCCTGGACTCGCATTCGGACTCGCATTCGGATTCCAGCCCGTCGTCACACCTGTGGCGGCATCGACCGCGGCGATGTACTTTCGCGGCTGACCCCCCAAGGTAGTGAAGCCACCGACGACGTAAACCTTGCCCCCGCTCACGGCGAGCGCGGACACAGAATTATTCGCGGTTAGATCCCAGTTGTTCGGCGTCCCGCTGATGGCATCGATCGCAGCAAGGTAGTTGTGCGGCTGGCCGCCAATGCTGGTGAACGATCCACCCGCAAAGACCGTGCTGCCGTTAATGGCAAGAGTTTCAACGGTACTATTCGCATCCGGGTCCCAGCTAGTCGCTGCACCGGTAGCCGCGTCGAAGGCAGCGATATTGTTCCGTGGTTGACCGCCAATGCTCGTGAACCCTCCACCGGCGTACACCATGCCTCCGCTGATCGCGACGGAGCACACGGTACTGTTTGGACTTGGATTCCAGGCCGTGGCCTGGCCGGTGTTGGCATCGAGAGCGGCGAGTCCGGTGCGCGGTTGGCCGCCCATCGTGCCGAAAAACCATCCGCCGACGTAGAGGATGCCTCCATCTAAGACGATGGAACGGATGTCGGCGCTGGGGTCCCCATTGGCGTTGGCGTTCCAGTTGGTGGCTTGGCCATTGGATTTGCGAAGCTCCGCAATAGTCGGCCGTATCGCACCGCCAATCACGCCAAAACCGCCACCGACATAGATCGTTTGCTGACCCAGGGCGATCGTCTGAACCCAGGAGCCATTGTCCGCTTGGGGATCCCAGTTTGTGGCCAACCCAGTCACCGCATCGATGGCTGCGATGCCGTTTCTTGACTGGCCACCGATATTTCCAAACTCTCCTCCCACATACACCGTGCTCCCGTCCACCGCGACGGCGCGGACGGACGCGCCAGAGTTGCTGTCCCAGCCGGCGTCCGGATTCCAACCGGTAGTCAATCCCGTGTTGGTATCGATGGCGGCGATACGGTTCCGGGCTATGCCGCCGATCGTAGTGAAGTGACCTGCCGCGTACACGATGTTTCCGCTCACCGTAATCGCAAAAACCTGAGTGCCGAACTGTCCCCCACCTCCCACATTCGGATTCCAGTCAGTGGCAAGGCCGGTGGCCACATCTAGCGCGGCGAGGCAATTACGATTCTTGCCGCCCACGTTATTGAAAAGCCCGGCGACGTAGACTGTGTTCGCGCTTACTTCAATATCGTAAATTTCCCCCCCACCCATGTGCGGATTCCACGGAGTTAAATTACCGCTGGCGTCAATTTGGGCAAGCCCTTCTCGGGGTTCTCCACGAACGTGCGTGAATCTTCCGCCCAGGTACCATCCCCCATGTCCATCGGGAGCGACAGTCCACGCGCCAATAGAACCGGTGGCCATGGGATAAGGCTGTTGGACTGCACCCGTAGTTGCGTCGATGGCAACACCGCAACCCGTGACGGGTCCTGCCATAGTAAAGCTGCCTCCCACGTAGATGACGTCGCCCGAAGTTGCCACGGCGTACACGGGACCATCGACGGTCCAAAGATTATCCTGGACGACCTGAGCTCGAGAGGCTGAAGCGAAGCAAATAATGCCTAGGGTAGTGAGAGCGGTGATGAGGGAATAGAGTGGCTTGAGCCAACTCAGCATGGCAGCCTCCCTGGAGTCCGCAGGCTCGGGTGGTAAAAGTAGCCTGCAGAGTTTCGGTTGATGAACTTGCTTCGAGTGCATCCTACCATTCGATGAATGGCGCCAGCAGGCAGAAACTCAGACGGGTTTTAGGGATAGTTGTTACAGTATGCTCTGCCGTACAGGCGTAATCGTGAGGCCGAGTCCGTCTAAATAATAAGGTACCTGGTGCGTTCGAGCTTTGCGTATGGCAGGCCGCTGAAACCTTCGCTATCCTAAAGATAGGCACATCCCCCACACTTGTGCCAATCCGAGGCTGCATTATGGACAACGCCCCTTCGCGCAGACCGGTTTGCGGACATATCTCCGCAGTGATCTTGCTTGCTCTGTCGTTCTCTGTTGCTCCTCGTTTGGCGAACGCCGACTGCTTGGACTACGGAGATTACGTCCACTGGGTAGGGGGTGTGGACATCGGGGCGTATTCGGACGACGCGGTCAGCGTTGCGCTGTCCGGCTCCCATGCTTATGTGGCTGATTCCGATAAGTTTTTGGTGATTGATGTAAGCAGTCCAGCATCTCCAGTCATCGCGGGCAGTTTGAACACACTAGGTTATGCCGAAGGCATAGCCATCCTTGGTTCCTACGCTTACGTTGGAGCAAACGGTGGATATGGACTCGATCCTCGACTCTTGGTCATCGATATTTCAAATCCGGCATCACCAACCAAGGTTGATAGCGTGGAAACTTCCGGTGACGTGAATGATGTAGCCGTGGCCGGCTCCTACGCTTATGTTGCCGTTGGATCGGGTCTCCAAGTCGTCGACCTGAGCGATCCCGGCGCTCCCGAGGTTGTTGGAAGCGTCGACACACCGGATGCCGCACGGGCCGTCGCGCTTTCCGGTTCGTACGCGTGCGTCGCCGTTTCCGCCTCAGGTCTCCGGATAGTCGACATTTCCGACCCCGCCCATCCCATCATTATTGGCAACGTGGACACACCACGGGTCGCGATGGGGGTCGCCGTTTCCGGATCTTTTGCTTACGTTGCGGACGAAATGTCGGGTCTTCAGGTGATAGATATTTCGAACCCTGCACTGCCTCAGATTGTTGGAAGTATCGATACGCCCGGTTCTGCGAGCGGGGTAGCGGTCTTCGGTTCACACGCATACGTTGCGGATGTGTATTCAGGGCTCCAGGTTGTGGATATTTCCAACCCGACTCTCCCTCAACTCGTCGGGGGTCAATCTCTTCCTCTGATTCAGAATCAGCCTTACCTATGTGTCGCCAAGAAAGTTGCGGTAGATGGAGTTCATGCCTACCTAGCCGCGGGGATCTGCGGTCTTGAACTTTATGACATTCTTCCTTCGACCTTCCCGGAAATGACTGGGGCCGCCGCCTTGTCTGGACGGGCCTTCGATGTAGCGGTGTCGGGTTCCTACGCCTATGCCGCGGTCGATACGAACGGTTTGGACATCGTGGACATCACCAATCCTGCTTCCCCTGACAAGATAGGGAACATTCGCACACTCAGCCGTGTCTCGGGAGTAGAGGTTTCCGGCAACTACGCCTTCCTGGCAGATTTCGGAATTCGGGTTATTGACGTCTCGAACCCCGCTTCGCCCGAAGTCGTGGAGAGTATCGGTATGCCCACGAATGCTTTGGACATCACGCTCGGGGGCTCGTACGCCTATCTAGCCGATGGGACATCTGGACTTCAGGTAATCGACATCACAACTCCCACTTTGATCCATCACGTGGGCGGCGTGAACACACCTGGTATCGCGACTGGCGTCGCCGTGGCGGGGTCGTACGCCTATGTAGCGGATACGCAAACCGGCCTCCTGGTAATCAACATTACGAATAAGGCAGCCCCCCACATCGTCGGCAATGTCAATACTCCGGCCTACTCTGCCCTAGCTGTCGCCGTATCCGGCCCCTATGCGTACGTTGCTGATGGCCCATCTGGACTACAGGTGATCGATGTGACGAATCCCGCTTCTCCAGTCATCGTAGGAAGCGTGGATACGCCAGGGGATGCTCGAGGGATTGTGCTTTCCGGCGCGTATGCATATGTCGCGGATGGACCCGCAGGGATTCAAGTGATCGATATCACGATCCCAACGTCTCCCAGCTTTGTAGGAACTGGTGAAACACAACCCGCTAATGCGGAAGGCGTCGCTATTGCCGGTTCCTATGTTTACGTTGCGGATCTGTCAAAGCGTCTTGTGGCTCTTCCGACTCAGTGCACCTCTCAGGTGGGGTTGGCGGCGCCGGGACCAGTCGTGCACACCGTCCTGGGGCGAAGCAATCCGAATCCCCTGTTGAGGGGGCACGCGGCATCAATCCCGTTCACGCTCGGTTACGCGCAGGAGGTGAACCTCACCGTGCTGGATGTTCAGGGACGAATGGTTCGCCGGCTCGTGAACAGACGCCTGGAACCGGGGGCCCAGACAGCATTTTGGGACGGCAGGGACGATCAGGGCCACGACGTCCCGGCGGGGATCTACCTCTACCGCCTCAAAACGCATGAATTCGAGGCGACGCGGGAGATCGTGAGGCTGCGGTAGAGGGGAACTACCCCTCTCTAGATAAGTAACTTTCCAGCGCGCGAACTCTACCGTCCCCCCGATTGCTTCATGAGCTTTCGGTAAAAGACCGCCCCCGGAACCTCGAGCCGTAAGAAGTAACTCCCCCGTCCGACCAAAGCACCGGTCTCGTCCTTCCCATCCCACCTCAAAACGTGATCGCCGGCCGGCAGCAACTCCTCACGAGGCGCCACAACCCGCCGGCCTTGAAGATCGTAGATCGAGAGGGTGACACTCCCGGCAATAGCGGTGCGGAGGGCGATCTCGGCTCCGCTCTGGAATGGATTGGGAAACACGCGAAGAAGTTGTGTGACTCCATTCGAAGCCGCCGCGACCCTGAGAGGACCGAACCAGGTCACTGTTCCAGACCGATCCCATTCGGCGAGCCAGTATCGAGTCTCACTTGCCGGCGGATCGGTGTCGCGAAACGTGTAGGTACGACTCCCCGTCATAAGACTCGGTGTCAACTTGAGGCGATTGCCACCGTCTTCTTCACGATGTACGGAAAACCCAACTTGATCCAGGGATTCATCGGCGAGCCTCCACCGGAGGACGATGCCACTGCCCTCTCGCTCGGCGGTGAAAGAGTCGAGACGGACCGCAACCGGCCCACCCATCCAACGGGCGATGAACGACGAGGCCTTATGGCCCGCCAGGGAGAAGTTTCCGCCAACGTACAAATCTCCCTGGTATGCGTTCAAAACCCTGACCGAGCCGTTCACTCCTGAATCAAAGGAGCTCCATGTTCCTCCGTCCCAAAGTGCTACTCGGCTCGCTTCGATGGTTCCCGCCTGTTGGAAGTCACCACCCACGGCGAGTTTTCCGTCGTAGCTCGTCATGGCCCTGACCGTAGAGTCCGGACCTCCGGGAAGGGGTGCCCACGTCGCGCCGTTCCAAGCGGCCAGGTAATCGGCTGGAACGCCGTTTATGGTTTTGAATCGCCCGCCTGCGATCAGGTTTCCGTCGAAGACTCCAAGGGCAAGTCCCTGTGGAGTTCCCGAAACCCCTCCCAGCGATCCGATCGTCTCCCAGGATGTTCCGTTCCATGCGTTGATCCCCAATACACTGCTTCGTGCCGCGATCAATCTTCCGTCAAAGACTTCCAGGTCGTTGACGCCCCCACCCCCCAGGGCATTCCATGTCGCGCCATCCCAGGAGAACACGCCTTGGGTGGCGGTCCCGACGTAAAGAGTGTCCAACGTAGGCGCCATGCAGATCGGCGAAGAGATGAACGGGGTCTCGACAACGTTCCACTCATTCCCGTCCCAGCGGGCCAACCGATAGAAGGTGCTATCCGAGGTGAAGAGTCCCGCTACGATGAGATCCCCCTTGAACTCGGCCAGTGAGGTTACATTCTCGATTTCATTCCCGAGGGGTGCCCACGCACTTCCAGACCAACGTGCTAGCTTTCCCCCTGCCGACGTCCCCGCTCGACCGAAATCTCCTCCGACGATCAGCTCTCCATTGCGCTCCAACATGGCTCTTGGAGGGTTGCTCAAGCCTTCGCCTGGACGTTCGGAGCGAGGATCGAGAGCTGACCATGTACTTCCGTCCCAGCGAGCAACACCGCTCGCCTCGACACCGTCCACACTGTAGAACTCGCCGCCGATCACCAAGTCTGTTCCCAGAACTTCGGCCGACATGCAGTCTCCGTACACATACGAAACGGGTGAGCTCCAGGTATTCCCATCCCAAACCGCCACGCCATCCGCGGGATTACCTCCTGCCTCCTCGAAAATCCCCACCGCGACCAGCATTCCATTCCAGACGGAAAGGTCATAAACGCCGCAACAGGCAGAGGTGATTCCAGTACCGACGGGCGACCAATTGAATCCATCCCACTGAGCGACATCCGAGGCAGCAGTATCTCCGGCAGTTGAAAAGGTGCCTGCGGCGATGAGCTTTCCTCCGTACAAGGCCAAACATCTCGGGCCGGATATGCCATTTCCCATGCTACTCCACGTGGCGCCATCCCACTCTGCAAGACCATACGCGGCCACGCCGCCAACCGTATCGAAATCCCCGGCCACGATTAGTTTTCCGTCGTACTCGAGCATTGAGGTCGCATATCGTCCGGATCCGAAGTCGGACACAAGACCCAACAGAGTCCACGTGGATCCATCCCACTTGAACACTCCGTACTCGCCCCCAATGATTCCCGACGCAATCAGGGAGCCATCGTATAGGGCCAGAGAACCAACGGTATACGAATGTGGTCCCGGTCCATTGCCGTCCTCGAACGGGCCCCACGTCAGCCCGTCCCACTCCATGATTCCCGTGGCGGGTTGGGTTGGGGTCGCATTGAAGCCGCCGCCGGCGAGAAGCTTTCCGTCGTATTCGAAAAATGTAGAAACAAAGCCTTGTGGTGGCGTTCCCATGGGAGCCCAGGACAAACCATCCCATTCCGCAAGGCTGTTGAACGTGGTGAGATAGTCCGTAATCGGGACACCACCGGCACGATTGAAAGATCCGGAAACGACCAATTTGCCGTTGTATACCGTCAGGTGGTTGGCGCTTCCGTCCAGACCTGGGCCGGGCCACGCGAATCCTGCCCACCACTGCTCGTCAGCGGCGGAGGCATTGGTGACACCAAGGAAAAGAATGAGGGAAGGCACAACTGCGTGGATCAAAGAACGAACGGTGAAGATTTGCATGTCCTTATCCCTCTCCCAGGTACGCTTCCTTCACCTTCGGATTGGCCAGCAATTTTTCCGCATCATCCGATAAGGTGATCCGCCCCGTCTCCATCACATAACCCCGCCGCGCGATCTTCAACGCCATCTTCGCGTTCTGTTCCACCAGCAAAATCGAAATGCCACGCTGATTCAGATCTTTAATTGCCTGGAAAATTCTCAATACGAGCATGGGCGCCAATCCAAGCGACGGCTCATCCAAGAGCAACAACCGCGGCCGCCCCATGATCGCCCGGGCGATGGCCAGCATTTGCTGTTCCCCCCCCGACAGCGTCCCCCCGGCCTGGCTTCGGCGCTCCTTCAGGATTGGAAAGAGCTCGAAGCAACGCTCGAGATCCTCGCGGATCCCCGCCTTGTCCGAGCGCGAGAATGCTCCCATCTCCATGTTCTCGAGCACGCTCAAGCGAGGGAAAATCTTTCTGCCTTCCGGTGACTGCCCGATTCCCAAGCGCATGATCTCGTGGCTGTGACGGTTGCCGATGGCGTGGCCGTCGAACCGGATGCCTCCCGAGCGCACGCGCACCACGCCCGAGATGCTCATGAGGAGCGTCGTTTTTCCGGCGCCGTTGGCGCCGACCAAGGTTACGATTTCCCCCGGCATCACCTCCAGCGACACACCCTTCAGTACCTTGATCGGACCGTAGCCGGCGTGCACAGCGTCCAGAGCGAGAAGGGGCTCGCTCATCCCACGTCTTCCTTCCCCAGGTAGGCTTCGATCACTTGCGGGTTGGCCCGCACTTCCACCGGGGTGCCCTCGGCGATCCGGGTGCCGTAATTCAACACCGTGATGCGATCCGAGATCCCCATCACCACCTTCATGTCGTGCTCGATCAAGAGCACCGTCACCCCGGTTTGCCGGATGCGATCGATGAGCTTCATCAAATCCACCGTCTCGGCGGGATTCATGCCCGCAGCCGGCTCGTCGAGCAACAGAAGTTGCGGTTTGGTAGCCAGGGCGCGCGCGATCTCCAAACGCCGTTGATCACCGTAAGGCAGGCTCCCCGCGAGCTGGTTGGCGCGCGACGCGAGCCCCACGAATTCGAGAAGCTTCATCGCCTCCCCGCGCGCGGCGTGTTCCTCATGACGGAACCCCGGTGTGCGCAAGAGCATCCCAATGATGCGGGAATGCAAGTGCACGTCCATGCCCGTCAACACGTTTTCCAGGACCGTCATCATGGGAAAGAGCCGCAGGTTCTGAAACGTGCGGCAGATGCCGCGCGCGGCAATCGCGTCGGGCGATCGGCGCTGGCGCGTCCACCCCACAAACGCCGCCGCCGCGCCGATTAGCCCGCCGGCCAGAAAGCTGAGGACAGCAGATTTGCCGTGCGCGCCCAAGAACGCGAAGAAATCACCGAACGCCTTCCCCCAGGGGAAAGACTGCTGGTACACGTAGTTCTGTATGATCGTGGCGTCCCACAACGATTCCAGGTGAAGCGTCATCATGAGCGCCAGCCCCGTCACTACCCCCACTCCGATGATGCCGAGCAGCGTGCTGGAAGTGAACTGCCGCCGCAAATCAGCTCCCATGAACCTGATTTCGCCCCCATCCGGCTCGTACACCCCCGTGATCACGTTGAACACGGTCGTCTTTCCGGCGCCGTTGGGACCGATGACGGACACGATCTGCCGGGGGGCGACCGATAGGTCGAGCTTGTTGACGGCAACCAGACCGCCAAAGCGCTTGGTGACGGAGCGAACATCGAGGACATTCATATTGCCTCGACTCCCTCTCCCTCCCGCGCGTGGAGCTCTTCGCGAATGCGCGAGCTGGGGAAGATACCTTCCGGTCTGAAGCGCATCATGAGCACCAACGCCAGTCCGAACAGCAAGTACTTCCAGTTGGACGGGCTGAGGACAACGTTGCCACTCGCAGTGAGTCCGGCCGCCTGCAACGCCTCGGTGACCTTCTTCAAAATGATGTCGAACCCCATCACCATCGCCGAACCCATGAGCACACCGCGCAAGCTCCCTGTTCCCCCGACGATCAAGATGCACAACACAGTGATGGAAACGTTGAAGTCGTAGCTGGTCGGCTCGGCGGTGGTCTCGAGCTTGCTCGCATAGAGCACGCCGGCCAGTCCGCACACTGCCGCCGTGATGGCAAACGCCTTCAATTTCACGCCCACGGGGTTGATACCCATGCAGGTGGCGGCCAGCTCGTCTTCGCGAATGGCCACCCATTGCCGCCCTAGCCGCGAGTTTTCGAGGTTTTTCACCGCGATCACGGCCAGCACCAAGAATCCCAAGAACAAGTAATACCAGGGTTGATAGACGGACACGTTGAGCGCGTGCCCGAACAATGACGGGGGCGGAAGCGGATTAATCCCCTGCGTGCCCTTGGTGATGCCATCGACGTTCTTGAGCACGTCCTGCACGATCTCGCCAAACCCGAGGGTTACGATGGCCAGATAGTCGCCCCGCAAACGCAGCGTGGGTGACCCCAAAATCAATCCGGCCAAAGCGCAAATGATCGGGGCCGCTATCAACGATCCCCAGAACCCAATCCGAAAGGGATAAATGTCGCAGCCCAAGATCGCGTAGGCGTACACACCGATGGCCATGAACGCCGCCACGCCCAGGTGCAGGAGCCCCGCGTAGCCCACGATCACGTTCAATCCCAACGCAAGCAGGGTGAATATGAACACGCGCTGGCACACATCGTTCCCGATCGCCCACGCTCCCAGCCCGGTGGCGTAGAGCACTTGGTCGAGCAAGGGAATCAATAACGCAATGATGAGAAGGATCCACTCGACTTGCCGGAAGTGATTGACGCCCCCGCGGGCCGCGCTCACACCTTCTCCCGCGTCCGCGCGCCCAATAAACCGTTGGGGCGGAAGATCAAAATGAGAATGAGAATGCTGAACACGACCGCGTTGGTCCACCGCGTCTCGATGTACTGATCGCTCATCGAACGCACGAGCCCAATCAATATCCCGCCCAGCATCGCTCCAGGAAGGTTCCCGATCCCACCCAACACCGCGGCCGTAAACGCATCCATCCCGCTCCGATAGCCGAGCTGAAAGTGGATGGTGGGGTTAAAGAGCGGATAGATCACTGCCGCGCAACCGCCTAGCGCTCCGCCAATCATGAACGTGGCCCCGATCACGCGATTGACGTCGATTCCCAAAAGTTGCGCCGCCATGGGATTCTGGGCGGTAGCGCGCATGGCCTTTCCGAGACGCGTGTAGCGCACGAAAAGGGTGAGCGCAATCAAAAGCGGCACCGTGGATCCCCAGACCAAGAGGTCGCGCAGCGTGTACTGCACGTTCGTGCTAATCCCCAATGACGCGAGCATGTTCGTGTTCGGAATGAGAGGTGGAAAACTCTTGGGCGCCGCCGCGGCTAGTCCCCCCCCGAACACCTGCATGGGGATCCCGCCCCAGAACTGGCCCAGGTTCATGAAGATGAACGACACGCCGATTGCGGCGACCAGGGGGGCCAGCTTGGGCGCGGTCCGCAAAGGGCGGTAGGCTAATCGATCCACCGACCAGTTCAACGTTCCACAAAAGACCGGCACGAGCAGAAACATCAGAACGAGCGCCGGTAAGGTCGCGTGGCCGGCCTGTGCCCCGATGACTCCCACGATCGTCAGCGATAGGAACGTGCCCAGCATGAACAAATCGCCGTGGGCAAAATTGATGAGCTCCACGATGCCGTACACCATCGTGTAACCCAGCGCGATAAGGGCGATGATCATCCCGTTGGAGAGGCCGGTGATGACCTGCTGGAGGAAAACTTCAGAATCGGTCATGTCGCAGGGCTAACCGGTCGCGAGATTACGTGCCAAGACGGGCCACGAATTGGAATTCGCCGTTCTTTATGATTTGCCCGCTCATGACCCGGAGCGTCGTGTCACCGTTCTCGTCGAAGGACCACGTACCGAGGCCACCCTGGAAGTCCTTGGTCTGCCCCACCGCGTCGAGGATCGCGGTACGATCCTTCTTCCCCGCGCGCGCGATCGCGTCGAGAGCCACCTTGGCGCATTCGTAACCGTAGATCGCATAGACCTCGGGCTCGCTGTGGTAGCGAGCCTCGTACTTCTGCACGAACTCCGCGCCCTTGCCTTGCATTTCCTTGGCCGGGAGCCCGCCGAAGGTGGCATAGGTATTGTCGTTCACGTTTTCGGCACCCGCCGCTTCGATGAAGGCTTTCTCGACGCAGCCGTCCGGCACCATCAGCTTGCCGGTGAACCCACCCGAACGCAGGTCCTTGGCGAGCTGGCCACCGTTCGATTGAGTGGTCCCGCCGAAATAAACCAGATCTGGGCCCGAGGCTTTGATCTTGGTCACCAAAGCTTTGTAGTTGGCGGCACGCACATCGATCCCCTCGTACCCGACTACCGTGATTCCCAGCTCTTCCGCGCGCTTCTTGAAGATATCGGCGATCCCCTTGCCGTAGAGCTCGCGATCGTGGGTCACGAAGACCTTGGTCACGCCCAGATTCTTGGCCCATTCCGCCGCCAACGAGCCCTGCAAATCGTCCGCCGGCACGACGCGGTAATAGTTGATCCTACCGGACTGCCGATAGATGGCGGGCTCGTTTGCTTCTCCAGTGCCTGGCTTGGTCAGTCCCGGATAGGTATTCGCCGGAGAGATCATGACCATGCCCGCCTGGTTGAGCTTGGGGATGGAGATTTTGGCTGCACCGGAGTTGTAGGTGCCGATGTAGACCATCACGTCGGGATCCTTGATCGCGGCGTCCGCATTGGCCGCTTCCAGGGCGCCGTCCCAGTTCCCTTTTTGCGCCGTCGCATCGTCCTTGTCCTGGTAATCGATCGTAAACTGGCCGACCTTGCCGCCTGCTTCTTCGATGGCCAGCTTGATGCCGTTCACGATCGTGGTGGTTTGCGCATTGGCGCTTCCGGTCCGCGGCAGGCTGGAGACGATCCTGATGACGTTAGGGTTGCCACCCCCGCCCGACTTGCTGCAGCCCAGGATTCCGAGGGCCGCGCCGAGGAGTCCCAAATAGACGAAATGCTTTGTTTTCATGCAGTTTCCCCCAGCCAAGGGGCTGCATTCTAGGGGCCGGTCCCACCCCCGTCAACCGCGCGCGACAGTCCAATTCGACGTCCGACTCCGTGCTTTCCGGAAGCGGCCAAGTTGGGTATGCTTCGCAGCCGTTTTGACCACGTTTCATTCACCCAGACCGCCCACGATTGCGGTGATGAGGGGTTTCCTATGTTGCTGATCTTGGTTCTCGTGCTCAGCGTAATCGCTTTGGTCGTGGCGGCCGGGCTCGCCCGCTGGGTACTCAAGCAGGATAACGGCACGCCGGAGATGCGCGTCATTTCCGACGCCATTCAGGAAGGGGCGGAGGCGTTCCTGAGACGCCAGTACAAGACGATCGGCATCCTGAGCTTGGTGCTCGGCGTGCTCATCTACGTGCTCTACGCCTTTTTCCGGAAGACCCACGGCGACGAGCCGGCGGCCGGCACGCTTGCCCTGACCACCACCGTCTCATTCTTTTTCGGAGCCCTGTGCTCCAGCGTAGCGGGCGTCATCGGGATGTGGGTGGCGGTGCGCTCGAACGTTCGAGCGGCAAGTGCGGCCCGGTCGAGCCTCAACCGCGCGCTCCAGATCAGCTTGCGGGGCGGCGCAGTCAGCGGGTTGTTCGTCGTCGCGATGAGCCTTCTCGGAGTGGGTGGGCTTTACGCCATCCTGGAGGCTCTGGGATTCGAGCCCCAGCGGATTCCGCTCATGATCGTCGGGTACGGGTTCGGCGCCTCGTTCGTGGCCCTTTTCGCCCAGCTCGGCGGTGGGATCTACACCAAGGCCGCCGACGTGGGCGCGGACTTGGTCGGTAAGGTTGAGGCGGGCATTCCTGAAGATGATCCGCGGAATCCGGCCGTGATTGCGGACCTGGTCGGCGACAACGTCGGTGACTGCGCGGGCCGTGGCGCCGACTTGTTCGAATCCACGGCGGCGGAGAACATCGGGGCCATGATTCTTGGCGCGGGCCTGGCGTTCGCCAACCCGGACGCGTTCAGCGGCCCCGCCATCGTGGCGGTGATGCTGTTTCCCCTAGTGGTTCGTGCCTTCGGTCTCATTGCCTCCATCGTCGGCATCGTGTCCGTGAGCACGAAAGAAGACGGGGACGCGATGTCCGCCCTCAATCGCGGTTACGCGATCACCGGTGTATTGGCTGCAGCCGCGTTCGTGGCCACGTCTCACTGGCTCCTGAACCCGGCCACCGCGCCGGAGGCCTGGTGGCACTTCGCCATTTGCGGCGTGATCGGCATCGCGACCTCGGTCGCCTTCGTCTACATCACCCAGTACTACACCGAGTACCGCTATCGCCCGGTGAAATCGATTGCGGCCGCCTCGGTGACCGGACCGGCGACCAACATCATTGCCGGCTTCGCGGTGGCGATGGAGTGCACCGCGATGCCCTCGTTCGTGATCGGGCTGGCGATCATCGCTTCCTATCGACTCGGCGCCTCGAGCGGCCTCGAACACGCGGGCCTCTTCGGCACCGCGGTCGCGACCATGGGCATGCTCGGCACCGCCGCCTACATTCTGGCCATGGACACCTTCGGTCCCATCACTGACAACGCGGGCGGCATCGTCGAGATGTCGCACCAACCCGAGGACATTCGCAAGCGCACCGATCGACTGGATGCGGTTGGCAACACCACCAAGGCCTTGACCAAGGGGTACGCGATCGGTTCAGCCGCGCTGGCGGCGTTTCTCTTGTTCTCGGCTTATCTAGATGAGGCGCGGGCCCTGGGCTCCCCCATCGAGAGCGTGGATATCTCCAAGCCCGAGATATTCGTGGGCGGGCTCTTGGGGGCCATGCTCGTGTTCTGGTTCTCCGCTTTGGCCATCGGCGCGGTCACCCGTGCTGCGGTGAGCGTGATCACGGAAGTTCGGCGCCAGTTCAAGGAAGATCCCGGCATTCTGGCCGGCACCTCCAAGCCCGATTACGGCCGCGCGGTGGACCTCGTGACCAAAGGCGCGCTCAAGGAGATGGTGGCCCCGGGCTTGCTCGCCGTGGGGATGCCGATCGCGGTCGGCCTTGGCTTCAAGGCTCTCGGCGTCGGCGCCGAGGCGGTGGCCGCGTTTCTGATGGTGGGCACCATCGGCGGGATTCTCGTCGCCACCATGCTCAATAACGGTGGCGGTGCGTGGGACAACGCCAAGAAATTCATCGAGACGGGGCAGTACGGCGGCAAGGGAAGCGACCCGCACAAGGCGGCCGTGGTCGGCGACACCGTTGGCGATCCGTTCAAGGACACCGCTGGTCCATCGATTCACGTTCTCATCAAGCTCTTGAGCACGGTGACGCTCGTGCTGGCGCCACTGTTCGTGTAATACGTCACGGTTCGGTTTGGGATTCGTTGGGCCGGTCTGGATACTCCTCCAGACCGGCCTTGCCTTTGGGCACAAAAAAAGGGAAGCGACCCGTGGGCCGCCTCCCTCCGAAATGAGCCCGCTCTATTAAAACGAGCCCTTTCAATCACTCCACTGAGTAATCCTTGCGATTACTTGGCTGCGATCTCGTGAGCCGTCGAGTTGCAGACCTCGTAGGTTTGCACCTTGGGGGTTCCTTCAACTACTTTCGCCAGCGACTTCAGGATTTGGGGATAGGTCTCGCGCTCGTAAGTCTCGGCCTGGACCTTCTGGTCCCACAAGCTGATCCCAACTGCCTCGACCCCGTCGTGGACGAACGTGATTTCGTCCCTGAAGCCGGTCTGCTTGCGAAGCACAGGGAGAACGTCGTTCTCGAATGTGCGGGTAAACTCAGGAACACTATTGGTTTTCAAACGCATGGATACGCTGCGAGCAAACATGAGTCACCTCTTCTTTGGATAGAAAATTGGTCAGCGCCTTCCCCTGGATAACCTGATTTGGTTTGGAAAGGCTAGCTAATCTCGTTCTTTTCTTCATTTCATTAACAATATAGGTTAATTCACCTTTTTTAGTCAACTTAAATCTGTCATAATCGGTAAATACCTCAACACTGTTAACCATATTGGGTTAAGCCATAGGGAGGGCGGACATGGACCTATCCATGGTGATCCGGCATCGGCTGAAAGACATGGATCGGGAGCAGAGGGACCTGGCGACTGCCCTCGACGTCACCGAGTCCTACATTTCACAACTATTGAACGGGAAAAAGGCGCCGCCGGCCCCGGACCGGACGGATATCTACGAGAAGATGGAGAATTATTTGAAGCTCCCCAAGGGTGAGCTCGTCCAGCTGGCCAGCCTCGAGCGCCGCGAGAAGTTGAAGAGAAAACTGGAAGG
>Ga0075428_100000751_pt1 | contig 33753 bp, 16 predicted proteins | sample RhiMetdeltSRZDD2_FD_75291 | JGI IMG/M metagenome (GOLD analysis project Ga0075428, IMG submission 75291) | Populus rhizosphere microbial communities from Tennessee, USA - Rhizosphere MetaG P. deltoides SRZDD2 | ecosystem: Host-associated > Plants > Roots > Rhizosphere > Soil | place: USA... | reverse complement strand
GATCGCTGTTCTAATCATTCTACGGCCCTGCCTCGACGATTCGATAGAAGCGCGTTGCCCCGGGCGGCGGCGTATCCGTGGTCGATGCGGTGAGCCCATTTGCCGATACAGGCGCGCCCGTCACAATCCATTGCGCGGCCTCGAGTTGGTTTTTGTATTGCAATCGGTAAGTCACGCCGGGCGTCGCGCTCCACACCAGAGTCACAGTTCCACTCTGCGCGGTAATGCTGCCGATGCGCAGCAGCGCGTTCAGCGTGTTTGGCAACCGTGGCGTCCAGTTGGTCATCGAATAGAGGTTGGTTGTGCCATCCGGAAACCAGCCCTGACTCACATTCAACGGCTGTGCCCCAAAGCTGACTGCGTGCTGCTCCACACCGGCCGCGTTAAAGAGGCCGATCGCTTCGCCTTCGCGATTGAGACTAAACCCGGCGTGAAGATTGCCGTACGTGTCGAGTGCGTTTTGATTTGTCTGATTATCGGCCCACACGAGCAAAAAGCCGCGCGCCGGGATCAACGTGGGGGAGGGGATCTGCCATTTCGTCGGCGTGTTCAAATCGTCCGTGAGGAAGAATCCTGCGATGTTCACCTGGTTGGTGTTCGGATTGTAGAGTTCGATCCAGTCTGCGAACTGACCGTCGAGCGGATCGGCAAAACCATCGGGACCATCATTGTCCGCCATCCATTCATTAATGATGACCGGCATCGGAGCGCCTGCGCCGTTGTTCGTAACCGTGATTGTATCCACTGCATTCGTGAGGAGCGCCCCGGCTGTATTTACCCCCTGGACGCGCAATTGATTTACTCCGCCGAAGAGAGGTACAGCAATGGACCATGCGGTTACCGTCGTCCAATTGATCGGATACAAGCTACCATTGACTTCAATAAACCTGACCGACAAGGGCGCAGTGCCTGCGAGCGTGACCATCGTGTTGGTCGTGCCGAAGTTATTCCCGCCGTTGCTGGTGATCGCGAAGGCGACGTTGGGCACGGCGGCATTGACCTGTGCGGTGACGACGCCAACGCGTTGAACGATGAATGCCAGATGCGCATTGAAATTCTGCGCGGGCAACAACCGGCCATAGTGGTTTGCCCATCGGGTGAGATAATTTGCGTTGTACGTACTGCCGATAATGTCCATCACCTGGCTGTAATACAGGCGCGCCCAGGCGGGCACCGCCAGGAACTTCTGCAGGTCGGAGTTGGGAACGATCGAGCGGCTCGCGTCGAAGAACGCATCTACGTCGTGTGGCAGATACAAAACCTTCTTGTCTCCAGGCCGCACGTAAAACTGCACGTTGTGTTGCGAGCCGTCGCCGCCATAGCTGTCACCCGCACCCGAGAGCGCGTTCACGGCCACACCGCGGAACCATTGTTCGAGGATAACAATATTGGTGATCGCGCTGTTGAAGGGAGCGCCAGCGAGCTCCATGGCTTTCGCAAATGCCATGATGCCACTGTAGTCGTCGCGCTCTTCGTTGTTCTTGATCAAAAATGTCCATCGGTAGTTCTCCTTATCGTCGCCCATATTGCGAATGGCGGTGCCCACCACGCTGTCCGCCGCGGGGAGCTTGTTTCCCGTGGGTTGGCCGTTGTCCGTGGAATTCAATTGATACACTAATTCGTATTCGAAGACCGTGCCCTCTGCGCCATTCTCATACTGGTCGTCCAGGAATACATCGGTGTAGCGCGCCAGTTGCAGTTCTGCCGACCCGGTATACTCATTTCGCGGCGCCATGACGTGAATCAGGTCGTGATATTTTGTGGGCACGCCTCCGGCGTGGTTCAGCGTCTGGTGAATCAGCATCTCGCGTTGCCCGAAGCCGGTGCTCTCGGAGCGGTCGATCGCAACAGTATCATGCACGCCGCGGAAGCGTTGCTCCGAAGTAAAGGAGACGTTGAAGCCAAGACGCGGCGTCGTTGTGCGACTATGTTCGCTGCCTTTGAGGCGCAAGCCGGTATCGTAAAAAATTTCGCGCTCATTGTAGATCAAAGTCGAACCAACCCGCTCGTTGCTCATCAAGTTGATCGTGCGAAAAAGCTCGTTCGCGTCCTCGGTCAACGCGATTAACCGAACGTTGTGCAAGCCATGCGTCGCCGCAAGCCCATCATCCACCTTAAAAAGCGCGCGCGAATTGGTCCCGCCGGCGGGAAAGCTCGACACCGCGCCAAGCGCATCCATCGCTTCCACGAAAAACTGGACTATTTGGCCGGCTCCCTTGCCAGCGATGCTTCCAGTGTAAGCGCCGCTGCCGTCCAGCGTCATCGACGCGCGGCTCCATTCCTGACCGTCCATTCTGGACCACAAGTCAACGTTGCTGACTCCGTCGGGATCATTCACCTGCACGGCAACCGTGACTGGGACAAACGGAAGCGGCACCGCCGGTTCGTGGCGCAGACCTGCGTAAGTCGGCCCCATGTTTGACACAAATGCGGTGTTCTGCGTTCCGGGCGTTCCATGGATCGTGGGCGCGTCGAGCAGTGTGGTGTGCGCGAGGCGATTGAAGTAGAGCCGGGTGTGAAATTGGCGGCATCCGCTGATCCATTTGGCGCGAAACGAGATGACATACTCGCGCCCCGGGACCACGTCGCCATTTCCAAGGAGCGTCGTTTCCCCGTGATTGCTCATGTGTTCGGTCGAACCGTTTGCGACCAACCGCAGTACCTTATTGCCAGGCTGCTCCGGGTCGTCGATCACCTCGCCATGATGGTTTCCAATGATGCGCCAGCCCGTCAGCCCGGTCGCGAACGTGCCGTTGGTTAGAATCTGCACGCCGTTCGTTGTCACGCTGATGTCGTCCAGCAACACTTCGCCGGCGGCGAGCAAACCGATAACAAACTCACGCCACTGGCCGTCTGGGCCGACTGCGCTCGGAGCCGGGAACCCGCGATACGAATATGTTTGCCATGCTGAACGGGCGCTCTCGTCGCTGGCCGCCCAGGCTTCACCCGCGGAATTGTCGGCGAATGGGTCGCGCAGTTCGAGGCTCGCACCGCGCCCATCGGCCTGCCTTGGCCAGCGGCCATCATCAAAATAGTGCACCCAATCCGCGGGGTTGTCCGCGGCGTCCTTCAGCACAAGCCGCTCGCCGCGATGCGACAGCGCATTGGTGTATGGCCCCACCACGTTGACGCCAGGAAATTTTGCCAGCAGCGCCGGAGGATCATTCGCAATGACCAGGTAACCCCCAGGCGCGACGACCGTGTTGGACGGAAACCGGTAATCGATGCCTTCGTCCAATCGCCAACCGGTCAGGTTCACCGCATTGCTGCCACGATTGAACAGTTCGACCCAGCCCTCGTTCGATTCCTCAAATGGGATGCGCGGGCTGAGTTCCACGCGCGCACTCAATTCGGCTCCAAAGGCGACATCGTTGCCGTTATTCTCAGCCTGATGGACTTCCACCGCGAACACGTTTGTTCCGATCACCAGATTTGTAATTGAAACCGTCGCAATCGGGCGAATGGGCGGATTGACCACGGCCGGTGACGCAAAGTTCGTGTACGAAACAGGCCCCGTCGGCAGATTAAAACGGGCGACTTCCCCGCCGTTAAGATAAAATACGGCCCCATCGTCAACAACATGCCGCATGCTCAACGCGAGGATTTGGGGCGCACCGGTGTAAACGAACGTGGCGCGAAAGTAGTGCGTGTTCGGCCCGAAATTGATCAGGGTGTTGCGGGGCACTTGCAGATTATTTGTGTTGCTGTAAAGCAGCGCCGCGCCCGAGGGCCACTGCGTATCATTGTAGACCGGCAAGCGCCAATCCGTCCCAAGGTCCACGCCGCCGTCGTGATATTTCCAGACATTCGTGAAAGTAATGATCACGTTTGTTCCGATCACTGGAAGCACTTCCAGCCTCGGCGGCGCGTGGTACATAATTTCATTGAACACGAGGTCTTCGTTCAACGTGAAGGAGTTTGCCGCGCCGAATGTGGCGGCGTTGGGCGTCAGCCACTCGCCTGCGCGCTCTGCCGAGCGGGCGCGTGGACGATCGTGTACTTCAACGGCGTCCACCACGGCGCCATCCGGCCGCAGGAGAAATAATTTGTCGCCTGTGGCAGCAGAAAACCCGAGCCTACCCTGGTTGAGCGTGAGCAGTCCGCCCGGCGCGAGCGTTTGCGTTGAAAGGGTATAGTCAACATCCGCAGAACCGCCCGTGCGCCGAATAGTGTATCCGCCGAGGTTCAGCACCTGCGCGCCGGAGTTGATTAACTCCACCTGGAACGGGTTCGCGAGTGCCGCCGACAATTCGTTGAAGGACAAAGGACCGGGATCAAAATCCGAATCCGGCCGCGACTCAACTTCGGCTGTCAGTTCGAGCGCAAACATCATGTCCATATCGCTCAACGCGGCGGATTGATGGACCTCAACGGCGAAGACGTTGGCGCCGCGCCTCAGGTTCGCCGCCGACAATATCACCGGCCCGGTGAATGTCGCATTTCCCACCGCTGGGTTAGCCGGCGTGCCGGCTGTGATCATGCCCTCGGGCATATTGATGCGACGAACTTCGGTGCCGTTTAGATAGAACACCGCGCCGTCGTCCACCGCTGCGTTCAGGAAAAGGGTCGCCCGCGCGGGGTCGCCACCGAAATTGAATTGCTTGCGAAAATAAGAGGTCATCGCGCCGACAGGCACTTGCGTTCGGCGCAAATCGACATCACGAAAGAATTGGACCTCGCTCAATCCAACAAACCGATTATCGCCGCCCGGGAAATTCGTGAGCTTCTCCAGCCTGACGAAGCGCGCTGGCGCGCCGCCGAGCGGAATCAACTCTGAGAAGTCCGTTTCCGTGCCGGGTGCTTTCGCGAACGTCTGCCCCGCGATCAGCATCGATAATGTGCCCGTTGAAACGCCCGAAAGGACATCGGCTCGGGCCACGCCGCGCGAGAGTAATTCGGGCCGGTTCACCAGCGTTTCGTTGTAATTCCACACCTTCATCCAGCGCAGCGGATGAACCGCGCCGAGGTCAAATTGGATCCAGGCGTTGGTGTCATTCGGTGCGAGGAACGTTCCATTGTTCATCCACATACTGTCCGCGGGCGCGACCACGTGGGCGCCGCCCACCAACCCCGCGCCGTTCACAGCGTTGCTCGCGTAACGTCGGTCAGGCAGGTATTGTGTCGAAGCCGTTGCGGTAATGGGCGTAATCCGCTCCGGAGCCTGGCCGTCAATCGTTCCGCTGCCCGCGTAAATCGCCCCGGCGCCACTTTGCCACATCGCGTCGTTGTAGGCGCTGGCGCGCCATCCCGTTCCGAGATCGGCGCCGGTGGCGTCGTACTTCCACATTTCGTTCACGGCGATGACCGTGCGTCGCTCAATCGTCCTTGGCGGACTGACCAGCGCCGTCAGCCCCGCTCCAAAGGTCATTCCCGGGTCCGTGAAAAAGAGTTGATGCACTTCGACGGCAAGCACGTTGGTCCCGCGCACAAGATTCGTCGCCGCCAGCGAAATTGCGGTGATGATCGGCGTGTCGCCGACAGCGCCCGATGCCGGCGTGGAGTATCCCACCTCGCCGCCTGGCATGTTATGGCGATACACTTCCGCGCCGTTCAGATACAGCACTGCGCCATCGTCCACAGCGAGATCGAGCTTCAGTTCCGTTCTTACCGGGTCATCGTCGAAGACAAACGTATTTCGGAAATAGTGTGTCAGCGGCCCGAGCGGCAGCTGAGTTCTGCGCAATTCATCGTTGCTCGTGAGCCGTCCATCGCCCGCGAAATAAATGGCGCTCTCAGGCGCCGCAAAATCCAGCGGCGTCTTCGTCTGCGCCGCGAGTTCGGCTACCTGCGCGGCGCTCAGCGGTTGATCCCACACGGCCACGTCATCCATCGTTGCGGTTGAGAAACCTGCTCCGTCGGAGCCCCATGCGCCAATCGTCAGCGGTACCGACGGACCGTTGTTCAAGCCTGCGCCTACAGCAGTTCCCTGGACGATTCCATCCACGTACAAAGTGCTCCCGCTGTTCGCAAACGTGATCGCGATATGGTGCCAGTTCGTGCCGACGGCCGTCGTTCCCGTGACGAGCACTGGCGCAGGCCCGCCGGATTGTCGCCACACGATGCGTGCGGTGGCCGGCGTGGAGGCGTTGAGCGCAATGATGTTATCGGAAAACAGTCCGTTCCCCTGGCGCGCGAACACCGCGCCAAACGTGCCGCAGCAATCCGCATCCTGCACCGATCCGGCCCATTTCACCCACATGCTGATCGTTCCGGCTGGCGCCGCGTTCAGCCCGCCGCCGGCGGGGACAGTCACGTGCTGTTGCAACGCTCCGTTGAACGCAAGCGCGCCGTCCGGTTGGTTGTTGCGATCGTTGGCGCGACTCACCGCACCCACGAGCGAGCCGGACGTGCCGCGAATTGCCGTCGCGTTGCCATCGAATGGCCAGTAGGAAACCAGTGTGGCGTTATTGCGCCCATCCCAGCTTGCGTCATTGTAGGCCGGCTCTCGCCACGCCGTACCAAGGTCCGTGCCGCTTGCTTCGAAACGCCAGAGCGCGTTGAGCGGCACGAGCACGCGTGGCGCCGCTCTTTGCGTCGCGGGAAAGTTCCTCCCCCCGGGTGTGCCGTCGGTGACCACGCTCGAAGTCCAGTTCGCGGGTTCGGCGCTCGTCGAATCCGGGTTGCGCTTGGCCAGTGTCGCGCCCGACCCGTCTGCCGCGACCGCCCATTTCCCCTGGTCGCGATACTCGAAGCGGTCCATCACACGATCGTTGCGGTCACGCAAAGTGAGCGTTCCCCGCGAGTTGTTCAGCCGGCCGCTGAATGGCCCCACCACATTCGTAATACCGGTCCATGCCCTCAGCGCCGCCGGGTCACTTGCAATTACCACGTAACCCTGACCGGGAATGATCGTCCCTTCCGCGAACGTGTATTCAACTTCACCCCGGACCGACCACGCTGAAAGATCGATGTCCACCGCCATTTGGTTGTGCAACTCAATCCACTCCGAAGCGGCTTCGTTCGTTGGCGGATGATAATTCACCTCGTTAAACACCACGACGCTATCCACAGCAGAAACAGTGAAGCTCGCGAGCAGAAGGTACAAAACGAGAATTCGCTGCATAAAAGCGTCTCCAAATAGATTGTAGTGGCCGGGTGCGTTTACAAATTACTGCGCAACCGATAAAACTTCATCGTGCCCTGCGGCACGAGGTATGGACTGGTCGCCCCGGTCACGTCGGTCCAGGGTCCATCGATGCTGTCAGCGTGCTGAAGCACACCGTCAGAGCCCCAACGAATCTCCCGTGTTGTTGCCGAAGGCCGTTGGATGCTGAGGCAGTCGGGCTGCGGTGCCAGGAGCAGCGGCGAGGTGCCGAGCGCGAGGTCGGTGATCTCGGCGGCGCTTAAAACCCGGTTCCAGATCGCCACATCGTCAATCGATGCCGTCGCGTACGATCCACCACCTCCAATCCATGCTCCGATCGTGAGTGGGACCGTCGCGTTCGCATTCAAGGAACTGGCACCGCCAGTGCCCTCCAAATTGCCATCCACGTAAAGTTCGCTATTCGTCGTGGTGAAGGTCACAGCCACGTGGCGCCAGGTATCGTTGCCAACAGGGGTGACACCAGTAATCGTCGCAGCACTGGTGCGCCGCCATTGTACCGTTGCAATCGCCGGGTCGGCCGCATTCAGGCTGATGACGTTGGCCGAGAACACACCGTCCTGCTGACGGCCCAGCACTGCGCCAAAACTGGTGGCGGCACCCCCATCCTGCATTCCGTTCCAGTTTACCCACATGCTGATCGTGCCTTGTTGGGCGCCGCCCAGGCCACCACCACTTGGAACTTCGACGCGGTTGGATTTGGTCCCATCAAATGCCAGCGCGCCATTGGCAGTCCCTAAACGGTCAGGCACGCCCACAGGTGCGTTGACGAGCACGCCGTCCGGCCCCACCGTCGTTTCCCCCGTCCCGTCCAACGGCCAGTAAGCGATCAGTCCGCCCGACGCACTCGGTCCGGATACACAAAACGTCTTCGTCGTTGTTGTGCGGGCTCCAAAGTTGTCCGTGGCTATCGCGGTCAACACCACCTGCCCGCCGTACGGCACGTCGAGCGGGATCGAGTACGGCGCGTTCGTATCCGTCACGTACAGGATTCCGTTCACCAGGAATTGCACACTGGTGACGGCTCCATCGACGTCCAGGGCCTCGACTGCAAATGTAATGTTCGTGGGTGCTTGAATGTTAGTCACTGCCAGTGTAACCGCCGGGCTGGCGTTAAGCGATGAGACAAATGAAGGCAGGCCGTACTTCTCCGCAAGATGCCTCTGCAACGCGATCCGCTCAGACGCGGACAGTGCGCGATCATAAATCAACAATTCAGCCAGTTCGCCGCTCATTCGCGTAACTCCGTCCGCGCGGCTCCCAATACGCAAAGCGGTGTCCCGGTCTTGCCGCACTGCTGTTATTGTCCCTCCGCCGTTGGGTATACCAGTTAGAAAGTGGGATACAGCCGTTCCTGCCTGTTGCACCCCAGCCAGGATATAGGTATTCGTTGGAAACGGTCGCGCTCCATTGGCACTTCCGCTGGCAGTGCCGTTGCCGCGAAAAAATACCGGCGTTCCCGAGTTTATGCCTGCGTAAATGTCAGTCGGCGCCGGTTGGTTCGCGAGGGTCTTGCCCCATACCGAGCGGTAGTTGGCAAAATTGTCGAACCGCAAGACGTAGAACGTGCTGATGTCGTTTGTGATCGAAATGCTGTCCGAGTCCGCCACGTCGAGCACATCATCCACGCCATCGAACCGCACCACGGCATGTCCGTTGAGCGCGTTCGTCACGAGCGTCGGCGCCAGGTTCTCGTCCGGTTGCGTCGCGGTGTTTAGACCGCCGGACTGATCTGCCCATTCCACAACCTTGTCTCCCGCGCCCAGAGCTGTCCCGGCATCCCCTTGCATCCAAAGTTGCACGCCGGCCGTCACCGGATTGACGGTCGGCCCGCTGCCAGCGACGGTCACCACCGACGGTGTGGATGTCCCCGCACCGTCACGATTGTCCACTGCTCGCGCGCTGAAGACCACGTTGCCGGCTGCCTCTGCTTGCACACGCAAACGATAGGGTAGGGCGGTTGCGGTGCCGATGGCCACGCCGTTTGCGAGAAACTCGACCCGCGCAATCGTGCCGTCGAGATCTGTCGCGGTCGCATTCAATGTGAGAATGTCGCCCGTATTCACGTTGCCGGAAGGTGTCACACTGAGCGTTACACTGGGCGGCGAATTCTGCAGCCCATACTTGTTCTGCAGGTAACTGAATGCGCTGTTGCGCTCCGCTTCCGACAGCGAGCGGTTGTAAATCAGGATCTCCGCAATGTCTCCGCGCATTTTCGTGACGAAATCGTTGCGGGTGCCAATCTTCATATCCTGCCCGGTGTCCGCTGCAGGCATGACTGTGCCCGTGCCGTTGGGTTGCCCGTTCAGATAGTGTGTCGCTGTCGTGCCCTGGAGATCCACTGCCAATACCAGGTATGCTCCCGCCCGCAACGGTTGTGTGGACTGCACCGTCGACAAACCCGTCCCGGTCCCACTCCCACGATACACGCGCATGAAGCCCGTGTTGATGTCAGTGTAAAGGTCCGTCGGTGCCGGGTAGTTTCCTGCGGTTTTCGACCAGATCGCGTTGTAATTCACAAAATCATCCACCCGTATCACGAACAGCGTCGTCAGGTCGCCGGTAAACGCGAGAGTTTCGTGGTGCGTGATGTTCAGATAATCGTGTTCACCCCCAGTGGCCGAACCATCGAATCGCAGCGCCGGCTTGTTCGTGAGCGCGTTCGGCACAAACAACGGCATCTGCAGTTCGTTGGCCTGGAGCGCGTGATTTGAATTTCCCGATTGATCGTCCCATTGCAATACGAGGCCGGCCTCATTCGTCGTCACCCCGGCATCCGCTCGTAACCACAACGCCAGCCCGTCAGTGACGGTGAGTGTTTGTCCAAACGAACCGAATCCCATAGCCAGCAACGGGGTGGCAACGAACCATCGAAAGAGGCGAAATTTCATACGAGAGCAAAGTAATGCTGCTTAAACTCCGAACAGGAGGCCCGCCAGCATTGCGCGACAATACGCGTACACCCGACCTGCTGTTAGGAGTTGGCAACATGGGGTTAGGCTGCCGACCCTAGCACCACCATCCGCGGGTCTTCAAGCCTTTTCACTAAGTGATCCATGATTTCAATCACCTCAACGCAGACCTGTGTTTTCGTGGGCGCGCACTCTAACTCTGGGAAAAAGCTGCCAGTGCGGCGAGGGAGCGGGAATTCCTTCGGTCGAGGTTCACTGGCGCGAGAATGCCGTCAGACCAGGAGCCGAAGAAATTAATATCGCCGCATTTGAAGGGTTTTTGTGCCGAATTACGCGTCTGTGCCGGCCTCGTTCGTGAACAAGGGACCGAGCGTGGTACTGCCCCTGCTATGCGGGTTTTGAGGCTGTGTGGCCTCAAGTTGCGTGGTTCCGTAAGAACGAGGTCGGCTGGCTGGCGCTCGGAGATCGTTTGCCGCAAGCCACAGGGGTAGTTTTCTTAACGTAATCCCGCGACGAGTCCTTTTGGGCGCAAAAGCTGGAAGGGCTGCACCCAACATCAATCAGCAATACATATGAAGATGGAACTTAAGTGTCTTATATTTAAGAACAGGTCTGTTCAAGTGGTCTCGTGCGCTCTTCTTGCGCTCGCTCTTTGTGCGGGGGAAGCCCTCGCGCAAAAGGCCGGTGAGGTCGCTGTAACGCTCAAGGCACAAAAGGTTTTGCGCTCCAAAGATGGCAAGGAAGTCCTGCAGGTCGCCGACCGCGCCATGCCCGGAGAGGTCATTCAGTACGATGCGCTCTATATGAACCAGAGCGCTAACAGCGTGCGTCATCTCGAGCCAACGCTCCCCATTCCTGCCGGGCTGGAGTACATCGCGGACTCGGCCAAGCCCGCGCCAAGCCGGGCGAGCCTGGATGGAAAAACTTTCGCACCCATTCCTTTAATGCGGCCCGTGACGCTGGCGAATGGCGAAACGAAGCAGGAGGCAGTTCCCTTGGCCGAATACCGTGCGTTGCGTTGGGAACTCGGCGACCTGGACGCGGGAAAGTCTGCGCTGGTTTCAGCGCGCGCCCGCCTTGTTCTCAAGTAACCAAAGATCTGAAAGCACCCTGATATGAGCATCTCAATCTTTTCAAAGTCCATCGCGGCGTTGCGACGCCGCGCCAACCGAACTGCGCGTGCCGGAATGCCGTCATTGGTTCTGTCCGCATTGCTGCTGCTGTCCATTGCGACACTTGTGGATTCAGCGCCGCCGCCGGCGGGCACAAGCATCGGCAACCAGGCTTCGGCCACTTATACAGACGCGAGCAACACGCCGCGCTCCACGACCTCCAACGTGGCCATCACGATCGTGCAGCAGGTTGCCAGCTTCACGCTGACGGCGGACGGGGCAAGATTCGCCGCGCCGGGCGGGCAAGTGGTTTATCCCCACACGGTGCTGAACACGGGGAACGGGATCGACACATTTAACCTGAGCGTGACGAACAGCGCGGGCGATAACTTCGACCTGACGTCCCTGACTCTGTATGCCGACGCCAATGGGGATGGTTTGCCGGACAACGCGACGCCGATTACGAGCACCGGACCGCTCCCTGCCGGGGCAAGCTTCCGCTTTGTGGCCATGGGTATCGTTCCTGCAACTGAAACAGCGGGCCGCGTTGCCATCATCACGGTGACGGCCAGTGGCACCGCGACGCCGACGCCGGCCCCGGCCCAGACGAACACAGACACCACAAGGGTGACGGCCAACGCAGTGATAAATGTGACGAAGGCGCTCAGCGCCAACTCCGGACCGCCGGGCAGTGGGCCTTACACGGTCACCTTGACGTATAACAACGTCGGCAACAGCAGCGCCACCAACCTGACGATTACGGACCTGCTCCCCGCGGGAATGAGTTATGTGCCGAACAGCGCGCGATGGAGCGTTACCGGGGGCACGGTATTGACGGACGCCAACAACGCCGATGGGCAAGGCGCTGCGCCGAATACCATTATTTACGACTTCGGCGTATCGGTGGCGGGTCGCGTCACGGCAGTGATTGCCCGCGTGATGCCCGGCCAATCCGGAACGCTGACGTTCCAAATCGCGATTCCTGCTTCGACACCGGCGGGACTGCTGCAGAATACGGCGAGCTTCACTTATGATCCCGGCACGGGGACGCCAGTCGGACCGTTCAACAGCAACACGGCGGACTTCAATGTGATCCAGAATGTGTCGGTTACGTTGACTGGCCAGACGATCGCCAGCGCGGCCCAGGGAGGTGCCGTTGTCTTCACCAACGTAGTCCAAAACACCGGAAACGGCGTTGATACCTTTGATATCACGATGGCCAACTCCACGTTCCCGGCCGGAACGACCTTCAATCTGTTTCAGAGCGACTCCAACACGCCGCTGGTCGACAGCACGGGCAACGGTATTCCCGATACAGGTCCCCTCACGCCCAGCCAGATCTACCAGGTCATCGTGCGGGTCACGTTGCCCGGAGGAACGGCCGGCGGCGGACCCTACACGGCGCAAAAGACCGCGCGTTCACGCGTGGACAGCACCGTCTTCGCGACAGCGAACGATGTGTTGACGACGATCAGCACCAATACGGTTGACGTGACCGCAAATGCTCCGTTGCCAGGTGGCGCGGGCGCGGGCGCTGGACCGGAAGCGGCGGCGGTCGTCAGCAATACGGGCACGCCCGGTGCGACGACGCGATTCACGCTGTATGTGAACAACACGAGCACGTCGGCTGATTCGTATGCTTTGGCTGCGAGCACGGACTCGACGTTTGCCGGCATCACTCTGCCTGCGGGCTGGACGGTTGTGTTCCGCAATTCCGGCAGCGCTGTGATCACGACAACGGGTGTCATTCCTGCGGGGGGCAACTCGCTCGTGTATGCGGACGTGACGCTTCCGTTGAGCGCCACACCGGGGGCGACGCAGATTTATTTCCGCGGCATGTCTCCGACCACGTCGGCCTCCGATGTTCTGCACGCGGCTGTGCTCGTCAACGCGTCGCGCAATCTCACGCTCACTCCGAACAACAGTGGAACGGTGTTCCCCGGAGGGACGGTGGTCTACTCGCATCTGCTGGTCAACAACGGCAACACGCTGGAAGGCGACGGCATTGGCAGCATTGTGAGCCTGACCCTCAACCATTCTCAGGTCGGTTGGAGTTCTATCATCTACTTTGACGCTGACAACGACGGCGTCGCGGGGCCGACCGATCCGGCTGTGACGGACCTGAGCTTCGTGAGCGGCGGCGGCGCGGGTATCGCGCCGGGCGAATCGATCCGCTTGCTCGTCAAAGTCTTTGCGCCGCCCGGCGTCGCGCTGGGCACCATCGACGGGCTGAGCTTCACGGCCACAACGGTTAACGGCACGCTCACGAGTCCAGTTCCACCGCCGACCACGGTTACGGACACGACCACCGTCATCTCCGGTGACGTGACCATGATCAAGGAGCAGGCAATCGATGCCGACCTGGACGGCCTGCCGGATGGAGCCTACAGCACCGCGCAGATTACGACCGGCGCGCTGCCGGGCCGCAGCATTCGTTACCGCATCACAGTGACGAACGTCGGCACCGCTCCGGCCACGGCGGTGCGCGTATTCGACACGACACCGGCTTACACGACGTATACCACCACAGGTCCGGCGAACACGACCATCGGGACCGTGGCGACGGCTCCGGCCAACGGAGTCAATGGCCCGCTGGAGTTCGACCTCGGCACGTTGAACCCGGGCCAGTCGGCGGTGATCACATTCGGGGTCATCATAGCTCAATAACACTCACGCAGCCTCGGCTGCGACGACCCGAATCTGCGCCAGCCGTAGCTGACCAAAAGATCAGCTACGGCTGAGTGCTTAATGAGGCGTGACGGAATGCCAGCGCGCACAAACACCGGAAGCGACGAGTGGGCAGCGATGCCGACTGTCCGCGCCGTGAGCTCTCGACGCAGCATATGCGTGTGGCTGTGCCTGGTGTTTGTTGTTGCGATGACGGGGACGGTCGGCGCGGCTGTCCGCGAGATCATCAATATTTCGGAGGCGCAGTTTCTAAATCCCCTGGGGCACTGGAACTCGTTCACCTCCGCGCCGGTCAGCGTGCTGATTACCGACCAGACGACAGGCCTCTTCATCCAGAAAACCGCCTCGCGCCAGACCGCCGAGCCGGGCGACATGATCGATTACACTTTGCAAATCCGGAGCGTGAGCAGCAATGCGATGTCGGGCGTGACGGTCACGGATTTCCTTCCCGCGGGTTTCGCTTATCAGCGCGGCAGCGCTCGCTTCGACAGGGCGCGCGCGCGGGACCCAACCGGCGGAGCGGGTCCCCGATTGGAATTCAGCATAGGCCCTTTGGCGGCCGGTGAAACCGCGACACTCACCTATCGAGTGTTGGTCGGTCCCGGCGCGCCCGAGGGTGACGCCGTGAACAGGGCTCGGGCCATTAGCGATGGCCCTCTGCGCGTTGTGAGCAACGTTGCGGAAAGCCGCGTTCACGTCGGCGGCGGTATTTTCACCGAACGCGGGATCATTTTCGGAAAAGTGTTTGCGGACTTGAACACCAACCGCGTCCAGGAAGCGAACGAACCCGGCGTCCCGGGCGTGCGCATTTATCTCGAGGACGGAACTTACGCGGTCACCGACAGCGAAGGCAAATACAGTTTGTACGGACTGCGACCCCTGACACACGTTGCGCGGGTGGACAGCACGACTGTACCGCGCGACGCGAAATTTCTTCCGCTCTCGAACCGGCACTCCGACCGCGGAGATTCACAGATGATCGACCTGCAACGCGGCGAGTTTCACAAGACTGACTTTGCGCTGTATTCGCCCGATGACGCGATAATCCGTGAGATCAAACATCGACGGGCGAGCGCTGATGCAAGCACGGCGGAAACCGAGGCGACATTGAAATCCCAGCTTACCCCGGATGGTATTCCCATTTCGCGAGGGGACCCGAAAGGTTTGCCTGCGAGCGGACTCGTCGGCGGTCCTGTCAATGGAGGGCCCGCGGCGAGCACGCTCACGCCCGTCAAACCGCGATCGAATGCCGGAATACCTTCGAAAGCAGGTTCTACGAACGCGCCGAATTTTGAGACGCTTTTTCCGGCAGACAGTTTGAACGCCGAGAATTCGAATTTGCCCAAGCCGCCCATTGGCGACGCGAGTACGCCGCGCGTGGATCCTGCGATTACAAATCTCAATAACTTCGTCGGATTCGTCGATCTCAAGGAGGGAGATACGTTGCCCATGGCCCAATCGACGGTGCGCGTCAAAGGGGTCCTGGGCGGAAAGCTCACACTCCAAGTCAACGACGTGGAAATTTCAGCGGACCGCATTGGCCGCCGCCTCGCAGTCCAGGAACGGCAACTTGAAGTCGTGGAATTTGTCGGAGTGCCCTTCAACCCGGGCACGAACCTGTTGCACGTCCGGCAATTCGACGCGTTCGGGAATGTTCGTGGGGCAAAGTCGACATTGGTGATTGCGCCGGACAAGTTGGCACGCATTCACGTCATTCTGCCTAAACGCGACCAACCGGCGGACGGTCGGACGATCGCTACTGTTCGCGTGGAAATGCGCGATGCGAGAGGCGTCCTCGTTACTTCGCGAATGCCGCTGACTCTGGAAGCATCACTTGGTGAGTGGCAAGTGAAGGACCTCGACGCCGTCGAGCCCGGAACTCAAGTCTTCATCGAAGGCGGGGCAGGGGAGTACAAATTGCTCGCGCCGCTGGAACCGGGCGACGCGGCGATTCGTGTCAGCAGCGGGATTTTGAAATCCGAAGTCGTCCTTCCGTTCCTGCCCGATCTTCGGCCTCTCATCGCCGCGGGCGTCCTCGAAGGACGCGTCAGCCTCAACAAGTTGAAGTGGGGGTCGATCACACCCGCTCGCTCGCGCGATGGGTTTGAAGAGGAATTGAAATCATTTTCCCTCGACAAGGATGATGGCCGGCTCACCGCCGCGGGACGCGCCGCCTTCTTCCTGAAAGGAAAAATCAAAGGCGAGTATTTGCTCACGGCGGGTTTCGATTCGGAAAAGGAAACGCATGAGCGGCTATTTCGCGACATCCAGCCGGATGAATTTTATCCCGTTTACGGAGACTCGGCGACAAAAGGTTTCGACGCGCAATCGACCGGACGTCTCTATGTGCGCGTCGACAAGAAAAAGTGCTATTTGCTCTACGGCGATTTCATCGCGGCGTCACAGTCCGAAGCGCGCTCGCTCGGCAACTACAGCCGGAGTCTCACCGGCGTCCGCGAGCACTACGAAAAAAGCCGCGTTGCGGCGAACCTCTGGGCCAGTCACGACAGTTCCCGCCAGGTCATCGAGGAGGTTCCGGCCAACGGAACTTCGGGCCCATACTTTTTCCGCACCGCCAATGGCATAGTCAACAGCGAGAAGGTTGAGATCATCACGCGTGATCGCGACCAGCCGGCGATGATTCTGCAAAACGTGCCGATGAGCCGCTTCACCGATTATGAATTTGAGCCGTTTAGCGGGCGCATTCTGTTCAAAGGGCCAGTCCCAAGCCTGGACCCGAACCTCAATCCGATTTTCGTCCGCGTGACTTATGAGGTGGATCAGGGTGGCGACGAATTTTGGGTCTACGGCGCCGACGCGCAGGTTAAGGCGACGCCCTGGCTCGAAGTTGGCGGCGCTGCCGTGCGCGATGAGAACCCACTGGGACACTACGGACTCTACAGCGCGAACACGACCGTCAAGCTCGCTCCGAAGACGTTCGTGATCGGCGAGTTCGCGCACAGCGATACGGAGTTCTCCGACGGCAGCGCTGGTCGAGTGGAGTTGCGGCATCAGGACAGCAAGACCGATGCACGAATCTATTACGGGCGCGCTGAAAGCACCTTCAGCAACACCGCGTCGATCCTCTCTGCGGGTCGCACCGAAGCAGGTGGGAAAGTGTCCTACAGAATCGCGTCCAACACGCGCCTGGTTGGGCAGGGGATACTTACGGAGTCTCTCGCGAGTGAGGGGGAACGCAAAGGCGTTCGGTTCGATGTGGAACATACGTTCGCGAATCAGGTGCGACTCGAACTGGGCACGCGTTACAGCACCGAAACGGCCAATCCTGCCAGCCCCACTACAGTTGGCGTGGCGCCCAACGAAGTCACGAGCCTTCGGGCGCGGCTCGCTGCTCCCGTTCCGAAGCTGAAGGGCGCTTCGGTCTACGGCGAATACGAGAACGACGTCGTCGAACCGGACAAGCGCCTGGTTGCCATCGGTGGGGAATACCAGGTCCATACCAAGACCCGCCTTTACGCGCGGCATGAATTCATCAACGCGCTGGGCGGGCCGTTTGAACTCAACACCGTGCAGCAGCGCCACGCGACGTTGATCGGCCTCGATACGGCCTACATGAAGGATGGCACGCTCTTCAACGAGTACCGCATGCGCGACGCGATATCGGGACGGGAAGCCGAGGCGGCGACTGGTTTGCGCAACAAGTGGAATCTTTCCGAAGGACTGCGGCTCAACACCACGTTCGAACGCATTTCACCGGTTCATCGGGCCGAGCAGAATGAGGCCACGGCCGCGACGGGTGCGATCGAGTACACGCGCAACCCCGACTGGAAAGGCACGGCCCGTCTCGAACTCAGGACCAGCGAGCCCAACGACAGCCTGCTCAATACGTTCGGCTACGCGCGCAAACTCGACGAAGACTGGACGTTCCTGGGTCGCACGATCGTTTACCTGGTCGACAACAAAGCCCCCGGTGCCGGTGACAGGGCGCAGGCGCGCTTGCAGGCCGGCTTGGCCTGGCGGCAAACGCATACCAATCGTTGGAACGCTCTCGGCAAATACGAATACAAGTACGAAGACGACGCCTCGCTCCCGAACGCGCAGGACCGGCGCGTGCACATGCTGCTGCTCGATGTCAATTTCCAGCCCGCGCCCGACTGGATACTGAGCGGCCACTACGGCGGCAAACTTGCGTTTGAAAATTCCGATGACATTGATGGCGTCTCCGACGCGCACCTTTTCGGCGCCCGCGTGACCTATGACCTAACGCGCCGTTGGGATATCGGTCTCTCGACGCGGGCGTTGTTCAGCACGCGGACATCCAGCGTGCGATTCGGCGTTGGCCCTGAAGTCGGTTTTCGACTTCGCGACAGCGTGCGCATTGCGTGCGGTTATAACATTTGCGGTTTCCGCGATCGCGACCTCTCCAGCGAGGAGTACACAGATCACGGCTTTTACGTCGCGTTGCGACTTATGTTCGACGAGTCGCTATTCGGCCTGCGAAAGGAGAACAGGCCATGAACAGATTGATCGCGACACGTCGTTGGCTCGTGGGGGTGTGCGCCCTGCTGACATGCCTGCTCTGTACTCCCTCTGCTCTGGCACTTGTCATCACGCGAACCTCTTCGCCGGTCTTTTACATCGACACGAGCATCACGCCACAACTCCAGGGCATGTACGTCTCCTATCAAATCAACAATAACGACGGCACCAGCTACACCGACCTTTGGGTTGGCATCGACAGTTTCAGCGGCGGCGTGACCTCGCTGGGGCCAAGCGAAGACGGTCTCATGCATCTCGGCCCGCTCGCTCCGGGCCAGACCAAAACAGCGTTCTTCTTCCTCCAGGCGAGCGGAGAGACGGCGTTGGCGCAGACTCATACCGTTCGCGTTTATCCGACGCGTCCTCCGACGGCAGCGCTGGCGACTGCGAATTTCAGTATGACATCCATGGAAACGATCCAGGCGAATGCGAACAAAGTCGTGACGGTCGTCACGGGCCCCTCGCCACCGCAATTGGGCGGCATCGTTACCATGACTGTTACGGGTGATGCCGGGACGATTGGAGCGGCCCGCATTATGTCCTTCAATCCAGCCGCGTACTTAGACTGGCGGCCTGATGCGTTCGAGTTAATCAGCAGTTCGATTACCCTCTCGGTCGGGAACGCGGGTACCTACAACGACCAGCTTCTAATTATTGCGGCTTCGGCCAGTGCCACTGAGTATGTCGCCGTGTATCGGTTTCGGGCGGTGAGCATGACGACCGCGCCCACAACGGTCAGTCCCATCTCATACATCAGCAGCGGCTCGCCAATCAAACATACCACCACGGGCAACTACGGTAGCATCCCCCCGATGTTGCCGACAGACAACCGGCTGACCATCGGCAAACAAAGCAGCGCCGCGGAACTTTTCGGTGCGAGCACGATGGGATTTACAATCAGCGCCACTAATAGCGGAACGGTGGAAGCGATCCTCGAGGACTTTGTCGATACTTTGCCAGCCACTCCAGCCGCACTCGGTTACCTCAGCGGATCTTCTCGGTTCAATGGCGTGCCCATTAACGACCCCGTGGTCTCCGGATCAACGCTGACGTGGGTCGGCACGTTCACGTTGCCTGCAGGCGCCTCCCGAGCATTGACCTTCAATGTTTCGGTACCGGGCGTCTCCGGCAGTTACACCAACCGCGCCGTGGCGCATGTTGGCAACACGCAGGTCGATACGACGCTTAACGCCGCCGATAATGCCCCCGCAATCGCGACCTTCATCGTGCGGCAGTTGACTGTATCCGGCTTCGTTTACCACGACCTCAATCGCAACGCGCAAAAAGAAAACACGGAAACCGGAACTGGCCTCGCGCTCTTTGCCAAGCTCGTGTCCGCTTCGAACTCTACTGGGCCTGCCCTTCAGGCGGTCGTCGTGACCAACAGCACTGGCGCTTACGCCTTCCCGGGTGTCACTCCGGGCGCCTGGTCCATCGTCATTGATAACAACAACAACCTTGCAGATGTGACCCCGAACATTCCCGCTGGTTGGATTGGTACAGAACAGCCCACCCACATACGCAACAATGTTGTCGTTGCCACCGCAGATGTCGTAAATCAGAACTTTGGCCTGCTCAACGGGACAACCGTGATCGGCCGCAGTTTCCACGACAACGGAACGGGCGGCGGCGTCGCCAACGATGGTCTCATCAATGGCGGCGAACTGGGACTGGCCGGCAATCTGATTCGACTCACTGATTCCACCGGTACAACCGTTTACGACTCGACCGTCAGTAGTCCCATTGGTGACTTCTCGCTATTTATTCCGGGGACCGTTCCAGTCGGCACGCAGTTGAAAGTCGTGGAAATCAATGCCGCCGGATATATCTCAACGGGAGGCAGTGCGGGCAATTCGGGAGGCACTTACGACCGCGCGACGGACGCTGTCACGTTCACGCATGCGGGCGCCAACGGTCAGGGTCTGAATTTCGGCAACGTCGCCGAGAACAATTTCCTGAACGACAGCCAGCAGACCGGCTTGCCGGGCTCGTTCGTTCTTCATTCACACACGTTTGTCGCAAACAGCGCAGGACAGCTCTTCTTCAGCGTGGCCGGTGTGGCCAACCCGAACCTTGTCGGGTGGACTCCGGTGATTTATCGCGACGAAAACTGCAACGGCCAGATCGAATCAACCGAACCAATTCTTGCGGGCACCCTCTCTGTAGTCGCTGGCCAGCAGATTTGTATTCTGATCAAAGACACCATTCCCGTGACGGCACCCTTCAACGCACAACATCAGATTACCGTTACGGCTGAGTTTCAATACGGCGGGGCCAATCCTCCATTGGCTCGTGCTTTGACCCGCACAGCCTTGACCATTGTCGGCAACCCCACCACCGCCGGTCTTACCTTGACCAAGGCCGTCGACAAACAAACAGCTCTGCCAGGCGAGACGATCACGTATACCCTCACTTACGCGAACAACAGCAATGAACCCCTCAACAATCTCATCATCTTCGACAGCACTCCTCCCTTCACAACCTTCCTCAGTGCGGCTGGTGGTGCGTTGCCGGCCAATCTGTCCAGTGTCTCAATTTCCAATCCCGGTGTGGGCAACTCTGGCCCTATCCAGTGGAACTTCGTAGGCACGCTCGCCCCCGGGCAGACCAGCACCGTCACCTTCAGCGTCCTCGTCGCGCAGTAAGGTTCGCCTCACTTCGGCAGCGCGAAGCGCGGCTCGTACAATCCATCGGCCAGTTCGATAGCCTCTCGCACCAATTGCGTGATGCTCTCCACCGCGGTCAATAGTTCCGCAGCATCGGCCCCGGGATGTGCGAGCGCTTTCTGCACGCGTGACCTGAACTCTCGCGGGGCGCGCTCGAACTCTGCCACCTCCGCGAGCGCCGTCTTGTCGTTCAGCAGATATCTACGGTTCAAGGCAAACAGGGCCATCACGAGTTCGTTCACCGCGCGAGTCAGGCAGGCAGCAGTCCCGTACGCGTCCGACCGAGCCGCGAACTTTCGAGCGAAGGCCGTAACAGTGAATTCCGCCATGAAGAGATAATCCTGGACCATGCGCCGGCGTAGCGCCTCGGGGTAAACCGCCACCCTCCGCTTCAGCGCATCGAGCCGTCCTTCGGGATCAAACAAAGGAACGCATACTGCGACCTCTCCCAGGTACGTGCTGCTGAAGAAGCCGAACGGTGGCTGCTGGAGATAGTGAATCTCGTACTTCCCGGCGTCGGCGTCGGCGATCACTCGCTCAACCTGTTCGAGGTTGCGATAGATGAAATCCACGCGCTGCCCGGCGATCGTGAGCCACGCGCCGCCGTTGACCCACGGGCCCCAGCCATAAAAGTCCGTCACCACCGGTGCTGGCGTGTCGTTCACCGCCTCGGCGAGTTCACGAATGCTTTGGATCGAAAACGGGGCCATTTCCGAATAAAAAATACCGAGATCGATGTCTGATCCGGTCTCCGCGCGTCTTCGGGCGTATGATCCGCCCAGCACGACAGCTTTGACGCCGTGGATCGCTCCAAGCCGCTTCGAAAGCGACGACACCAGTTCCTGCTGCTTCGGCGAAAGCTCTTTCACATTTGCGGTCGACGAGATGAACGCATTGGCTGAGAAATCTTAGTTTGCGAACGCCAGCTCTTTACTCACCGGCAACTCAATGATGATGATGATGATAGGGATGGTAATAATAGGGCGGCGGTCCATAATAGAATTGGACTGACGGCCCATGATAATACGGCGGCGGGTAGTAGTAATATGGTGGCGGGTACGGATACCCGGGAGGGCCGGGCAGGTACTGTGGCGGTCTCTGGTGCATGTCGAAGTAGATTCGCTCTGGAATCCGATCCTCCGGTCCAAACCAACGGCCCGTTCCAAACATGCTAACCTGAGCGTACTGGTTCGTGGTCAACGGTAACGCCCGGACGACATAAACCTCGGACCCGAAATCGTGAAACGTTCTATCCTTGTCACCAAAGATCTTCAGGTGAACGGGGGCATCACCGACAATCTGGCCGTCAGCTTCGATCCTGGCTCCGGGCGACGAAGCCTCAACCAGGACATCGTAGGCGATGGTGCCATGAGGGCCGCGTTCCACACCCGCAGGCGGCGGTGTCGTCTCGCAACCTGTCACCCACAGGAGAACCGCAAGCATCCCCCCGAGTGCCCACTTCACTTTCACGAACATAAAGTGCCCGAAGAAAGCCGCCGGCGCAACTGAGGTTGGGGCTCCACGCGTAGCCTGCGCGCACTAAGGATTTGTGTTTGGTCTGGGTTGAGCGGATTCTTGCGCGCATGAGCCGATGGCTGCCGATATTTCTGGCAATTGCGGGTGGCGCGCTGGCGACAACGGGCGAACCGTTGAAAGTCATCTTTGATACGGATCTCGATGGGGACAACGATGACGTGGCGGCTGCCGCGATTCTTCACGCCTTTGCCGACGCGGGGCAGGCGGAGATTCTCGCGATGGGCGTTGTTTCCCTTCATCCGTGGAGCCCGGCGTGCCTCGATGCGATTAACACGTATTACGGTCGGGGCGACATCCCCATTGGTGTTTACAAAGGGTCTACGCTGCCCATGCACGGCTCGCCCTATGCAAAGGCCGTCGCGGAGCGTTGTCCCAACGATGTCGGCATTGCCGGGAAAGTCCCCAATGTCTTGAGCGTTTATCGGCAGACACTTTCCAAACAGCCGGACGGCAAAGTCACCATCATTGCTGTCGGGCAGATGAACAACCTTGTCGATCTGCTCGGTTCGCCGCCCGACGAGCACAGCGAGCTTCCCGGGCGCGAGCTTGTGCGGCGCAAGGTGGGCGTCCTGTTTGTGATGGCTCCTTATTTCAACGCAACGAACGCATACCAGAGGGCATACAACTTCATCACTTCGCCAAAAGCTGCGGTGGCGCTGACTGAGGGCTGGCCCACAAAAGTCAAATTCGGCGAGGGCAACCTGGGCCACCGCCATTTCATCGGCAGTCGCCTGAGCGAAACTTCCACAAATAACCCTGCTCGCATTGCCTTCGAGGCGTATTTTGCTGCGGAAAAGCGCAACTCCGGCAAGATAGAGAATAAGCGCCACTGCGCCGATCCGACGACCGTTCTCTACGCCGTAACCGGAACGCAGTACTTCGGCGAAGTCGGCCCGGGCGCGTGCGACGTGAGGGAGGATGGCTTTACCCGGTGGAACAGCGGACGCGACAAGCAACACTTCTACAATACTCAGAAACTGCCGGTCGCGGAGCTGGAACAAGTCATGGAACAGTTGCTCGTGAAGCCACCGAAGCGCCGCGCGAAACTCCCATAGCGGAGTTCGCCAAGCGGCTGGCCTTCGCGCGTTCACCTTACCAGCGGAAAATGAGCGGCAAGCCAGGACGAAAGTCAGCTCGCTGTCGTTGTGACTCTCCATCAAACCCTATCTCCATCAGATGCTCTGCACCGGTTCGCACCGTTGCCAGGCCCAGATCAATCACCGCCTGGAGTTCAGGAGAGTGGCTGCTCTTATGTGGAGTCACGAGTTCGATTTCCGTAATCTGCCGCATGCCCGCAGCATGGTTGCACGGTGGCAATTCGGATGCCGGAAGGCTGTCCCGCCGTTGCGCAAACGTCAGGTGACAGAGAAACGGTTCCGCGACCTCTTCAACATTTTTTGCGATTCCGATGCTCAGCGGCGGGGGCAGATATTGCGGCCGATAATCCCATGTTGCGAAGGGTGGCTTGGAATCCACTTCAGTGGGACGAAAGCACAAGCCAAACGGACACGTCCTGCTTTCCCGGCCGGCCCATCGGTCCCAAAGACAGGTGGAGCGAACTGTCTCTGCCTGGGCCTCAGCCGGAGCGTAAACCCACAGCAATTCCAGGTAGGCGTTCTGAAAAAAGAAACGGCGATTCGCTGTGCCTTGCCCGGGGTGCACATTCGATGGCCCCTCTGTCAGCCCAAACTGGATCAACTGATCCGCGGCTGGTGCTCCCGTCGCTGTGCAGATGAAAACGTGATCGAGTTCGCTCGCCATCCGGCCACTTTCTGCCGGGGCACCATTGGACTCAAGCCTCCTCCGCCGCTGACTTTGGCCAAGCAGCGCGCGAGTTCCGTAAGCCGAATTATTCCGCAGGCAAAACAACCGGCGGCATGTTGGAGATGCCGAGATAGCGGCCAAGGTAAGCAAGGATAGTATATTCCTCAACCGTCGTAGCAGCGACACTTACGCAATTCCATTTCTGCCCAGGCCCGCACGAACCAATGCCAAACTTCGTGCCGTTAATGACCTCGGTATCGGACGCTGTGACATTGACCACAGTATCCGAACCGCTGCTGGTCAGGTGCAGGCGAAAAGCAGCGATGAACGGCAGACCACCATCGCGCCCGCGATAGACGGGAGAGACAACGAACGGCGTGTGAGATGGATCCAAATAAATGTCATGTGCGTTGGCTGGATCAGCAAACAGGGCCTTGCGAGACAACGCGTTCGTGGAACACTCGGGGAACAGGAAAAATTGCAACGAAACGGGGCCGGCGGATTTTGCAAAAATGCGCTCCTGGACCTGATGCTCGATCGAAAATGCCTGCAATGCTTTGGTATGAACCTCGTCTACCGGCAGCGGGAACGACCAGGTGGTCGGATTTGGGCTGGGCAGAGAACGGGTGCGAATGCGTGACACGCCATGGCTGCAGGAAACCGTGACAAGCGCGATCGCCAAAAGGATGGCGCAGTTTTTCGACATACTCGAGAGATCTAACGAGCAAAACCCGAGCCACTGCTGGCAGTGCCTGAGGTCGAATTATGTCGCAAAATAGTATCGTTTCATCCGTTAAGATCGTCTATTGCTGCAAATGTATCGCATGACTCGCGCGCGAACTTTTTGCTACGCACTAATTGCTCTCTGTTCGTTGTGGATATTTGCCGCGGCGGCACAGGACTTCCAGTTGGACGGCTCGATGTCGCGACGCGTGTTGGAGAATTATCTTTCGCGGTCCGTCTCGTTCACCGAATTGCTGCACGACGATTTGACGGCGGGCCGGAACAGTCGCGGGGTCGATCCACGAGATAACCTGCGGTTCATTCTTGAAACCAAAACAAAATTCGTGGGCCGCGCGCTGATGGTTTGGGGCAGGGAGAGGAATCTAGCCGCGTTCCTGGAAACAGCGAAGCCGTACGCCGTGGCGCTGCACAAAGCCGATCCCGAAATCATTTTGCAGGCGGCAGCTTTTGAGATCGTCACACGCGGCGTCGAAACGATTCCGGTCCCGGCGCACGTATTGCGCGAGTTCGGCCAGACCGTCACGAACCGCAATTTTCGTTATGCGGACATCCTCTACGCCGATGGCCGGTTCGTGAATCATTGGGGAGGCAACGGGTCGGTGCCGGACATGAGCCGATTGGAGACCCGGATGTGGTTCTATTTTTTGGTCACGAGCTACATCGATGTGGGCATCGAGGCGATTCATTTTGGCCAGGTCGGTCTGATGGACAAGAACGATCCGGGCCACGCGGGCTGGCTCGATATGCTCAAGCGCGTGCGGGCCTACGCGCGAACGCATGCGCGCCGGCATTTCCTGGTGTGCGACGCGCACACACCGACGGGCGGTTACGTCGAAGACGGGAAGTTGCTCTTCGATTTTCATTCGTTTCCGCTGCGGATCGTCGAAGTCACAAACGAGCCTTACAAGGGAGCGCTGCGCGTGGGTTATGCCGATTCGATTTTTACGAAAAGCAAGGGCGGCATCACGCCGAGCGGTTGGTCATGCGAGCACCTGGCGTATATTGTGGAGTTCGACAATTTCGGCAGGAGGAATCCGGGCAAACCGAGCAAGTCGCCTTATATTTGGGGTTGGGACGAGATCACGTGGTTTGCGTTGATGCCGGAAACGGAGCGCAACGATTGGTTGCGCTACGCGTGGAAGTGGGTGCGCGAGACCGATCCCAACGGCCATTTACAAATGCCCGGCAGCCGGATTCTCACGCCCGGAACACCCGACGGCTCGCGCTGGTATTGGGCCAACACGCGAAGCGAAGCGTGCCCGACCGGTTCGAATACGGAGGAGACAATCAAGGAATTGTGGGGAACCAGCGAATCTCCATCGAAGGCCAAGCCATAAGTGGAGAGAGGCTTTTTCCAAGTCCTTCCGCCCGGACCCGCTGCACGCGTGATGCTAATCGGCGCCGTAATACTGGCGTGTGAAGAAGGTTTTAAGTGCCTGTAAGCGCTTTCTGGTTTCCCAGATGAAGATGCGCTCCATCAGCGGGTCCAATGCAAATCGCAAGGCGCGCGGTCGGGTCGTGAACTGAAATTTGTAGGTCACGCGCGACTCGCGCGGTGAAATATCTTCGTGGCGGATGGAAGCGGCCCACGATTCGAAAAAGACTGGATCATTTACCATCCTGACCGCGGCCAGCGTTGGACGCTCGAACGTCACATAGACTGTTTTGAGGGCGATGCTGCCTAATGACCTGCGACCCACGCAGACGGCAGTGACACCTTTGCCCGCGACGTGCGCGCCGTCATCCAGATAAGCGGTCTGCAGGAGAGTGTCCCACTCGAGCCGGCGCGCGTAGTCGTGAAGCAGGTCAAAGACAGCGCTGCTCGAGGCTGGAATGACTTCGCTGATTTCAGAGTGGGCCATGGTGTTTCCGCTGTGATCCCAACCGCGCTCTTACCTCGGGCGGAACACCGTAATGTTCAAAGAACCTCTCGTAGCCCAATAGCTTCATGGCTTCACGTTGGATGACCACGGAATGGACTCGTTCAACAGCATCTTCGAAGAGATTAGACCTCCGCGTGATTTGCTTTTGGTCGTGAGGCGATAACGCAGCCGCACGATCGAAGGCTTTCAGCGCCTCAAGAGAATCGACCATCTTCTTGCAGGCTGCGAAATACGCGGCGGCTGACTCCTGTCGGATTTCAACGGCCAGCGGATTATCTGAATTATCCAAGGGCATTAGTTGGCGTCTAAATGCATGGTAGCCGGTTGCGACTCGCGGTCAATCCATCGGGCTCCTGCTGGATTACTGAGTTCATGATCACTAACTACCACTTTAGCAGACAATCCGCATTGTCTTCAAACGCTCGAACCGCTAAACCTCCCTCATGCAAGTTATCTCACTGATTCGGATATTCTGTCTTGTTCTCGTCGGCGCGGTTCAGGCCCCGGCGAATGGCTTTGCGCTCAAGGACGGTGATCGGGTTGTGTTTTACGGCGACAGCATTACCGATCAACGCCTTTACACCACGTTCACTGAGACGTATGTCGTCACGCGCTTCCCGAAATTGGATGTCAGTTTTGTCCACTCCGGCTGGGGCGGCGACCGCGTCACGGGCGGCGGAGGCGGGCCTATCGATGTCCGGCTGCGGCGCGATGTGTTCGCCTACAAACCGACCGTGATGACTATCATGCTCGGCATGAACGACGGGTCCTACAAGGCTTTCGATGAAAAGATTTTCGACACCTACGCGAAGGGCTATCAGCGCATTATCGATTCCGTGAAAAAGGAACTGCCTGGAATTCGCGTCACGGTGATTCAGCCCTCGCCCTACGATGACGTGACGCAGCCGGCGAAGTTCGAGGGCGGTTACAACGCCGTACTGGTCCGTTACGGCGAGTTTGTTAAAGAACTGGCGGGAAAGGAGAAGCTGAACGTCGCGGACTTGAATGCGCCCGTCGTCGCTGCGCTTGAAAAGGCCAAAGCCACCGATGCCGATCTGGCGAAGAAGATCATTCCCGATCGCGTGCATCCCGGTGCGAGTGGCCATTTGCTGATGGCGGCGGAATTATTGAAATCGTGGCAGGCGCCCGCCCTGGTTTCTGCCGTGGAAATTGACGCAAAGGCGAAGAAGGTCGCCGGCGCCAAAGGAACAAAAGTTTCTGACTTGAAGACAGGTGACGCGATTTCCTGGACGCAACTCGACGAGGCCCTGCCGATGCCGGTGGATTTGAAGGACCCCGCCACCGCGCTGGCCGTCGCGTCATCCGATTTTGTGGAGACCCTTAACCAACAAACGTTGAAGGTGACTGGACTGAACGCCGGGAGTTACACGTTGAAAATTGATGAAGACGAGATCGGTTCATTCACCAGCGAACAGTTGGGACAGGGAATCAACCTCGCAATCCTGCCCACGCCGATGGCGAAACAGGCGGCCCAGGTCCACAACCTGACCTTGAAACACAACAACATCCACTTCCAGCGCTGGCGCCAGGTCCAGGTCCCGTTGGAAAAGAATGACAGTCCGCGCGTGCAAAAAGCGGTCAAGGATTTGATGACCGCGATTGACGATGAGGAAGCCGAAATCGTGAAACAACAACGCGCCGCCGCCCAACCAAAGCGCCATCAGTTTCAACTCGTCCCAAAGTAACGAGCATCGGGGCTAAAGGCTTTAACAATGCTCCCTGGAGTCTCACGCCGTTCCTTTCTGAAGACTTCCGTGGTCGTTGCCAGCAGCGGCTCACTAACGGCAGCGATCAAGGCACAAGCAGGCGCCGGGAAGGGCACGCTCATGGCCTACGTGGGCACATTCAGCTCTCCCCTCCGAGACGTGCTGCCGACGCAGGTCGATTTGCCGCCGGGAAATGGCCGTGGCATTCACCTGTTTCAGGTAAATCGCTCGACTGGCGCTTTGACGCCCGCGGGCCTGTTTGAACTGGGAACCAGCCCGAACTGTCTCGCCGTGAACAGGCTCGGCAGCCGTCTCTATTCCAGCAACGAAACCGACCGCGTCGGCAAAGACAACGAAGGCACCGTCAGCGCGTTCGCGATCAATCGTGCGAATGGCCAGTTGACGCTCCTCAACACCGTTCCTTCCGCCGGAGCAGGTCCCACTTATTTGAGTATTCATCCGTCTGGAAAGTTTCTTCTCGTGGCGAACTACTTCGGTGGGTCCGTCGCGGTGTTGCCGATTCTGTCGGATGGCCGTCTTGGGACCGCCACCGACGTCAAGCACGACAGCGGTACGGTGGGGCCGAAGAAAGCCACCAACACTCCGCCAGGAAGTTTTGCTTTCAGCGGACATGATCGCACGCACGCGCACATGATCCAGGCTGATGCCTTGGGGAGCTTCGTTTTGCACGCGGACCTGGGACTGGATCGGATCTTTGTCTGGAAGTTTGATGAGCGCGCTGGAGTGTTGGCGCCGAATGATCCGCCTTCAGTTTCGCTGCCGCCCGGTGATGGTCCACGGCATTTCTATTTCCATCCCAATGCCCGCTGGCTTTACTCGATTCAAGAGGAAGCCTCGACCATCGTCCTGTTCGACTATGATGGCGCGAACGGACGGCTGACCTCACGGCAAACAATCTCCAGCCTGCCACCGGGTTTCGCTGGTAGCAATTTCTGCTCTGAAATCCTGGTTTCAGGCGAGGGCCGCTTCGTCTACGCGGGCAATCGTTTGCACGACAGCGTGGGGATATTCTCGGTTGGAAGGAGCGGCGAACTGACCTTTGTTGGTGAAGAATGGACACGCGGCGATTACCCGCGCAGTTTCGCTTTCGATCCCACCGGTCAGTTCTTCTATGTGTGCAACCAGCGCGCCGACAACGTGGCCGTATTCCGCGTGAATCGCCGCAGCGGGAAACTGACCTTCACCGGCCATTACACTCCGGTTGGTAATCCGTCGCACATCGTGTTCCTCGACCTTGCGAAGCAGAGATGAGAGAAGGGGTCGTGGGCAGCCGCTGACCTTCAGCAACCGCCGTGTTGGAAGGCAGCGTGAAGCGGAAGGTGGCGCCGCCGTTCGACTCGTTTTCGGCCAGGATGCGTCCCCGGTGCGCTTCCACAATCCATTTGGCGATGGAAAGGCCCAGCCCCAACCCGTTCTTTTTCGTGGTAAAGAACGATTCAAAGATATGGGGCAGCCTTTCGGGGAGAATGCCTCGTCCGGCGTCACTGATCGCGACTTCCACACCCTGTCCGTTTTGATTGATCCGAATGTGCAGGCAGCGTTTTGATTCCGGCGTCTCAGCCATGGCATCCATGCCGTTGAGGATCAAGTTCAACATTACCTGCTGTAAATGCGCGCGATCACCATTGATGGGCAGGATTTCGGCAGGTTGCTCGGTGTTAATTCGAACGCAGCGTCGTATCGCTTCGGCGTGCGTCATTTGGAGAACTTCGGCGACCACCTCGCTCAAATCCAACGGACTCAATTCCAGCGGTCGTTGACGCAACAGCGTGCGCATCCGATCCACGGACCTGCCGGCCCGGTGATTGTCCTTCCGTATGTCCGCCAAAATAGCGCGGACTTCCTTGAGCGGCGGTCGTTTCGAATTGTCCAGTATCAACTCTGCCGCGCGCGTATTGCAGAGGATCGCCGACAAGGGTTGGCTGAGGTCGTGGGCAATCATGGCCGTCAGTTCGCCCACCATCGCCAAACGGGAAGCATGGGCGAGCTTTACGTTGGCCTCTTCGGCACGCTTTCGATCGGTAATATCCCGTCCGATCCCCTGGAACTCGGTCACTTCCCCGTCCGGTCCCACGATGGCATAGTTGACCCAGTGCTGCCAACCGGTGCTTCCGTCCGGTAGAATCACTTCGTGTTCGGCGGTGAGCGGACGACGCTGCTGCTTCAGCACCGCAATGAATTTCATCGCGGAGGCTCGAGCCGGTTCGGGAATCGACTCAAGGAACTTGCGACCAATCACTTCCTCGCGCGAATGGCCGAAAAATCGGCAGTACGCCTCGTTGGCAAACGTGAGCGTGCCATCGGCGCTGTAACGGCAAACGAGGTCCGTCTGACTCTCGACCACTTCACGATAGCGCTCCTCACTTATTCTCAAGTCTCGTTCGCTGGCGCGCAACCTGTCCTCCGCCTGCTTGCGCTCCAATTCGGCGGAAGCCCGCGCGGCAAAAATGGTCAACATAGTGTGCGTCGCTTCGACATTGGGCAACGGCTTGCGGCTCAGCACGGCCATCAGCCCCAGCGCCTTCCCGGCTGAATCCTTCAGGCAAACACCCAGGTAGCCTTCGACCCCCATCTCCCGCAGCATCGCGTCCTTCGGGAATTCTTTCTGCACGCCCTCGGGATACACCGCCATACCGAGTTGAAGTACTAGCTCGCAGGGCGTGCCCGCCAGCTCGTACTCGACATTCTCTGCGGCTGCGCCATCGACGTGAGCGGCGATCGTTCGCGCGCAGCGCTCTCCTTGAAGGACTTCGCAAATGTACGCAAACTCCAACTGCAACGCGCTGCTGATGTGCTCGGCCAGGGACTGAAAGAAGGTCGCGCCTGTCTTTGCCGAGACTCCGGCGGCAATATTCCGCAAGGTTTCTTCGTGCCGTTTGCGCGCTGTGATTTCCTGAACCACGGTACTCACCCCCAGCACGCCTCCCTGTTCGTTCTTCACCGGGTGGTGGTTTAGCAGCCAGACCCGTTCGGCCTGGGGTCCCGTAACCCCTGGGCGCCGAACCTCCACGTCGGTAACGGGTTGCCTTCGCTCTATGACGCTCCTGCACACGGGCTCGACCTGGTCGGCCAGGTCTCCGAGCACCTCGCGCAGACTGCGACCGATATGCGCGGTGGCCGGCAAGCCATGGATCTCAGCCAAATGGTCGTTGATACTCCTGTAGCGCAACTCCGTATCGACAAAAGCCAACCCCGTCGGAGCAGCGCGATAAATCGCGGAGAGTTCCGCGAGTTGGCTGCGAGCTTCCTGCTCGCTGCGGCGCAGGGCCGCGACCGCCCGGCGTCGTTCCTGCAAGACTGTCGCCAGCAAAATCAAGGGGAGAGAAATCGCCAGCAAATAAAGTTGAAACTCCTTCACGTTCTCACCCGATGCGATCGCCCCAAACGGGCCGCGCCCGGCGGACGCATGCGCCGACGACAAAAGCGCGATGATCAACAAACACGCGCTGAGTGTGCGCAGTTCAAAACGAACGGCCGCCCACAAGAAGAGCGGCAACGGCGCATACAAGAGGACCGGATAGCTTTCCCGGTGCGGATCTTTTATGCCAAAGACGAGCATCCCGAGCGCGAAAGTGCCGACCAGCAGCAGACCCCCTTCCACGTAGCGGCGCAGTGGTATTCGTCGCCACGTTCCCGGTTCCGCCGTAACCGACAGAAGAAGAAAAGGAGTGACGGTAAGGGTGGTGAAGACGTTCGCAAGGAAGCGTGTTCTCCAGGTTAGCCAGAATTCATCCGTCCACCGGACGAGCATCAGCAAGTCGGCAGCCAGCGCCGAACTGATCGCGGGCGCTGCTATCGCTGCCAGAAGGATGAACCCGGTGACGCGCCGCAATGTCTCCAATTGCGGCGGCATCCCCATCAACCGGCGCACAAGGAGAGCGCCCAGCACCGCCTGGAACACACCGGCACCCACCTGGCACCACATCGCGGTGCTGGGGACGCCTTCGGCTTGAAAGTGCGCAGCCAAATAGAGATGTGACGGAACCACCGCCAGCAAAAACATCCACCACGTGCGTAAAGGATTCAACAGCAGTGCTGCCAACAGGATCGCGTTACCGGGAGATATCCGCAGAGGTGAAAGTCCAAACTCGACGCTGATCCATGCGCCGAGGCAACTACCCATTGTCACTGCGAGCAGTCCGCCCGCCAATCGAGCGGAGGGTGAGACCCAGGAGGGCGTTTTTGTGCAAGCCCCTTCCGCCGCATCGTCCATGCTGGTGCTGGCTTTTACGGGATACATGCGTTGTCAATCATCCGGCGTCCTGCCTCAGAGCGCGGTTGCCAGCGAATCAACCACGTTCTTTCTGCGACGCTATCAAGATAATAGACCCGCGCAAGTTTGAATATCCGGGCCGGTCGCACATCGCTTTCCTCAACCTTGCGAGCGTCGGATAATTTACCTCTCTAGATATTCCCTGATCAGTTTTCCAGCTGCTTCATCGCAGCCCGCCGCAGCCTCATCCACTCCGATGTTTGTGGCGACAATCACGGCGCAATTCTTTGCTGGCGCCATCCAAACAACCACGTAAAACATCGTGTTCGAGCCGTTGTGCATCAGCGCGCGGCCGCCGGCCCATTTTCGTTCGAGCACGATCCAGCCCAGCGCATAATCATCGCCGACAGGTTGGTGGAGCTTCTTGAACGTTTCGGCCTTGAGCAATTTGCTCTCGCCCCGCTCGCCCGCCATGTGGAACGCGGCGTACTTCGCAAGATCAGTGAGTGAGCAATGCACCGCGTTCGCGGGACTGATCGCCAGCGGGTTGTCCGCGCCCGGTCCAGGGGGCACCGGTTTGATCCCTGTTGTTCCTTTGGTGTGTCCCCAAGGTTGATCGACCTGGCCCACCGAAGCCGGAGGGCCGAAGCCAGTCGAAGTCATCCCGAGCGGTTCAAAGAGCATCGTACGCATCAACTCTTCCCACATCTTTCCGCTCGCCTTTTCCAGCATCACCCCCGCAATTGTGTAGCCCTGGTTTGAGTAGATGTATTTTGTCCCCGGCTTTGCTTCAGGTTCGCGCGCCAGAATGCCTTTGATAAATGCCGATCGTTGTTCCGCGGGCGTGCCTGTGGCCTGCCACGCTTTGGCCCACAACGCTGCCGG
>Ga0075428_100000750_pt1 | contig 33763 bp, 31 predicted proteins | sample RhiMetdeltSRZDD2_FD_75291 | JGI IMG/M metagenome (GOLD analysis project Ga0075428, IMG submission 75291) | Populus rhizosphere microbial communities from Tennessee, USA - Rhizosphere MetaG P. deltoides SRZDD2 | ecosystem: Host-associated > Plants > Roots > Rhizosphere > Soil | place: USA... | reverse complement strand
GTTGCTGGTTCGCGTTGGCGGTCGGATTGAACGGATCATTTCTGGTGAAGTCAGATGGAAATAGACCGCGGAAGAACACGGACAAACACGGATACGACTGATGCTATTAGCCATCGACGTTGGTAACACCAACATCGTGCTCGGCGTCTTCGACGGCGCGCGGCTCGCCGAAAGCTGGCGCCTTGCCACCTGGCGCGAGCGTACTTCCGACGAGGTCGGAATTCTCGTGACCCATCTGTTTGCGCGCAGCGCGATTGCGCTGGATCGCGTCAGCGGAATCATTCTGTCGTCCGTCGTTCCGCCACTTACCGGGACGATGGAGGAAATGGCGGAGCAGTACTTCGGCCACCAGCCGCTGACGGTCGATCCTGGAACCAATACGGGCATGCCGGTTCTGTACAGGCCGGCGTCCGACGTCGGCGCCGACCGCGTCGTTAATGGTGTCGCGGCGTACGAGGCGTATGGCCGCGAGAAGCGCGCGCCCGTCATCGTCGTCGACTTTGGCACCGCGACAACATTCGACGCGATATCAGCCGCCGGGGAGTACATCGGCGGAGTGATTTGCCCGGGGATCGGGATCTCGGCCGACGCCCTCTTCCAGCGTGCGGCGAGGTTGCCTCGAGTAGACGTTCGAAAGCCGCCGGCGGTGATCGGCGGCACGACCGTCACATCGATGCAGTCCGGTTTGTTTTTTGGCTATGTCGAGATGGTCGATGGGATCGTCCGACGGATGCGCGTTGAACTCGACGGCGGGGAGCGCGCCGCGTGCATTGCGACCGGCGGGATGGCGGACATCATTGCCGCCGAAACGACGGTCATTGAGCGAGTCGATCCGGACCTGACGCTTCAAGGCTTGCGCCTCATCTGGGAACGAAATCGATAGCTCGACCTTCTTCAACCTTTACCTTTTCCCTTTTCCCTTTTACCTTTTCCCTTTCGAATGGAACCCTCGGAATACTGCCGGCAAATCGAGGCCTATCTCTGCCGCAAGAACGAAGGTCACCTGATTCGCATTGTCGGTCCCGCGTTCGAGCAGGTCTGCGGATGGGCAGCCAGCGGCGTGCCGCTAAAGGTCGCGTTTCGTGGCATCGATCAATATTGCGATCGCTACTATGCGAAGGGCCCGCGTCGCCGGCCCGTAAGGATCGAGTTCTGCGAGGCCGACATCCTCGATCTCTTCGATGCCTGGCGGCGATCGATTGGCGTGCCGCGTGTCGAGGATGGCACGGCGACCGAGGAGTCTTCATCGAGAAGACCTGCGCTCGCCAGACATCTCGAGCGAGCCATTGCTCGTCTGACATCATTGCGAGGGGGTAGCGCGCGAAGCGCGGCCTTCAACGAACGAGTCGACGAGATGGTTCGTCAGCTCGATCAGCTCCTGGCCGATGGCCGCGGCGCGCGGGGTGATGCACGTTCGGCACTTGTCGAGATGCTGCGAGGGCTCGACGAGGAACTCCTTGAAGCCGCGCGCATGGAAGCCTCCGAAGAAGCTCTCGCGGCGCTCGCTCGTGAGGCCGACGCGGAATTGGCTCCGTTCAAGGCGCGCATGCCGGAAGACGAGTTCGCGCGCGCGCACGCCGCCGCGCGTAACCGGCTCCTTCGCGAGGCATTCGGTCTGCCACATTTGACATACGACTGAAACATGCTGACCCCAGGCAGCCAGGTGAGTGTCGAAATCGAGAAGCCGGCTGCCGGTGGGCGGATGATTGCGCGTCACGACGGGCAGATCCTGCTCGTTGCCGGAGCCATCCCAGGAGAGCGTGTCGACGCCAGGATCGAGCGGGTGGAGAAGCGGCTCGCGTTCGCATCCACGACATCTGTTCTCGAAGGCTCTCCGGATCGTCGTGATGCACATGACCCGCTGTGCGGCGGATGCGTCTACGCGCATATCGCGTATGCCCGGCAGGTTACGCTCAAGGGCGACATCATCGCCGACGCGTTCACGCGTATCGGGCGTATTCCGCTCCAGCAGTCAGTGAACGTCCTGCCATCTCCCGAGACCGGTTATCGCCTGCGTGCGCGTCTGCACGTCACTGAGAAGGCCGCCGGGTTCTACCGAGAGGGAACCCACACGCTATGCGATGCCCGCCTGACCAATCAGTTGTCTCCAGGAGCGATGGACGCAGCGGATGCCGCGCTTGCTGCGCTCGGCGACGCACGATCCGCGGTGGCGTCGCTCGAACTCAGCGAGAACATCCCGTCTGACGAGCGGGCTCTGCATTTCGACGTTACCGGCGAGGCTCAATCGATGGAGTCGGCGCTCGTTCGAGCTGTCGAGGCGGCAGGCCTCAGGGGGTGCACGGCGCGCGGTCATGTGGGACCGCTGATGCGGGTTGGCCATCCAAAGGTCACCGATCCATTGTCGACACTGACGAATGGACGCGCAGGATCGGGACACCTTGGACGCCACCCGGCGTCGTTCTTTCAAGGAAACAGGTTTCTGCTTCCTCAACTCGTCACAACGGTGCTCGACGCGATACCTTCCGAGGGCGGTGTTCTGGACCTTTATGCGGGCGTCGGTCTTTTTTCGCTTGCGCTCGCCGCCACGGGAGCCACGGGCGTTACGGCAGTGGAAGGGGATAAATCAAGCAGCAGCGATCTGCGGGAAAACGCTGCTCCCTACGGTAATGCGATCGAAGTGGTGATTGGCCGGGTCGAAGATTTCATCCATCGAACGCGCGAACGTGCGACGACGATCGTCGTCGATCCGCCGCGGACGGGTATCTCCCGTGAGGCTATGGATGCCATTGCGGCTCATGAGGCCAGCCACATCGTCTATGTGTCGTGCGATCCCCCGACGATGGCCCGAGATGCGCGCCGGCTCCTGGATGCTGGCTACCGGCTTACCTCGTTGCGGGGATTCGATCTGTTTCCGAACACCCCGCATGTCGAGAGTGTGGGGGTGTTCGACCGGTGTTGAGATAACGGAAATCACAACGAAGAAACGAAGTTAACGAAGACGTGCGAAGAAAAAGATGCTTCCGGCCATCCATCATTCAACCACTGAGGGATGGATGACCGGAAGCATCTTCGCTTCGTTCGTCTCCGTTTGCTTCGTTCCTCCGTTGTGATCTCCGTTACCTCCGTTACTTCGATTCCATTCGCTCCCGCGCGGCGGCAACGAAGGCGTCGAACAGTGGTTTGAATTCGCCCGTGCGCCAGAAATTCTCCGGATGCCATTGCACGCCGACACAGAACGTCGCGTCCGGTGCTTCGATGCCTTCGATCACGCCGTCGGAGGCCGTCGCCGATGCCGTGATGTTATGCCCCAGCTTGCCAACGGACTGATGGTGACGGCTGTTCACGCGGCACGCGCATGACGCGCTGACGGCGTCTCCGAGTGCGCTGTGAAGCCGCGAGTCTCTCGCGACTTGAATGTCGTGCGCGACGCAGTTCTTCGGCTCGGTGATGCGGTGAGAAAGCTCCGTCGTCACGGCGGTCGGGATGTCCTGGACGAGTGTTCCTCCCGCAGCGACATTCAAGACTTGCGCGCCGCGACAGATTGCGAGGACGGGCACGTCCCCCTCCATGGCGCGCCTCGCGAGATCGAGCTCGAACTCATCGCGTCCGGGTTCGGCGTCTTGAATGGACTCGTGGCGTGCCTCGCCGTAAAAGGCAGGATCGACATCACCACCACCGGTCAGCAACACGCCGTCGATCACCCCGAGCACCGTGCGCGGACTCTCGCTCACCTCGAGCACGCGCACCCGCGCCCCCGAGCGTTCGACCGATGCCACATAATCGTCGAGCTTGCTGCACCGGCTGACGCCGATGACGGGTTCGTTCGCCATGACTCACATTTTCGGCGGAACGCCGCACCCCATGAGGTCCAATGTCCGCGCGAGCTGCGCGCTGTAGTACGCAACGGCGGCGGCTCGCCACACCCGCGCCTCCTCGCGCTCCTCGTTCAGGATTGAATACTTATGGTAGAAGCCGTTGAACGCCTGGGCGAGACCAAACGCGTACTTGGCAACGACCGACAACTCGAGCGTGCGCACCGCCTGTTCGACGATCTCGTCGAGTCTTGCGGCTTCGAACACGAGTCCCCACAGGTCGTTCGCTTCGTCGTCGTTGCGGGTCAGGACGGAGGGTGCCACTCTGTCGAGCGCCGACACGACGTCGTCGGCCGCAAGACCGTGCCGCTCCTTCAGTTTGTTGAAGATGTTATTGGCCCGCACTACGGCGTATTGGAGGTACGGTCCGCTTTCCCCTTCAAAACTGAGCGCTTCGTCGATGTCGAAGATGATGACTTTTCCACGCGAGAACTTCACCATGAAGTAACGGACCGCCGCCGTCGCGATTGATTGGGCAATCGACTGCACCTGATCGGCTGTGAGATCCGCGTTCCGCTTCGACACCTCCGCGGCTGCTTTATCGGTCACGCGGTCGAGCAGGTCGTCCGCCTTCACGCCGAGCCCCTTGCGCCCGGAGACCTCGACGAACGGACGATCGCTGTCGCCGCTCGTGTCGTACCCGAGTTCCCGCGCCGTCGCGTGCGACAGCGTCACCATCTCGTACGAGTAGTGAATCGAGTGCGCGGCCTGTTCGGTGTATCCGAGCACTGCCAGCGCCTGCTTCACGAGCTTCTGCAAATACGACTGCCGGGTGTCGATGACGTTGCACACCCAGGAGGCCCGGCCAAACTGCCGTGTACTCTGCTTCGATCCGGGCGTCGATGTCGTCGACCACAACGGAGGTTGGCCGTCTTCGAATACACGGTAGTGAAAGTCTTTGCCCAGAAGGCCGAACTTCCACAACTGGTAAGCCATGTCCTTGCCGACGTAGGTCACCGTGCCGTCGGATCGGACAATCACCTTTTCACGGGGCTCGTCTTCCGCGTCGTTTGCGCCGGCAGCATCTTTCGTCTCGGTGTCTGTGGGTTCATCGTCGATGCGCATCACCCAACAACCTTTGAGCTTTCCCTCTGGCTGAAGAAAGACGGCGCCGGTTTTTTTCAGGAACTCGAACGCGTGCGTCCAGAAATGCAGACGGAGAATGTCCCCTTCCCACGTGAGCAGGTCATAACCAATGTTCATTCGTCGCATCGTCTTCAGATGCGCGCGGACGATCCGGTCGGCAATGAAGCTGGCGAGCGCGGCGGTCTCGTTGTTGCCGTGTTCGATGTCGTGCAGTGCCTGTGCTCGCACCTTCAAACGGTCCGTAGAGCCAGCGTACCATTCGGTCACGCGTGCATACAGGTCCCAGCAGTAGTAGTCGAATCGTCCCGCATCAGCGATTGCCCGGACTTCGTCGAGCGACTTGCGTTCCAGTTCGCGGAATCCAACCGCGACATCTGCGACCTGGACGCCGGTGTCGTCGATGTAATTCTGGATTTCAACCTGTCGCCCAAGAAACCGCAGCACGCGTCCGAATGCATCACCGAGCGCCGCATTCCGCAGATGCCCGATGTGCGCCGCCTTGTTCGGGTTGATTGCCGTGTGTTCGACGATGGCCTTGCCGTCGGAAGTGGCAGTTCGAGTGTCGTGCGTCAGCCACCGGCGCATCCACAGCGGTCGATCGAGAAAGAAATTGACGTAGCCGTTGGGCGCCGCTTCGATCCGCGAAAATCCCTCGACCGTCCCCAATGACGCGACAATCTCCTGCGCGATGGCGCGAGGCGCCTTGCGAAGGCGGCGCGCCAGCTCAAACGCGAGCGGCACGGCGAGGTCGCCTAATGCCCGGCGAGGCGCAGGCTCCACCGCCATTCCCGTCAGAGCCGGGTCGTCATTCGCGAAACCGTAGAGCCGCATCACGGTCTCTGTCATCAAACTTCGAACCAGGGCGTGGATCGGCAAAATCATGAATCAGCGCTCATCCTGCGGTATTCGTCCAGTCGTGATACGATCTGCCGGGGTTCCGGCATTTATTTACTCAATCCCCTGGCCCGCTCGTAATCATGCGGCGTGTTGACATTCACGAAGACCGCCTCGTTGTCCACGTCGACCTCCGTCACCCGCATTCCAGCCGGAAGTCTCGACGCTTCGTTCATGCCTCGTGCGAGCCGTTCCCGGATGTCGTCGGCGCATGCGCGCGAGTAGATTGCGCACAACGGTTCGTACCCTCTGGCGTGTCGGGGAATGACGAGATCGGCGTCTTTCACGGCGGCGAGTTCGCGCAGGAACGCGCTCGACAGAAACGGCATGTCACAGGCAACCACCAGCGTCCGCTCGCAGGGCGATCGCACAATTGCCGTATAAATGCCGCCGAGCGGCCCGGCGTCCCGGATCTCGTCCGGAACGACGCGCAACCCTCGCGACGTCCATGCGATGTCGCTGTGGCCGACGACGAAAATGTCGCGCGCGATGGCGCCGAGCGTTTCCAACTGACGGTCGATGATCGCGGCTCGGCCGACGACGAGCGTTCCCTTGTTCACACCGTCCATGCGTCTGGCGCGCCCGCCGGCAAGGATTGCAGCCGCCAGTTCGCCTGGTTTGTCCATGTCCAGAACGACAAGAGTATCAAACCTCGAATGGTAGCAGCGGCGAGCGAACACGCGTTGTCGGGTGGTCGAGGATCATGTCGGTAACCGAGCCACGCATTGGCCGGGTTCTTGTGGCGAGCCTGCATCAGGCAATCGGCGACGTGCTGCCCTCACGATTGGAGTTCTACGAGAACTGGCTCAGCGTCTCCGGACTGCGGGAAGGTACGATTGGGCTGGCGCCGCTGTTTGCGGTGCTGAGCTTTCTCCGCACGGAAGGGCAGGCGTATACGCAGATCACGGCGCGCGCCGGGGAGTATGCGGCTGACTGGACCGTCAACAATATCTCGCCGTTCGAGCGTCGGTTCGTACGGGCGCTTCCTGCCGCGTGGCGGACGCGAGCCGCCCTGAGGACCGCTCGCACGCTCGTTCGTCAGACTTATCCGGGATCGCGTGCGATCATGAAACTGCGCCGCGGCACCGCATCGGTCGACCTCCGCGGGTCGCTCTTCTGCGAAGTGCGCGAGGCGTCTGATCTTCCTTTATGCGGCTTCTATGCCTCGGCGATTGCGCGCGTGTTGCATCATTTCGACCTGCGCGCCGACGCACGGGTCAGCGAATGCCGTGCTGGTGGGGGACGAAAGGGCTGCCTGTTGTCGGTCGTTGTCCTCGGCGCCGACGTCGACGCGCCCGCTGCAGCTGCGTGACGAACAAAAAGCGTAGACAAGGAGGCTGGCGCCTTTCCGGCAGAAGGGCCGGGCACCTTTTCCTGATCTCGGCCGCGGCCTTCCTCGTGCTCGCGCAGCCCGCGGCGACGCAGCGACCCGCCAACGACCGGATTCTCGTCGTCCCGTTCGAGAACGCGGCACATGAACCGCGGCTGCACTGGTTGTCGGAGGCTTCCGCCGTACTCCTCGGCGACGAGCTCCGCGCGCGAGGGCTGCCAGCGATATCCCGCGACGATCGTGTGCGGGCGTTCGAAGATCTGCATCTGCCAGTAGACGCCACACTCAGCCGGGCGACAGTGATCAAAGTGGGACGCCTGGTCGGCGCGAGTGAAGTCGTGGTCGGCACCTTCGCCGTCGACGGCGACACGCTGAAGGTCGAGGCCCATGCCATTCGCGTGGATGTCGGGCGCCTCGAACCTACGGTCGCCGATCGAGCGCCGCTGACCGATCTGTTCGCCGCCTTTCGCCGGATCGCATCGCGTCTCGCGCCCGATTCACGCGCGCCCGCCTATTCATCGGCCTATCCGCCGCTGACTTCATTCGAGAACTACGTCAAAGGGTTGGTGGCCGACACTCCCGCGGCCCAGGCCAAGTTTCTCGAGGGCGCGATCAAGTTGCTCCCCGGGTACGACCGCGCCGAACTTGCGCTCTGGAGCGTGCGGAGCGGACTGGCGGATCACGTATCGGCGCTTGCCGCGGCGCGAGCGGTGTCCAGTTCGTCGCCGCTTTTCCGACGCGCGCGGTTTCTCTCGGGCATTTCATTGGTGCAGCTGAAGCGCTACGACGAGGCATTTACCACGTTCAAGGCATTGACCGACGACGCTGCCGGCGCCGACAAGTCCGTCGATCTCGCGGCCGCCTGGAATAATCTTGGCGTCATCCAGATCCGCCGCGGGTCGACACCGGAAACCGGCACGCCGACGTTTTTTCTGACCAAGGCGGCTGAGGCCTCGCCCGGCGACTCCGACGTGCTTTTCAATCTCGGGTACGCCTACTTGCTCGACCGGAATACGCAGGGGGCGACGTATTGGCTACGCGAGGCGGTCCGCCGCGATCCGAGTGACGCGGATGCTCACTTTGCGCTCGCCGCGGCGCTTCAGAGTTCCGCGAGCGACGTGGAAGCCGGACGCGAACGGGAACTCGCCCGGCGGCTGTCGTCACGCTACGAGGAACTCGAGCGGCGTGCAGCAGCGGAGAGGATGCCCGTTCCGAAGGGGCTCGAACGCATTCGCACCGACCCGGAGAAACCCGCCGGGGGCGGTCCCGATGCGGCGGTGTCAACCTCGGCGCAGCAGGATCAGCGGGACGTCGTGAAATTTCACCTCGATCGCGGGCAGCGTCTGTACGAACGTGAAGCAGATGCCGATGCACTGTCAGAGCTTCGCCGCGCGGTGTACCTGTCGCCGTACGAGGCCAAGGCGCACCTGCTGATTGGCCGCATCCACCTGCGGGCAGGGCGACCCCAGGAGGCGGTCAACGCGTTGAAGATTTCAATCTGGAGCGAGGACACTGTTGCGGCGCGTGTTGCGCTGGCCGACGCGTATCTGAAACTACAGAACCCGACTGCCGCGCGCGTCGAGCTGGAACGGGCTCTCGCGCTCGATCCGAATTCAGCTGAGGCAAAACGGATGATCGCCGCGATTAAGTAGGACCGGGGTCTTCAGACGCCCGCCCGACATGAAGCGGCACGTAAGGAGAATCACACATGCGCGCGTCACGGCAATTCATCGCTGCGGTCATCGCGCTCTTCGTCCTGTTTCTGGTCAACGCGCGGGCGCAGGTCCAGCCGGCTTCTCATATCTACACCGCGGAGGTCGACGGGATCATTCATCCCGTTGCCGCTGAATACGTCCGCGAGGTAATTACCAGAGCGGATGCCGATGGAGCGGCGCTGGTCGTCATCTCGTTGCGCACGCCAGGCGGGCTCGTCGATTCGACCCGCGACATCAACAACGCCATCATTCACGCAAAGACGCCGGTCGCGGTCTTCGTTGGGCCGTCGGGTAACCGCGCCGCATCGGCCGGATTCCTCATTACGATCGCGGCCGATATTGCGGCCATGGCGCCGGCGACGCATATCGGTGCCGCGCATCCAGTCGCAGGGAACGGCGAGAAGGTCGACGACACGATGGCGAAGAAGATGGCCTCCGACGTCGCCGCTTACGCGCGAACGCTTGCGACGCAGCGAAAGCGGAATGTCTCGCTGGTCGAGCAGGCGGTGCTCGAGAGTCGATCGTTTACCGAGCAGGAAGCGCTCTCGGCTTCGCCGCCGCTCATCGATCTCGTCGTCAACGACGTTCCCGAGCTTCTGCGCAAACTCGACGGCCGTGTGATCACACGATTCGACGGTCATACACAGACACTGCATACCGCAGGCACATCATCAGTGAACGTGGAAATGAGCTGGCAGCAGCGCGTGCTGAGCCTGATTGCGCATCCACAGGTTGCGTACCTGTTGCTGACGCTTGGGACGCTCGGCTTGACCATTGAGCTCTGGAGCCCCGGCGCGGTGCTTCCCGGCGTCGTCGGTGGCATCTGCTTGCTGCTGGCGTTCTTTGCTTTCCAGGTTCTGCCGGTCAGCTATGCCGGAGTTCTCCTCATCCTGTTCGGGCTTGGGTTGCTCGTTCTCGAGGTGAAGGTGACGAGCTACGGCCTGCTGGGAGTAGGAGGCGTGTTATCGCTGCTCCTTGGGTCGATGATGCTCATCGACTCGCCACTGCCGGAGTTGCAGATAGGTCTGCGGCTGATTATCCCCGTGACACTCGGCATTGCGGGCATTCTGCTGTTCCTCGTCACGCTCGCCGTCAACGCGCAGAGGACCAGGCCGGTGACCGGAGTCTCAGCGATGCTTCATGAAATGGGCTACGCCCTGACTCCCATTGAACCTGGCGGCACCGGGCACGTCCGCACGCACGGCGAAATCTGGACGGCCTCGGCGAACGAACGCATAGAAGCGGGAACCCCCGTTCGTGTCACGGCCGTCGAAGGGCTACGGCTGCGGGTGGCGGCAGATTCGAGTGGTGCGGATGAACGCCCGACGGCCTAGTTAGATCTGCCCGCCGGGATCACGGATCCCGGGCCACGGATCCCGGACCACGGATCCGGGACAACCTCGGGGGAAAAAATCAGGTCTTTACGCCAAGATCTAAAGCCGGACGCCACATGTGGCGAAAGATCATATGATGCGCGCCGGAGGCCTGCCGTGCTGATTCCGCCGTTCCTCATCATCGTCGCCATCGTCGTGTTCTACCTCCTCAGTTCGATCAAGATCCTGAACGAATACGAGCGCGCAGTCGTGTTCCGTCTCGGCAAGCTGCTCGAGACGTCGAAAGGACCGGGCGTCATCCTGGTGTTCGCGCCCATCGATCGCATGGTCCGCGTCAGCCTCCGGACGATTGTCATGGACGTGCCGCCGCAGGACGTCATCACCCGCGACAACGTCTCGGTGAAAGTGAACGCGGTCGTCTACTTCAGGGTCATGGATCCACGTCGCGCGATCGTCGAAGTGGAGAGCTATCACTACGCGACGTCGCAGCTGGCGCAGACCACGCTGCGAAGCGTGCTAGGGCAGGTTGAACTCGACGACTTGCTGTCAGAGCGTGAGCGTTTGAATCAGCAGTTGCAGCAAATCCTCGACCAGCATACGGACCCGTGGGGCATCAAGGTCTCGTCTGTCGAAGTGAAGCACGTCGATCTTCCACCGGATATGCAGCGCGCCATGGCGAAGCAGGCTGAAGCCGAGCGAGAGAAGCGTGCTAAGATCATTCACGCGGCCGGCGAGCTCGAAGCGTCGGAAAAGCTGGCATCAGCCGCGACCGTCATGTCGAGCGAACCCATGACGATCACCTTGCGCTACCTGCAAACACTGACCGAAATCGCCTCGGAAAAGAACTCGACGATCATCTTTCCGTTGCCGATCGAACTGATGAACCTGTTAAAGGATAAGAGTCAGGCATAACAGTGTCAGAACTCACACACGACGCGACCGACGACGGCTTTCACGAGATCCAGCTGAGCGGGAAACAACTGGTGTTCCTGTTCATCGTGACGACCACGGTGATCGTGGTCGTGTTCCTGTGTGGCGTCAAAGTGGGACGCGGTGCGCGCGATGCGCAGGTCGATCAGGTGGACCAAGTCAACGCCGCTGCGCCGGCGGCGGCACCCGCGGCCGTTGCCACGCCGCCGGCGACGGACCCCCCAGCTCCGGTGGCCGACGACGATCTCTCGTATCACAAGCGGCTGCAGGGTGAGGGGACGCCGCGGGAAACGCTGAAGCGCCAGCAGGAAGCGAAGGCCGAACCGGCGCCTGTTGACAAGCCCGCCGCGACGACCGCGGCGCCCGTTCCCACGCCTGTTGCGACCTCGGAACAGGTTCCGGCGAGGCCCGCGTCGACCAATGATCTGCCAACCTCCGGCCGTGCCGGGACCTGGGCTGTCCAGGTGATTGCGACGCGAGACCGCGCCATCGCGGGCTCGGTGCTGAAGAAGCTCGCCGCAAAGGGGTATCCGGCGTTCGTCGTGAATCCCTCAGCGAACGCCACGCCTCCCTGGTACAAAGTACAAGTGGGTCGTTACAACGATCGCGGCGAGGCCGAGAAGGTGTCGCTGCGGATCAAGAAAGAAGAACAGTACCAGTCCTGGATTACGCGCTAGCGCTTCTCTCGGGCGCGCTTCTCGCGCTCAGTTTTCCGAAGTTCGGACATCCGGCCTGCGCATGGCTCGCGTTGACGCCGCTCGTTGTGACGATCGTGCGCGGGTCACGTGAGCCGAGGAGCACCGTCTACCAACCGGTTACGACGCGCCGAGCGCTAATTCTCGGACTGTTGACCGGCGCCGTGTACTTCTCCGGCACGCTCTACTGGCTCGTCGACACGATGACGACCTTCGGAGGGCTGCCGACGGCCGGCGCGATCTTCGCTGCAGGAGTGCTGGTCGCGTATCTGTCGCTTTTCCCCGCTGCATTCGCGGGAATCCTCGCCTTCCTGCACACCCGATTAGGGCGACGAGCGCTCCTCCTTGCCCCGGCCATCTGGGTTGCCACTGAACTGGGTCGTCAATACATCTGGGATGGATTTCCTTGGGCCCTCCTTGGGTACAGTCAGGTGACCGTCCTGCCAATCGTTCAAATTGCATCGGTCGTCGGCGTGTACGGCGTCTCGGCGCTGCTCGCACTCGTGGCCACGTCTGTGGCATTCCTCTTCGTCGAGCGCAGCGCCGCGTCCTGGCGCCTCGCCGCCGGCACGTCCGTGCTCGTTGCTGCGATTGCCATCGGGGGCGAAGTGCGGATGCGCTCCTCGGCGCTGTTGACACACGGAACGCCAGTGCGGGTTGCCGCACTGCAGGGTAACGTCCCGCAGGACCAGAAGTGGGATCCAGCGAACCGCGCCGCGATCAGTCAACGGTATCTGGCGATGACGCGGCAGGCGCTCGCGCAAGGCGCGACGTTCATCATGTGGCCGGAATCGGCGACGCCGCTCCCATTCGAGCAGGACATTCTCGCCGGTTCAGCGATCCGCCGGCTCGCCGTCGAGTCGAAGGCGACGCTGCTCATCGGGAGCGATCAGGTCGAGCCGTTCAAGGCGGCTGCTGCCGGCCAGAAAGCCGAAGCACGGTACTACAATGCCGCTTTTCTGGTGAAGCCGGACGGAACCGTCGGCGCGGTCTATCGAAAAATGCACCTTGTGCCGTTTGGTGAGTATGTGCCTCTCCAATCAGTCCTGTTCTTTGCCGGGCCGATTATCGGTGCGGTCGCCGAGTTCTCGTCGTTCACGCCAGGCGCATTTCCCGTTCTCTTGCCGATCAACGATCACGTCGCGAGCACGGCGATTTGTTACGAGGTCATTTACCCGGATCTCATTCGGCGTTTTGTCCGCGACGGCAGCGAGTTGGTCACGACGATCACCAACGATGCGTGGTATGGCATGTCCTCGGCGGCGTATCAACACTGGGATCAAGCATCGATGCGCGCGATCGAGGAAGGGCGCTACCTTGCCCGCGCGGCGAATACCGGGATTAGTGGATTTGTCGACCCCTACGGCCGGGTGCTGGCCAAGACGCAGCTCTTCGAGCAGGCAGTAGTCGTCCGGGACGTCCGATTCATCAAGGACCGCACGATCTACAGCCGGATTGGTGACCTCGTCGCGTGGTTGTCTCTGTTTGTAACCGTTGCCGCGCTTCTCGCGGTAAAATTGAAAATCGTCAATCTCAATCGATAATCGTCAATCTCAATCGAAAATCGACAATCGGAAAAATCAGCAATCAGCAATCAGCAATCAGCAATCGCCTTATGCCCATCCAACTCGACGATCAGCTTCGCAGGTATCAGGACCTGGCTCGCCGCGCATCCGACCTGCGGAGCTATCTTTGACACTCCTCGCAGCGCAGAAGAACTCTCAGTCATAGAACAGCGCGTCTCGGATCCGGACTTCTGGAAGGACCAGGCGTCGGCGCAGAAACTGCTGCAACGGCGGCGACGACTGGAGGAGGACCGCGATCTCAGCGAGTCCTTGCGACGACGGGCTGAAGACCTGGCGGTGCTCGTCGAGTGGGCCGAGGCAGGAGAGCCGGTCGCCGAGGACCTGGCGAAAGGGCTCGACGATCTTTCGACTGCGGTTGATGCCGGCGAGACGAAGAAGATGCTCGGCGGGGAGCACGATCGCAAGAACGCGATCGTGACGATTCACCCGGGAGCCGGTGGAACCGAATCGCAGGACTGGGCCGAGATGCTGCTTCGCATGTATCTCCGCTGGTCCGAGCGCCGCGGCTTCAAGCGCGACGTCATCGATCTGCAGCCCGGCGATGAGGCGGGGATCAAGAGCACGACCCTGACCATCTTCGGCGACTACGCCTACGGGATGCTACTCGCCGAAGCGGGTGTGCATCGTCTCGTGCGCATCTCGCCGTTCGACCAGGCGTCACGACGGCATACATCGTTCGCCTCGGTATTCGTCTGGCCAGAGCTTCCCGAGGATGTCGAGGTGGAGATCGAGGAAAAAGACCTTCGCATCGACACGTATCGATCCAGTGGCGCCGGCGGGCAGCACGTCAACGTGACGGATTCGGCCGTGCGCATCACACACCTCCCGACCGGCATCGTCGTCTCGTCACAGAACGAACGTTCGCAGCATCGCAACCGTGATTCGGCGATGAAGGTGCTGAAGGCTCGCCTGTACGATTTGAAGATGAAGGAGCAGCAGGCCAAGCTCGATCAGCTCGGCGGAGAGAAGAAAGACATTGCCTTCGGCAGCCAGATTCGGAGCTACGTCCTGCACCCGTATCAGATGATCAAGGACCACCGGACGAAGGAACAGGTCGGCGACGTCAACCGCGTGCTCGACGGCGACATTGACGTCTTCATCAAGAGTTATCTGATGAAGAAGGCCGCGGGGACGCTGGTGCAGGGAGCGGTGGAAGAAGACTAACGCTACCGAATAGACCCGGGCTGTGTGCCTGCGATGAATGCTTCCGGTATCGCGCCCGGCGTTCCGTCGGTCGCAGGCTCGCCCGATCCCTTGTCCACCGTCACAAACACGATGTTGCCAGGGGATGGGAACTGCGGCGGCTCTTTGCGATCGCCAATCCACGCCTTCATGATGTCAATCCAGATGGGCAACGCGGCTTCGGCTCCGGTCATATTCGATCCGATCGGTTTTTTCTGATCGAGGCCGACCCAAACGCCAACCGTGATGTCCGGATCGAAGCCGACGAACCACGCGTCGGTGTAATCGTCGGTCGTTCCTGTCTTTCCGCCGAGCGGCCAGTTGAGTGCCGCCGCCTTTGCCGCGGTTCCCCGTTGCACCACGCCGCGAAGCAGATTGGTCATGACGAACGCCGTATCCGCCCGGATCGATTCCTTCGGTTCGGGCCTGTTCTCCTCGAGGACATTCCCCTCCCGATCCGACACTTTGCTGATCACGTACGGCCGCATTCGCACGCCCTGATTCGGGAACACCGAGTAGGCGCTTGTCATTTCGTACAGCGTCGCCTCCGCGGCGCCAAGTGCGACGGCGAGAAACGGCGGGATGGGGGATTGCAGCCCGAGCCTGCGCGCATACTGAATCACATGGGCCGGGCCCAGTTGCTCCATCACCCGTACAGCAGGAACATTGCGGGATTCTTCGAGGGCGTGGCGGAGCGTGACGGGGCCTTCGAACTTCTTGTCGTAATTCATCGGCGCGTAGACGGGCGAGCCGGCGGCGCCGGGAAAACTCGCCGGCGTGTCCATGATGATGCTGGACGGCGTGTAGCCGCGATCGATGGCGGCGGTGTACACGATCGGCTTGAACGCAGAGCCGACCTGGCGGTAGGCCTGCATCGCGCGATCGAACTTGCTGCGGTCGAAGCTGTAGCCACCGATGAGCGCGCGAATCTGACCCGTGCGGTTATCGATCGCGAGCATGGCGCCTTCGACAAGCGGAGGCTGCTCGAGCGTTCCGGTCGCCACATTCGTCGCCGCGTCGGCCGTGACGAGCCGCGTTTCGACGAGGTCTCCGGGATGAACCAGCTGAGCGGGGCTCGTCTTGCCTGTCCAGGCGAAGCCTTTCTTGTCGATCGTCACGTGCAACGGCCCGGCACGCAACTGAATGGCCGGGCCCTCGACGCTGGTGACGAGCGCGGGCACGACATCGCCGACCGCCATCGGTCGATCCCATCGTGGGTCTTTGAACGCGTCGATCGGTTTCTTTTCGGCGATCACGTTACGCCGGGGTTTGCGAAAGCCGCGGCGCCTATCAATCCGGCGAAGCCCATCGTCCAGCGCCCGGTTTGCGGCTTCCTGAAGCTTCACGTCCAGGCCTGTTTGAACCGATAGTCCGTTCTCGTACAACCTTTTTGCGCCGTAGCGGCTTTCGAGGTCCTTGCGCACCTCTTCGACGAAGTACGGTGCGAGTGAATTCGCCGCCGTCGCAGGGGCTGCGACAACAATCGGACGGGCGCTGGCTTCGCTGGCTTCCTTCTGCGTGATGTATTTGTCGTCGGCCATCCGCTGCAGGACGTAGCCGCGGCGTCGCTTTGCCCGCTCCATGTTGACCGTCGGCGCATTGCGCCACGTCTGAAAGAGGCCCGCGATCATCGCCGACTCGTCGAGGCTCAGATCTTTTGCCGACTTGCCGAAATACGCGCGAGCAGCCGCCTCGACGCCATACGCTCCCTCGCCCAGATACATCTGGTTGGCGTAGAAGGTGAAGATTTCGCGTTTCGTGTAGCGCTTCTCGATCTGAACGGCGACGATCGCTTCTTTTATCTTTCGTTCAAGACTGACGTCGCCAATCTGGTAACCGACCGCTTCAGGGAAGAGTCCTCGCGCCAGTTGTTGCGTGATGGTGCTCGCGCCTTTCGGTCGCGAGCGCTGGCCCGTGATGCGATCGCGAATCGCTCCAAGCACATCGCGGGTGGCCGCCATGATGATGTGCGGCATGCTCAGTCCGAAGTGCCGCTCGAACTCGGAATCCTCGGCCGCGATGATTGCCTGGCGAAGCTTGGGAGAAATGGCGTCGTATGGGATGACCTCGCGCCGCTGGATCGCGAACTCGCCGATCACCTCTCCCTTCGATCCGTACACGCGCGTGATGGTGCTCGGCGCGTAGTCGTCGAGCGCAGAAATCTGAGGGACGTCTCCGACGTACGCGAAGATGACTCCGGTCGCGATGCCGAGGAGGGCAGCGATCAGGAACAGCGCGATCAGGCCGGCGCTGCGTGCAACTTTTAAAACGTAGGTGGCCACCCTTTTCCCTTTGCCTTTTCCCGATCTTAACTCCGCGGCGTCTTAATCGTTCTCAAGAACTCAATCGGCGTTTCGACTCGAATGCCGTGGCGAAGTGCCGCGAGGAAGTGACGACGATTATCGGTGACAATGACGCCGGCGCTCGCCGCACGGGCCACCTCGGCAATGTGTGCATCGTAGATTCGCCCCCCTGCGGTGCCATCCTGTACCGCTGCTTGAAGCAGTCGCAGGCGATCGGCCGCCGGCAGGTCGTGCACCGTCATTCGGGCGAACACTTCTTCCTCGAGCAGGCGCGCGCCGTCCGCCGGCGTGAGGCGGAACTCCGAGGGCAGCCGGGTGGCAACGGAGTAGAACTCGAGGCAGCAGTGCCACGCTGTCGCTGGCGACTGAACGATCTTTTCCGCGACCGCGTGCATGATCGATTGCGCCGGCGCACTCTGCGGGCCGAAATCCAGAATCCCGGCGAGCAGCACGCTCGTGTCGAGAAAAGCTACGGCCATCGATTCCGCTCTTCCTCGACGAGCGCCGCCACATCCAAAACCGTGCGCGTCTCGGTCGGAGCGGTCGGACGCGCCACCGTTCTGCGGCCGACTTTCACGAGTCGCGGGCCTGGGGCGACGCGCTCGAGTCGAATCCCGAATTCATCGACCGAAACCTCGAGTTCCGCGCCAGCGGTCAATCCGGCCCGCTCGCGAATCCCAGCCGGGATCACCACCCGACCTGCCTTGTCGATGGTAATGCGCATGGTATTAGAATACCAGACTTGCGCTGCCGGGATCGGTCTCCAGTACGCGGGATTCCGGCTGATGATTTGAGGTGGGCGGCGGACAACGGATCCCGGACACCGGATCCCGGTCCTCACCGACCGGGAACAAACGTAATCCCGGTAAGACTGCCCTGACCAGAGAGGACGACGCGTTTGTCCGAGCCATCCAGACGCGCGCTGTAAACGTTGCCGCCGAGATCTGTCACATACATCCGGTCGCCGGCGAGCGCGATTCCAATCGCTTCCTTCAGCTCGCTCATGAGGACCTGCTGATCCGTTCGTGCGTTCCGATAGGTATCCCGCGGCGGGTCCATGGCGGCGCGGCTGACGATGTTTGCGCCGCGGTCCGTCCAATAGATCATCCGGTGCACGACATCGAGATCCAGGTCCACCGGTTCCGGGAGTCTCTGGAAGAGCACCTCGATATCGGAACGATGTGCGGGACTCTCACCGGTTGGTATTTCCATGTTGGCTCGACGAATGCTGCCAACGCCAGCGTTGTCACCCCCCTTTTGCGTCCAGTAAATCTTTCCGCCGGCAACATCGAGGGCAATGCCGACGCACCACTTCTCCGCATTGCGCCGATCCTCGTCCCCATGTCCGGTCTCGATAAGCGTCTCGATGTGTGTTCCATCGAGATCCGCTCGCATCACCCGCATGCCTTCGCGGTCGGACCAGTACAGTTTTCGATGAACGGGATCGAGCTTGAGCTGCTTTGGCGTGAATGTGCCACCCGCTGGAACGATCGTCGTGAAGTGGCGGCCGTCGAGGTCGGAGCGCTCGATGACTCCATCATCAGCAGCGGCCTTTCCCATGATGGTCCAGTAGATGTGACCGCCGTCGGGGTCGACTGCGATTCCATCAGGAATGCCGGTGCGCCCCGAGACCAGGACCTTGACGTCGGAACCATCTGGCGCAGCGGACACGACGCGGCCGCCGCGGAGGTCGAGGAAATAGAGGCGGCCGGCGGGGTCAGGAAGTGGACGGGCCGCGACGAGAACACCTGCGGCGGCCCAGACAATCAAGAAACGGCGCCAATGTTCAATGTTCAATGCTCAATGCTCAAGAAAACCGCGATGCCATTGGACATTGAACATTGATCATTGACTCCGTGCCTAACCTCGTCCGCGAGGCGCGGCACTCCCTGTTGACGGCTGCCCACCTCGCGAATGGCCCCCCTGAGGTGGCGGGGACGACCCTCCGCCGCGATTCTCAGGTGCCGGTGCAGCTCGATTCGTGCCGGGGTTGACGCGATACTCGCGCATCGCTGGTGGAGGCGCACTTGAAGGCGGCGGAGCAGACGGTCGATCGACGCCGGGCGCCCGCCGCTCCACGCCATACCCATACGGCCGAGAATCGGGCATCGCTGGTCGCGCCGATTCGGGAGCTGTGCGAGGAATGGTGACAGATCCTGGACCACTGATCGTTCCCCCACGCGGCATCTCAGGGGGACGAGCTCCGTAGGACGGATACGCACGAGGAACCGCGCGAACTCGCGGGTCCATGTCAGCGCGCGGGTCGCCCGAGGCCCCCGACGTCGGAGCGCGGCGCCCGTATCGATCTTCAGGCGCAGTGGCGGTGGTGGTGTCGCTGACTGCCGGACTTCCCGCGCGACTGCGCTCAACCGCGGTGCCGTATGTGGGTTGCGAAGGAACTGACGCGCGGTAACCAGAATCGCCACGCGGAACTGCCGCCCTTGCCGACGTGCGATCTTGAACGCCGCCACCCGCAAACGTTCGCTGCGCTCCGTCGCCAGCAGCGCCGGCCGGTTGCGCAGGCGCACCGCGCACAACGGCGCGACTGCGATCGCTGGTCGTAGAACCGGGACTTACTTCAGTCACTTTGCTTCTCGGCTCGCCAACCACCACGCGACGTCCGCCCTGACCAACACGCGATGCGCTTGGGTCGAGGTTTGTGTAAACAGTCGATGTTGCCCCTCGCGGCCGAGCGGTCCCGGTGACGTAAATCGGTCTCGAGGAGCGCGGCACCGCGTAGCCTCTCCATGTCGGCGCGGTGTAACGCGGCACGAATGCCGAACGCGTATGCGCGTTGAACCCGTACCCTCCGACGTAGTTCGCGTGCACGTAGCCATGACCGAAATGCCCGTGCGGCACGACAGTCCACGCGCGCCACGGGTCGTACCCGTAGCTGAAACCGAACGAGAGCACCGCGCGATTGTTCCAGCCGAGTGGACACCAGCTTACGTAACCGGGCGCGTAGGCCCACGACACCCAGGCCGGTCCCCAGCTATGTCCAGGGATCCAGAACCAGGCATTGGCTGAGAATCCCCATCGTCCATAGTGATGCGTCGGCCAGGCCCAGGGCCCGACACCAACCCAGGTCCATCCGTAGGGACGATACGCAACCCAGCGGCCGTGATAGTAGGGGCGCCAGCCAACGGCTACCGACGGATACCAGACGTATCCGTATGACGTGTTGTATTGCCACGTGCCGTATTGATCGAAAGCCGACGCGTAGGGCTGGACCTCGCTCGGCAGATATTGCGTCGAGACTCCGAGGCGCTGATCGCGGCGTGTTTCCGACCACCGATCGAATGCGTCCCATGACGCCGAGTTGAACGCGTACGCGTACGAGGGGGCCGCATTGGCGCGTGCATATGCTCTCTGACCGGCACGAAGCGCGGTGCGGCCATCGTCATTCACCAGTTCCGCAGTTCCGCGAAGAACAGCAAGTTCAATCTCGACGGCGGAATCACGGGTGAGAATCGCCATCCGGTACTCCCCAGGCTGATTGATCACCGCAGACGCAGAGGGAGCATCGATGCGATACGACACCTGCCGATCGGGTCCAGGAATGGCAAGGCGTATGCGCCCGGCAAGCAGCCGAACAAGATCGTCCGACTCGAAGTCGATCAATGTGTCGGTATCGAGGTGCAGCGTGCTGTTGTCAGCAAAAAGGATCTCGACGCGGCCGTTCTGGGTCCGGAGTCGATCGCCGGCGAGGAGCGGCATGTTCGCTGGTGCAGACTCTCGCTGACCGTCGCGTTCGAGGACGGCCGTTCCGTCAACGAACGAGACGTGCGCGGGCGGATCCGCAGCGACACTCTGCGCATTGAATGTGTCAGGTGCTTGCGCAACTGCCGGGCTCGACACTAATGTCCCTGCGAGCGCGAGGAAGCACCCTAGGATGAAGGGGGACTTCACGAAACCGAAGCGGCGGCCCATATCGACCTCAAGTGGGGCGGGCTGGCTGGCAACTGACATTGTAGCACCGACTTAGAGTAAGTCCAGCCAAAGAGCTTGACATATTAGCGCTCACATTTTATATTAAGAGCGTTATAAAGATTCGCTGCTCCACCTGAGCGGCAGGAGTGTGTGAGGACAACGGCATGAGCAAGATTATCGGTATCGACCTGGGGACCACCAACTCGGTTGTGGCTGTCATGGAAGGCGGAGAGCCGGTGGTGATCACCAATCCGGAGGGCAGTCGCATCACTCCGTCGGTTGTCGGGTTCACCAAGTCCGGCGAGCGTCTCGTCGGCCAGGTGGCGAAGCGCCAGGCGGTAACCAACCCGGAGAACACCATCTTCTCCATTAAGCGGTTCATGGGTCGCAAGTACGACGAAGTGAACGAGGAGATGAAGATGGTGCCATACACGGTGGCGCGCGCCAGCAATGGCGACGTGCGCGTGAAGGCAGGCGGGAAGGAAATGTCTCCTCCCGAGATCTCCGCCATGATTCTCCAGAAGCTGAAACAGGCGGCAGAGGAGTACCTCGGCCAGACGGTGACCAAGGCGGTCATCACGGTGCCGGCGTACTTCAACGACGCGCAGCGTCAGGCCACCAAAGACGCCGGGCAGATTGCTGGCCTCGAAGTCATGCGCATTGTCAACGAGCCAACCGCGGCGGCGCTTGCGTACGGGCTCGACAAGAAAAAGGACGAGACGATCGCGGTCTACGACTTTGGCGGCGGCACGTTCGACATTTCCATCCTGGAAGTTGGCGAGGGGGTCGTCGAGGTCAAGGCCACCAATGGCGATACGCACCTTGGCGGCGACAACCTTGACCAGCGGGTCATCGACTGGATCGTCAGCGAGTTCAAGAAGCAGGAAGGCATCGACCTGTCGAAGGATCGCATGGCGCTTCAGCGTCTGAAGGAAGCGGCGGAGAAGGCCAAGATGGAACTCTCCACGGTCATGGAGACGGACATCAATCTGCCGTTCATCACGGCGGATCAGACCGGACCCAAGCATCTGACGATGAAGCTGACGCGCGCGAAGTTCGAGCAGATCGTCGAGGACCTGTTACAGAAGACGGTTGGTCCGACCAAGCAGGCGCTCGCTGATGCGGGCGTTGATTCCTCGAAGATCGATGAGGTCGTGCTGGTCGGCGGCTCGACCCGTATTCCGCGCGTGCAGGCGATCGTCAAGGATCTCTTCGGCAAGGAACCGCACAAGGGCGTCAACCCTGACGAAGTCGTCGCGGTCGGCGCAGCGATCCAGGCCGGCGTGCTCGCTGGAGAAGTGAAGGACCTGCTGCTGCTCGACGTCACACCGCTGTCGCTCGGCATCGAAACCCTGGGCGGCGTCATGACGACGCTGATCCCGAGGAACACGACGATCCCGACGCGCAAGAGCGAGACGTTCTCGACTGCAGCGGACAACCAGACGAGCGTCGAGGTACACGTGCTGCAGGGTGAACGCCCGATGGCGCGCGACAACCGTCCGCTTGGCAAGTTCCATCTGACCGGCATTCCGACGGCGCCACGTGGTGTGCCGCAGATCGAAGTCACGTTCGACATCGACGCCAACGGCATCGTCAACGTGTCGGCCAAGGACATGGCGACGCAGAAGGAACAGAAGATCACCATCACATCGTCGAGCGGCCTGTCGAAGGACGAAGTCGACAAGATGATGAAGGAGGCGGAATCGCACGCCGAAGACGATCGCAAGCGGAAGGAAGAAATCGAGACGCGCAACCATGCGGATCAGGCAGTCTACGCCGCTGAGCGGATGCTGAAGGACAACGGCGACAAGCTGTCGGCGTCCGACCGGCAGCCGATCGAGAAGGCGATCGAGGATCTCAAGCGCGCGATTGAGAAGAACGACGTCGCCGAGCTGAAGCGGTCGATGGACGCGCTGAACACCGCGCAGCACAAGGCCGCTGAAGCGCTTTACAAAGCGGCGAGTGCTGGCGCAGGCGCACCCGGCGGCGGTTCGACCGGTGGTGCGTCGGGCGCTAGTGGGGCCGGTTCGTCGGGGAACGCCGGCGATGTGATTGACGCCGAAGTGGTGGAGGAAGAGAAGAAGTAAGGGTGCCAAGGGTGCCAAGGGTGCCAAGGGTGCCAGGGGTGCCAAGGGTGCCAGGGGTGCCAAGGGTGCCAGGGGTGCCAGGGGTGCCAAGGGTGCTTTCGGGTGCCATGCGTGCCATGGGTGCGGTGAGTGCGAGCACGCGTGGCACTCGTGGCACCCAATAGCACCCCATAGCACCCCATAGCACCCCATAGCACCCATGGCACCCTAGGCACCCATGGCACCCTAGGCACCCATGGCACCCTAGGCACTCAGACAGCGAAGTATGGATTTCTACGTCATCCTCGGCCTCGGACCGGGCGCGAGCTCGGCCGAGATCAAACGCGCGTATCGACGCTTGTCGCGACGGTATCATCCGGGCGTCAACCCGGGCGATCGTCAGGCAGAAGCAGTGTTCGAGCGCGTGACCGAGGCCTACGAAACGCTGAGCGATCCAACGCGGCGGCGGGAATACGACGCCGCCGGCGGTTTAGGCGCGTCGGCGTCAAGTGCACCGGGGAGCGTGTTCGAGTTCGCGGGGTTTGATTTTTCTGTCGCGGCGCGCGGCACCGATGCGGCGACGTTCAGCGAGTTGTTCGCCGACGTGTTGCACCCGCCGGTGACGCATGAAAGCAAAGCGGAGCCTGGTGCGGACCTGCATGCGTCGGTCACCATCGCATTCGAGGAATCGCTCCGTGGTGTCGACCGGCAGATTGTGGTCACGCGGCAAGTCCCGTGCAGCGCCTGCGGCGGCGCGGGTCGTGTGCGGACTCCGGAAGGACGATGCCCGCATTGCCAGGCGAGCGGCAAGGTGCGATGGGCACGCGGTCACATGGTGTTTGCGAAAACATGCGCCGCGTGCGGCGGCAGCGGCCGTCAGCGGTTTCAACGATGTGAGGTCTGCGGCGCGCACGGCCGTCTGGTGCGCAGCGAACCGATTTCGGTGCACGTTCCGGCCGGGGTCGTAAGTGGGTCGCGGCTTCGAATCGCAGAGCGCGGCAACACTGGACGGGGAGGTGGGCGCACTGGCGACCTCTTTATTGACGTTCACGTCCAGCCGCATCCACTCCTTCGCCGCGAAGGCGATCATCTGTATTTGACGGTGCCCGTGGCGGTGCACGAAGCAGTCGTGGGTGCGCGAATCGAGGTTCCGACTCTTGACGGACCGGTGAGGGTGACGATTGCGCCGGGAACGCAGTCGGGGCAGCAGCTTCGCGTCAATGGGCGCGGTGCGCCGACCGCGTCAGGCGCCCGCGGGGATCTCATCATCGACGTCAAGCTGGTGCTGCCTGCGGCCACTGACGAACGATCGAAACAATTGATGCGTGAATTTGGCCGCCTCAATGGCGAAGACGTGAGGCGGGATTTGCAATTATGACGGCGAAACGATCGGGCAAGGCGTATTACATGATCAGCGCGGTGGCGCAGAAGTACAACATCCACCCGCAGACGCTGCGCCTCTACGAACGAGAGGGACTACTCAAGCCCTCGCGGACGGAAGGGAACACGCGGCTGTATTCGGAAGAGGATCTCGAGCAGCTGGAGACCATCCTGTCGCTGACGCGCGATCTCGGCGTCAACCTCGCGGGCGTCGAGATCATCCTCAACATGCGGCGCAAGATCGAAGCGATGCAGCTGGAAGTCAACGAATTCATCGACTACGTCAAACACGAGTTGTCGCGCGGCATTGGCGACTGGGAACAGCGCTTGAGCACCGCGCTCGTGAAATCTTCGCCGACCAACCTCGTTCGTTCGAATCCCGCGCCGCCGGCGTCTGAGACGGTGATCGAGCCGGATCAAATCGAAGAACCCCGCCGCAAGGCGTAGACGTCGTGCCAATCTCGCGCCGCCCGCCAAGGTAAGATCGATCGATGCCGCGGCCTGAGCCCGACGATGCCGATGCCCTCAAGGCATACCTTCGGGCGATAGCTCGAATTCCTCGCCTTACTCCTGAAGAAGAACGAGAGCTTGGCACGCGCATCAAAGTGAATGGCGACGAGGCCGCCATGCGGCGACTGGTTGAAGGCAACCTGCGCTTTGTCGTGAGCTATGCGAAGCGATATCGCGGCCTTGGGGTGCCGTTTCTCGATCTGATCCACGAAGGCAACCTCGGCCTGATGGAGGCGGCAAAACGATTCGATCCCAATCGGAATGTCAAGTTCATTACCTACGCGGTCTGGTGGATTCGCCAGGCGATTACCCACGCGCTTTCCGGCCAGACGCGCGCTTTCACGCTGCCCCAGAAGCTCTCGGCGGTCGCCGCTCGTTTCGGCCGGGAGGTCTCAGAATTGACCGAGGAGCTGAATCGCACGCCAACGCAACGCGAAATCGCGGACGACCTCGATATTTCCGAAGGGGAAGTCGAAGCACTGATCCGGATTGGCGATCGCGATCTTTCGCTGAGCGATCACGTCGGCGGGCCGAACGAACTTGACAGCCCCGAATTGAGCGAAGTGATCGCACAAGCGAGTGTTCCACCCGCGGAAGAGGAACTCATTCATCGCCGCCTGCACGCCGGCGTCCGCGGCGCGTTGCACGAGCTTGGTCAGAAGGAGCGCGAAGTGATCGCGCTGAGATTTGGTCTCGATCGAGACGGCGAGCCGCGTACGCTGCAGGAAGTCGGCGATATTCTTCAACTCTCACGCGAGCGCATCCGCCAGATCGAATCACGAGCCAAGGAAAAGATTCGCCGATCGAAACGAGCGGGAGAGCTGCGCAGCTATTTGAACTAATCGACGTTGCGCATTCACGGTTGCCGACTTACAATTCATCTTTCAACGTCCTGCATCGATCTTCATGCCCTGCAATCTCTGCGACGATACTGGCTGGAAAGCGGTCGAGACTGATGGCGTCCGACGTGTCGTCCGCTGCGACTGCTGGCGCGAGGGACTAGCCGCACGGCTACTCGAGGACGCGCGAATTCCACCGCGGTATCGGCGCTGCGATCTCGATACCTTTGTCACTTACCCGAACGAAAAGTTAGTGGGCGCGGTCAAGCAGGCGCGACGGTTTGCGCAGGAGTTTCCCGAGCCGAGAAAAGGGCTGTGCCTGATCGGCCCGCCGGGGATCGGCAAGACGCATCTTGCAGTTGCGGTCCTTCGTCACGTCATCATCATCAAGAGCGGGCGCGGGCTTTTTTATGACGTCCGCGATCTGCTGCGCGTCATTCGCAGCACGTACAACCCGCTCGTTCGGACGGCCGAGATGGACGTGCTCCGGCCGGTCATGGAAGCGGATCTTCTCGTCCTGGACGACATCGGATCGGAGAAAACCTCAGAGTGGGTTGACGAGACGATGAACTTGATCGTGAACACGCGTTACAACGAGCGCCGCCACACGATCTTTACGTCGAACTACGAGGACACGCCGGACGACTCGGATCCTGATTGCCTCAAGGCGCGGATCGGGTTTCGCATCCATTCGCGTCTGCACGAAATGTGCGAGTTTCTTGAATACGATGGCGCTGATTACCGCCACCTGCCGCCGAATGGCGGGGTCGACGATCTCGTCATGTTGTGGAAGCGCTCACCAAGCCGCCGTACGCTTCCGGCGCGCTCGAAAGGGCCGGTCCGTGCGCAGCTCAAGCACCCTGAGGTCAAGGGAGGCGACCTCGGCTGGACCGGCGGGAAAGCTGGGAGTTGATTGCAATCCGCATTCGGCAATCTCAATCCGCATTCGGCAATCTCAATCCGCAATCGTCAATCTCAATCCGCAATCGTCAATCTCCCAAATCAGCAATCACCATTCAGCAATCAGCAATGTTAGGGCTCTACATCCACGTTCCTTTCTGTTCATCCATCTGTAACTACTGCAACTTCAACCGAGGGTTATTCCAGGGCGAACTCAAAGACCGCTACGTAGCTGCCGTCGAGCGCGAGATCCTCGATGCGGGTCGCGGCGAACCAGCAGATACCATTTTTTTCGGCGGCGGTACGCCATCCCTTCTGGATCCAGCGGAGATTCGCCGCCTGATCACAGCCGGCCGTGAGTCGTTTGCGCTCGCCCCCGACACGGAGATCACTCTCGAAACCAATCCGGAAACATCGACCCGCGAACGGATGGCCGGCTTTCGCGACGCCGGGGTCACCCGCATCAGTTTCGGTGTCCAATCATTTCGCGACGCTGAACTGAAACGTCTCGGGCGGATTCATTCCGCCAATCGCGCTCGAGAAGCGGTGCGAGAGGCGCGCGCGGCTGGTTTCAACAACATCTCACTCGATTTGATGATGTGGCTGCCGCAGCAGACGTCGGCACACTGGCGTGAAAGCGTTGACGCGTTGATCGACGTCGCGCCGGAGCATGCCTCGCTGTATCTCCTCGAGCTCTATCCCAACTCGCCGCTCAAGGAAGACATGGCACGCGCGGGTTGGTCGCTGGCGCCCGATGACGATGCCGCGGAAATGTATTTGTGGAGTCTCGACCGCCTGGATCGGGCCGGTTACGAGCAGTATGAGATTTCCAATGTGTCGCGGCACGGATTCCGCGCCCGGCACAATCTGAAATACTGGCAGGACGGCGAGTGGCTGGGATTCGGGTGCGGCGCACATTCGACGCGCGATGGTGTCCGATGGAAGAATGTGGCTTCCACCGAGGAGTACATTAGTCGCCTTCATGCAGGACAGAGCCCGGTCGCCGAACATCGACGACTGTCGCGCGAGGAGCAGCTCGAAGAGGCTTTGTTCACCGGCCTTCGACTCACCGAAGGACTCGACCTCGATATCGTGGGCCAGCGCTACGACACGGATATATGGGGGCGGTACGCGCGTCCGCTCCAGCCCGCGCTGGATGCGGGGTTGGCGCTGCGCGAAGGGTCGCGATTGCGTCTGTCCCGCGACGGCATGCTTCTCGCTAATGAAATCCTGTCCGTGTTCGTGTGAGCAGGGGAGATTTTGGAGTTCTATTGGGGAACTTGGCTTGGGTACGGTAAAGTGTCCTCTTTCGAGTTACCTCGCTGTTCGCCCTAAGGAGGAGAGTGAATGCGTCGTCCCTTCGTAATTCCGACTTTTGGCCTGGCATTGGCGCTCGTCCCCGCCGTGCTGTTCGCTCAGGCGGCGCCCGCGCAGCCACCCGCTGGCCAGGCGCCCGCGGCGCAAACGCCACCGGCGCAGCAACCGGCGGATCCGGCGAAGCCCGCCGCTCCTAAGCTGACCTTCAAAACGCCCTCGGGCATGCTGCTCGTTCAGGTCAAGCCGGATCAGACGGCGGCTTTCGAAGAGATGGTTGCGAAACTGAAGACCGGGACCGCGGCAGCCACCGATCCACAAATCAAGCAGGCCGGACAGGTGAAGGCATTCCGTTCCGCGGAGCCCGGGCCGGGAGGCAATGTTTTCTATATCCTGCTCTACGATCCGGCGACACCCGGGACGGAGTACAACTGGCTCGACGTCATCAACAAGACGATGACTCCGGACCAGCAGCGCGATCCCGCGACCCGCGAGGCGTTCCTCAAGTACGCTGGATCGGTTGCCACGATGAACATTCTCAATCTGACCGAAGTCAAGTAAGTTGGGTGCCGCCGGTAAGGCCATGGCCGGCGGGCAGGTAGACAAGATGGCCGGCGCGGTAAGGCCGCGCCGGCTAGAACTTCACATTCAGCCCAGCATAAAACCGTTGCGGTTTCGAATACAGGGGCGACCCCTGCAACGTGAACACCCGATAATCGAACCGCAGTCGCAGCGGCCCCGCCAACGACAGTTTGATTCCTCCCCCAACGTTAATCCCAAAGTTCGTTTCCGATAGGTCGCTCAACGTTTCATGAAAGACGCCGCCTCCCGCGGTCCCGTAGAACTGCATGCCCGCAATCGGAAACGGTGTCTGCAGGAGTCCATTGAACATGTAAGTCCACAACCCGGGCGCCGCTTGCTCACGATCTTCGTTCGTATGTGCGTACTCGAACTCAAAACCGACAATGACCAGTCCGACGCCAACGCCTGCGCCTTTGACTAGTCGGGCTGTCGGTGTTGGATTCGAGCCGAGGAAAGCGGTGATGTCTGCTGCCGCCGTGGACGGAGTAAGCAGCAAAAGGGACAAGGCAAAAGGCAAAAGGGAAAAGGAAAGGAAGCGCATATAGACAAGGATACCTTTGGCCCTTACCTTTTCCCTTCTCCCTTTTCCCTTTTCCCTTTTCCCTTGTCCCTTGTACAGTTTCAAGAACTGATGGACTTTCGCCTCACCGACGAGCAGGAACTGTTGCGGCGCACGGTTCGCGAGTTTGCCGAAGCGGAGATCCGCCCACACGTCATGGAGTGGGACGAGTCGCAGCACTTTCCGATGGATTTGCTGCCCAAGCTCGCCGAGCTTGGGCTGATGGGGATCCAGTTTCCTGAGGAGTACGGCGGATCGTCGATGTCGGCGGTCGAATACTGCATCTGCATCGAGGAGATCGCACGCGCGTGCCCTGCGATCGCGTTGTCGGTCGCTGCACACAACGGGTTGTGCACTTCGCACATTGCGATGTTTGGCAGCGAAGCTCAGAAGGCGGAGTTTCTGCCGCGGCTTGTTCGCGGAGAAGTTCTCGGCGCGTGGGGTCTGACCGAGGCGGGCGCCGGCAGTGATGCGGCCGGGATGCGAACGACCGCCGTCCGTCAGGGACAATGCTGGGTGATCAACGGTTCGAAGAACTTCATCACACATGGCGCGATCGGCGGCGTCATGGTTGTCATTGCCATCACCGATCGCAGCAAGGGCCATCGCGGCATCTCGGCATTCATCGTCGAACACCGCGAACCGGGGGTGACCGCGGGGAAGAAGGAAAACAAGCTCGGCATGCGTGCGAGCGATACGAGCGAGGTCGTGTTCCAGGATTGCCGTGTTCCCGCGGCGCGGCTGCTGGGCGAGGAAGGACAGGGCTTCATCAACACCTTGCAAGTGCTCGACTCTGGCCGGATCGGCATCGCCGCGCTTTCCGTCGGGCTGGCGCAAGGCGCGTACGAAGCGGCGCTGCAGTATGCAAAGGAGCGGCGGCAGTTCGGACAACCGATTGCCGCGTTCCAGGCGATTCGATGGAAGCTGGCGGATAATGCGACGCGGATCGAAGCCGCGCGGTTACTCACCTATCGGGCCGCGTATCTGAAGGACAAGGGCGCGCGGACGACGAGAGAGTCGTCGATGGCAAAACTGTTCGCGAGTGAAATTGCCGTGAAAGCGGCCGATGACTGCGTGCAGATCCACGGCGGCTACGGGTTCGTCAAAGATTATCCGGCGGAGAAATACTTTCGCGACGTGAAGCTGTTGACCATTGGCGAAGGCACCAGCGAGATCCAGCGGCTGGTCATTGCGCGTCAGCTCCTCGGCCAGTGAACCCGCCGAGTCTTTCCGCCCGCGTCCTCGAGGGAGATCCCCGTGCGCTGGCGCGTGCGATCTCACTTGTCGAGGACGAAGCCGCCCCAGGCGCCGAGCTGGTTCGTCAGATCTTTTCCCACACTGGACGCGCATATCTCGTCGGCATCACCGGTGCGCCGGGATCGGGCAAGAGCACGCTCGTCGATCGATTGACGGCGGAGATCCGCACCAAGGGGCAGACCGTTGGCATTGTCGCGGTCGATCCCACCAGCCCTTTCAGCGGCGGCGCGATTCTCGGTGATCGCGTGCGGATGCAGGCGCACGCGGGAGATGCCGGGGTCTTCATTCGCAGCATGGCAACCCGAGGACATCTTGGAGGGCTGGCCCGAGCAACCGGCGAGGTGGCGCTCGTCCTGGATGCCGCAGGCAAAGACATCGTCATTATCGAGACTGTCGGTGTCGGGCAGGATGAGATCGATATCGTGCGGACGGCGGATGTGTCGGTCGTGACGCTCGTCCCGGGGGCGGGCGACGAGGTCCAGGCACTGAAGGCGGGCATCATGGAAATTGCCGACGTCTTCGTCGTCAACAAGGCGGATCGAGAAGGGGCCGATCGAACAGTCGCGTCGATCGAGGCGAACCTTTCGCTGCAGACGTTCACGCCTGCTGAGTGGCGTCCTCCGATCGTGAAAACGGAGGCGACGACTGGCCGCGGCGTGCCCGAGCTGCTTGACACGATCGAGCGATTCCGCGCGCACACCGCAGGATCGCAGGGGACGCGTCGCCGGGCGAGGGCGGAATACCGTCTGCGCGAACTCCTCGCCCGGCGGTTCCTTCAACATGTCGAAGAAGACGTGTTGACGGATGGAGAGCTCGGCCGAATCCTCGATCGCGTCGCGGCGCGGGAGATCGATCCCTACACCGCCGTGGACGACATCATGAAAAGGGCATTATGAAGGCGACTCTGGATCACATCGGCATCGCGGTGGCAAATCTGGGAGAGGCCCTCAGCTTCTATCGTGATGCGCTCGGACTCGAGATCGAGCCACGGAAGAACACGGACCAACACGGAACGGGTGAGGAGGTTCCCTCTCAGCGTGTGCGTGTACATTTCATCCCTGTCGGCGAATCGGCGCTCGAACTGCTGGAAGCTACCGACGACAACTCACCGATTGCGAAGTACATCGTCAAGCGAGGACCTGGTCTTCACCACATCACGCTGCGCGTGGACGATATTGCGGCCGCGCTGGCGCGACTGAAGGAGCGCGGCGTCCGCCTGATCGATGAAGTCCCGCGGCGGGGTGCGCATGGATCGCTCGTCGCTTTCATACACCCGTCCAGCGCGCATGGTGTGTTGGTGGAATTGATGCAGCCAGGTTCATCCGAACGGTGAACGGGCGAAACGGTTTTGCGTCGAAGACTCGAAGAGTCGAAGCACTCGAAGAAAAACAGACCGGCTGGCGCCCGGCGCGCCAGCCGGTCCCGTAACAGGCGTCCGCTGCCACGCGCTTCGCCGGTCAGGGACTCCGAGAATCAGCAACACAAGCAGCACTCGATCGGAAGCTGTTTGCGTTGGTGATTCCCGGAGTCCCTACAAGCCGGCCGAGGCGGCCGGAGGCCGGCGGCAGCGGACGGAACGACAGCTTCGCTTCTTCGGTTCTTCGTACCTTCGACGATAGTCGTGGGCCGTGGCAGCGTGACAGTGTAGAACGCTCGTATGACATTCGGTGATCTAGAACTCATCTCGCTCTTCGACGGCTACCTCCGTCTCGACGGCGGTGCGATGTTCGGCAGTGTGCCGAAGACGTTGTGGGAGAAGAGAGCACCTGCAGATGAAAAGAACCGCATCACGCTTGCCATGCGTCCTTTGCTTGTCCGCAGTGCGGCAGGGGTGATGTTGATAGATGCAGGCATCGGCGACAAGATGGACGCGAAGAGCACGGCCATCTACGCCATCGATCGATCGCGCAATCTGGAGCACTCGTTGGCGGACGCTGGTCTCCATGCAGATCGTATCGATGTCGTGCTCGCGTCGCACTTGCATTTCGATCATGCAGGCGGCTTCACCGTAAGGGACGCGGCGGGAACGATTCGACCGCGCTTCCCGAACGCGCGATACATCGTGAGGACCGCGGAATGGGATGATGCGACGCACCCGCATGAACGCAACCGCGCGAGTTATATCCAGGAAAACTTTGCTCCACTCAGGACGGCGAGCGTACTCGATCTCGTCGCCGAAGACAGCGCCATCATCCCCGGCGCTCGCGTCGTCCGGACGGGCGGGCACACCATGCATCACCAGATCGTCATGATTGAGTCGGGTTCCCGCACCGCGGTCTTCACCGCCGATCTCATTCCGACGACGGCACACATCGACGAGCCGTGGATCATGGGATACGACCTGTATCCAATGGACACACTGGCGTTCAAACGCACCTTTCTCCGTGAGGCGATCGAGCGCGAGTATCTGATTTTCTTCGAACACGATCCCGCGATCGTCGCCGGCTACATCCGCGAGAAGGACGGCCGCAAGTACGTAGAGCCGGTACGCGTGTAAAGTAGAATTGGTGGATTTGTGAATTGGTGAGTTGGTGAATTGAGGCATCCAGGTTCACCAAGCACCGATAACCAAGTCGCCAATTCACTAATTCACGAATTCACGAATTCACCAATTATGACTATTGGAATCATTGGCGGCAGCGGTTTGTACGACATGGCGGAGTTGACCGACCGCCGCGAGCAACGCGTGGTCACGCCGTTTGGCGAGCCTTCGGCTGCGTATGTGACGGGATCGCTCCGCGGCCAGCGGGTTGCCTTTCTCGCGCGGCACGGCGTGGGTCACCGGCTGTTGCCGAGCGAACTGAATTTCCGCGCCAACATCTTCGGCTTCAAGACCCTGGGCGTCGAGTACATCCTGTCGGCCAGTGCCGTCGGATCGCTGAAAGAACGATACCGGCCACAGGACATGCTCGTGCCCGATCAGTTCTTCGACCGCACGAAAGGACGGATCTCGACATTCTTCGGGAGAGGACTGGTCGCCCACGTTGGCTTCGCGCATCCGTTTTGTCCCACGTTGAGCGAGGTTGCCTACCAGGCGGCGCAGGCAGCCGGTCTTTCCGCCGCGTCCGCGACACTTCCGGAATCGCCGGTGGTTCACAAAGGCGGCACCTACGTCTGCATGGAGGGACCGCAGTTTTCGACGCTGGCCGAGTCACAGCTGTATCGCTCGTGGGGAATGGACGTCATCGGCATGACCAACCTGCAAGAAGCCAAGCTTGCCCGCGAAGCAGAGATTTGCTACTCGACAATCGCGCTCATCACCGACTACGACTGTTGGCACCCCTCGCACGATCAGGTCACGGTGGAGATGATTGTCGCGAATCTGATGCAGAACGCGGCCAATGCACAGCACGTGATCGCGGAGGCTGTGGCGCGCCTGCCGTTTCAACGCACGTGTGAATGTGCGTCGGCACTGAAGTACGCCATCATTACGCGGCCCGATGCGATTCCTGCCGATGTCAAGCGTGAGCTTGCGCCGATTGTGGGGAAATATCTCTCGTAAGCCGCTTGGGGCCGGGATCCGGTGTCCGGGATCTGG
>Ga0075428_100000749_pt1 | contig 33767 bp, 22 predicted proteins | sample RhiMetdeltSRZDD2_FD_75291 | JGI IMG/M metagenome (GOLD analysis project Ga0075428, IMG submission 75291) | Populus rhizosphere microbial communities from Tennessee, USA - Rhizosphere MetaG P. deltoides SRZDD2 | ecosystem: Host-associated > Plants > Roots > Rhizosphere > Soil | place: USA... | reverse complement strand
AAGCCGGTTGCGAGCCTGGGCGAGATCCTCCCGCACCTGGGCCAGCAATGCATCCGCACCGGCGAACTTGCGTTCGTCCCGTAGACGCGCGACGCATTCGACCCTGAGCTCGGCACCGTAGAGGTCTCCGGTGTAGTCCATGAGATGGACCTCGATCGAACGTAGCCCTGAGTCGACGAAGGTCGGCGCCACACCGACGTTCATCGCCCCGAGGCAGACGTGACCATTCAACCGCACGCGCACCGCGTACACGCCATTGGCCGGCACCAGCTTCTCGGCATGCAGCTGCAAGTTCGCGGTCGGCAACCCCAATGCGCGCCCGCGCCCGCTGCCACGCACGACAGCGCCCTGCAGCCAGTAGGGTCTGCCCAGCAGCTCGGAAGCCTCCTCCACCTTGCCCGCATCGAGGAGATGTCGGATGCGCGTGCTGCTCACCGGACTCCCCGCCAACTCGACCGCAGGCACCGACTCCACCTCGAAGCCGAGCTCGGCACCGAGAGCGCGCAGGCGCTCCATGTTTCCTTGCCGCTCATGCCCGAGGCTGACGTTGTAGCCCAGCACCAGGCGGCGGGCGCCGAGCGCGTCGACAACGAGCCGTTGCACGAAGTCGACATAGGACATGCTCGCGAGCTGCTGATCGAAGCGCAGGACCGCGGTGGCTCCGAGCCCTCGTGCGGCCAAGAGCTCCAGGCGCTCGCCGAGCGGGCTCAAGAGACGCGCGCGTTTGGGTGGTCCCAGGACAGCGCGCGGATGCGGATCGAAGGTGATCGCGGCCACGCCGTCTGCATCCCCCGCCGCGAGCGCAGCGGCCAGAATGGCCTGATGCCCGCGGTGCACGCCGTCGAAGACACCGATGGCGACGGTGTGATAGATCGGCTTGGGTGGCAGCTCCTGCGGGAAATTGGCGAAGACTTTCACGCCTACACCCCATCGCTCGTCGGTAACGGCTCGGGAAACACGCGCAGCAATCGCACGCGCGCGAATTGCATCTTGCCGTCGACTTGCGCCATCGCCACCAGGCGCTGCCCATCGGCCGAGAGCAGACGATGCGTGCCCGAACCGCGCGGTGGCGCGACGAGAAAGCGTGGCTCGGGTTGCGCTCCGTGCAGGACCGCGGCCTCGAACGGCTGGCGAATGCCGAGCGCCGGGAAGCTCGCGAGCGCCTGGGGCACCCCCAACACTCCGCTCGGCAGCGGTGCGTCCGCGCCGCCGGCAAGATGTTCCTCCAGCGCACCGAGGCTCGTGGCCGCCTCGAGCCGAAAGGGACCGACTGCGGTGCGTCGCAATGTTTCGAGATGCGCCGGAACCCCGAGCCGGGCCCCGAGATCGTGCGCGATGCTCCGCACGTAACATCCGCGCCCGCAACGAATGTGGATGTCGGCATAGTCGGCGCCGAGCTCGCGCAATTCGATGGCGTACACCATCACGCGGCGCGGCTGCCGCTCGACTTCCTGTCCGGCGCGCGCGATCTCGTACAGTCGCCGGCCCTTGTGCTTGAGCGCCGAGACCATCGGCGGCGTTTGATCGATCTCACCGGTGAATGCCGCAAGCTCCTGTTGCACCGCCTGTTGCGTCAGCGCCGGCACCGCTGCGGTCGCGGTCACCTGGCCATCGGCATCGTAGGAATCCGTGGCGCTGCCGAACCGCACCCGGCCCTCGTACTCCTTGGCGAAATCGACGAACAACCCGGCGAGTCGCGTGGCCACGCCCGTGCACAGCACCAGCAAACCCGTCGCATTGGGATCCAGGCTGCCGCTGTGCCCGGCCTTGTCGATGCGCGCCGCGCGCCGCAAGCGGTGCACGGTGCCGAACGAGGTCAGGCCGCGCGGCTTGTCGATGAGGAAGATTTTGTCGTCGAATGACATGGCCCGCTCTCGAGTCGACGTCTCAAGGACCGAACGAGCGCAGCAGCGCTTGCACGATCACGCGCTTGGCGGCGTCGATGTCGGCATCGATGCTGAGCCCGGCGGCATTGCGATGCCCGCCGCCGCCGAACTGCAGCGCCACCTTCGCCACATCCACCTGGTCCGGCGATCGCAGACTGATCCGCGTCCGCCCGGGATCGACCTCGCGCAGCATCGCGGCCGCCTGCACGCCGTCGACGGATGTGGCGAGGTTGACGAACCCTTCGCTCTCATCCATGCGGCCGCGCGTCCGGTCCAGCATCGATCGCGTCAAACGCATCGTCGCCACCTTGCCGCCACCATGGAACTCGAGTGTGCCGAGCACGGCTGCGAGCAGGTGCACCGCTTCGGGCCTGCGGCGGAACATGTAGTGCTCCGCCAGCCGGCCAGGATCCGCCCCCAGCTCGACCAGCTCGGATCCGACGCGCAGAGTCTCGGCTTTGGTGTTCGAGAACCGGAAGCAGCCGGTGTCGGTGATGAGTCCGAGGTAGAGATTGTTCGCCGCCTGCGGGCTGATGGCGTTGGGCCAGGCATGCTTGAGCAGCAAGTAGGTCAGCATCGTCGTGGAGGCGAGCGTCGTATCGACGAGATCGACCAGCTTGCACGGCCGTCCGGGCCCTTCGTTGCCCGGATGATGGTCGATGTTCACCACCACGGTGTCGGGCTGGATGTGATCGAGCACGGCGTTGATGCGGTGAAAAGCCCCGATGTCGACGGCGATGATCACCTCGGGCGGAAACAGGTCCCCGAGGCTGTCGGCATCCCCCATGTGCTCGGTGCCGGGCAGATCTTCGTACTGGCGCGGGTAGGGGTGCTGGCGGATGGCGACGATGCGCTTGCCGAGGCGGCCGAGCACGTCCTGCAACGCCAGCGCCGCGCCGATCGAATCGCCGTCGGGCGATTCGTGCACCGTCACCCAGAAACGCTGGTGCGCCTGCACGACGTCGCGGAGTCGGCGCGCAGCATCGGCGATATCGAGCTCAGGCATCGTCGGACTTCCCTTCCTTCCCCGGCGTCTCGCCGGGTGACTGCTCGTGGATCTCGCGCAGCAGCTCTTCGATGCGCGCTCCGCGCGCGAGCGACGGGTCGAAGACGAAGCGCAGCTCGGGAACCGTGCGCAGCCGCAGGCTTCGCCCGGCCTCGCGGCGCAGGAAGCCGGCGACGCTTTCCAAGCCACGCTGCGCCGCGCGTAGTTCGTCCTCGCTGCCGAGCGCGCTGTAGAACACGCGCGCCACCGACAGGTCGCCGGCGACTTCCACCGCCGTCACCGACACCGCCGCGACGCGGCCATCACGGACACGTTGCGCCAGCAGATCGCTCAACAGATCGCGCAGGCTGGCATTCAGCCGCGCGCGCGTTACGGGATCCAAGCAGTTCCTCGCATTGCCCCTTGGCGTCCTGGCAGTCCAGACTAGCGCAGCTCGACGGAGACGTCGAGCAGCTGCACACGGCGGTCGTTCTCGACGAGTCGGGAAGCGTGGGCGAGAACCGAGTGCACGACCTTGGCGTCGTTCGACACCGTCACCAGGCACAGCTCCGAACGCTGCCAGAGATCGTGATGATCCGCTTCGCTGACGGCGAGGTTCAGGCGATTGCGCAGCCGCGTCGACAAGCTGCGCAGAACGAGACGCTTTTCCTTGAGCGACGCACACCCGGGGATGTGGATGTCGACCGTGCACACACCGACGACCATCGCTTAGATCCCGCTCACAGGGTGCGTGCGACCTCCTCGACCCGATAGACCTCGAGAACGTCGCCCACCTTGAGATCGTCGTAGCCTGCGACACCCATGCCACATTCGAAATTCTGTGCCACCTCGCGCACATCGTCCTTGAAGCGTTTGAGGGACGAGACCGTGGCATCGTAGACCACGACATGATCGCGGATGACGCGCACCTTGGCGTTGCGCGTGATCTTGCCCGAGGTGACATAGCAGCCGGCGATGGTCCCCACCTTCGGGACGCGGAAGACCTGGCGCACCTCGGCGGCACCGTCGATGGTCTCGCGCTTCTCCGGCGTCAGCAAGCCGACCATGGCTTCCTTCACCTCGTTGACGACGTCGTAGATGACCTCGTAGAGGCGGATGTCCACGCCTTCGCGCTTGGCCAGCTCGCGGGCATTGTGACTCGGGCGCACGTGGAAGCCGATGACGACGGCGTTCGAGGCCGCCGCCAAGGTCACATCGGTCTCGTTGATGCCGCCGACACCACGGTGGATGACGCGCACCGCCACCTCGCCCGTCGTCAGCTTCTCCAGCGATTCGCTCAGCGCTTCCACCGAGCCATCGACGTCGCCCTTGAGCACCACCTTGAGCTCGGCGAGACCGCGCTCGCGCATCTGCTGGTGGAACTGCTCGAGGGTGACGCGACCCGAGGACTTCGATTCCCGCGCGCGTTCGTACTGCTGGCGCTTCGAGGCGATGTCGCGCGCCTGGCGGTCGTTTTCGACCACGGTGAACGGATCGCCTGCTTGCGGCACGCCGTCGCAGCCGAGGACTTGCACCGGATCGGCCGGGCCGACGCTCTCGATCCGCCGCTCGCGTTCGTTGAGCAGCGCCCGCACGCGCCCCGAGTGCCGTCCGGCGACGAAAACGTCGCCGACGCGCAGGGTTCCCTGTTGCACCAGGAGGCTCACGACGACACCGTGCTGCGCGGTCTTGCGCGATTCGAGCACGACTCCGCGCACGCGCCCTTCCTGCGCCGCCTTCAATTCGAGCAGCTCCGCTTGCAGGTGGATGAGATCGAGGAGCTGATCCAGACCGGTGCCCGTCTTCGCCGAGACCTCCACCGCCGTGACCGTGCCGCCCCAGTCCTCCAGCAAGACGTTGTTCTGCGCCAGCTGCTGCTTGACGCGGTCGATGTTGGCATCGGGCAGGTCGGTCTTGTTGATGGCGACCAAGAACGGCACGCTGGCGGCACGCGCGTGGTTGAGCGCCTCCAGCGTCTGCGGCATGACGCCGTCGTTGGCAGCCACCACCAACACCACCAGATCCGTCACCTGCGCGCCGCGGGCGCGCATGGCGGTGAACGCCTCGTGGCCCGGTGTGTCGAGGAAGGTGATGCGATGCCCGCTCGAGGTCGTGACCTCGTAGGCACCGATGTGCTGGGTGATGCCGCCCGACTCGCCGGCGACGACGTTCGTACGCCGAATCTTGTCGAGGATCGACGTCTTGCCGTGATCCACATGGCCCATGATGGTGACGACCGGCGCCCGCTTGATCTGTGGGGCCTCGGACTCCTCCACGTCGAGTTCGGTTTCTTCGAACTCGCTGATCCACTCCACCTCGTACTCGAACTCGGCGGCGAGGATCTCGATCGTGTCCTTGTCGAGGCGCTGGTTGATGGTGGCGAGCACGCCGCTCTTGAACAGCTTGCTGATGAGCTCGTTCGGCGCCACCCCGAGCTCGTGCGCGAGATCCTGCAGCGGCATCATCTCGACCGCCTGGATGACGTTCTCGCGCTCGTCGACCGCGACACCGCCGGCCTGCACGCGCCGGCGTCGGCGCGCTCGCTTCGGCCCTTCCATCTCCGCCATCGTCTTCTGGAAACTCTCGCGCACCGCGCGCTCGTCGACGTTCCCCTTCTTGCGGCCCTTGGAGCCCTTGGCCCGGCGTTGTCCCGGCGCTCCGCTGCCGCCACCATACGGCGGTGCGTGACGCGGGGGAGATGTGGACTCGGGCGGGCGCGTCGGTCGCGACGGTGCCGACGATGGCCTGAACGTGCGCGCTTCCGGCGGGCGGGAGCGTGTTTCCGGTCTTTGCGTCTGCGGGAGGGGTGCGGGCGGGGGCGGGGGTGGTGCTTTGGCGGCGGCTTCGCGCGCCCGGGCCTCCTTGGCAGCTTTCTCACCCTCGGCCTTGTGGAGCTCGATTGCCGCGTGCACTTCTTTGCGCTTCGACTCCTCGACCTTCACCTGGGCCTGCGCCTGATTGAAGCGGGCCGCGATGGCGTCCAGCATCTCCGTGGTCGCGGTGCTCATGTGGTTCTTGACCTCGTACTCGAGCTCGCGCAGCACCTTGATCAATGCGTCGCTCGAGACGTTCCATTCGCGCGCCACTTCGTAGATGCGCTTCTTCTTGCTATCCGTCATGACCGCCACCTTGTTTCACCATGCCGCACCCTCAGGGCTGCGGGAGATCCTCCGCCGCGCGTGCAATGGCCAGTAGGCCCGACGCCAAATGCGGATCCAAGACCCCCAAGATCGCCACCGAATCGCGCCCGACCATGCTCCCGAGCTGCTGCTTGTCGAGACCGAGGCGCAAGCATTCGGTGGCGCGGTCGGCAGCGCCATCGCGCTCCGCACTCGCCCCCGCATCGCGCGCAATCAACACCAGAGCCAGTCGGCGCTCACCGGCCGCCTGCCGGCAGGCAGCGCGCCCCAGCGCCAACTTCCGGCCGCGCATCGCCAGCCCGAGCAGCGCCCGCATCTTGTCGGCACTGGATGGGCCCACGATTCAACCCGCAGGCTTTTCCTCGGTCTTGTCCTGCGGCGCTTCGGTGGCTTCGACAGTCGCCTCCGCTTCCAATTCGGACTCGTCGCGGAACGTGAGCGTCGCGGCCGGGGCATCCGCTTCCGCGGACGGGACGCGATCGAACATCTCCTCGTCGAACAGGTGCTCCTGCGCACGCAACGCCTCGGCGAAGGTCGTTTCGATCTGTTTGCCGCGCTCGACACCGATCGAACGCAAACGCGCCACGCCTTCCTCGTCCATGCCGTCGATGCGCAGCAGCGTCTCGACATCCGCGGCGTTCAGCTCCTTGAGCGTGTGCACGCCGATGCGCCCGAGCTGGACCACCTCTTCCGGCGTCAGCCCTTCCACCTCGTCGAGAGCGACGCGCATCTCCTTGTCGAGCCTCTCGCGCTGGCCCATCTCCGAGCCGCTCACCAGGTCGATCTTCCAACCGGTGAGCCGCACCGCGAGGCGCACGTTCTGCCCTTCGCGACCGATTGCGAGCGACAGCTGTTCGTCGTCGACGACCACCGTCATCTCCTGGGTCTCGCGCTTGACCCGGATGCTCTGCACCTTGGCAGGCGACAAGGCCTTGGTGACGAACTGCTGCGGATCCTCGCTCCACGGCACGATGTCGACGCGCTCACCGGACAGTTCTTTGACCACCGCCTGGACGCGCGATCCCTTCATGCCGACGCAGGCACCGACGGCGTCGACACGGTCGTCCTTGGAGTACACCGCGATCTTCGAGCGGCCGCCGGCGTCGCGTGCCACGGCGCGCACCTCGACGATGCCGTCGTAGATCTCGGGAACTTCGGTCTCGAACAGCTTTTCGACCAACCCGGGGTGCGTGCGCGACAGGATGATCTGCGGCCCCTTGGTGACGTCGAGCACCTCGACGACATAGGCCTTGATCGGCAGCCCTTGATGCCAGCGCTCGCGCCGGATGGTCTCCTTGCGCGGCAGGAAGCCTTCGGCCTTGCCGAGCGATACCAGAACACCGGTGCGATCCTGTTGCTGCACCGTGCCGGTGACGATGTCCCCGACGCGCCCTTTGAATTCCTCGAAGATCTTGCCGCGCTCGACCTCGCGCACGCGTTGCACCAGGACCTGCTTGGCCATCGCGATGGCGTTGCGCCCGAACTCGGAGAACGGCAGCAGCTCGCGCACCTCGTCGCCGATCTTCAGCTTCGGATCGTCCAGGTGGGCTTCTTCCAAGGTCACCTGGCACACCGGATCCTCGATCTCGTCCTCGTTCTCGACCACGGCCTTGACCAGGTACGGCTGCACCGTGCCGCGCTCCTCGTCGATCTCGACGTGGACGACGGCGTTGTTGCCGTACTTCTTCTTGATCGCGGTGGTGAGCCCGATCTCCAGCGTCTCGAACAACAGGCCCTTCTCCACCCGGCGCTCGCGGGTGAGCTGGTTCAACGCCTCCATGATGCTGTAGTTCATGTCCTTCACCTTGCGGCGCCGTGGCGCCCACTTTTGAGAATCTGGTCCATGTCGCGATGCAGGCGCGCCCGCGCGATCTGCGCCAACTCGATTACGCGCACCCCGTGTGGTGTTTCCACCTGCAGGGTCTCGCCCTCGAGCGTCCCCAACACGCCGGTGAGCGTGAGACCGCCGTCCTGGGCGACCCGCAGACGGATCTTCACCCGCTCACCGCAAAAGCGCCGAAAGTGTTCCGGCTTCGTCAGCGGCCGGTTGATCCCGGGGGACGAAACCTCGAGCACGTAACCGGACGGCAGGTCGTCGCAGGAATCGAGGAACGGCCCAAGCGCCCTACTCACGCGCGCGCACTGATCCAGTTTCACACCGTCGGGTGCATCCAACATGATCCGCAGGATGCGACGACTCGATTCCACGGCGAACGTGGCTTCGACGCACTCGAAACCGAGGATCTCGACCTCGTGCTCGAGCCGCTCGAGGAGCCCGGAGGGGAGCGAGCCCATCGGCCTCCTCCACTGCCGAAAAAAAAGTGGGTCCGCGAACCCACTCAACCCCGCTCACCATAAGCCGATCCGGCCCCATCTGGCAAGCCCCCGGGAGGCCGGCGTGGCCCGCTAGCCGCCGTGTAGCCGTCCCAGACGTTGGAGAACGTGCAGCACGACATCGGTCACCGTTTGCAGACTGCCGGAGCTGCAGGCGGGGGGCAGATCCCGTGTCGTGTGCCACTCGGGGTAGTCCATGTCGATGAGGTCCACGGCCTCGATCCCGGCGCGCAGGAACGGCACGTGGTCGTCGATGACCGGCGGGCCGGGACTGTGCACGAAGCCCGTCGCGCCCAGCGATTCGGCGACGGCGAACACGAGCTGGGTGAGCGCAGGCGCCGCACGCAGCGAGTTGCCCTCCATCGGGATGCGGAGTTTCGTGTCGCCCACCATGTCGAGGAGCAGCATGGCGCGCGGCCGGTAGCCGCCCATCGTTTCGACGAAGTGCTGCGATCCCAACAGATAATGCTCGAGGTCGCCTTCCTTGCCGTAATCCTCGCCGTCGAAGAACACCAGATCGACGCCGACCCCCGGGTCCCAGCCGGCGAGCGCTGCCGCGATCTCGAGCAGAATGGCGGCGCCGCTGCCCCCATCGTTGGCACCCGGCACGGGCAGCTCGCGCGCCGCACCGGTGTCGCGGTCGGCCCTCGGGCGCGAGTCGTAATGCGCCGCGAGCAAGACGCGCTGCGCGCGATCGGGATGAAAGTGAGCCAGGAGATTGACCAGGTGCAGCGTGTCGGCAGCGTACGGGTCCGGCATGCGCCATTGTTGCAACCCGACCCGATGCGCGCGCCCGGACAAGTAGGCGAGGAAATATTCGCGGCACGCGGCCGACGCCGCGCTGCCCGGAACCCGTGGACCAAAAGCCACCTGTGCTTCCAGGTGGCGGAAGGCGCGCTCGCCGTCTGCGGCAGGCGGCGCTGGCGGGGAACCACTGCAGGCGGAGGTGATCCCGCCGCCCAGGATTGCGAGCCACCCGAGCCGGGCGCAAGGCGAAGTCGCCCGACGTCTCACGCCTTGCTCTCTTCCACCCGATCTCGCACCGGGAAACGACCCCACGACTGCAAGCGATCCTGCAGCGAGCGCACGTGGACGCTTTCCTCGCGCAAGGCGCGGATTGCACGCGCCAGCGCCAGCGCGCCGGACAAAGTCGTGACCATCGGAATCCCGTGTGCGACGGCGGTGCGGCCGACGGCGTTCTCGTCGAACCGCGATGTCTTGCCGAGCGGTGTGTTGACGATGAGATCGACACGCCCCGCTTGGATCTCGTCACGAATGTCCGGCTTCCCCTCCCGCACCTTGAACACCGTGCGTGCGGGGATGCCGGCCTGCTCGAGCACCGCCGCGGTGCCGGAGGTGGCGAGCAAATCGAAGCCGAGCTCGCGAAAGGCGCGTCCGATTTCCGGCGCACGGCGCTTGTCGCGCTCGTTCAAACTGATGTAGGCCGTGCCGCGCACGGGCAAGCGTTCGTCGGCCGCGATCCAGGCCTTGAGCGTCGCCTGCCCGAGCTCCGGCGCCCAGCCCATGACCTCACCCGTCGAGCGCATTTCGGGCCCGAGATAGACGTTGGCGTCCGGGAACTTGCGAAAGGGGAACACCGGTTTCTTGACCGCGAAGCCTTGGAGCGCACCCTCGGGCGGCAGGTCGAGGTCGGCGAGCCGGGCTCCGAGCGCCACGTCGGTCGCCATCCGCGCCAGCGGCACCCCGATCGTCTTGCTGACGAAGGGAACCGTGCGCGACGCGCGCGGGTTGGCCTCGAGAACGTAGAGCGTGCCATCCAACACCGCGAACTGCATGTTCAACAGACCGCGCACTTGCAGCGCCTCGGCGATGCGGCGCGTCGTGCTGGCGAGCGCCAGTCGCAGCTCGCCCGGGAGGACGAACGGCGGCAGCAGGCATTCGCTGTCCCCCGAGTGCACGCCGGCCTCCTCGATGTGCTGCATGATGCCGGCGATGTAGACCGAGTCGCCATCGGCGAGGGCATCGACGTCGAACTCGAAGGCATCTTCCAAGAAACGATCGACGAGTAGCGGTGCGCCCGGCATCGCCTCGAGGGCGCGATCGACGTAACCGACGAACTCGCTCTCGTCGTACACGATGCGCATGCCACGGCCGCCGAGCACGTAGGACGGGCGCACGAGCACGGGGAATCCGATGCGGCGTGCGATGGCCACGGCTTCCTCGAGGCTCGCCGCCATGCCCCAAGCGGGGCTGCGAATGCCGAGTTCGCCGAGCAGCGCGGCGAAGCGGCCGCGATCCTCGGCGATGTCGATCGATTCGGGACTGGTGCCCAGGATGCGGATCCCCGCTGCATGCAGCGGTTGCGCCAGCTTGAGCGGCGTTTGCCCCCCGAACTGGACCAACACGCCTTCGGGGGCTTCGAGGCGCAGAATGTCGAGGATCGATTCCAGGTTGAGCGGCTCGAAGTACAACTTGCTGGCGACGTCGAAGTCGGTGCTCACCGTCTCCGGGTTGCAGTTGATCATGATCGCGTCGTAGCCGCGAGCGCGCGCCGCCTGCACCGCTTGCACGCAACAATAGTCGAACTCGATGCCTTGCCCGATGCGATTCGGTCCGCTGCCGAGCACGACGACGCGCGGCGAAGCGCTGCGCTGTGACTCGTTCTCGTCCTCCCAGGTGGAGTAGTAGTACGGAGTCGAGGCCGCAAACTCGCCAGCGCAGGTGTCGACGACCTTGTACACCGGCTCGAGCGCCAGCTTCTGGCGCAGCTCGCGCACCGCCGCCGCGCTCAGGTCCCACGCTCGCGCGATCTGTTCGTCGCCGAAGCCATCGCGTTTGGCGCGCCGCAGCAACGGCCGCAGGTCATCGGATGCAGCGCTGCCCGCGACCACCGCGCGCGCTTCGGCAGCAGCTTGGTGCAGCTCGTGTCGCAGATCCCCGAGCGCACGAATCTCGTGCAAGAACCACGGGTCGACGCCGGTTGCGGCTGCGACCGCTTCGACGCTCTGGCCATCGCGTTCGAACGCCGTCGCGATCTCCTGGATCCGGCTCGGGTGCGGCTCGGACAAGCGCAGCTGCTCCGTCGTGGCGGGATCGAGACCGAGCCAACCGCGCTCCAGCGAGCGGCAACCCTTCTGCAGCGCCTCGCGAAAGGTGCGCCCGATCGCCATCGCCTCGCCCACCGAACGCATCTGCACGCCGAGCACGTCACGCTGGCCCTGGAACTTCTCGAAATCCCATCTCGGCACTTTCACGACCACGTAGTCCAGCGCCGGCTCGAAAGCGGCACAGGACTGTCCGGTGATGTCGTTGGGGATTTCGTCCAAGGTGTAGCCGATGGCGAGCTTCGTCGCCACCCGCGCGATCGGAAACCCGGTGGCCTTGGACGCCAGCGCCGACGACCGCGACACGCGTGGGTTCATCTCGATGATGCGCATGTCGCCGGTCACGGGATGCACCGCGAACTGCACGTTGGAGCCACCGGTCTCGACGCCGATGGCGCGAATGCAGCGCAGCCCCCAGTCGCGCATCTGCTGGTACTCGCGGTCGGAGAGCGTCATCGCCGGCGCGACGGTGATGCTGTCGCCGGTGTGCACCCCCATGGGATCGAAGTTCTCGATCGAGCAGACGACGATGGCGTTGTCGCGCGTATCGCGCACCACTTCGAGCTCGAATTCCTTCCAGCCGACGAGGCATTCCTCGACTCGCACCTCGCCGAGAGGTGACTCGCGCAAAGCCTGGTCCACCAGGGCCTCGAAATCCGCGAGATTCGCCGCCGTGCCACCGCCCGAGCCGCCGAGGGTGAAGGACGGGCGCACGATGACCGGGAATCCCAACGTCTCGGCGAGTGCACGAGCGGTGCTCGCACTGCGCGCCTGGCCGCCGCGCGTCGACACCAAGCCGGCGGCGCGCATGCAAGCGTCGAAGCGCTCCCTGCTCTCAGCGCGATCGATGGCCTCGGCACCTGCTCCGATCAGCTCGACGCCGTGACGCTCGAGGATCCCCGTGCGCTGCAGCACCAACGCCAGATTGAGCGCTGTTTGACCGCCCACGGTGGGAAGCAGCGCCTGCGGGCGCTCGCGCTCGAGAATGGCGGCGATGTAGTCGGGGTGCAGCGGCTCGAGGTAGGTGGCGTCGGCCACCTCGGGGTCGGTCATGATGGACGCGGGGTTGCTGTTGACGAGGATGACGCGCACGCCTTCTTCGCGCAGCGCGCGACAAGCTTGCGTTCCCGAATAATCGAACTCGCAGGCTTGCCCGATGACGATGGGTCCGGAACCGAGGACTAAGACCGCGCGCAGATCCTCACGCCGCGGCATCCGTACCCCCTGCTGCGACCGCGGGCGCGGCTTGCCGCTCGGGCAGCGAGACGCCGGCCTCGGACGCCGCGAGGCGCAGGAACCGATCGAAGACCGCATCGTTGTCGTGCGGGCCCGGAGCCGCCTCCGGGTGGTACTGGACGGAGAAAACCGGCAGCTCGCGGTGCGCCATGCCCTCGACCGTGCCGTCGTTGAGGCTGGTTTCGGTGATGTCGACGGCGGCGCGCGCGAGCGAGTCCGGGTCGAGGGCGAAGCCATGGTTCTGCGTCGTGATCCGCACCTTGCCCGTGACAAGATCGTGCACCGGGTGATTGACGCCGCGATGGCCGAACTTGAGCTTGAATGTGCGCCCGCCGAGTGCGAGTCCCAGGATCTGATGACCGAGGCAGATGCCGAAGATCGGCAAGCGACCGAGGAGCGCGCGCGTCGTTTCGACTGCATAGCCGACCGCGGACGGATCACCGGGACCGTTGGAAAGCAGGATGGCATGCGGCTCGAGGTCCAACGCCGCCCGTGCCGGAGTGTGCGCCGGCACGACGGTCAGACGACACCCCCGCGCCAAGAGCCGATGCAAGATGTTGCTCTTGACCCCGAAGTCGTAGACCACGATGTGCAAATCGCTGTTCGGCTCGAACTCCACCGGCGCCAGACCGTAGGCCGCGAGCCGCCTGTCTGCCGGCCCCGCTTCCGGCCGCGGCTGCAATCGATACGGCTCCTTGCAGCTCACCCGTCCGGCGAGGTCCTGCCCTTCGAGGCCGACCCATTCGAGCGCCTGGGATCGGAGCGCCGCGGACGGCGAATCGCCCGGGCCCATCGCACCGCGCTGCGCCCCGCGATCGCGTAACAAGCGCGTCATCGCCCGCGTGTCGACATCGTAGAGACCGGGAATCCCGTGGCGTTCGAGATAGCCGTGCAAGCTCTCGACGCTGCGCCAGTTGTGCGCTTCCGACAGGCTGCGGACGACGAACCCAGCCACCTGCGGCCGATGCGATTCGTCGTCGAAGGGGGCGATGCCGTAGTTGCCCATCTGCGGCGCCGTCATGACCACGATCTGATCGGCATAGGAGGGGTCGCTCAGAACCTCCTGATAGCCGCACATTCCGGTGTTGAAGCAAACTTCGCCCACGACCGCGCGCTCGGCCCCGAACGCAAGACCCTGCCAAGTAGTGCCATCTTCGAGAACGAGCTGCGCGAGCGCCTGTCGAGGCGGCCGTGCTCGGGGTGGGCGGGTGGAGTCAAGTCTGCGCACGAGTCCGAAGACTAGCAAGGTGCCCCCCCCTTGGCAAGCACGATGCTCGCCGCGCACCACCGTCGACTCCAGCTCATGCCGTGGGATCGCGCCGCGCCGGCACGAGCGGTCGAAGCGGCGTCACGAGCGCGCCTGCGAGCGCAGGATGCGCGAGCAGCGCTCGTGCCGAGCGACGAGCGCGCAGGAGCGCGCGCGAGGAGCGTCCGCCTCGACTGCTCGTGCCGGCGCGGCGCTCCGCCGTGGCCACAATCTAGAAGAGAAACGTCAGGTTGAACCCGAGTCGTATCGTGCTCACCGTCTGGTTGTTCTTGTTGTCCCGGTTGCGGGTGTATCCCAGCTCCAACCCTCCGGTCATGTTCCGCGCCAAGGTGTAATCCCCGCGCACGCCGCCCGTGATCGCCGACGTGTGGCGCTGAGGAATCGACCGGCTCGGGTCACTCGGGTCGTTGAACAAGAAGCCCTCGTCGGTGTTGTACGCACCGTTCAAGAGTACGTCGACGCCGGACTTGAGCGCACCGACCCATGGCAGCTTGAGTCCCCCCTTCGGCGACAACTTGAAGCGCAAGGTGCCGGTGATCGACCGCCGCTTGTTCGTCGTGCGCTGACCGGTCTCCGAGTCCTCACCCGAGGTCTGATTGAATCCGAGCGTCGTCGCCGTCGTCCCCTTCCATGCCCCGGTCCAGTTGGCCGTGAGCGTCAGGTTCTCGGATTGACGCTTGTTGCTTTCCTTCGGCGGATTGCCGGACTGATCGAAGTCGCGCCTCACCCGGTCCGCCGTCGTGCGCACGAAACCCAGGGTGAGAGTGGAGCGCTGCAGGCGCGAGCTGAAGATGCGCAGCTTCTGCAAGTCGTTGACACTCAATTCGAGCCCGGGAAACGTGGTCTCGCGCGAGTTGTCGACGTTGACGCGCAGCAACGAATCGCGCCCCGCGCGCGTTTCGAGGTCGGTGTCGCGCAAGCCGTAGCGCGCGGTGACGCGCAGCGCGCCGCGCAACGGGATGGCCGAGCTCAGGTTGAGCCCCATCGTGTTGTTGAGCGGCGACGGCTCGGAAAACCCGATCACGCCCGAATCCGTGCTGAGGCCGTAACGGAAGGGTGCCGTCGCCCCATACGGCGAGCTGACATAACTCGCCGAGCGGGTGTCGTTCCACTCCACCTTGACCGGCTCGATGCTGCCGACGAACCGCACCAGGGATTTCACCGGATTCGGGAAGCGATTCTTGCTGCCGGCACGGCTCGTGTCCGCCGGCGCGGTGCCGCCCGGTGGCTGGCTCCCGGGCGGCGGCTCGTCTGTGCCCGGCACGGGTGTGCCCGGTATCGGTGAATCCGGCATCGGTTCCTCGTCGCCGCGGGGCGGCGCGTTCGGGTCGTCTTCGTCGCCTTGGGGCAGCGGTTCGTTCCCCGACGGCACGTTCTGGGGCGGTCGCTGCCCGGCCGGCGGGGCGCCTGCCAATGTCGCGAGTCGGCGGTGCAGCTTGAAGTCGAAGGAGAATCGATGCGTGCGCCCGTTCGTCACCTGATGCAGATCGGGGCGCGGATCCCCGGTGTCCGCGTCGATCTGCAAGGTGCGCCGGTCGCCATAGCTGCTCGAGTACGAGTACTGGAAAAACCGCGGGTTCAAATCCACCGACAGCTGCTCGGAGCGTCCCGTCGGGATGCCGAAATCGAAGCCGGCGAGGCTGAAACGTTCCTCCTCGTTCTCCGGCGCCGCGTCGCGATAGTCGCGTGATTCGGAGAAGTTGTAATGCGCGTTCAGCATCTGAATGGGCCGCACCGCCGCCGAAGCGTTGAAGTCGAGCGAGCGAGCCCCGCTCGGCGGCTTCGGCACCAGCACCCCGGTCACGGTGTTGGGCACCGTGTAATCGATCCTGCGCCCGTTCTGGTGCCGCAACCCGAACTTGACGTTGGTAGGCAGCAGATTGACCTGCTGCTTGAAGAAGAAAGGAAACGCCCGCGACTTGGGCGACAGGTCGTAGTTGAGTGACTGCGACCAGGAGACCGAGGTGTCGCGCGTGGTGAAGCTGCGGTTCTGCGTGCGCGACTCGTTGTACGAGAACACGGTGCGGTCGAGCGTGGGTTTGAACAAGAAGAAGCGCGACGGCTTCTTGCTCACCGAGAGCGCGTAGCCCAGGCGTACGGATTCGAGGCGTTGCTCCTCGGCGCGAGCGGCATCGTTTTCCGTGTCGCTGGCGGTCGAGAACTTGGGCCGGCTGATGTCGCGCGCCATGCTGTAGCTGAGCGGAATCGTGAACCCGAGCGTCGGGATCAGCCGTGCCGCATCCGGGATCTTCAAGCTGGTGTTGAAGCTGACCGTCTCGCTGCCGGAGCCCGTGCGCTGGCGCAGACCGAGGAACTCGGCGTCACGCACCGACAGCTGGCCGCTGAAGTCGAAGACGTCGGCGAAGTTGCCCTGCACCCCGTAGAGCTGCGCCGTCCCGACCTCGCGTTTGACGTCCTCGACCCGCACGTTGTTGAACCACAGCTCGCCGCTCACCGGCAGGGCCAGGAGGTCCGACGCCGGGCGCAGATGACGCACGCCGACGAAGAGACGCCCCACCTGCTTCAGGCTCGGGTTGCCCCGGCGCGTCATCCGCAAGGTGAACGCGGGGTTGTTCGCATCGGGCACGCTGCGCGTCACCTTCACCACATCGCGCCCGCCGAGGAACAGAGTGTCCACGGGCGCTCCCAGGTCTTCGGGGAACTTGAGATCGGTCAAGCTGCGCAGCTCGAACGCGGTTTCCTGCCATTCGGAACCGCCCACCAGCGCCCGCGCCACCTCGTAGAAGTTGAGCGAGTCCGTCCCCATGCGAAAGAACACTTCGACGGAATCCAGAGGGCCGGCGCGATAGTTGGTGAAGAAATTCATGCGCCGGTACAGCGTGTAATCGGTGGGGCGCCCTTGTGCACTGGTCTTCTGCGTCACCATCTCGTGGCCGGGGTGCAGCCCATTGAACGTGAGCCGCAGCGCCTGCTCGCGTGCCTGCACACCGGCGGTGTCGATGAGATCGGCGTCGGGAGGGATGGTGTACTCGGGGCTATCCTTGTTGTTGATGACGCTCACCGAGTAGGTCTCGTCCACCGCCGGCACGACGCTGGTGGAGTCGACGCCGAAGACGCCGAGCTGCAGCCACTGGCTGCCGGTGAATTTGAAGTCGTGGATCTGGAAGTTGTGGTTGGTCCACAGCTGGTTCTCCGGCTCCGGCGGCGCCGTCGGATCGTCGAACCAGATGCGCAGGTAGCGGACTTGACGCAGCGATGGCGGCGTCTGTCCGGGCGCGATGATCGCCTGCAGCAGGATCTTCTGCATATCCAGCCGGTAATGACGCCAACCCTTGAACCCTTGGCGCAACTCGGGATCGACGCTCGGATCGTTGCCATAGGTCGGGGTGATGTCGGTGCCGGGATCGACCAGGCTCACGTCGGCCAGATCCAACGAATAGCGGAAGAAGCTGTTCTTGGTGTCCCATTCGCCGTCGCGATTGATGTCCTCGGTGTCGTAGCTGTTGTTGGCTTCGGTTCCATTGGCCCAGGTGTGCTGCCCATCGGCGTTGATGCGCGACGGCAGGTGGCAATCGACTCCGATCGGCCACGGGGTGTCCTCCCCGGGACAATTGTCGTTCCTGCCGTTCCAACCCAAGTCGTCCGTCCCGGCGATGAACTGGAACTCGTTCACGGCCTCGCGGTTGAACGAGGGGTTGTCGTCGAGCATCCGCTCCGGGTTGTTCTCGAAGAAGACGAAGTTCTCGCTGATGTCACCGAAATCGATGTGCATGCGCCCGCGGCGCGCTGCCGGGTCGCCGATGCCGTCGTTGATCCAGAACTCCAAGGTCCGGGCCTGGGTGAGATCCAAGCCGTTGCCGGAGAAGGCGCTCATGACCCCGCTCCACAAGTCCTGGGCGCGGAAGGGCTCGCTCACGAGCAGGTTGCGCACGGTCTGCCGGTCGAAGCCGAGCTCCAGCACCACGATGCCATCGTCCGCTTCCTCTTCCGGCAACGTCGGATTCAAGTGCCCGCGCTTGACCTCGCCAGATGGGTTGTAGAACGCGGTGGGAATGCGATTCACCGTGTCCGCCAAGGTCGCCGCCGGGTCAGGCAGGGACGCCCAATTCCAAGCTTCGCGCCCGCTGCTGACGCGATCCGAGGTGTCCGCACTCTCCATGTCCTCGACGAACGCCGTGTTCTCGGTATTGGGATTGGGCATCGACATCGCCGCCTCGGCCGTCATCGTGATGGAGCTGCCGACTTTGGTGCGCGTGAATGGCAAAGCGTTGGCGAGCCACGTCATCCACCCTGGCAGGAAACGCAAGCTCAAGTTCACGTCGCCGACCAGATTGCGGCTGGGCTCGTCGCCAATCTGCGGCTGGCGTGCGAAGCTCCGCCGCGATTCCCACAGCCACACGGACGCGAGGTAACCGCGGCTGCCCAGCGAATACTTGCCGCTCGCCCCGAGCAAGGTCGCCTGGCCGGTGCCGAGCAGCGGCCGGAACGCATAGCTCACCTCGATCTTCGAGCTCGGAGTGATCTCATTCAGGACCGTGCCCTTGAAGGTGATCTTGCCGCCGGCGACCGGCTCGATGTCGTAGTCGACCCCGCGTGCGAGCGTGCGACCATCGAGCCGCACGACATCGCTGCCCTCGAGGATGTCCTGCGGCAAGGTGATTTCGGTCTCGGTGCCGCTGGTTCGCGCCAACAATTGATACTGATTGGCTGGAATCGTCTGATCGTTCTTCGGCAAGGTGTACATCGACGGGCTCACGGTTTCGCTGGCGCCGAACAGCTCCTCGCGGAAGGTCAGCGCGCTATCCTGCGACACCCCGGCGGTGATCAGTCGCTGGGTCACGACCTCGGGGGGCGGCGAGAAAGGTCGGAGCCCCGGCATGAACAGGAAGCCGTTCTCGCGATCGAGGAGATTGGCCCGGCTGATGTCGAAGAGGCCGTCCGGGCCGCCTTGCGGGAACGGCCGGTTGGCCTGGTTGAGCTCGTCGAGACCGAACATGTGCAGGTAGGTGGACTGGGGCAGGTGCTGCGGCACATTCGGCGTCTGGTTGCCGGCGCTGCGTGATTCGATGCTGAGCTCCAGATCCTGGACATTGGACGAGCCCAACAGGTAGACGTGGCGCATCATGAGCGGCGCGGTCGGGTGAAGCTCGTAGTCCGAATCCTGCTCGGGGTGGCGCACGAGGCGCAGCCGTGCGATGGGGCGAGTGCCGGGGGTCTCGTCGATGTTCCCCACCACGCGGCGGCGCGGGTCGTCGTAGCTCACACCGAGGGCATGCGAATCACCCACCGAGCCGTTGCGCAAATAGAAGCCCAACACAAGCTTCTGGCCGTTGGCATCGAACAGCACCCAGCCGATTTCCTCGTCGGTCAGGCGCCGCCACTTGGCGATGCGAAAATTCGGATCGCCGAAGTTGACGCCCACTTCCTGAATGGGCCAGCGCGCGGTGTTCGACGTCGCGTTGTACGTCGCGTCCATCTCCGCCGTGTTGAGGCCCGGTGCGAGACTCGCCACCCCGTAGCCGAAGAACGGCCGACTGTCCTCGGTCGCCGCGTTGCGGTCGTCGATGAAGATGTGGAAGTTGCCGAGAAAGCTCTGATCGATCAGCTGCCCCGGGACATACTCGCTGCCCGCCACGACTCCCGGGTCGAGCCCGTAGGAGTTGTAGAACACGACGCTGCTGGTGTCGGGAAGCTCGTAGAAAAAGAACCGATCGCGCACGTAGCGATTCTCTTCGATGGGAAAGACGCTGGCGCTGCCGCCGCTCGGTGTCAGCGTGCGCGTTTCCGCTTCGGTCTCTTCCTTCGCCGCCAGCACGGTGAGATCGAGCCCGGCGAGGCGCATGTCGGTCTTGACGCCGAACACACCCTGGGAGAGGCCTGCGGGTGCCACCAAGCGCGAGCCGGGCAACGTCAGGTTGGTGCCACCCAGGTCGATTCGGCGCACGATGTCGTCCTCGTAGCCCTCGTACCAGACGTTGATGCGGTTGGCGTCGGCCCCGAACGCGCTACTGTTGTGATCCACCGCGACGTGCACCTTGCCGCCGATGTTGCCCTCCAGCTTCACCTGCAGGTCTTGATCCATGTCCAATCTGGGGAAGAAGCTCTGTCCCCTGCCCTGCTCGGAAGCGATGAATGGCTGGACGCGCCGCGACTCGCCGGCGAAGGAGATGCTCTCTCGCCCGGAGATGCGAATGGTGGTGGCGTCGCGGCCGAACATCGTCGACAGCGGCCCGGGAAGCTCTTTGATCACCTGCACCGTGAAACCTTGGCCTGGCCCCCCCTCGGTTCCGGGACCCAACCCGCGGCCGCGTGTGCTTTCGCGCAGCCTGAGATCCGTGCTCGCCAGCAAGTCGTCTTGCTGCACGCTCCGTGGCGACGCCTGGACGCGCAGCGCGGGAGAAGAGAAATCGCGTGGTGTGTACACGTAGTAGGCGCCGTCGTAGAGGTAATACTCGGGCTGCGCCGGCAAGTAGCCAGGACTCTGAAGGTCGAACACGAGTCCCAGTTTCGGGCTGTAGTGCGTTTCGCTCCGAAGCGCTGTGCCTTGAGCCGCATCGATCGGGATCCGCAGCGAGACGCCGAACTCGAGCAACAAACCCCGAGCGCGCTGGTCCTGGCGCTCCATCAAGCGCTCCAGGTCCACGCGCAGTTGCGGCGGCTCGCTCGCAGCGACCGGCGCCAGCACGCACACGAGGCCGAGGACGAACCAAGGTCGCGCACGGTGCCGTCCGCGCTTCGACGCACCTCGCGCTCGTGCATGGGCTCGTCGCATGGTTCCCTCGAACCGTTGGGGGAGCGGGTCGCGGTCGGCGAGCAAGATCAGGGGGAGTCCTTCAACGGCAGCGTGTCCTTGTGGGAGGACAGCGCAGTCCACTCCAGAGGTCACGTGGGGCGTGACCTCCGACCGAGGCTGGTGCGTGTCGAACGGCCGAGACTTCCTGGTCGTTGGCCGACCGGGAACTTCCAGGCGTCCTTGGCGTCGAATCATCGCGGACCGCCCTCGGTCGAGACCCTTGTCCCCCCGAGGCCGGCGTGCTACGGTTCGCGTCGCCGCACTGGACATACAAGCTGCGCAACGGCAAAGACTTAGCGCAATGAGAACGATCGACCGCTACATCCTCAAGAGCCACCTGGGGCCGTTCGCCTTCGGCTTCTTCGTCACCACAGGCGTGCTCTTCACCCAAGTCCTCAAGCGGTTCCTCGACGATTTCCTGGCGAAGGGCATCTCTCCACTCACCATCGCCGAGGTGCTCGTGCTCAGCCTGGGTCATACACTTGCACTCTCCGTGCCGATGGCGGTGCTGGTCGCCACCCTGATGGCCTTCGGCCAGATGGCGCAGGATCAGGAGATCACCGCGCTCAAGGCCTCCGGCGTCAGCCTCTACCGCATCATGGCACCCGTGCTCGCGGGCTCCGCATTCATCTGCGGCGTGATGATTCTGTTCAACAACTACGTGCTCCCCGAGTCCAATCATCGCCTCGCCGGCTTGTTGATCGACATCGGCCAGAAGCGGCCGACGGTGAACATCGAGCCGGGAATTTATGTCGATGACTTCGAGGGCTACCGCCTCTACATCGGCGACAAGAACGAGGACTCGGACGAAATCCGTCATGTGCGCGTGCAACGCGACCGCCCCGACTCGAGCCCCGACATCCTGGTGGCCCCGCGCGGGAGGCTGTACTTCGTCAACAACGGCCAATCGCTGGTCATCGAGCTCTACGGCGGCGAGTGGCACCAGCTGCCGGACGAGAACAGTCTCGACTATCGTGTCACGCGCTTCGACTCACAAACCGTCATGATCCACGACGTCGCCGCGCAGCTGCAGCGGACCGCTCGGACGTCACGCGGCGATCGCGAAATGAGTCTGGCCATGATCCACGGTGCCATCGTCGACAAGCGCCAGAAGATCGACAAGCTGTTGCGCCGGGTCGACGAGCAGAGCCGCAAGCCCTTGCTGGCCAAAATGGAGCTGCTCGACCCGGCGCAGCGCACAGCGGCGCTGGCATCCCGCCGCGTGGTCAAACCCGGGCGACTGACAGCCGGCACCGAGGCGCGCCTGCGCGACACGGCACGGATGGAAAAAACATCCATCGACGGCTACGAGCGTTCGATTCGCCAGCTGCAGGTGGAACAGCACAAGAAGTACGCCATCCCCGCGGCATGCTTGGTGTTCGTTCTGCTCGGCGCGCCGCTGGCGTTGCGCTCGGGCCGCTCCGGCATGACAATGGCGATCGCCTTCAGCATCTCTTGCTTCCTGGTCTATTACCTGTTCCTGACCGGCGGCGAGAAGCTGGCCGATCGGCGCCTGCTGCCGCCGTTCCTGGCCATGTGGGCGGCGAACCTGACCTTCGGCATCCTCGGCGCGCTGCTCACCTGGCGCTCCGTGCGCGACAGTTCGACCATCAACTACCGCCGGCTCGATCCACGCACGTGGTGGCCCTGGCGACGGCGGTTCGCCTGAATGCGCCTCCATGACCGCTACGTCCTGGCTCTCTTCCTGCGCGTGCTGTTCTTTTGCATCGTGTCGCTGGCGTTGATCTTCCTGCTGATCGATCTCTTCGAGAAGATCGACGATTTCATCGACCACGACGCCCGGTTGAACGACGTCGTGCAGTTTTACGTCTACATGTTGCCCGAGATCCTGCGCCTGACCTTGCCGGTGAACATCATGCTCGCGACCATCATCAGCCTCGGCATCCTCGGCCGGCACAACGAGATCGTCGCCTTCCTGGCGAGCGGCGTCAGCATGCTGCGCCTGACGTCGCCGATCTTGCTCATCGCCATGGTGGCGGTGCTGCTGTCGACGCTGCTGGCCGAGTACGTGGTGCCGCGCACCAACTCGCGCATGCACCGCGTCCTGCACGTCGACATCCAGAAAGGCGAAGCGCAAGACGCGCGCGTGCGGCACAGCTTCGCCTTCCACGGCGAGGGCGACGTGCATTGGAACGCCAAATCGTTCAACACCCGCAACCAGACCTTGCGCGATGTCACCGTGTTCCGCTATCGCGACGGTCGCGTGGTCTGGCGCGCCTATGCCGAGACCGCCGTTTGGGAGGGCAACGCCTGGGTGTTCCACAACGGGGTGCTGCGCACATTCGTGCCCGATTCGCTCGGCACCGGCATCCGCGAGCATATGGAAAGCTTCTCGAGCCACCGTTTCCACGAGCTCGCCGAAACGCCGGAAGACTTGGCGCGGCTCGAACCGGTGCCGGAAGCCATGAACTATGTGCAACTCAAGTCGCGCGTGGACCGCTTGCAGAAGAGCGGCGCTCAGGTGAACGATTACCTCGTCGACCTGTACACCAAGATCAGCTATCCCTTCACTTGCCTGGTCATGGCGTTGCTCGGCATCGGGCTGTCGGCATCCAAGCGCAAACCCGGCTTGCTGACCGGCGTCGGGCTCACGCTGACCATCGCCTTCACCTACTTGGCGCTCACCGAGCTCAGCGCGGCGCTCGGCAAGAGCGAGAGCATCTCGCCGCTCGTCGCCGCCTGGTTCAGCCCAGTTCTCTTCGGTGTCGCGAGCATCGGCCTCTTCGCGCGCGTCAACCGCTGACCCTCGCGCCGGGCCGCTCGTGCGGCCCGGCGCGGCGGCGCCGTGGTTCGTAGTAGGATCCGCCTCTGGCTCCTCGCGCCCGTGGCTCAACGGATAGAGCATCGGACTTCGGATCCGAGGGTTGGGGGTTCGAATCCCTCCGGGCGCGCCAGCCACTCGCTCGCGCCGCGCACGCGATGGTTTTGCGACACAGGAGGAAGAACGAACGATGAACGAACCTGGAGTTTGGCGGGTTTGCAACGTGTGCAAGAAGCCGATTCGTTACGGGGCCATCTACAACCGCTGCTCCGTGTCCACCTGCAACGGGCCGCGGAAAAACTACGTCTTCTGCACCTTCGGCTGCTGGGACGCGCATTTGCCCGACCAAAACCACCGCAACCCGGAGTGCGTCGAGGAAACTGCGCCGTCGCGCTGATCGCCGGACCACGACGTGGGGCTCCGCGCCGCCCGCGCCGGCAGGTGCGCGCCTTCCTCCTCCCGACTCGAGCGCCCGCTACTTCTTCGAGATCTGGCGCTCCGGATTGGTGAAGTAGGCGGTGAACGCCAAACGGTCGGCGGTTTGTTCGATCGTCTTCCCGAGCGGCGTCCCCCCTCCATGTCCGGCGCGAGTCTCGACGCGGATCAGTACCGGTGGCCCGGCGGCCGCCGTCGACTGCACCATGGCCGTGTACTTGAACGAATGTCCGGGGTACACGCGGTCGTCGTGATCCGCCGTCATCACCAGCATCGCCGGGTATCGTGCTCCCGGCTTCACGTTGTGGTAGGGAGAATACGCGCGCAGGAACCGGAAGCCTGCTTCGCTGTCGGAGGTGCCGTAGTCCCCCGCCCAGGCATAGCCGATGCCGAACTTGTGGTACCGCAGCATGTCCAGGACGCCGACGCTTTGCGTGGCCACGGCGAACAGGTCGGGCCGTTGGTTGGCGACGGCTCCGATCAACAACCCGCCGTTCGAACCGCCGAAGATTGCCAGACGCTGTGCCGAAGTGAGTTTCTCGCGCACCAGATACTCCGCCGCCGCGATGAAATCGTCGAACACGTTCTGCTTGTGCTCCAGCGTGCCGGCCTTGTGCCACTCCTCGCCGTATTCGTTGCCGCCGCGCAAGCAGGCTTGCGCAAAGATGCCACCGGACTCCATCCAGACGAGATTGGCGACCGAGAACGAAGGCGTGAGCGAATTGGCGAAGCCGCCATACCCGTACAACAAAGCCGGCGCATGGCCGTCCTTCTGCAGTCCTTTGCGGTGCGTGACGAACATCGGCACGCGCGTCCCATCCTTCGAACGGTAGAACACCTGTTCGGTGACGTAGTCGCCGGGCTCGAAGCGGAGACGCGCTTGGCGGAAGGGCGTGCTTTGTCCACTTCGGAGATCGTGCCGGTACACCGTGGACGGCTGGTTGAACGACGAGTAGTCGAAGTAGAGCACCGGATCGTCCGGGGAGCCGAGCGCGGCCCGGACCGAGCCAGTGCCGGGGAGTCCGATTTCACCCAGGCTCTTGCCGCTGGTCGAAAACCGCCGCAGCTTCGAAGCCGCATCGTGCAGGGTTCCGATGAGCAATTCACCGCCGGCGTGCAGCGCGAGATCGATGACGTCCTCCGACTGCGGGATGACTTCCCGCAGCGCGACTGGATCCGGTCCGCCGAAGTCCAGGGAGACGATGCGGAACCGGGGTGCGTCGAGGCTGGTCTTCAAGTACAGCACCGAGCCCTCGCTGCCGACGAATTCGTAGTGCGCGTCGAAGCCAGCGATCAGCTGGCGGAGCGGTGCGTCCAAGCGCGGAGCGCTCGAAGTCCCGAGATCCTTGACGTACAGCTCGTTTTCGCCCTCCTCCGTGCGCTCGAGAGCGAGCAGCAGGAAACGGCCGTCGCCCGTGACCTTGGACCATGCGAACCACTGCGGCTGGTCCGGCCTCTCGTAGATCAACACGTCGTCTTTCTGCTCGGTGCCAATCCTGTGGTAGCAAACCTTTTGATGGATGATTTCTCTCGCCGCTCCGATGGACGAGGCATCCGGGAAGCGGGAGTAGAAGAAGCCCGTCGTTCCGCCGCGCCAGCTGATTCGCGCAGCGTCGAAGTTGAAGTTGACGCCCCGGATCCGATCCGGCAGATCCTCGCCCGTTGCGATGTCGCGCAGCCGGTACTCGACCCAGTCCGAGCCGGCGGTCTGCTGTGCGTAGAGCACCCACCGCTCGTCGGGCGACACCGTCCAATGCGCCATCGCCACAGTGGCGTCCTCGGACCATGAATTGGGGTCGATCAGCACACGCGGCTCGGCGTCGCCAGGTTTCTGCACGTACAAGACCGCATGGTTCTGCAGACCGTCGTTTCGGGTGTAGAACAACGTCCCGGAGCGGGTTTGCCGCGGAACGCCGTAGCGCTCGTAATTCCACAGCTCCTGGAGCCGGGCTCGAATCGCCTCCCGGTCGGGCAACGCCGCGAGGAAGGGCTGCGAGAGCGAGTTCTGCGCCTCGACCCAGGCTTTCGTTTCCGCCGAGTCGAGGTTTTCCAGCCAGCGATACGGGTCGGGAACCTTCGTGCCGAAATAGTCGTCGACGACGTGTTCGCGCCGAGTGTCCGGATACTTGATGGGATCGGTTTGTGCCTGCGCGGCGCCGCCCGTGAGAATCACCAAAAAGGTGGTTGCGATCAGGCGTCGAGCCGCTTGCATGGCGATCCTCCCAGGATCGGGTTACAGCACGTCGGCGGGGATGACGGCGAGGAAGTGCTGCAGGATGCGCGAGGTCGCGCCCCAGATGATGTCGTCGCCGAAACGGCACGAGCGCAAATGGTACGTGTCGCCGCGCCAGGTCCGGATGTCGTCGAACCACGCCGCGGGGTCGCGCAACACTTGCATCGGCACGTGGAGCACACGCTCCACCTCGCCGCTCTGCAGGCGCATCGACCTGCCTGCATCGATCGCACAGACGAAGGGTGTCACCAGGAATCCCGTGACCGTGGCGATGTCGTCGAGTCGGCCGAGGACCCGCACCGCGCCAGGCGGTACCCCGATCTCCTCGTCCAGCTCGCGCAGCGCGGTGGCCTCGAGGCTCGGGTCGTCGGCATCCCGCATGCCGCCCGCGAGCGAGATCTCGCCCTTGTGGTGCTCGACCGCGTGGCTCCGCTTGGTGAGGATGACGCCGTAGCCCTCGGTGCGTTCGAGCAACACGACGACCGCCGCCGGACAGAGCGGCGCCTTCGGTTCGACGACGCGCGGATCGAGATCGCCGAGCCGCTTCGGCGTCCGTGTCCGCAGCAGATCGACCACGCGCGCCTCGGTGCTGGCGAACGCGGCGGGACCCTCAGACTTTGGCGAAGACACGGCTCTTGAGCTGCTCGAGCTTGTCGAGCTTTTCCCAGGTGAAGCCCTCGTCCTCGCGGCCGAAATGACCGTAGGCTGCCGTCTTGCGGTAGATCGGCTGGCGCAGGTTTAGCGCCTCGGTCATGCCGCGGGGAGTGAGCGCGAATGTTTCGCGCACAGCGCGTGCGATGCTGTCCTCGTCCACCTTGGCGGTGCCGAAGGTTTCGACCAGCACCGACACCGGCTCGGCGACGCCGATCGCATACGCCAGCTGCACTTCGGCCTCGTCGGCGAGACCGGCAGCGACCACGTGCTTGGCGATGTGGCGCGCGGCGTAGCTTGCCGAGCGGTCCACCTTCGACGGGTCCTTGCCGCTGAACGCGCCGCCGCCGTGCCGGCTCCATCCGCCGTAGGTGTCGACGATGATCTTGCGCCCGGTCAACCCGCAGTCGCCCTGAGGCCCGCCGGTCACGAAGCGATCGCTGGGGTTGATGAAGTGCTGCACGTTCTTCGCGTCGATGTCCTCGGTGGCGAGCACCGGCTGGATCACGTGTTCGATCAGATCCTGGCGCATGCGGCTGATGGTGACGTCGGGATCGTGCTGCGCCGAGAGCACCACGGTGCGGACGCGGATCGGACGGCGGCCGTCGAACTCGATCGTGACCTGTGATTTGCCATCGGGCCGGAGGTAGGACAGCGTGCCATCGCGGCGTACCGCGCTCAAGCGCCGCGTCAAGCGATGCGCCAGCACGATCGGCATCGGCATCAAAGACTTCGTGTGCCCGCAGGCGTACCCGAACATCAGGCCTTGATCGCCGGCGCCTTCACGGTCGACAGCGGCTTGGATGTCGGGTGATTGCTTGTCGATCGCCGTGAGCACCGAGCAGGTGGCGGCGTCGATTCCATACTCGGCGCGCGTGTAGCCGATGTCGCGAATCACGCGCCGGACGAGGTCCGGAACCTGCACTTGCGCCGTGCTCGTGATCTCGCCCGAGACGAGCGCCAAGCCGGTGGTCACCAGCACCTCGCACGCCACCCGGCTGGTCGGGTCCTGGGTCAGCATGGCGTCCAGCACGGCATCCGAAATCTGGTCGGCGATCTTGTCCGGGTGACCTTCCGTGACCGATTCGGAAGTGAATAGGCGTGTCTCGGGCATCTCGTCTCCTTCGTCGACTCCGGTCTATCGCCGCCTTCCGCGGCGTGATGGTGGATCCAATGTGGGCAACATTCTAGCACGAGCCGTACCCCACGGAGCCCTGGGTCAACCCGGGCCGCGCAGCCTCGCCTTCAACTCTTGGATCCGCTCCACGGGGGACGGATCCACGTGGCGCAGGAACGCGAGATAGACGCTGGTGTAATCCGCCAGCATCGTGATCTCGAGCATGCGTGCCAGGTCGTCCGGGGCTTCGGGCTCCAACCATTCGACCCCTGCTAGGACGGGGCGCAGCAGATCCGCCGTCGCCTGCAGTCGGCGCCGGATGGGTGCTGGATCCTGCGGGTCGGCGAGCAGCAACAATTGCACCTTTCCGCCGAGGGCGTAGGCGTCCGGCCCCATGATCTCGTTGTGGTGCATCTCGGGGAGCGCGCTCGCGAGCGCCATGACCTTGGCGTTCTCGTTCAGCTGCGCCTTCCATCGCCGGCCCACGGGCTCGAGCAAGCCGGAGCCGGTGCAGATCCAGATCACCTTGTCCGCGGCCATCGCGGCGAGCTGCTTGGCGCGGTTCTGCACGGCGGGGGTCTCGGGCCCGAGTTGGGATGCAAGTTGCTCCAGTTGTCGCGCCGCCGCCTCGATCGCCGGCTGCGGCGAGGCTGGGAGCAGCTTGGCGCAATGCAGAACCCAAAGGATCGCGCCGAGCGTGTGACCGAGCGCAGCCCGCGGCTGCAACCCAGCGGCCAAGGACAGGACCGGCACGCCCGCCGCGGCCGCGCGCCGGGCGAGCTCGCCTCCCGAGGTGAGACACAGATGCGGCACATGCGCCGGCACTGCGGCGAACGCAGAAAGAGTTTCCTCCGTGTCGCCTGAATAACTACAGAAGAGGACCAAGGTCTGCGCGCTCACCCAGCCCGGCAGACCATAGTTCCGGTGCACCTGCACGCGAGCTCCTCGGCTCGCGCCCCAAGCGGCAGCGTAGTCGCCGCCGATCGCGGATCCGCCCATGCCACAGACGAGAAGTTCGGTGGGCGGCCTCTGGAGATCGAGCGCCTCGATCGCGACACGCACCTGCGGCATGCGCGTCCCGGCATGAGCCAGCTGGGTCGCGAGGTCCGCGACTTGGCGCAGCATGCTGCCCGGATCGAGGTCGCGCAGGCGATCGGGAGAATCGAGGCGGCTCACGGGGCGTCTTCGTTGCTCTCGGCCGCGACGAGCTCGGGGAAGCGCTCGTGCATCACCGACGACACCAGGTGCCGGATCTCGGCCGCGGTCGACAACCCGAGCGCTTTGTGCGCCAGCGTCTTGGCTTCGTCATAGGTGATGCCGCGGATGATGCGTTTGACCTCTGGAATCATGTAGGCGCTGATCGACAGCTCGTCCAGTCCCAGGCCGACGAGCAGCACGCTGTACAACGGGTCGCCGGCGATCTCGCCGCACATGCCAACCCAGATCCCTTCCGCATGCCCGGCATCGACGGTGTTGCGCACCAAGCGCAGCACGCTCGGATGCATCGGTTCGTATAAATAGCTGATGCGGGCGTTGCTGCGGTCGACTGCGAGCGTGTATTGCACCAGATCGTTCGACCCGATGCTGAAGAAGTCGGTCTCCTTTGCCAGCAGGTCGGCGATGGCGACGGCGCTCGGAGTCTCGATCATCAGCCCCACCTCGACGCCTTCGTCGAAGGCCCGGCCTTCCTGCTGCAGCTCGGCTTTGACCTCGTCCACCAGGGTGCTCGCGGCGCGCACTTCTTCGAGCCCGGTGATCATCGGGAACATGATCTTCACCTTGCCCGCCACGGAGGCGCGCAGGAAGGCGCGCAGCTGGGTGCGCAGGATGTCGTGCCGCGTCAGCAGGAAACGGATGCCTCGCCAGCCCAAAAACGGGTTGAGCTCGCTCTTGCCGGGCCCCAAGTAGCTGGCGAACTTGTCGCCGCCGATGTCGAGGGCACGGAAGATCACCGGGTCCGGTGCGATGGCGCGCACGATCTGGGTGTACTGCACCACCTGCTCTTCCTCGCTCGGCAACGCATCGCGGGTGAGGAAGAACCATTCGGTGCGGTACAGTCCGACGCCCTTCGCTCCCTTGGCGAGCGCCACCTCGGAGTCTGCCGGCGTCTTGACGTTGGCGGAGAGCTCGATCTTGCGGCCGTCGCGTGTCACCGCGGGATAGTCCTTGAGCGTCAGCAGCTCGCGCTCGAGTTCTTCGAACTTCGTGCGCGCCGCTGCGAATTCACGCAGCGATTCCGGCGTCGGCCGCAACACCACTTGGCCGGTGTTGCCGTCGAGGATGATGCCGTCGCCGTGCTCGATATGATCGCTCAGCCCCTCCACGCCGACTACGGCGGGAATGCCGAAGCTGCGCGCCAGGATCGCGGCATGGGCGGTGCGTCCACCGCGGTCGGTGGCGACACCGAGGACGAAGCGGCGGTCGATCATCGCGGTGTCCGAGGGCACCAGATCGCGCGCCACCACGATCGCTTCCTCGTTGAGGCTGCCGAAGGAAGCGGTCTCGAGACCGATGAGATTGTGCAACACGCGGCGGCGGACGTCCTCGACATCGGCGCGGCGCTCGCGCAAGTAGACGTCGCCAATGGCGTCGAAGGACTCGAGAATGCGGCCGATGACGCGGTTGAAGGCGAACTCGGCGCACATGAGGTCCTTGCGCACCAGCGCCTCGGTGTCTTCGATGGCTTTCGTGTCCTGCAGGATCAACAAGTGGGCATCGAAGATCTTGGCATGGTCTTCGCCGATCTTCTCGGCCAAACGCATGCGGTTCTCGCGGATCTCTTCGCTGGTGCGAGCCAGGGCCGCATGGAAGCGTGCCAGCTCGGCCTCGACGCGCTCCGGAGCGACGATGAAATTCGGCGCCACGATCTCGCGCGGGCGCTGCACGTAGGCGCGCCCGACCGCGATGCCCGGCGCCACCGCCAGACCGCGCAAACGCATCTCTTTGCCGGCTCCGGCCATCTCACGGCTCCTCGTGAAATCCGTGCTCGACCAACGTCTTGAGCGCATGCACCGCTTCGGCCTCGTCGGGTCCGTCGGCGGTAATGATCAGCGGCGTCCCGAGCACCGCGCCCAATGTCGCCAGTCCGAGGATGCTCTTGCCATCCACCGGGGACATTTCGTCGGTCGCCACCTGGATTTGCGCTTGAAAGCGCGCCGCCAGATGCACGAACGTCCCGGCCGAACGCAAGTGCATGCCCTTGGCGTTGCGGATCCGCGTCTCGACGCGCGTCATCGGCAGGTGTTCATGGTTGGCCCCCGCGCAGCTCCGCGGACCCGCTGGGTTGGTGACGCCGACGACCGCGGCCCATGGTACCCGAGGCGCGGCTCCGGCCGCCACCTCGGCGCGTCTCATGCATCGGCGAGACTCTGGACCACGGTCGCGCTCCAGCGCTCTCCGCGCTGCAGCGGTCGTGACGCGATGAACAGGAAACACGAGCCCTGGTAGACGCGTTCGAAACCGGACTCCGAAGTGGAGACGGTTTCGATCGGAGCACGCCAGACGTCCATCGGCTCGCTGCAACGCATGACCACGCGGACACCGCTCCACGCGTCGACGACATCGAGACGGCGCACACCGCTCGAGCTGCCGCGGCTGGCCAGGTGCCCGTCGGCGAGACGGGAACCGTTCACCTCCAGCCAGCGGTCGGGGGCGTTCCCCGCCAGCAGGTTGGCGGCCAGCTCGATGCCGAAGCGAGGGGTGCCAACCGACTCGCCTTCGAGCCAGACCTCGTAGTCGGCTTCGAGGTCCCGATCGGTGAGCCGCATGCGGCGCACGACGAGAATCTGCCCGGGACCTGCGGATGTGGCGAACGACGCATTGCACTCGAGACGCACGCCATCGAGCTCCAAGCGCCAATCGTAGGCGAGCGTCGCGAGCGGCACGAGATCGGGCAGCGCTGCCGCCGCAAAGTCTTCGGAGGTCGCCGTCGCCGGGAACAAGTGATCGATGAACGACCCCTTGCGATAGGCGTCGTACACCAACGACTGCACGAGATCCGGCGCCTTCACCCGCACCAGATCGTGGATGCTGACTGCCTTCTCCGTGTCGTCCGTTCCGGCCGTGTCCAGGTGCCGCAGCTTGTCGTGGTAGGCCTCGGGACGCCGGGTCAGCACATCGAGGACGTTGAAGCCGCGTCGGCGGTCGTCGAGCTCGTAGACCGCGCCGCCGCTATCGGGCTTGAGCACCGCCAGCGCACGTTCGCTGCGCAGCAGGATCTCGGGACGGCCGTCGACATCGTAGTCCAGCACCTCGCGCTCCGGCATGCCGTCGTCGGCAAGCGCGTCGGCACGGATCAGCTCGTGATAGACGGCGGAACGCAAGTGCGGCAAGTAGAGACCGCCGAACAGGCCGTGCCAGTAGGCGTCGTTGGATTGCCCGCGCCACAAGTGCATGGTCGCGGCGTCGACAGCCTCGCCCGGCACGCGACGCTGCTCCAAGCGGCGGCTCACGTGCAGCATCTTCTTGTGCATCCAATTGCCTTCGGAATAGCGCGCCAGGAAGTTGCGCCAGAATCCGCCGCGGATGAATTGCACCAGATCGCCGCCGTCGGCCAGTGCCGCCACCATCGCGCGCGCCGCGTGCAGCTTGGGCTGCGCCGCCGCCGGCAGCGCCCACTCCATCATCTCACTGTAGGACGCCGTCGGCAGATAGATCCGCCCGCGCGGCGGGTGCGTCGCCAGACTGTCGGCGAAAGTCGTCAAATGCAGCCAATCGGTGTGGGTCTCGAGCGCTGTGCAGAAGCGCTCCATCCATCCTTGCTCGTAGCAGCGCGCATGGGTTCCCGGCCAGACGCCGAACTTCTCGCCGTCATCGGCGTGAACCAGCAGCACGTCCTCGTCGGCGTCGGCCTGCCGGCGCAGAAACGCGACCGTCGCCTCCGGTTCCTCGAAGGGCAGCAAATAGCGCAACGTCTTGGCGATGGGAAACACGCGCAGCAAATGGCCGTTGTCCTCGGTGACGAACGAGCCCACGAGCGACTCGGCCGGCCAGCCCGCACTCTGGAAATGCGTGTCGTCGAGGACCGTGTACGCCAGCCCGGCGCGAACCAGCGATTGCGCCAGTTGTGGCTCCCACGCTCGCTCCGCCAGCCATGCACCGCGCGCGGCAACGCCGAAGCGCGACTGCAACCACTCGGTTTGGCGCATGAGCTGGCCCTGCCGGTCGACCTCGGGAATGGCGGACAGAATCGGTTCGTAGAACCCGCCCGACAGCAGCTCGACCTGGCCGCGCTGCAGCATCACACGCATGCGCTCGAGGTACTCGGGATGCCGCGCTTCGATCCACTCCCACAGGCCGCCGCTCTTGTGCAAACAAAACCGCACTTGCCGGTGGCGGAAGAGCACGTCCAGCATCGGTGCGTACGCGCGCACGTAGGCATCTTCGAGAACGTGCTCGAAGTTCCCCACCGGCTGATGATCATGCAGCGCGAAAATGAACGAGACACGGCCCATGCGTCCTCGCCAGGTTCAAGGCCACAAGCGCTGGAGCGTCTGCGAATCGATGCGGACAGCCGGCGTCGACGGCACGTCCTGCGCTTCCAAGGCGACCCCGCGATCGAGCAGCGCACGCAGGTCACGCGCCGTCGCCGCTGAGATCGCGACCGCTTCGAGCAATCGCGGCGCCCCGGCCACATGCAGTCCCCCGACCTGGATGCGACGCACCGCGGCGCCGAGCTGCACCAGCCGCAGCGCATCCGCCGCGCTTCCCAGCACCCACAGCGTGCGCAGCGCGTTCTCCGGCTGCCCGAGTGGGATCGCCGCCGCAGCCACCGTCGTCACTTGGATGTCGAAATCGCCTTCGGCGAGATCGCGATACATCGCCACACGCTGCGGATCGGCGGCGGTCGAATCGTGCGCCAAGATCACGCGCTCGGCAGCGAA
>Ga0075428_100000746_pt1 | contig 33787 bp, 47 predicted proteins | sample RhiMetdeltSRZDD2_FD_75291 | JGI IMG/M metagenome (GOLD analysis project Ga0075428, IMG submission 75291) | Populus rhizosphere microbial communities from Tennessee, USA - Rhizosphere MetaG P. deltoides SRZDD2 | ecosystem: Host-associated > Plants > Roots > Rhizosphere > Soil | place: USA... | reverse complement strand
ACGCCGAGAAGCTCGCACACGAACGGCGCAACCGACCGTTTCCGATCCAGGGCGGCTTTCGCATTCCGTGGTGGGCGGCGGAGCGCGCTTACAAGACGTATGCGCGGCACTTCGGCACCGATCAGAGCCTCGAGCGGCTGGCGCAACGCGGCGGCTTCGGCCTCACCGAATGGGGCTTGCTCTACGCCGGGCTCAACCCGTGTCATGACTGGGGCGGACGCGCAGAGAACGAAACGGCGCGCGCGCTTCGCGACGTGGTGGCCAGCTTTCACGACGCCCCCGGCTCGCTACCCGCTAACGAGAAGGCAGCTTCCAAGGAGTCATGAAATGAAGTGCGACGACTGCGATAGCGCCGACGCCTGTGGTCGGCTGGTGCCACCGGACGGCGCCTACTTCGAGGACTCGAGGTATCGCGCGGTGTGCGAACGGTGCGCCGTCAACCCTGACTATGACGACTGCGTGTTGATTCCGTTCCCCACCACCGAGAAGAAGGATTCTACGAAGTGAATCGGTACACGAAGCAGGGCGCCGAGCTCGACACGATGCGGCTCGAGCGCGACATGCTGCGCCGCGAGCTCTATCAAGCGCGAGCGGCACTGGAGGTGAGCACCACGCTGCCCGGTGGCGGCAAGTACGACCACGCCGCGCTCATGCGCATCGTCGAGCTGGCAGGCGACATCATGCAGATGTGCAACGAGATGCTCGAATGCCCGTTTTGCGGTGGCGACGATGAGCAAGAGGGCGAGCATGACCGTGAGTGCATTTGCCATGCGCTCGACGTCGCGCTGGGCGGGCCTCACAGCTGGTGCGATTGCGCGCTCTGCGCAGCTGCTACGACGCTCTGATCAACGGCAGCCCGCCGACCACGACGAGCAAGAGCGCGAGCACCGCAAGGCCGACGACGACCCAGCGCACCGGCGACGACGCCATCGCGCCGAGCACGATCGCGCAGACACAGAGCAGGATGAATGCGGCTAGCGTGACCATGCCCCTAGGATGACACCGCGATCCACGCCCGCCAGCCATCATGCTGCAGCGGGTGCGCCGCGACGCGGATGCGATTGTCTTCGTTGCCGCCGAGCCCGAGATACCGATCGCCGTCGAGCAGCTGCACCACGCGCCGCACGTGCCCGGAGCCGCCTTTCAGCGGATCGCCTCCGCCGCGTGCCTCGATCGCAAGGTCGCCAGGGATCGGCGTATACCGCCCGTTGCGAAGCGTGCCGGCGGCGCGCGCATCGGCCACGAGCTCGGCCACGGAGGCGCGAATGCCGTGCGGCGGTGTCTCGCCCGCGAGGAGCGAGTTGCGCAGCGCCTCCCCTTGCAGGTAGGCACACCATGCCCATTCGTCGCTCGGAGCCGGGAGCGGCGTGCCACCGTCCCAGATCGGCGCTCCGCTCTGCGTGACGCCCACGAACCGCCCGCCCCGGCGCGCGTGCTTCGAGTAGCTCAGGATGATGTCGTCATGCACCGGGCCCAGTCGCTCGCGCGGATCGAGCCCGAACTGCCTTCCCAGCCACGCGAGGCACCGCTCTCCGAGATTGTTCCGGGGATCCCTCCAGAGCGGAACCGTGTCCGGCGGATCGGTTTCGCGCTCGCTCGGATGACCGGTGATGCGCAAGAGGTAGGGCACGAGTTGATCGCGGACGAGCCGCGGCAGAACCACCTGCGCTTGGTGCTCGTGCGCCTTGCCGTCCATCTCTTGCGATGGGTGCGACTCGACGAGAAGAGAGCCGTCTGTGTGCACGACCATGCCAGCGAGCCTAAGCGGCACACCGATGGCCCGCTCGAGCACGGTAACGGTCGACGCGAAGGGCTTGTCGTGCAGCCGCTCGGTGTACGTCTGGCGCGTGCACGTCGCGACCCAAAGGGCGTTCCCGCGCCGGGCCTTGGCCGCGAGCTCGCGCCACCATTCGATGTGCTGCTCGCTCACCGGCCAGCTCGAATGCGTGCCGTCGATGGTGACGACCGCGGCCGGGTTCTCTGAGAGCAGCGACCGCACCGCCTGGCAGCCGCGCGAAAAACCGACGAGCGCGACGGGAGCATCGGGAGCGGCGCCGACCATGACGCGCGCGCGCCGGAGCGTCGACGGCTGGTCCTTCACCGGCGCGGGCGAGTGCTCGATGCTGGCGATCGGCGTGTCCGCGAGCGCCTCGTTGACCGTGCAGTGGTACGAGACGACGACAGCGACGGGCGACGCTGGCTTGCGGCGGACAACGAGCGTCACGGCTTACCCCGCAACATGAGCCCGCCGAGCACGACGAGGGCAAGCCCGAGGCAGATGAGCATCCAAGCGGCCGCGTCGTTCATCCGATTTCCTTGTCGACGTTGTAGTAGTCGCCGCTTCGGTGCTTGTTGCCGCCGCTGTCGGTGATCGTCCACCGCCACCAGTGCCGCGCCGCGACGACCGGCGCGTACGCCGTTTTGTAGACGCCCGTCGACGGGTTGGTCATGCCGCTCAGGTTCACCTGGAGCGTCGCCGGCTCGCCGACGGGTCCCGTCTCGAAGAGACCGGTCGTTGGCGCGAAGAGCGCCCCGTTGGCGTCGCGGCAGGTGAATGTGAAAGTGCGCGTGGTACCGGGAAGGCTCATGTTTCATCCCCTACTTCGATGCTCAGGGTTGCGGAGATGGGGATCGCCACGGCGCCACACGCGCTCAGGGTCACGCTGTGCGCGGCCGCGACGCCCAGCGCATCGGACACGACACCGCAAGCCGCGAGGGTTGTTTCCACCGCACCGGAAGCCGAGAGCGTCTCGACAACTTCGCCGCACGCGTGACCGACGTGGGTCTCTGGCGCAACGTCTCCGCCGGCTTTCCAGCCGAACAGGAGCAGAAGCGGTGGAATCAGCGCAATCACTTGATGGCTCGCATCGTGGCTTGCCACCCGACCACAGTATTGACCCCTTCACGCATGCGACGCGTCTGCGCTTCGGGGTGAAGCAGGGAGAGCTCGGAGGGAATGAGTGGCAGCACGTTGATCGCAAAGTCGCAGCGCACCCGGTAGTGGTCGAGCTTCGTCGCCTTGCGCCACTCGGCGCTGAGGTAGCCGAAGGTCTCGGCCACGATGAAGCGACGATGTGTTGGGTCCTGAAACCCACCAGCGCTGAACGCGTTCGGCACCTGCACGGTCATCACGCCGTCCGGCTTAAGAATGCGCCAGCACTCATCGAAGAACGCAAACAGGAAGTCTTTGCCGATGATGTCGGCCCGCATCGTAGCCAGGTGACCGACGATTACGCGGCTGTCGAAGTCGTGATTTTCGACGTTGCGCGCGGGCAAATGCTCGACGAAGTGAGAGCACCAGAGCTCGTCGACGCTGCTGTCGTCCCACGGAAACGGAAACTTCATCAGATCGACTTTGTGCTGCGCCTGCTCGGCGTAGAGGTCCACGCCTTCGAACCCCTCGCGCGGCACCTGTCCGCAAGCGAGGTCGAGTTTCACGGTGCGCTCGGGCGGCGCCAGCTCCAAAACGGCAGCAGCAGTCATCAGAACACCTCTCCAGTTTCGACGTGCAGGTGGCCGACCTTCACGCGCATATCCACGGCGAAGCGCTTGCCGGCTCGGCGCGCGCGCTCGCAGAAATAAAGATCCTGCGTGTAGCACTGCGGTCCTTTGTCGGGCACGACGTCGGACACGGTCACAAACCACGGTGCCGGCACTTCGCGAAACAGCGACATCCGCCAGAGCGTGCAGCCCATCGCGATCCCGTTCACCTCCATGACCTGACCGCGCTCGAGCGCCTGCAGCACGTTACGCGGCCGGAAGTCGAGCACGCCCGTGCGCGCGTATTCGTCCGGATCGCCGTAGGCCATGGGCATGTTCCAATCGCCTTTGGTCCAATAAAGACCCGAGACGGCATCGAAGGGGCCGAGCTCGATCGATTCGAGCAAGCGAATGTGAGCGTCGGGCGGAGGGAGGTTATCGTCTTCGAGCGTGAGCACGTACCGCCAGCTCGACAGGTTCGTGTCGCCGAGGACGTGCTTGAGCATGTCGTTGTACGCGTGACCGACCTCGGCGCCGGCCACGTAGAGCTTCGCCTTCTTTTGGTTCATCGGCGCGAGCATCGCTTCCCACGCCGCCACGACGCGATGCGAGATCCCGGTCCCACGCGTCGGCACGAGGACGACGGTGCTCGCGTCCTTGTAGGCGTGCTCGCTTTGGTGCTGCACGCGCTCGAAGCCGAGCGGCATCATACGGGGCTCAGCACCCCCCAAAGATCCGACTCGATGTACCAGGAAACCGGGTCCTGCTCGCTGCCGCCGCGGCATTGCACCGTCAGGTGATCGCCATCGAATGCGACGCGAACGCCCCATGCCGCGCCTCCGGCATCTCCCACCGGCGACACCATATTGACGATCTGTTCGAAGAGGGCACCGGCGAGCCACATGCGACTCGTGCCGGAAGCGTTGCGCGCGATAACGACCATGAGGCCGCCCCAGGTTTGGTCCTCGGGCGGAAGCTCGACGTCGTTGTAGTTTACCCATTCGGTGGCGTTCGACGTTTGGAGACCGGTGGTAACGGTGACGAGATCGATGGCCATGTCTGTCCTCCCTAGAAAGCAGTGTGGGCCGTGTCCGCAAACATCATGATCTGCGGAATGAACGCTGCATTGGCGTTCACTTTATTGAGCTGGCTATTGGTGATGGCCGCGGGGAACGCCGCCGTCGTCGCGGTGTAGACGCCATAGAAACGTTTCCAGCCCATCGACGTGGCCGTTGCGACCGATGTGCCTACGGTTCCGGAGCGCTGCACGGTGCTGTATTGGTAGGCGCCCATGATCGAGCAGCTCTGATTCAACGCACCGGCGCTCGACCAAAACCAGCCCAGGAAGTAGTCGGAGCCGGCCCGAAATTCCGGGGCCACGCTCCACGCGGACGAGTGGATGGAGAGGTACCGCTGCCCGACGAATGCCGTTGAGTTGTTGGTCGCCGCTGCTGCGAACCCGTGCGACACCGACACTGAGTTGAGCAGGTTCAGCGTCTGCCCCGTCTTGGTGTAGATGCCGAGAAACCAGATCGACGTGTGCGCCACCGACATCGTGGCCGTGGAGCCACTGACCGAAAGATTGAGGAAGCACGTGGAGGCGGTGAGGTCGAAGGGGAAATTGTTGTCTTCGTAGTTCGGCGCCAAGACGCCCAGAAAAAGCGAGCGGTGCGAGCCCGTGAACGCGAAGCCGCCGATGGCCGCGGAGCCAGAGGCGAGCACGTTCCCCATGTTGTTGAATCGGTCGCCGCTGAGGGCGTAGCTCGCGGTCACGCGCGATGAGCCGCTCATGCCGAAGGTGATGTTGTTCGAATTCGAAAACACCACCGTGCCGCTCGTTGCGGTTTGCGAGCCGGCGGCTAGGGCCCCGATCCCGGCGGCCGCTCCGGGAACGACCGTGGCCGTGATGACGCTGGCAGCGATCCCGAAGCTGATGCCGCCGCCGTCGGCGAAGGTGATGGCGGAAAGGAGGTTGCTCGTCGTGCCGGCCGAGACGCGGATGTTGGTGAGGCTCGTCGCCACCGACGCGCTCGCGGTGATGGTCTGCCCCGCCGCGCCGAAGGTGACGTTGTTGGAGTTCGACAAGACGACCGGACCCGGGCCGGTGACGAGTGCGCCGCCGGCGGAAAGGGTCGCGATGGCTGTCGAGTAGAGAGGCATCAGGTGTACTCGGTGATGCGCGCGGCGCCGTCATTCGGGTCGGTCGCCCAGATCCCGCGCACCTCTCCGGTAAAGTCTCTGTCTTCCCACAAGGCGTTGGGCGCGATCTTCACGCTGTAATTGGTCGTCGACGCCGCGCCGCCGCCGCAGCGGATGAACAGGATCGCCGAGCTATCGTTCACGATGGTGTACTTGAGGCGGCTCGCGTTCGAGGCGAGTAGCTGCACATCGGACGCGTTGTCGGCGACCTGGCTCGTGGCAGCTGTACCGCTCCGGAGCTCCTTCGTCGTCGCCGTGCCGCTGATCGTTGCCGAAATAGGGCCGCCGCTCGTGTCGATGGTGAGCGATGAGCCGGCATCGTTGACCGCCAGCGACGCGCTCGTCTCGACGTTGGCAATCGACACGAACAGACAGCCCGCCGCCGCGTCCGAGACGCGAATGCGCTCCCAGTCGCCGTCGATGTTGTTCCAACCGAGCACGTGCGCGCCCACCTGGGGCACGGTCGGGTTTGCCATGGCGTCGCCGAGCGCCACCGGCGCCGGGAGCTCGGTGTCGACGGAGCCGGAGATCGAAACCGTGCCGGTGATCGCCGGCAGGGTGAGAACGTCGACGTCACCGATGTTGTTCGTTCCGGCCGGAAGCGCGCCGGTCTGCACAACCGGCAGCGGCGCGGCCGGCGTGACCAGCGTCGCGACACCGTCGGCGCCCCACACGAGCTTGACGTACGGGTAGTGCACGCCGGCGATGTCGTCGGATGCGAAGGTGTTCCCGCCAGCTCCGGGGTCGGTGACGTAATTGTCGCCCAACGTTCATTCCTCCAACCACAAGAGAAACCAGAGCACGCCCAACGCGCCGAGGAGCCATTCGATGGGCGCGATCAACGCGCGTACGATGCTGGGTCCGCCGATCGCCATCACTCGGCCTTCTTCGCCTCGGCTATCGCCTGCGCGCCCTTCTCGCCTGCGTGGGCCAGGAACCACGCCGAGACGAGCACCTCGACCGCTTCGAGGTAGGGCCCGGTCTCGATGCGACCGAGAAAATGTCCGACGGCGAGCAGCGCGACGACGGCAATCAGCACCGTCGCTTTGCTCGAGCTGACGATTCCCCTTAGGGCTCCAAGGCTCATGCTCTTTCCTCCAACATCCGTTTCACTTCCATCACCGCGCCGAACATCTGTCGCTGCGCTTGGACCATCCCGTCCATCTTCTGAACGAGGTTGTCGATGTCGCTCCGGAGCAAGACGTACTCGCGCATCATGCGCGAAACGCGCCGGCCCGTTTCGAGAGCGATGTCGGCCGCGGCCTGCACTTCTTCGGCGACGTAGGCGTGACTCTTCTCGAGCGCGGCAAACTTCGAGGCGAGCACGCGCAGCATGTCGCTCAGCACCGCGGGGTCGAAGTCGCCCTGTTCTCCACCCCCCTGCGAGCCGTTGTGCCCGGGCGGGGTGGTCGGGGGGGCGTCGTCGTAATCGGGAACCATGTCGGCCACGTCAAAAAACCATCTTCGCCGCTGCGATGATCGCGGCGACGGCAATCGTGACGAGCGCGGCGATCACGGTGCGTCGCCGCCACTTGTCGTCATCTTCGTATTTTGCGAGCTCCTTGCTCAGGCGCTCGGTTTGGTGTCGTCCGGTCTCCTCGGCATGCTCGCCGAGCTCGGCGCGTAGCTCCTCAGTGAGGCGCTCGAGCTTGCGCACTTCGCGCGTGCGCTCGCGCAGCACGGTGTCGAGCCGTGCGCACCTTGCGTGCAGCGCAGCGAGCTCCCCGCTCACGCGACCGAATTCGCGGACGATCTCGCCCTTCGCCTTCGGCGGCAGCGTGTCGAACGTCTTTTCCCGCTCGTCCGTCAAGGCGACTCCAATGCGGCGATGCGCTGCTCGAGCTCGGCGAGCTTGCTGCCGACGTTGAGTGTCCCGATGCTCAACGTGCTGTCGAATTGCCACGGCCCCGAGCAGACCGTCTTGGTCCAGCTACCCCAGCCCGCGAGACGGAGCTCGCTCCCGTTCTGCGTCGTCACCACCGGCTGAAAGCCGTAGCCCTGTCGTTCCGCGTAGAGCACGCCGCGGTCTGTCCCCTGTGCGAAGAAACCGCGCGAGCTGCCGCCGGCGCTGATGATGGCCCCACTCCGCGCCACGCGCGCGAGAAAGGTAGGTGGACTTCCCTCGTCGAGAAAGTACGTTTCGCCGCTCAAGGAATTGAGCACGGTCTTGGTGTCGTAATCGCCGACGAAACCGATCGGACGGAACTGCGTCCCGTCGTCATGAGTCCAAACGCCGTACCATTCGGCAACCGGGCCGGCCGTCGACGAGCCTTTCCACCGAAGCTCGCCAACGAGTCCGAGCTGAGGCTTCTCCGCATCGGCACCCTGTCTCTTCGGGTTGTGGCCGATGAAGAATGTTTGATTGAAAACGTCATGGGACGTTCCGCCGGCAACCAGCCACCCCACCTCGGGCTCGGTGGACTCGAGTGCATCGAAATAGAAGTAAGGGGTTTCGCAGGTGCAGCTCTCCAGTTGAGCCTGCGCCGTGCGCGTAGTGGGAAGCTCGCCGCACGCGAGCACGATGCCGAGCAATGCACAAAAAGCGGCCAGCCATTTCATAACGCGTATCTCCCCTTCAGATAGTCGAAGACCTGGGTTTTCTCGGCGCCAGACAGCGCGCGGTCGTACATGATCACCTCCGACACGATCGCGTCGATGAAGCCGCCCGCGTCTTGGTTGCTGCCGAGCCACGACTGCGCGCCCCACGACTGCGGGGCGCCGCGGCCCTGCGTGGTTCCCGACTGTACATCGTTGCGAAACACGGAAACGTCGGTGCTCGAAACGATCCACGCCAATGCCTGAGCTCCGTTTTGTGCCGCGCCGAAAAACAGCCTTCCGAGCCCAGTGCTGAACCATGCAAGCTTGTCGCCGGTGCTTTCCTGGCTGTTTTCGAGAATGTTTCCGTTCGATGAGCCGCTGAAGAGCTGCTGATCTGTGGCCACGTTGCGCTGGTTAAACGCTACGAAAAACGAGTAATTCGTCGAGGCCGTCAGGAGCGCCGCTCGCGTGAGCGTGTCGTCGGTGACGAAGTCGAGCCCGGGGTGACCGTTGAGGCCGCCTGTTGCGAGGTACGTTGGCCGCTTTAATGCCGTCGGTTGCGTGAAGTGGTTTCCGGCTCCGCTCCGGTCGAGCCAGTTCAGCGCCGTGTCGCTGTTTTCCGCCGGGTCTCCGTTTGCTTCTTCGACACCGGAATCGCCGCGCAGCCAAAGCACGGAGCCGCTAAGCTCGGTGGGCAAAAACCCGCCGCTGCCCCCGCTCATCTGCGGGATCTGGATGCCGATGCCGATCACGGGTCGCGAATCTCGTATTCTAAGAGCGGCGAGCCGGCCGCGGAGTTGGCGTAGAGGTCGACGGAAGCGCCGAGCCGAAACGTCATCGGCGGATCGCCGGCCTTCACCGTGAGGAAGGGCACACCGCCGACACCGTTGAACAGGTGCACGTCTTCGCCGGTCACCGCCGAATGGTTGAACACGTAGCAAAGCCCGCCGGCGCCAGCTTCGCCGGACGCGAGCAAGAGCTGCTCCGGTGTCGCGCCGATGTTGCGCTTTCCCTTCAGCACGTTGTCGCCGGTCGCCTGCACCCCGACCATGCGGTACGGAGGCCCTTCGGTGAAGCCGTCGCGTTCAGCTTCGAAGTGCACGCCGGCGCGAATGACCGTTGCCATCAGTACGCATTCCAGAAAAAGCCCACGACGTCGGCGGTCGTGTTGGCCGTGGTGATGGAGACGATCTCCTTGTCCATGATCCCCTGCAGCGGGTAGATCGTGCCCGGCTGGCAAGTGAGCACGCGCTCGGTCCCGTCCCGCGACGTGAGAAACACGCGACCGGCTACGCCGACGGTGACCGCTTGCGGGGTGAGCTTGCGGTTTTTCACGATGACCTCGAGTGACACGACGCCCGAGAGCGTGAACTGTCCGGTGACGGCGCCGCTCTTGACGTATTCGCGAAACTCGACCGCGGGCCGCGTCTGATTCGTGATCACATTGCCTCTTCGCCAGCGCCGCCTGCGCGCTGGGCTTGCGTTTGGTGGCCGCCCGACAGTTTCACCTCGCGCGAGCGACGCGGCGGCGGCGCGCTCTGCTCCTCGGCCTCGTCGTAGCCCGCTTGCACGAGCGCAATCAGCTCCGGGTCCATGGTCGGATCGAGCGGTTTGTTGAGCGCCAGCGAGAGCCGCACGCGCTCGGAGTAGTCAGGGAAGCGCCCTTGCGACGCAGCCGTCGAGAGCTTGTCGATGATCTGCGTCTCGAGCTCGGCGTACGTGCGCGGGAACACCTCGCGGAGCGAATCGACAGCGGCCGCGGACAGGTCGCCGTCGATGACTTTCTCCACCGCTTCCTCGGGCTCGTCGATCGCTGTGAGCCGCTCGGTCAGCGCATGGGCCTCGAAGGCGCTGGCGCGCGGCTTGGCGGCAAAGAGGTGCGTCGGCTCCTCGCGGGGCAGGATCGCGCGCGCCCGCTCGACCGCCCGCGCCGCCGTCTCGGAGGCGTACTTGGTCGCGTTCGGCGCCAGCTGCACGTCGCCGAGCGCCGTCGTCATCGAACGCTTCGCGCTGTCGCCGTCGGCTGCGGCGATGGCGCGGCGCCGGGCTTCGAGCTCGTCGTCTTCGAAGACGGCCTGCGATGCTCGCAAGGCTGCCGGCTTGGCCTTGGCGGAGATACGCCTCACCGAACCGCCGATCCGCTCCTCGGCGCGCGCGGCGGCGCTCTCGACCGCGGCGAGCTGCCGCCATGTGCGATCGGGGCTCAGCACCGGCGAGAGCAGGAGCGGAAGGAAACCGCCACCGGCGATCGATCCACCGATGAGACCGCCCATGATTCCGCCCTCGCGCGAGCTCGCCGAGAGCGCCTTCGCCTGATTCTGCAAGACGACCGTCTCGGTCGCCTCTTCGATGCCGCCGTGGAGCGACTTGGTCCGCTCGAGCACGCGATCGATGGTCTTCAGCTGGTCGGGCGTGAGCTCGAGCACGTCACGCATCGCCGCGAGACTGTCGGCGTTGCCCCCGAGGTACTCCATCAACGCGCGGTGCTTGATGTCCTTCGAAGGGCTCGTGAGCTGCGAGACGTGCGACAGGATCTTCCCGCGGTCGGCGACGTGCTTGTCGAGCCACGGGTTAACCGGGTCGCGCCCGAGCTTCGAGGTGAAGCCGTCATGGAACTGCCGGCCGACGGACAGCTTGTCGGAGACGGCGCGATTGATGCGCCGTTGAGCGTCGGCCGCCGCGCCCCACACCTCGCTGTTTTCGAGCTGCTGCTGCATGCCGTGGTAGACGTTGTCGAGCTCGCGCGAGCTCTTGATCCACGCGGGCTGCGCCGACCGCGCTGCATTCTTCTGAAACGGCTTCGTGTACGAGCCGGTCGCGCGCTTCATCTTGTCGATGGCGATCATCGCGTGCGCGCTCTGCTCGACCGCGTCGTCGGTGGCGGCGATGCCGCGCTCGAAGTCGGCGGCGATGTCGTCGACGGCGGCGCGGAGACGCTGCAGGCTGCCGCGGCCGGCGAAAACCTTCTGATTGCCGATCATGTCGTCGAGCCGCGAACGAAGCGTTCCGGCGGTCGTGCGCGCCTCGGTGAGCCGATCGACGACGCGCTCTGGACCGATGATCTTGGCGACCTCGCCCCGCTTCATGCCGGAGTCGCGCAGGATTTGGTGGATGTCGGCCGAGCCTCCAAGGATCTCGTCCAAGTCCTGCGCCATGCGCTCGGTGAGCTCGTCCTGAATCTGCGGCGCTCCGAGCGCCCGAGCACGGCGCGCGGCTCCTCGGGGACCGAGCTCGGTGAGCGATGCGACCGCTTCGCGATCGGCGCCGGTGAGCCACGAGGCGGCGGAGGCGTATTTGTCGCTGAACCACTTCCCGATGCCGCTCGCCGCTTCGCCGAACATGCCGCGCGCGACCGCTTCGCCGCCTTCCTCGGAGGGACGGCGCACAAGCTCGGCCATCTTCCGGCCCGCCGCGCCCATCGCCCGACCGCCGACGGTGAGACCGAGACCGAGACCGCCTCCGAGTAAGCCGCCGCTCGCCGCCTCGCTCGCCAGCATCTCGCCGGTGAGCTCCTCGTCGTAAATCGCGCTCTCGCTGAGCGCCGTGCCGGCGCCGTACACCGCGCCTTCGAGAGCCGCGCGCCCGGTGGCACCCATGAGACCACGGCCGAGCACACCTTCGACTGCCTCGCCCGCCAGCGTCAGCCCGCGCGACGGAGCCCGAAGCGCCGACCACCCCGTCTTGGCGCCGCGCGCGAGCAGGCTCGAGCCCTTCGCGCCGGTCGAGAGCTTGCCGAGACCCGCGAGCCCGCCCGCCACTTCGCCGAGCGTCGAGGCGTAGGGGCTAACCTCCTTGTAGGCCTGGAGCGTTTCACGTGCTTCATCGCCACCGAGCTCGGCGATCGCGACGTCCGAGAGGCCGAGCGTTGCACCACGTGCCACGCCGACGGCCGCGGCGCCGAGCGTGTGCCCGAGGCCGCCATACTCCTCTTGGACGATGGCCGAATGCACCTGCTCGTCGGAGGCCGGCGCATAGCCTTCGCCCATCGCCTGCTCGACCTGCTCGGCCGGCACGCTCACCACGCGCCCGTACGGGTTTACCAGGTTGACGGGGTCGGCCATTACCGCGCGACCGGTCCTTCCTGCACGGGAGCGGTCGCCGCCTTCGGCTCGCGGTATTCGTACACCGGGCCTTCGCGTCCCATACCGCGCTGCGCGGGTAGCTGGATCGCGCTCTGCACCTGCAGGCGCATGTTGTTGGCGGCCGACTGCCGTCCGGCGCGGAGCTTGCCGGCGACGGTCTCTGGGTTTTTCCACACGGCCGTAGGATCTTCGACCTGCGTCCCAAACGCTTCCTGGGTTCCTGCGTCGAGAGCGCCCGTTTTCGCGGCCTCCTTCTTCGCGAATTTCCACTCGGTCGTGAGGAATTCGGCGCGCCCCTTGTCCTCGCCCGTCATGCTCGGGCCCTTCTCGAGCAACGCTTGCAGCTCCGCGGAGGTGGCGTCGAGGTGGCGCCAGGCTGCGGTTTTGGCGTCGATGTCCTTCGCCTGTTCCTTGTCGCGCACGAACCCCGTCCCGAACGGCGAAGCTACGAAGCGCTCGTCGAATTGCGAACCCTTCAAGACCTTCGCCTGCGACGCCGCGGCTGCCCGCGCTTGCTGCATCTCGAATTGGATGGCGCGGCGGAGACGGATCTTTTGCTCCTCGTCGATCGGCACCTTTTCGAGCTCGCGCGCCATGACCTCGGCGCGATCGCGCGCGTCGGGCGCCACGCCTTCGCGTTGGGCGATGCCGCGGATCTTCGCGGCGAGCTGCTCATAAGCGAAGGAGCGCGCCGCCGACTCTGCTTGGTCGAGATCCCCGACACGTTCGCGCATGCGCCCGACGAGCGTTCCCGACATGGCGCCCGCTTCCTTCACGTTTTCGATGCTGGATCGCTGCGCAGCGATGTCGTCGTCGATGGCTGCGCGCAGAAACGGGAGGGCCGAGTTGTTTCCGTGGCCCTGCCAGCCCGCCGCCATGCCGCCGAGCACGCTCGCCAGCACGTAGCCCACCTTCTCGCCGGTCGAGCGATTGCGCCACCACCGGTTGGGATCGACGGCGCGCGTCTTGAGGTCGTCGATCGCGGCGCGATAGTTCCCCATCTCGACGTTGAGCTGCGCCTCTCGCTCGGCCCGGTCGGCCTGGAATTGCTTGCGGCTCTTCTCGATGTCGCCGTACGTCTTCTCGAGCGCGCCCGCGGTCTGCTCCTGCACGGTCGCCTCGCGCTCGGCGCCGCGATGCTCGAGCCCGGCGATGCGCGTCTTGGTCTCGGCCTGCGACCGGAGCAAGCCCGTCTCGATGCCGGTGCTCTTGCTCGCGCGCTTGTCGTAGTCAGCAATCGCCTTCTCGCCAGCCGCGCGCGGCATCTTGCCTTGGAGCACCGCCGTCTCGATCTCGGAGACGAAGGTGTCGCGGTCGGCCGGGTCGTACATGCCGCCGTACTGGGGCTTGATCTCCTCGGGAAGGCTCGGCGCCGGGGAGCCCCCAAAGCCGCGGGCGCGGGGCGCGATGCGTTCCTCAGGCTCATTGAGCGGCGTGAACCCCTGTTCAGGCCCCGGTGCCGGCCCGGGGCCCTTCGGGGCCGTTACATCGGTCGTGCGCCACCCGGGGCCGGATCCGCCCGTGCCCCACACCGCGGGCGTTTGTGGTGCGGCGGGCGGCGGCACCAAGGGCTCGCGCGGCCCGGGCCCGTAACCGCCAGCGCCAGCCGCCGGGTCGAGGGGTGTTCGTGGACCAGGGCCCGAGCCGCCCGCGCCCTGGCCGGTGAGCGTCCATTGCCCCGTTGTGGGATCGATGTCCCATCCCTCGGGAATGGGCGTGAAAGCCTCGGGGCCGTAGCCGCCGCCGGCCATTAGCCTACCCCCATGATCGAGCGCGCGAGCAGCCCGAGAAGTCGATCCTGCTCGTCGCCGCCGGCAAGCTCCGTGTTCATCTTTAGGCGCTCGTCGGAAACCGCCGAAGCGAACTGGATCGCCGCCGCGTTGCGCGCCTGTTGCTCCTGGAGCGCGCGCACCTTTTCGTTGCTCTGCGCCTCCGCTTCGCGGACCTTCCGCATCTGGTCCGCTTCCTGGAGTTGCTGCAGCGTCCCGAGCTCGCTCTGATACGCCTGCAGCTCGCGACCACCGAGCCGCGCCGTGTCCGCTTGCGCCTGCATCGCAGCGTTTGCGCCGGCCTGCTCGCCTGTCATGCCGCCCGCCATGATCGCTTGGCGTTGCGCGAGCGGATTGCGGCCACCTTGGGCCATCTGCTGCTGAGCCGCGCCGGTCGCGAGCCCGAAGCGCGCCGTTCCTGCCTGCTGCGCCGCCGCGCGGCCTCGCGCGATCTCGGCCTGCTGCCGGCCGAACTGATCGAGCGCCGCTTGGTCGTAACCGGTGAGGTAGCCGCCGCTTGGCTGGCCGGCATTCGCGAGATCGGTGCGCTCGGCCTGCAGCTGTTCCTGGAATGTCCTAGGCACGGCGGCCCCCTCCCCTCTCCACGTCTTCGACCCGCTGCGCCAAACGGCCGAGCAAGCCCAGGATGACGGGAACCGCGCCGTTTGTGTCGATGCGCTTTCCGTCGGGCTGGTCGAGCACGATCGAGCGGCCGAGTTCGCTCTCTTCGAGGTCCTGCGCCATCACTCCGTAGCGCCGCCCCGGCCGCTGACCCGCTTCGGGCTTGTAGTCGTACGTGTACGGATCGAGCTCGCCGAGCAGCTCATCTTGAGGGGCCGGCACCGCTCCGCGAATGTTCTCCTTCAGCCGGCGGTCGCTCATGGCTCCGGCCGATGCACCGCCAGCCGCGCCGGATGTGACGGTGGATGCCATCTTGCCGCCGAACTGCCAAAGCGCCGACTCGACCGCTTGGTCGAAGCCGGATTGGGCGTTGAGCTCGTTTTGCAGCATGGCCTGATAGGCGGCCTGCTCGCGCTCGCGTGCGAGTTGCTGATCGGCGTACATGCCCATCTGCGCCGCGGCCTGCTGCTGCGCGAGCTCACTCGCGGAGATGTCCTCGGCCGCGCGCACCTGCGTTCCCATCGCGGCGCCACGCGCTCGAGCTCCGGCCTGCGCCTGAATACCGGCGCGCTGCGCAAACGGGTTTGCCCCGCCAGCTTGTCGACCGCGGACGAGCGTGCTCTCGAGCCGGCGCTGCTGCTCGTCGAAGCCGAGAGAGGCGCTGCGATCGGGCTGGTCAAAAAGACCCGCCCCTTCCGCTCCGTACGTCTCGGTGAGGCCGGCATAGTTGGCGCGGCGCTTGAGGGGATCCGGACCCGTGTAACCCGCCATTACCGCTGCACCTCCGCGACGCGCGCCTGTCGGCGCCTAGGGACAACCGTAGCAGTCAAACCCGTGATGGTGAACCCTTGTCCAGTGTCGACGCACCCATCCTTGCCGTCTTCGACCTCGAACGACCACGCTTGGCCTCGTGGCCGGGTCAAAGCGACCTGGAATTGCTCGCGGGTTGGGTCGGGGTAGGAGCGCAGCACCTCGTCGGAGCGCTCTTCGATCTGGCTTGGCGTCGCTTCGAAGTCGGTGGCGACGCGGATCGTGAGCTTGTGCGGCGCGTGCCGCTCGAGCAGCGCACCGAGCCGCCGCAGGCGCGCCCATGCGCCTTGAGCCATCGGCTGAAACCACGACTTCTTGATGCGTGTGGGAACGTAGGTAACGCCCGCGTCGAGATAGCTCGTCGTCGACATCCGCCAGAGGAGCGATGCCGGCGTCAGCACGTAGTACTGCCCCATGTGCATGCACGCGCTCGCCGGCACGACGACGTTGCCGTTATCGTCCTTCAAGATCCAGCGCAGCCACGCGTCCTCGCGGTAGTTGTAAACGAGCACGATGCCGTCGGTACCGGTCGCGTTCGTGAGCGTGAAAAGGACGTGGTTCTTGAGAGAGTCGACGACCGCGCTCGTCACCACCGGGAAGGTGTCGGTGAAGTCGCGCACGCGGTCGCCAAGGAAGTCGAGTTGGAAATTCGGGCGCAGGAGATAGATCCCGTTTTCGCCCTGAAACATGACGCCGAACGTGCCGCTGGCGACGCTGCGCGGGTCCTTGCAGCCGGTCACGCTCGAGAGACGCTGCGCGAAGCTGAACGCGCCGACGCCGGTCTCGTCGGGTCCGTCGCCGACGACCAGGTAGAGCGCCTTGGAGGTCAGAAGAAGCACCTTCTCATCGAGATCGGCGACGGAGATCATCTCCTCGGCGTGGTTCATCAAGACGGTAAACGCCTCGTTGGTCTCCGGCGCGATGAGCCGCTCTCCGAAGCTCCCGATCGACAGGCGCTTGCCGTGCTGGGCGCGCTCGAGCGTCACCATCTGCGTGAACCAAGGCCGGTCGCCGACGAGCGACACGACGCGTGCGCCTTCGGGAGCGATCGTGTCCGCTTCGCTCGCGGTGTACACGAGGGCACCGAGCACAGCGGTGTTCTTGCTGTCGGTGTACACCTCGGTATCGAAGACGCCGAGCGCGTTTTGCACCCGCTCGGCCGGCGAGTTGCTGCGCAAAAACTCCGCGCCGTTCGTCGCTCGGTGAATCGCGAGGCTCGTTTGGGCGTAGTCCCTGAGCGAGAGCGGATAGGTGACCGAGTTCAGACCTTGATTCGGTGGCGTTGCGCTCGTCGTCGTCGTCGTGGCGGGCGACACGGGCGATCGGTGAAGCCAGCCGCGTTGCACCTCTTCCCAGTGCGCGACCCAGTTGTGCGTGTCGGAGCCTGCGCCGGGCGAGCCGCTCTTCTCGAGGAAGGGCTTGGTGCGAAAGCCGAGGTCGCGCGTTTGCTCGCCATCGTAGAAGCACACGAAGCCGCCGCCGATGAGCGCCGCCCCGTTGGCGAGCCCGATCGCCGTCGGCGCTTCGTCGTTGCGCACGAGCACGAGATTCTGCGCCACGACCGCGACGCCCATCGTGTCGTGGTAGTGGCTCACGGTCGGGACTTGGATGCTCAGAAGCGCCGAGGTTTCCGCGTTCACCTGCGCCTGTACGCCGAAGCTTGTCTCCGAGTGCGCCGCGAGCGAGATGTCCCACTGCGCCCGCACCTGATGCGACGGCGTCGAGCTCGCCGAGCCCGCGTCGAGATCGACGATGACATTGCTCGGCGCCTGAAAGCCCTCGAACAGAGCCGAGATGGCGATCTCGTGGTCGTAGTCGGCGACGACGGAATAGGCGCGGCCGCTGTCCCACCACGGACGCGAGACCGGACACACGCGCGCCGCCGTGCACGTGGCGGTGTCGAGGCCAGTCAAGTCGGTGATGATGGAGCGGCTCTGAAACTTGCATTGGCCGTTGCCGTAGTCGATCGCAGCCCACGTCATCGCCAGCCGGTCGGTGCCGCCGGAGTAGTTGCCGCGCTTGATGCCGGGCTTCATGCACACGAAGGCGTCGGTCGCTTCGGTGTGGATGACGGTCGGGCCGCTGACGCTGCTCATGTCCGACTCTTTGAACACCCACAGCTCGACAACGTCGCCAGCGCCGCCGCCGCCGTCGCGCGTCGTCAGCACGTAGAGGCGATCGGAGCCCGCGTGGTAGTCGAGCGCGACCGAGATGTAGTCCGCGTCGGTGCCGGGAATGGTGGCCGTCCGGAGCGGCGCACCGAACGAGGTCGCGTAGACGTTGATCTTCACCGCCTGCGTCGTCTGTACGACATACGCGAGCGCGAAGACGTCGGACTGCGTGGCGCAGGCGTCGAGGGAGGCGTGCCGCAAGTCGGGCAGCACGGTGGCGAGATCCGTGACGAGCGTCGTGGGCGCGCTCGGTCCCGTGCTCGGGAGCGACGGAGACCAGGTGCGGCCGTGGATCTCGAGCGGTGGTGACGTCAGGTTCGAATGAATGACGACGATCTTGGTGCCGGCGTTGAGGCAGCGGATGTGGTTGCGATGGCCGGAGACGACGCGCGTGCGCGGCAGCGTGACCTGCCCGTCGTCGCTCTGCGCCATGGCCACGAGCTCGGCGCCGCCGCCAGGGCCGGTGTCGAGCACGCTCGCGACGTGCAGCCGATACCCGCCCGAAAAGGCCATGTCTCCATGCCACGCGGTCGCGAGCTCGTAAATCGCCGGGTACTTCTTCACCGTGAAGGGCGAGACCGCGCCGCGGTTATGCCAGCTGCCGGTCGCCTCGTTGCGCGCGAACAGCGAGCGCTTGCCGACGACGCAGAGCTCGGGGCCGGTCGAGAAGAGCGTCTTGCACACACCCTCGGTGGAGATGAGGCCGCCGCCCTGCACCGAAACCGACTGCGTCTCGATCCCGTGCCGCTTCGAGACGGCGCCGGCGCGGACGAATTCGCCGTTATCGATCTCGGTCTGCGCGATGGGGCGCACGCGCTCGTCGAAGGCCTGATTGTAGCCGCCGCCGACGGGCAGCCAAATCTCTTGCTCGGACGGAGGCGCGACGGGTGCGGCCATCAATACACCCACACCGAGAAGGTGACCGCCTGCGTGGCTCCGTTGCGTAGCGTGAGCGTGTTGTTGTCGCGGTTCGTTTCGTCGATGGCGCCGTTGAGCGCGGCCGAGACCGACTTCGGACCATCGACGAGATACCAGCCGCGGAGCTTGCGGCCGAGACCGTGGCGCTTCTTTTGCGTGCTCGTCGCGGCAATCGAGTAGTCGATGCGCACTCCGTCGCTGTCGAGGTGCTGGGGGATGCCCCGGCCCTGGCCCTGGACGGCGCGCCGAATCTGCTCGACGTCGTGCTTCTCCGAGCGCGGCAAGGGAGGTTGACGCAGCGGCATCACACCTCCAACGGCGAGCGTCGCCGGCGGCGGGTCACGACGCGCACGCGCGCGGGTCGTGCCTCGTCTCGGGTACCGATGAGCGCGTCGAGATCGTCTCCGATGCCGCGCTGCATCGCGTAGTAGGGGCTCGCGTCTTCGCCGTCGCGTAGCGTCGCATCGCCGGCCGCGCCGAAGACGATGTAATCCTCCATGCCGGGGTCGAGCTGGAGCGGGTCCTCGTCCTTCTCGAGCGTGCGCAAGCGTTTCTGGAAACGGAGCTCCACCGAATAGGTCGCGGCGTCGGTGCCGGGCTTGGGACGGATCTCGAGCTCGAAGCCGCGCAGCCCGTACCGGAAGTCGGCGAGTGAGGGCGTGCCGGCGATTTCATGCCGCTTGATTTCCGCGAGGTCCTCGAGCTCGTCGAAGGGCTCGAGCGGATCGACGGCGCTCCCGTCGCTGATGAGCGCCACGCGGAGCCGGCCAAAATCGCTTGGGAGCGCGTACACCGTGCGCCCCGGCTCGAAGACGATGGTGTGACTCGCAAGGAAGAAGGCCGGGTTGCGCGCGGCGATCATATTCCAGAGTCGCCGCGCGTGCCGGTTCACGCTGCGCCGCAAAAACTCGCGGCTGATGAAGTGCGAGGTCGCCTCGACAGCGTCTTGCGCGACGAGCTCGCGCGCGGCCGCCATGAGCTCTCGGAGCTCGACGGCCACGGCTTACTTCGCTCCGAGCAGCAGCCCGAGGACGCCGGGCTTCTTTCCTCCGTCCTCGTCGTCGTAATCCTCGATGTAGCCCATGAGCTCATCGAGCTTTTCGACGATGGCCTCGCCCTTGCCCGCCTTGACCGCCTCGGCGAATTCCTCGGCGCAGGCGATGAGCTCGTCGGGGTAGCCGCTCTCCTTGTCCTCGTCGTAGCTCATGGGAGGGGCTTCCTGCGCGTGCCGAAGAGCAGGCACTTGACCATCGGACCGTCGAGGGCGTCGCTCAAAGCCGTCGCCGAGATCACGTAGACGTCGAAGACGGCTTTGCTCGAGAGCCCCTCGGTGATCGTCTCGGCCTTGACCTTGGTGTCGCCGTTGTGCTGCAGCTCCACCCAAACGTCGAGCTCGGCGAGCTCGATGTTGAGCGTGACCCGGATGGTCCCGACACCAGTGCGCAAGATCGATTCCACGATCTTGCCCTGATCTTTGATCCCATCCGGATGGGACGCCCCGTTGAGCGCGAAGCGAAACCGACCGATGGCCGGCAGCTGCTCGAAGCCCTTGACGTCGAATTTGGCGTTGGGGTTCGGCATCAGGTCCTCAAGAGGTCCAGGGTGATGCTCAGACGCGGCACCACGACGCCCGCGGCGGCTTTGGTGATGTCGAGCACGATGACTTCACCGTCGGCGATGAGGTCAGCGCCGTTGAACGGAAGCGTGATGAGCGCGCCCGCCGTCCAGTTGCCCGTGCCACCGGTGATCTGCGTGGTCACGGACGCGAGGATGGTGAGCGCGCCGCCGGCGCCGTTCGCCTTCGCCACGCGAATGGTGGCGAAGTTGGTGTCGTTGGCGGTGAGCGCCGCCGACGGCAGGATGAAGCCGGAAACCCCGTACACCCCGCTGCCACCGCCCGGAGTCCAGATCCGCTTGTGGTAGTAGGTGAAAAGGTCGGCTGCCGCCGCGTCGGCCGCGGCCTTCGGCAACTCGATTTCCAGCCCGCGCAGCATCTTGTGCGCCTGCACGAGGCTCTGCGCGTGCTGCTTTTGCGTGAGGCGTTGAGCGGTCTCTTCGTAGGTAGGCATCGTCAGTTCCTCACGGGCTGTAGAATTTCACGCTGCCGAAGTGATGGGTTTCGAAGACGAGCAGGTTGCCCCACGTCCGCATCATCGCGGACACGGCGTCCTCGCTGTCCTCGTGTCGCCACTTCATCTTGTCCTCGTCGACGAAGTGAGCCCAGGTGCGCAGCATCGAGAACACGATCTCGCTGCGCTTCATCGCGACGCCGTGGCCGCGCCGGCAGTCGGGCGAGCTCATGATCGCGACGTCGCCGTTGCCCGTGCGAATCTTCATCGCCGGGAATCCCATCTTCACGTCCTTGTATTGGACCATGTCGATGACGGCGCGCGCCCCCATCTCCTTCTCGAGCCGGCCGTAGTCCTGGGTGTTCATCCAGAACGAGTCCGGGCGGCCGCCGTTGTCGTTGATCTTGTGCAGCAGGTCGATGAGCGCGTCTTCGATGTTGCCGCCGCCGGTGTCGAGGTGCGTACCGGTGAGGCGCGAGGTGTAGATCGTGCGGTCGACGCCGTTGAACGCGGTGTAGAGCGCGTCCGACTCCGACAGGTCCGCGTAGGGAATCCACGCGAAGACGCCCAAGAAAGGCCGCTTGGTTCCGTCGCGGAACAGGAAGTCGTTGTCGGTGACGTCGGGGATGGTCGCGTCGACGTCCTCGTTGAACGTGATGACGCCGGTTTCGCTGTTCACCTTCGCGACGGTGAGCTTACCGTTGCGCACGTTCGCGTACGACTCGGCCGAAGCGAGGCGAACGACCGCGTCCTTTTCGAAGAACCGGGCGTAGTGCGACTCGCGCAGCGTGAGCGTCGTGCCGGTGATGGTCGAGCCGCTCTTGATCTGACCGCGCGCGCCCTTGCCGTTGCCCCAGAGCATCGAGCTCATCGCGCGCCCGTGCTCGTACGCGGCGCACTTCGAACCGGTCGTCATCGAGTCTTCGAGGGCGCCCGGGTCGGTCTCGGCGGCCGCGATGGCTTCGCAGTCGATCGAGATGGGGTCGTACTCCGCGCCGCGCGTGATCGTGTACTCGACCGTCGTCGGTGCGTTGACGTTCTCCTTGGCGGTGCCGTAGTCGTTCGCGCCGCGCGTGCCGTTGACGCGCGGGACGATCTTCCGGCTCTTGCCGCCAAACTTGGAGTCTTTCGGGACCCATCGCAAGAACGGGTCTTCATCCAACGTGAGATCGACGAGTCCCTCGGCTCCCTTTCCCCACTTGATGAGAAAGGCTTTGTCGAGGGTCGTGAGATTGATGCTCGACACTCAGCGCCTCCGTTCGCGTCGACTCGCGACGCGTGCCGCGGTTAACGGTTCTCTCGGAGTTCGCGCTGAAAGCGCCGGTCCCTGCTACCTGACGAGCGCTTCGACGGTGCCGGTGCGCTCGTTGACCTAGCCCTTGTTGTAGCTTTTTCCGACTTCTCTGTAAAGCCGGCGCAATTCGCGGTCCTTTTCGGCGCTGCTCATCTCGCCGATGTCGCGGCCCCCGTCGCGCTCCTTTCGCAGCGGCAAACGGGCCGGCGTTCGCGGTCGACGGTGCTCCTCGGCGTCCTCGTCGACGGCCGCGTCGAGCTCCTCGGCGAGCTCCTCTTGCGCGCGCAACCATTCGGCGCCGTCGAGGCCCTCTTTGAGGTCGCGCACGTAATGCTCGAGCTGATCGACGAGCGGATCGAGCGCCACGCGTTGGCCCCGCGGCGTGTTCATGACCGCGTCGGACACGAGCGAGTTCATGCACGCTTTGAGGATGTGCGGCTTGAGCGCCGCGACGTGCGACCATCGCTTGCGGAGCTTCGGATCGGTGGGGATCCGCATCGCGCTTTCGACGCCGCTGTCGATATTGCGCTGCACCTCGCGCCTCTCGGAGAGCTGCTTGTACTGCTCCTGATCCTCCTTCTCTTTGCGTTCGATGCGCTCGAGCCGCTCGAGCACCGCGCGAAGCTCCGGGTCCTTGGCCTTCTTGGCGTCGGGCGCGGCGTCATCGGGCGACGCGTACGCGGCGATCACCTCGTCGGGCGACACGCCCATCTGTCGCACGATCGCGCGGACCACGCCCTTGAAGTCGCCCGCCGCCATGGCGCGCTGGTAGGCGTCGACGACTTCGGCCACGGGCCCCATACGACGCTCGCGCTCTTCGATGGCGCGCTCGCGCTCCGATACGCGCTCGAGCTGCTGCTTGTACCGCTGCCGCTGCCCGAGACGCCATGGAGGCTCTTTGCGCGCGGGCGTCTCGTCCTCGTCGAGCGAGGCAGCAACGTCGGGCTCGGCCTCGGCGTCGAGCGAGCTTGGCGCCGGCTCTTCGACGGCCGCGGCCGCCTGGCCATTCTTGGCCTTGCCCGCCTTGCCTCTCTTCGGCTTCGGCGCATCGTCCGACTCGCTAACGATCGGCTCGCTGGCGAGCAGCTCGGCGAGCTGGTCTGTTACTGAAGGGGCGGCGGCGTTTGAGGCGGCGGCCCCAGTTCCGGGGTCGGCACCCCCGGCGGCGGCATTGCTGTCGGATCCCATCCTTCACCTTCCATGACTGCGGGCTCTCCCATCGGCACCTCGCCCGGCATCGGAGCGGGCATCGCTTCGGGCGCGGGCGCTGGGGCAGGCGGGGGAGTGATCCCGAGAATTTCAAGCACGAGCTTCGGGTTGTTCAGAAGACGCCCCGAGTCGGTGAGAAACCTGCGCACGTAATCGATGCGCGACTCTTGCACGCCGAGGTTGCGCGCGTGCTGGATCGCGAGCGCGGCATACTTCACGCAGCGCTTCAGATCCATGACCGGCTCGGGCGTGATGTACTTGCTCTCTTCGAGCATCGTCTCGATGACTTCGCGAATGAGCCGCGCTGGGCTCGTGAAGAACGCGAGCGCGCCTTCGGGGTCGGGCGTCTCGGTGATCTGCCAGAACGTATCCAGATCGATCTTGCCCGAGTTGAGCATCTCCTCGGCCTTGTCGAAGCGCGCCGACGGTTCGCGTCCGAGCGCCGCCGTCGGGAACACCTGCACGCGCAGCTTCACGTCGTCGATGTCGAGCTTGGCGAAGGGGAAGGCGCGGCGACGGTTGCCGCCTTCGAGCACCGGCACCTTGTAGCCCTTCACCTCTTTGGCCAGGGTCCGCTCGCACGCGACGAATTCCCACGCCAGATCCACGTACACCTGCTCGTACACGCGCGCCGGCCCGATGTTGCGCTGTGTCTGTTGATCGCGGTAGACGATCTGCCCGACGCCAGTCTTGAAGCTCGGGCGTTGCTGCGTCGCGAAGTCCTTCGAGGAGCCGGCCGTGTCGTAGATGCCGCTCTCGACCATCGACATGAGCTGAGCGAAATCGGCCGTGATCGCCGGGGGGGTCGCCTGGTGCAGGGGCTTACCCGTCTTCGTCTTGATGATGACGCCGACGCGGTCGTCCATCTGCACTTCCGCCGGGCCGTCGCTCGACGCCATGAAGAAACGCTGGATCGCCACGCGCTCGACGCCCTGATCGAGGCGCTCGCTCATGTTGTCGTGCAACCTCTGCTGCGGCCAGAGGTGCAAGACGAGCGACATGCCCCAAAACCCATCGGAGCGATCGAGCGGGCGAATCCACACGACGGGGTGGTTCTTGCGGTGGTAGGGGCGCTTATCGAGCAGCGCGCCTTCGACGGCTGTGGCGACGAACCCATCGTCTGCGCCCTTCGCGCTCGGCAGCTGCGACGCCTCGATCACCACGATGAGGTTTTCGCCGAGCTCGCCGCGACGCCGATCCCATGGGCCCGCGGGCGGTGCCTCTTCGATCGCGGCGGCGATGTGCGGATGATTCTTGTAGCGCTCGACGAGCTGATACTTGTCGACGAGGTGCACGAAGGCAGCGCGCCGCGGCTCCCATCCGGTGCAGCCGGCGTCGTCGAGTCGGATGTCGAGCGGATGCACGCGCTCGAGACAGAGCGATTGCCAGCTGAGGTCGGCGTAGGGACGCAGGCAGCCGAGGCCGGCCGTGAGCCCGTCGATGAAGCCCGCGTCGACGATGGGCGTCGCGTTGAGGTCGACCATGCGCGCGTCGACCATGCGCGTCAGACGTCGGGCCGCGAGGTGCTCGTCCCACGTCGCGCCCACAGTCGAAAACATCGCGCGTGGCGGCACGACAGAGAGCTGGGCCGTGAGCGCTCGCACGGCGCCGCCGACGATCGGCTTGCGGTACTCGTACGTCGTGCTCGTGAGCTCGCGATCGACCGGGTCTCCGACGATGTCATACGCGTCGCGGATCGCTTGGTAGCGCTCCGAGTAGCGCAGCTCGATCTCGTGCGACCATTCGAAGATGGCCTCGGCGAGCTCTTCGGCGTCGTCGCTGTCCCAACCGTAGCGGTCGCTCACGGGTCGGCGTCCCGCTCACGTAACCACGACGCCAGCGCCAGGAACTCGACCGCAGCGATCTCGCCCGCGAGCTCGGAGCGCTCTTGGCAAAAGCGACCGAGCGCGTCGCCACCGAGCTCTTTCAGCGTCTCGAGCTCGTCGGCTTCCGCCATGAACCGGAAGGCGGCTTCGAGCTGCTCGGGAACCCGGCCCTTCTTCGAGGAGCGCCGGGGTGTCGTGCGCTTCTTCTTCGATGTCGCCATCACGCTGCCTCTACTTCGGCTTCGCCTTCTTCGGCTCGTCGCTCGCGTACCTCACAGAGCGCACGTTCGAGAGCGGGTAGCCGCGCAGCTCGCCCTCGAATTCGGCGCAGAGCATGAAGCCGTCGATGAAGATGCGGCCCACGAAGTCGCGCGACTTCCGATCGGTGGACATGGTCGACAACATGCGGTTGTCGGGTCCTGGCAGCGGCTCCGATTCCTTGAATCTCGCCCAGGTGATCATGACCCACCGCTGAACGCGCGAACCCTGCTCATCTGCGCAGAGCATACCGCGCGCGCCGCTCCTTGCGCAACCGGGCGGCTTCGCGCTCGGCCCATTCGTCCTCTTCGTCGTCGTGCCGCTGCGCGTCGCTGACCGGCTCGGGAATGAGCCACCGCATCGCCCTGAGCAGCGCCGGCACGAAGTCGCAATGCCGCCCGTCCGGCGTCTTCGGCAGATCGATCGCCTGGCCGTTGCGGGTGGTGACCTTGCGCGTGCGCTTGAGGTCGTCGATGAGCAGCTGATTGTCGAGCAGCTCGACGCGGCGCAGCCCGAGGAGCGCGCGGAGCTCGGCGACGGTGAGCACCTGGTCGCGCATCGGCAGCTCGACCGACACGACGCAGAGCCCGTGAATGGCCGCGAGCGAGGCGATGGGGTCGGCGGCCCATTGGTCGGTGTAGAGGTGCGCTAGCCCGTACGCCCTGAGCAGCACGGCGATCTCCTTCAGCGTCGCTTCCGAGTCGATGCTGCCCTGTGGCCCCGGCATCCACTGCCGCGCGAAGGACACTTCGAGCTTGCTGTCACGCCAGCGGCACACGACGAGCGTCCAGGCGTTGGTGCGCGTGGCCGGATCGATCGCTGCAACGTACGCCGCGCCGCGTACCGGGATGGCTCGGTCTCGGAAGCGGATCCGGCACGCTTCGATGTCCATGGCCGGGAGCGCGTCGGTGATGAGGTCGATGAATTCGGAGAGCACGTCCGCGCGATAGGCCTGCTCGGCGCCGGGCTTGTTCATGAGGCGCTCGACCTCCTCGGGCGTCCACTTCACCGGGTTCATCGCCGGAGCCGGGGCGCGGATCACCACCATGTCCTCGCTCGGCTTGCCGTGGTGCTTCGAGACCGCGGCGTACACCGGCCCGAGCGGCGCATGCGGCGCGCCCATCTCGAGCATCTGAGCGCCGGGGAGCATGCGGCCGAGCCCGGCTTCGCGCGTCTCATCGAGATTGATGACGCCTTCGCCGATCCCCGCCATGCGCGTCGCTTCGTCGAAGGCGATCCCGAAGCTCCAAAACGACACGACCGCGCCGCCCGCCTTCCGCCCCGCGACCGCTACCACGTCGAGCTCCTCTCCGGTCGGGTGCCGCAAGACGACGCCCGTGCTCGGGTCGCCGACCGTGAGCGCGGACAGCGCCGGACGAGACTGCAGCGACGGCACGAGATGGTTCAGGATCGCTTGGACCTTGTCGAGGTCGAGGGACAGCGCCGAGTAACGCGGGCGCTCGCCGGGTCGGACGCCGATGATCTGCACGCGCTGACTCGAATGCAGCGCATGCGCGGCGATGAGCAACGACTTGCCGCCGCGGATGCCGGCGACGAGCACGAATTCGAGCGGCGGCCGCCTCGGGAGCGAGGAGACATCGCAGCCGCCCAAGATCCATTCCCAGCACGCGCGCTCGCGGACCTCGGGCGGGTAGCGCTCGGCGTCCTTCAGCACGGGCAGTTTCAGGATCGGTTCGCAGTCGCGCCCGTCCATGAGTCGATAGATGAGCCGCTGCGTCGGCGTCGCGTTCGTGAGCCCGAAGAGGTCGGGCCGCATCACGAGCTCTTCGAGGTTATCCCAGCGCGCAACGTCGACCGGCTGCGGCGCCGCGCTCGGTTCGTTCGCCTCGACGAAGCCGCGCGCGATCACTTCTAGATCGGCGTCGGTCAGGTTGCGGCGGCGGGACACTCGGTCCTCGGGCTATCTCAGCGCGCGGTTCAGTGCGTGGTCGAGGGCTTCGTCGAAGTTCGCGGAGCCAACGACAGCGCGCGGCAGCACCACAACCGTCTCTGGGCCACCGGGCCCGCAGTCCAGGCACTCGAAGAAGACCTGATCATATTTCGAGTCGAGCTGTCCTTCGCACAGCACCGTGCGCGCGTGGTGCAGATTGTTGCCGTGGCAGAGACAGCAGCTCCACCCGCGTTTGTCCAGAAACCTGGCCGCATGTTCTTCGATTGTCATCAGTCGTCGTACCCATGATCGACGCGCACGACCGGGCCGCGTCGAGGCTTTGGGGTGCTCCTGTGCTCGAGCGTGCTCACGTTGCCGGGTGGCTCTGGCGGCATCTTGGCTGTCCCCTCGCCGCCCCAGTCGATGCGCGTACCGTCGTAACCGGGCCGCGCCATGTCCAACTCGCGCAGGCGCCGCATCGGCTCAGGCATTCCAGCGGGGCCCCTCATGAGACCCAGGTTGATGATGGCCTCGGCTTGCCACGCTTCGAGTTCCTTTACCCGCTCGCGCAACTGGTCGCGCTCGGCACTAATCATCTCGACTAGTAGGGCGTTTGGCTTCACTCGGGCCAACCGCTCCCGCAGCTGCTCCGCCGTCTCGATACAGTTCTCGCGCAGGACGATGTCCAAGTCCAACCAAGCATCAACACTTCTCCCTGCTACCACCAAACCGTCCGCACCGTAGCTGAGTTCTCGCACCGCCTGTGCGCACGCCTTTGCCTCACCGGACATGCGCCCGCAGGCAGCGCAGCTCTCGTGGAGCCCATGCGCGTGCTCGCAGCATTCGCGAATCGTGTCGTCATCCTTGAACACCACGCGAGCGAACACCACGCGAGTGTCACCGTGAGCGCATCGCATCCCACGTACCGACCCGGAGCCCTCTTCGCTCACTGGCGTGTAGGCCGGCGACCAGATGACGAGGTCAACGCTGACGTACACGCGGACCTGATACCACTTCCCAACCTGCATCTCGCTCGGCTTCATCACTGCACCGTTGTCCCTTCCTCGCGCCGCGCCCGCAACCTCCCAAGCTCGGCCTGGTAGGCAAGATACGCCTGAATGCGGTCGTCGACGATGCGCTCTTGTTCCTCGATGGGCAGCCGCAAGAGGTCGGCGGGGATGCCTTGCTCGTCGGGCCACTGCGACGGTCGGCCGTAGCTCCAGACCATGACTTGCTCGGCAGCCCGCACGCCCGCGACCACGAGATGGTTCTGCACCTCGTCCTTTTTGAGCTCGGCCTCCGCGCGCGCCATCACCTTGCGCAAGAGCCGGCGCGCGGCCGGGGTGTCCTTTCGGATCTGCTCGCGCGCCTCACGCAGAGACAGCTGCTCGCCGCGCTTGCTGCCCTTCTTGCGCCCCTTCGGATTCCCGCTTTTACCCGGTTGGAACGGCATTGCTCTTCTGCAATCTAGCGCTCCATGTGCGTATGTGGCTTCCGGAGCGCCGTTTCGATGCGCAGAAGGATGTCACCGATGCGGCGCAACTCGACCGCGGCGCCAGCGATCGCTGCGACCTTGTGAGCCTCGACGTTGCGATCTTTGAGCACCGCGCCTCCCATCTGGTTGCGGCTCGCCTGGTGGAACTCTTCGCTCCTCTGCTGCTCCTCGGTGAGCATCGTCAAAGCGCCTCTTGCTCCGGCGCAGTGGCCATCTCCGTCGCGCCGTTGTTCGACTTCTTCTTGCGCGCCGGCTTGCGACCGCCGTTGGGCTTTGCTTCGACGCCTGGTAGCTTCGGCTGCCGCTCACCGGCGGAGAGTGCCCGTTTCTCGATGACCTCGTCAGTGTCCAGGCGGTAGGTCCGGAGCTCGCCCAACCGGTAGTCGCGCACAGTCCGGCACTTCACCGAGCGCGTCTCCTTGCCCTTGTGACAGACGGTCACGAGGTCGCGCCGCGCCTTCTTGAGCTCCTTCAGATCCGAACGCGCCTCGGCCGCCTCTTGCCGGAGCACGTCTTCGATGCGCTGCGACTCGATCACGTTCTGCAGCAGCGCCCGATGCTTCTTTGCGAGCTCCTTGTCGGTGAGCTTCACCTCGAGAAGCCGATCGCTCTTGGTCACCTCTACGATGTTGCCCGCTTTGCCGTTTGCCTTGCTCTTGCTCATGTCGCCTTCCTTCATGCGGCCGGTCGCCGCGCGTACGTCAACACATCGCTGTCCAGACACGCGAGCACCGCGCCGATTGCATCGGCCGCGTGCTCGAGATCGCCTTTGTTCATGCCATCGAAGACGCACCCGAAGCGCGAGGCGATGGCCAGCTGCACGTCGACCTTGCTCGCCGTCGACGTGTCGCAAAGCGCCTTCTTGAGAGCCTGCGGCGAGCACTGCACCACAGCGAGACCGTGTGCGCACGAGAGGCCGGCAAGGATGCCCCATGCCACGCCGAGCTGCTGGATCTGTTTCACCATCATCTGATTTCCGATGCGCGGATACGACATCGACTCGGCGGCGATGGCGCGCACGTTGTAGCCGCGCACGAGCTCGTCGAGCTTGCGGTAGATCTCTTTGGCCCGGCGCAGGGTGTCGTCGCTCGCGAGCACCTTGTGCTTCTTCGCGCTCGGCTTGGTCCGCACAACGCCCGCGCTCAAGAGGCGCTCGCTCACGGCGTCGAGTTCGATGATGGCCACGCCGAAAGAGGCTAGCCCGGGGTCGCAGCCGAGCACGCGGACTCCCATCACTCGTCCCCCTTCCCAGCCAGCGCCTGCAGCTGCTCGGAGATGTCGTTCAGGGACGCTTCCATCCGGTACAGATTGTTGTCGGCTCCCTCCCCCTCGACGGCTGCCTCCAGGGCATCCGCGATGCGGGTCAGCTGCTTGATCAACTCCACTCGGAATTCGTCTTCGCTCATCGTTCCCGATCCTTCGTTCCCTGCATCGTTCCCAGTGCCCAGTCTGTATCGTTCCCGAGGAAGGTCCGTTCAGAGAACGGAGCCTTCCCTCGGAACGAACATACACAGACTTGCAGGGGGGTTTGGTTCCCGTTCCCGCCGGGAACGATACCCTTCTAGGTGGCTGTCGCTGACCATGCCTGCTTCCTCCCCTTGCCGTGGTTGGTGATCTTTCCGTCGCGCTCGAGCTTGTCGCAGACCGCGGTGATGGCCTGCGTCCGAGCGCTGATGGCTTCGCGGATCTCCGTCTTCGAGCACCCCGGTGTCTTGCGAATGAAGGCGAAGACCTTGTCGAAGAGTTCGCGCTGGTCTTCTTCGCGCGCCTGTTCGCGCGCCGAGTCGGCACTGCTCGCGGCCACGCGCAGCCCCCACCACCCGTGCGTCGGCTTGTCGGGATCGGCGACGTCCTCGCGCTCGAGCACGAAGTCCTCGCTTGTTTGGCCCGTCACGCGCTGTTTTTGATGGTGCACGAAGGTCGGCTTGTTCTTGCCGCCGCGGAAGAAAAACACGCTCGCGCACGCGTCGAAGATTGCGCCCGAGCCGCGAATGGCGCTGGTCGGGTCGTCCTCGCCCGTTCCTTGCTGTGCCTTGCGCGCGTGGTGGATGACGATGAAGACGCAGCCGGTTCGTTGCGAGACGCGGTGCAGCATGTCGAGCGGCATGCGCGCGTCGGAGGAATTCTCGTCGGTCTTGGGGCAGGCCGCGCGGAAGGAGTCGATGAGGCACATCTTGCGACCGGTGGCGAGCTCGACGAGCTTGTCTTCGGCGCCGTCCGCGTCGAGCTGCAGGCGCGGCATGCAGAGCAGGTGGAGATCGACATCCTCGGGCTCGATCCGCATGGCACGCAGTAGCCGCTGATAGCGCCAGCGCGTGAGGTAGTCGCCCTGCTCGTAGTCGATGTGCAAGACGCTCCCGCGCTCGCATTCGAAGCGGCCCCACACTTTGTGCCCGGCGGCGACGGCGAGAAGCAACGCCTGCGCGCTCATCGTTTTCGCGGTGTAGCCAGCGCCAGCAATCATCGCGGGCGCGCCCGGTGAGAGTCCCAGTCCTTCGATCACCCAAGGCACCTCCGGCAAGGGCGCAAATATGTCCTTCGCGCGTTTGACTTCGTCGGTGATGTCGACCGGCTTCGCGCCGAGCAGCGACTGCACGCGCTTCGCCTGGCCGAGCAGTTTGTCGAGCTCGCGAGACTGTGCCGCGCCTTCGATCTGTTTCCAGGCGTCGAGCAGGTGCGAGTCGGCCTTCGCCTTGTCGATGTCGATCACGTTCGCCATCGCTTCGCTGCCTCCATGAGCTGCTCGATATCCTCGGCCGGCACGTTGGCGCCGATGCGCCATGCGGCGTCGATGCGCTGCATCCGCTCCATGAACCGACGCCGGCAGGCGAACTCGTGCACGCGCTCAGCGAGCTCTTCGACGCACACGCGCATCGGCTCCTCGTCGCGCAGCCGCACCAGGTAGCTAGTCGTGCGCTCGACCGGCGCGCCCTGCAGCGCAAGCACCTGCGCGATGTGGTCGACGTTGAGGTCGTGTCCGAGCTCTTCCTGCGCTTCGACGACGGCAGCGATCGCCGTGTGGATGGGCAGGAAGAAATCGGTAGCGCGACAGGCGAGCTCGGCGGGCTTGCGACGACCGTTGAGCAGCGCCTCAAGCACCGCCGCTTCGGCTTCGATGTCGCACGGCGGCCGCAGGTAGGGCTGCGACGGCAGCTCGAACAACGCGAGCTCGCGGATCGTGTGAATGAGGTCGTCGCCCGTTTCGCGGACGGCCATCACGGCGGCGCGCTCGGCGGGCGTCATCGGTCCTTGTCCTCCTCCGGGCGCATGAAACCCGTGACCGGGCCCGAGGCCCGGGCCTCATCGGTGATGCGATGCCACTTCGGTCGCGAGGGCACGCGGCGCGCCTCTTCGAAGATGGCCACCAAGTCCCAGAGCACATCAAGCCGCGGCCAATCGCCGCGCAAAGGCTTCTCGAAGGGGCGACGGTTCATGCGCGATCTCCGAAGACGAGCACCACCATGCGACAGGCCCAGCACCACCAGAGCGACGGCTGCCGCTTCAGGTGCGGAGGGCGCACGAACTCGGCGTCGCACTGGTGGCACTTCGGATTCATCCGCCGGCACCTCCGACGGCATCGCCCATCGCGATCTCAAGCCCGAGAACATGCCGCGCGATTCGGTTCGCAGCTCGAGCCCAGCCCGGCGCCCCACTCAGGACGAGCGCTGCATCCTGCCCGAGCGCAGCAGCACCGCGGGCGAGCTCGGCGGCGACGGCATGGGCATCGTGGGCGCCGTCGGCAATGGCGCGCAGCGCCCGCTCGGCCAGAACGGGATCGGATAGGGAAGAAATCGGCGCAACCTTGCGAGCCGATTCGGAGCCGCGGAAATCTCTTAATCCATTGGCTGAAGGTTCAAGTCCTTCATGGCCCACCGAGGTTTTCGCGAGAGCGAGCGATCCCGTTCCGATCCCTTCGGCGGCGCGCCGGGCAGCAGCCGGAGCGAGATGCGCATAGTGCCGCTCCGTCGTCTGGATCGAGTCACCGATGTGTGCCGCGACCTCGGCGATGGTCCACGGCCGTCCGAAGGAGCCGCTCAAGTAGTGCGTCGCGCCGGTGCCGCGGAGATCGTGCGCGGTGAGATCGCCGGCGCCGATGGCCTCGAGCACGCGGCCGAGCCGGTGATCGGTGCGCAGCCACCCGCGCGGGATCGGGAACGCCCATGGCGACGACTGCGGCAAGCATCCGCGGATGCGCAGCGCGGGCCGGATAACGCTCAGCCACCGGAGCACGCCGAAGGCTCCGACGCCGCAGAGCTCGACCCGGCGCGGTCGCTTCGTCTTGGTCGTCGTCGTCGCGCGGTCGCTCCGTTGCACGCTCAGATGATCGCCGCGCACTTCGTCGAGGCGCAGGCCGAGGAGCTCGCCGGGCCGGAGACACGTGCCGACGAAGACGAGCGCCACCGAGCGCATTGCATCGTCGCCGCAATCGTCTTCGAGCAGCTTGGCGATCTGTTCGATGGAAAGGATTTGCTCGCGTCGCGTGTCGAGCGCGCTCGGCTTCCGCACCGCCGCCACCGGGTTCACCTTCACGTGTTCGCGCTCGAGCGCGTCGCGGTAGATGGCGCTCAGGAGGTAGGCGCAATGCCGCACGGTGCGAGCGCTCAGCCCGCGCTCTTCGAGGTCGTCGAGCCAACGCCGGATGTCGCCCGGTCGCGTTGCCGGCAGCGGGTCGTCGACGAACGGCGCGGTGAGCACGTGGCATCGCCACCGGCTCCGCTGCGCACGAACGCCGCGACGACCTCGAAGCTCTTCGCGATCGAGGTAGCGCTCGCCGTAGCTCTTGAGCGTCGGGGTGCTCATGTCGCCGCGCTGTTCGAGCTCGGCCAAGATCGCCGAGAGCACGCGGGTGGCGTAGTCACGGCTGCCCTTTACGATCTTGCCCGGTCGCGCGCCGCCCTCGGGCCAACGCACGAGCCATGCGCCCTCGCCCGCGGGTGTGATGCTGCCGGTGCCGCGCTTTCGCCTCGTCATGGTCTTGGCCTCCGAAGCTTCAAGATCCGACGAGCCTCGGCGCGCGCCACGTCGTCGACAACGGGAAACACCTTCGTGTGCCGGCGGGGGCGAGCGCGGACGCTGGAGATATCGCCGCCCCGACTCTCCCCAGCTGGGGCCACCGCGGGCCCAGGCGTTTCGAGTCTTACCTCGTCCGAGGGCGGC
>Ga0075428_100000745_pt1 | contig 33802 bp, 26 predicted proteins | sample RhiMetdeltSRZDD2_FD_75291 | JGI IMG/M metagenome (GOLD analysis project Ga0075428, IMG submission 75291) | Populus rhizosphere microbial communities from Tennessee, USA - Rhizosphere MetaG P. deltoides SRZDD2 | ecosystem: Host-associated > Plants > Roots > Rhizosphere > Soil | place: USA... | reverse complement strand
TGCTTCTGGAACCAGGAGTCGCGTCTGATCTCGCTGCGCCCCGGCGCGAAGATTCACATCGAGCACACCGGCGTGACCCTCGGTGATTCCGATCGCGACTTTCTGCTGCACTATCGCGTGCTGGCATCGATCCCCGCGGACGCGGCCGTGCCGGCCAAGTCGAAGATCCGCCCGGACGTGCCCGGCACCCTCAGCTCGGGCTGCTCGAACTCTGCGTACCCGTGAGGGCCACGCGCCTGTGCCGAAAGTCACGGCCCGTGCACGTGACTTCCTCCGGATGCGCGCAGCGTGCGGCGAGGTTACCTTGATCGCATGTATCACGTACTGAAATCGATTCACGTCTTTGCCGTCATCATCTTCATGGGCAACATCATCACGGGCCTGTTCTGGAAGCGTCACGCGGACCTCACGCGCGATCGCGCGTTGATCGCGCACACGATGCGCGGCCTGATCCGCGCCGATCGCTGGTTCACGATTCCCGGCGTGGTCGCGATCACGGCCGCCGGAGTGCTTGCGGCAATCCAGGCCGGTCTGCCGCTGCTCGGCACCGGCTGGATCTTCTGGTCGATCGTCGCGTTCGCGCTTTCGGGCATTGCGTTCGGGTGGAAAGTCGCGCCGCTGCAGAAACAACTGTTGCTCCTGACGGACCGCGACGGAGACGTCGACTGGACCACCTATCACTCGAAATCGCGGCAGTGGGAGTGGTGGGGATTGGTGGCGACGGTCACTCCGCTCATCGCGGTGGTGCTGATGACCCTCAAGCCGAATCTCTAATGCGCGCCTTGTCATCCCGAGCGTAGCGAGGGACCTGGGCGTGTGTGCGGCACGATGCACATGCGTTGCGCCACCGCCCGCCCAGGTCCCTCGCTACGCTCGGGATGACATGCGTTGAACGCTCGATGCAGCAGAGCTTACACGCGGATGTTCACCGCGCCGACATGACTTGACACATCTGCGGCGCTACCTTTTTCACATGCTGCTCATCGGCATTGCGGTCTGGCTGGCGATGGAGCTTGCGGCTTCGCAGACGCCTCCCGCTCCGCCGCCGAATCCCGTCGACTTCCAAAAGCACGTCCGGCCGATCCTCGAGCAGCACTGCCAGCCCTGTCACTTCGAAGGCGGCAAGATGTACGCGCATCTTCCGTTCGACAAGCCGGAGACGATTCGCAAGCTCGGCACGAAGATGTTCACGCGAATCAAGAAAGAAGACGAGCAAGCGGTGATCCGCGCCTTTCTGAAACAGTAGAATCACGCGCGCATGCGCGCACGGCTTGTTGCTCTCCTCGTCGCGGTCTCTCTTCTCGCCTGCAGGCGCGAGACGCCGCAGCCTCCGCCGCCGGCGACGCAGACCGCGACGCAAACCGCAACCGGCCCGCGCGACGGCGGACGTCTCGTGCGCCGTCTGCAGAACGACGTCGCCACACTCAACTACGTGCTGCACACGCTCGAGGAGGAGCGGCAGGTCCTGGCCTACCTCTACGATCCGCTCATCGATCTCGATCAGAACCTCAATCCCATTCCCGCGACCGTCGCGCGATGGGATGTGCTCGACCAGGGCCGCGCGTACGTACTGCATCTCGATCCGCGGGCGACGTTCAGCGACGGGCAGCCGGTTCGCGCGTCGGATGTGATCTTCACGCTGCACAAGATCCTCGACGAGGAGTCGATCCAGTATGCATCGTGGTTCGAGCATCTGGATCGCGAGAAGACGGCCGTCGTCGACGACCACACGGTGCGCGTCGTGTTCAAGGAAGCGCGTCCGGCGCAACTGCGCTCGTTCAACATTGCCCCGATGCCCGAGCACGTATACGCAAAGGAGAAGTTCGATCGCACGACGAAGGTCGTCGGCAATGGGCCGTATGTGCTGAAGCAGCGCGAGCGCGGCGGCCGCATCGTGCTCGAGCGGCGCAAGGATTACTGGCGTGAGAAGCCGCACATTCAGACGATCGTCTTCCGTGCCATTGCCGACGACACGGTGGCGTGGCGCGCGATGCAGCGCGGCGACATCGATGTCACGCTCGTCGGCAATGACGTGTGGTGGAAGGCGAAGGACGATCCGAAGATCAAGGAGACGATGACGTTCATCAACATCTTCCAGCCTTCGTACAACGCGATCTTCTGGAATCTCTCCGATCCGTTGTTCAGCGACGTGCGTGTCCGGCGCGCGCTGGCGATGGCCTTCGATCGCGACAAGATCATCGAGGAGCTCTATCACGGGCAGGCCCGTCCGGTCAGCGGGCCCTTCACGCCCGATCAGTGGGCGGCGAATCCGCGCGTGCTGCCGATCGAGCTCAATACCCAGGGCGCGTCCGCGCTGCTCTCGTCCGCGGGCTGGCGCGATTCGGACAACGACGGCGTGCTCGATCGCAACGGCAAGATGTTCGAGTTCGCGCTGCTCGTTCCCGCGGGGGCGAAGGCCATCGTCGATCAGGCACAGGTCTATCAGGAGTCGCTGCGCGCGATCGGCGTCATCATGAACATCACCACGGTCGACACCTCCGCGTACTTCGAGCAGATGATGAAGCGGAACTTTCAGGCCTCGTTCGCCTCCTGGCAGAACGAGCCCGATCCCGATCCGTACGCGATCTTCCACTCGTCCCAGGTTCCGCCCGACGGACTGAATGTCGTCGGCTACGCGAGTCCCGAGGCGGATGCGCTGATGGAAAAGGCGCGCAAGGAATTCGATCACACAGAGCGCGTCGATCTGTATCAGCAGCTCCACGAAGTGATCGCCCGCGATCAGCCGTACTTGTTCATGATCCAAACCGGCGCGAAGTGGGCGGTGAATCGCCGCGTGCAAGACGTGAAGACCGCGCCCAGCCTGGGACTGTTCCTCTGGTATCCGGGGCCGCGGTCGTGGTGGGTGCAATGAGGACGCGCATGCAGCTTTTGCTCATTTCCAGTTCGGTCGTGCACGGCTACGGGTTTCTCGATCATTCCGAGCCGGACATCCGCCGCATTCTCGAAGGCCGCCGCTCGGTGGCGTTCGTGCCGTTCGCGCAGCACGATCACGACGCGTACACGACGCGCGTGCGCCAGCGCTTCGGTGCGATGGGATTCGAGGTCACACAGGTGCACGGGAAGAACGACCTCGCATCGGCGGACGCGATCTTCGTCGGCGGAGGAAACACGTTTCGTCTTCTCGATCACCTCTACGCTCTCGATCTCCTCGACGCCATCCGCGCACGCGTGAAGGATGGGATTCCCTACATCGGCTCGAGCGCCGGGACGAACGTGGCCGCACCGACGATCAAGACCACGAACGACATGCCGATCGTTTTCCCGCCCTCTTTCGACGCCCTCGGCTTCGTGCCCTTCCAGATCAACCCGCACTACCTCGATCCCGATCCCGGCTCCACGCACAAAGGCGAAACGCGCGAGGAGCGACTGCGCGAGTATCTCGAAGAGAACGACGTGCCGGTGGTGGGATTGCGCGAAGGATCGGCGCTGTGGGTCTCGGACGGCGAGATCACGTTGTTAGGCGGGAAAACGGCGCGCGTGTTCCGGCGAGGGGAAGAGCCGGAGGAGACGCACGGTCCCTTCCCCTGTTAGCCGAACAGCAGCGTTTGACCGGGCCTATTTGTAAGTACCGAGCATATACCAGAGGTCGGTCGGTTCATTTTGACTGTTATGGACTTCAGCCACGAATCCCCTATTCGCGGCAATTCTCGATTCACGGCCTGCATTCACGTTCGCGCTGATGTCCCAAACGTTCACAGTCCCGCTTCTGATGGCGTTTCTGGACCATAAAGCGGAGCTGGTCTCGGATGCTTTGTGAATCTCGATCACGTCTCCGTTTTCGAGCAACGCGACCGAAGGGCGAACCCCCGTGTCATAGAAGAGCGGGTAGGTGCTGTGACCGTCGATCTTCCATTCCAGCTCGTTCTTGTCGTTCAACATTCCGATCCGGCTATACACGTTGCCTGAAGCCGACCACACCATTGCGACGAGCCCATTATTCATATCGATCTCCGGCGTCGTGAGGTTTTTGTTTCTCGTCGTGACCAGGTTCTGCCACTTGATCGCCTTGTTCACAGAGTCGAGCTCCCCGATCCTCCAGCAATTGAAGTCTTCGGAATTCTCGAGGGTGATGATGACGAGCTTCTTACCGCCCTTCATGCACATGGAGACCGCAGGGTACCTTCCTTCCACTCCCAGTTTGTGCGCCTTCGGCTCCCAAGTGATTTGTCCGGCTTCCATCTTACCGACTCGATACCAGATGTCCGCGTTGTCTTCTCCGTTTTGCGCCTTATGGACTTCACAGATATCGCTCCCCAAGATCGCCACCATCGGCCTTACGCCCTGGTCGTACCGAACAGGTTCACCGATCGGGGTCAACGTCGGTGGAGTGCCGGCGGCCAATTTGCCAATGCTGTAAAACAAGTCGTCATCGCTTGCGTCTCTGTGAACTTCGACCAAAAAGCCACTCTCATTGATGGCGATGGAAGGTTCTCTCCCCTGGCCGTATTTCTTTCGGCTGTTTGCATCCCAAACCACGGACCTGAACTCAAATTGTGGCTCCAGGGACGGGTTCGGTGACGGCGCGGAACCGGTAGGCGGATTTTGGTAGCCGTGATACTCCTGATAATCGTGTCGATTCGGGTTGTCTACCGCCACGAACGTGACTTCCGCAGGAAAATCCAGAGGGCCGTCCAAATCAGGTTTATATACGCGGGTTGCAAGTTTCAACTTCTGGTATTTGGTGATGTCATCCGAGACGCCTGCATCGCTGCCATTGAAATTCATCAAGAAGATCTTCGACAAGAAGTCATCGATCTCGGCGGTCGTAGGGCTGCCTTTGATCTTGGCAGGTACCGCGGAAAGGAAGGGATAGGAAGGCAGGTAAAATATCTCGGCGTGTGTGAGGAAATACGAATTGTTGGCCATTCCAATGATTTTTCCCTTCAGGGCGTCAGTGGTGAGCGACGCGGTGCTCGCCACCGTCTTACCAGGGAACGCGGCCGTGAAAACGGACACCAGCGCCTTGAGGTCGTTGTCGCGCTCGGGCGGTTCAGCGTGAAAGCCTTCCTTCAGGTCGAAAACGATGGAAATGGGGACATGTTCCGGATGCTCATCTGACCAGTCATTGATGACTTTCAGCCACGATTGCAGATCGTCAGAGTGCGGGTTCCCATTGTCGTGGGAGACATGGCTTCCGGAATAGTCATGACCGACCGCGAAATTCTCACTGGCCGCATCGATCACGTGCACGTCCAGCTCGATCCCGCGCACTCCGGAGTCGAGTTGCTGACGCAACGAGCCCCTTTCGGCTCCTGAGTAAGAATTGTGCGTCGTAATGAAGGTCTTGAGGTCATACAGTGGTTTCTGCATATACATAAAGATAGGTACGGCAAGTGTATTTTGCCAGAGCTAAACGTTGCCTGAATGACGTCAGAAATAGACGGCATGAATTGCGGAAAGCGGCGGTCACTGCACGATCATCGTGGTGTCGCCGCTGGCGGTGTCGGTGGCGATGACGAATGGGACGACCGATCCGCTGCCCTCGATCACTTCGACTTCGAGCGTGAGGTTGTGCAGGTCGCCGAAGAGGGTGTTGCGCGCGTCGCCGGCGAAGGATTTGACGAGCTCGGGGAGGTAGACCTGTTCGCGCGGGGCCAGCGTGAACGTGCGCGTCGTCGAGATCGCGACGAGCTGGCTCGCGGAGTCGATGACGATGCGCGCACGGACTTTGACCGTCGCGCCGCTCGACTCCGTGAAGCCGTACGCGGTGCGCGTGGCGGCGGAGTCGTCGAGCGAGGAGAACAGTTGCGATTGCCCTAACCGCAGGCCGGCGGTCGCGGAGACGACCGGAATCGCGGACCCGCCGGTCGCGCCGATGCTGCGCGCGGTCACGACGAGATCGTTTCCGTGCACCGGCGTCACGACGATGTGCGCGACGGGCGATGTCGCCGGTTGTGCCGCGTCCTGCGTGGTGACGGTCGCACCCGCAGGCACCATCACGCTTCGCTCGATGACGTTGCCCGAGCTCTCGATGATCTGTATCGTCGCGCGCTCTTCGGACGTACCGGGGTTGTAGATCACGACATCCGTTCGTGACGATGGCGTCGTCGCGGTCGTGCGGACGGAGCGGCGCTTCGTTCCGCCGCCTCCCGGCTGCGCGCCGTCCGCGAACGGAATGCGCACCGACTGTCCGCGCACATATCCGTAGAAGCGGCTCCAGTCGACGATGCTCCAGGTATCGCCGCTCGCGTTGCGCAGCCGCGCATACGCGGTGATCGTCGATCCACCGGAGACGTTCGCGATGATCGCAGTCGCCGCATTCGCGGGAATGGCGTTGCTCAGCTCGAGCAATCCGAACGGCGCGAGCATGTCATCGCGCGCGCCGACGGTATTGCCGCTCGCATCGCGAAATTCCGTGTGCACGCTCGCGTTGCCGCCGCCGGTGTCCTGCACGAAGACATCGCCCGGCGCAGCGAGACCTGTTAAATACAAACGAGATCCCACACCGATCGAACGATCGCCGCGGAAGATCGGAATCGCACCGGTGTACGTCGCCGCGCCGGACACCGCGGTCACTTTCGCGCTGCTCGACAAATCGCTCCACTTGCCGCTGCGAATCTGCAGCGTGCCGGTCGAGTCGGTGTTGCCGTAGACGCTGTTCACGAGATTCACGAGGTTGATCGACTGCGTGAAGCCGAGGGGCTGCAGGGAGGCGATCGTGGTCTGCGCGCCCTTCGTGAAGTAGAGCTTCAAATCGCTGATCGCGGTCGCGCCCGCGGCGTTGATCACCGAGAGATGGGACTCGATCGACGGAGTCGACGCGACGCCCGGAATGAAGAACGGGATCTGTCCGGGCGCGAGCGGCGGCAGCGAGCCAGGCGCCGTGGGCGGTTTCGTCGTGTCGACGATCGTCACTTTCGAGACGGAGACGGTCGACGTGTCGTGCGTGCTGATGTGCGACGACTCGCCGCCGGAGACATAGATCAGCGACACGTTCGCGACGAGCGCGCCTTCGAGCACGTTCGGCCGTTTCGAGCGAACGACGCGGATGGACACGGTGCCGGTCGTTCCGGGATCGATGGTGATGCGCTCGGTCGGAACCTCGACCCAAGGCTGATCGGAGACGAGAATGCCGGTGAGTTGCGCAGTTCCGGTGTTGCGGAACTGCACCGTTCCGACTTCGTCCGAGCCGGGGATGCCCACGAGCTCGATGCGCGACGCAACCGGCGTCGCGATGACCGTGCCCGCGGGGCGCGTCGTCGAGAGCAGCACGACGTACGCAATCCCCTCTCCGACGATTCCGTCGCCGTGCACGCCCACGTATCCGTTGTAGGTGCCGGCGTCGCGCGGCAGCGAGCGAATGGTCACGATCTGACTCGCGCCGCCGGCGAGCTGGAACTGCTGCGGCTCGATGGTGAAGAAGTCTTCGGTCCGCTCGAGCGAGATCGTCGTTGCCGTGTCGCCGAAGTTCGTCAGCGTGAAGCTGTCCGTCGCGACTTCCACGCGATCGATCTGTACGATTCCGTTAGGCTGATCCGTGATCACCACCTCGGCCGGCGCATTGACGCGCTGCGTGGTCTGTCCCTGCACCGGCGCCGTCGGTTCGCTGATCAGCAGGTTCTTGTTGTACGCATGAGGATGCGTGACCGCGGACACCGTAAAAAAGTACGACGTTGAGGCGACGAGATTGCGCATCGTGATCGAGTCGTCCTGTTTGTTGCCCGTGGTCGCGACCGCAACCGCCGCGCCGCCCGGACTCGTCGTGGCGACGACCTGATAGCCGCCGTCGAAGTAGAAAAACTCGATCGGCGACCAGGACAACGTCGCACTGCGATCCGTCGTCGAGACGAGCCTGAAGTTCGTGGGCGTGATCGTCTGCGTTTCCGCGAAGTTGCCGGTGTAGTGCTTGCTGTTCACGAACGCACGCACCGCTTCGTCGTTCGTGTAGAGCGCGTTGAAGGCGAAGTCGGAGCGGTTGTTCTCGAGCGTGGTGAGCTTCGTGATCTCGACCGGGATCGGACCTTTGAGCCCGTTGAACGAAAGATCGAGATACAAGAGGCCGGACATGTCGCCGAGCTGCGGAGGAATCGTGCCGGTGAAACGATTGCCGGAGAGCCCGAGCGCGTAAACCTTCTTCAGTTGTCCGAGCTGCGGCGGGATCGTGCCTTCGAAGGAGTTGTTCGCGAGATCGAGGTATTCGAGATTCGCGAGATCGCCGAGCTCCTTCGGCAACGGGCCGCTGAGCTGATTGTTGCCGAGGTAGGCGTCGACGAGATTCGCGAGGGTTCCGATGCTCGCCGGCAAAGGTCCGCTGAATTGATTGAAGCCGATGTAGATGTAGCGCAGATTCGGCAGGCCGTTGAAGTCGGGAAGATTGCCGGTGAGCTGATTCTCGCCGAGGGAGAGATACGTGAGATTCGAGAGCGTGGAGAGTCCCGGCGGCAGAGGTCCGCTCAGCTGGTTGTAGTCGAGGAAGAGATCACTGAGCAGCGTCAGCTCGCCGATCCAGCTCGGCACCGGACCGGTCAGCGTGTTGCCGTTGAGATAGAGCTGATTGAGTTTCGTGAGGTTGCGGAGCGCGTCGGGGATTCCGCCGTGGAAGCGGTTGCTCCCGAGCGAGAGGATCTGCAGATTGGTGAGCTGGCCGAGCTCGGACGGGATCAATCCTTCCAGCGAATTCTCGTAGAGCTGCAGCACTTGCAGGTTCGCCAGCGTTGCGAGCTCCCGCGGTACGTTGCCCGTGAGCGCGTTGCCGGAGAGATCGATCCAGGTGAGGTTTGTTAGGCGGGAGAGCTCCGGCGGAATCGTCCCGCCGAGGTCATTGCTTTGCAGCTCGAGCGAGCGGAGCGGAGCGATCGTCGTGATCTCGATCGGAATCGATCCGGTGAGATCGTTCGCGTAGAGACCGAGGACCTGAAGTTTCGCGAGATTCCCGATCTGCAACGGGATCGATCCGGAGAAGTCGTTGTCGCCGAGGCCGAGCTCTTCGAGATTCGTGAGTCGAAAGAACGCGGATGGGAGTGAGCCCTCGAAGCCGTTCGTGGTCAGATCGAGGTACTTCATCGCCGCCATGTCCCCGATCTCCGCGGGGATCTCGCCGCCGAGCTGATTGTTGTTGAGATGGAGGCGCTCGAGCGAGTGCAGACGTCCGAACGATGCGGGGATCGGTCCGATGAGCCGGTTGTACGCGAGCCGCAATTCGACGAGCGTCGTTGCGTTCCCGAGCTCGGGAGGGATCGAGCCGTCGAGTCGATTGTCGACGAGGCCGATCCACTCGATGTGCGGCAGCGACCCGAACGAAGCGGGGACATTGCCCGTGAAGCGATTGACGCTCGCTTCGAATTGCCGCAGCTCGGTGAGCTTCGAGAGATCGGGGATCGTGCCCTCGATCGCGTTGTACGACATCGTAAGCTCTTCGAGCGCGGTCAGGTCGGTGAGCTGATTCGGCAATGGTCCGGTGAGCTCATTGCCGTCGACGTGGAGGCGCGCGAGCTTTTTCAGTGCGCTCCACTGCGGCGGGATCGTGCCGGTGAAGTGGTTGTTCTGCAGGATGAGCAACTGCAGCTCGGCGAGATTCCCGATCTCCGGCGGCATCGTGCCGCGCAGATTGTTCTGGTAGAGCTGCATCGAGCGCAGCTTGGGGAAGCTCCCGATCGCCGCGGGCAGCGTGCCGTCGAGATTGTTGTCGTAGAGCTCGAGATCGAGCACGTTCGACTGCGTCTCGTCGCAGTTCACGCCGTGCCACGTGCACTCGGAACCGGGCGCGCCGCCCCAGTTCGTTTTCTGCGTCCACCCCGGCCCGTTCGTCGCGTTGTAGATCGCGAGGAGCGCCTCGCGCTCGGATGTCGGAATGGCGGCACTCGCGCTGGCTGCGATCAGCAGCGCGCACAGGACGGTGAATGGGCGCATGGTGCTCTTAGGTACGCTCGCGAGTGGGCACTGTCAAGTAGACGGGCGACGCGCGGCGGTCCTCTCGCTTTGAGTGGCTATCGCCATCCAGCGAGACGGCATTGTTCGTCGAACAGCGCGCGCAATCGTAAGATCTCGTCGCGGTTCGGTACTGGACGGCGTCGCGAGAGCTCGCGTTGGAGCTCCGTGAATTCGGCGATCGGCGGAAATCCGGCTGCCGTCCGCAGCTCGTCGACATGAACCGGATCTTCGATGGGAGGCACGGGAACATATTCACCGTTCTCGTCCCACCCGAATTGGGTTCCGTACCTCTGCGGTCGTCCTTCGCTCGCGCGAATCCGATCCTCCAGCGTCGCGGCCTTCCACGCTTCGACGCGACCTTCCGCCGCGGCGCGCTGGAGACGGACGAGCATCGCCCGTTCGAACTGCGGCTGGTCCACCATGTGATGCACCATCCGCCACGCGGCGAAAGCGCCGTCCGCACCGACGAATGTCTCGGTCGGCCAACCCTCGACCTCGACAATCTCGGCGAGGCGAGCGGCATTCTGCCGATGAACGGTCCGCAACCGTGGATCAGAGGCGAGCTCGGGCGGTCCGATCTCTTCGTGTACGCGGTAGTCGCGCTCGATCATCGCGAGGAGCTCGCGCCGCAGTGCGTCGTTCATCCCATCAACAGATGCCGTCACATGCCTCGGTGCCGCCGTAGCCGCACATCATGGTCGGCATGCACAACTGGCCCGGATCGGAGTGACAGAACAACGAATAGTAAGCCCAACAGTCGACGTTACTCCTGCAAATGCACGGCGGCATGCCGCTCTCGCCCGATACATCACCGTTTTCTCCCGTCGTACCGATCAGATCCGCGCGCAGCGGCGCGCCTGGGCCGAGGTGATAGAAGGCGGTGACGATGTCCTCATCAGAAAAGGCGGCTGCGTCCACTGTCTCGTGAAGTTCTTTGAGAGTAAGTTGCTTCACTCTCTGTTCAAGCGTTTCCAGGTTCTCCTGGAAGACACGAGAGTTGGCCACATAAAGCAGGTACTCCCGGATCGCGGCATGCTGCCTGCTCGTGAGGTCCGGATGGCGCTCCAGAAAAACGCATTCGTTGTGGATCCACAGCCGCGATTTCACTTCGGGCGTGACCTTCAGCAGAAACATCCGCTGCTGCTGAATCGTGAGCGGCGCGAGCGTTTCGTACAGCGCCGCTTCGGCAGGCAGCAACGCCTGCGTGCAGCGTGCATCCATAAGGCGGCCGGCCGCGCTACCCGGATCGAGCGGTTTCTGAGCATGAATCGGGGCGATGACAATGAACGTGAACGCAAGCAGCAGTGCGGTCCGCATGCGCATTGAGCACCTCCAGATGATGCGCCAGCACCGCGCGCAGCGCCTCACGTCCACTCTTCGCGGCCGGTCCGGCCTTTGCGCGGCGCTTGGCGGCGATCGTGTTCGGGCACGACCGTCTCAGCCACGCGAGCGCTCCTGAATTCGTCCACGAACTGCGCGGCTTCTTCGACGACGGCGTCCCACGACGCGGGGCGCGGCGCGGCGGCGCGAAGGCGCTCGCAATGCGCGCGGTAGGCGTCGCATCGATGCACCGCTTCTTCGAAGCGCGCGCGCACGCGCTCGTCTTCCTCGACCCGCTTCCGAAGGTACTCCTGCAGGTCGGGGGTGCGCTCGGTGTGACTGCAGAAGAGGATCACGTCGTTGCCGGCCATGAGCGCGCGCTCGGAGATGTCTTCGTACGAGCCGAGGTCGGAGACGGCGTGCATTTCCATATCGTCGCTGACCGCGACGCCATCGAAGCCGATGCCGTTGCGAAGAAGATCGGTGGTTAGGCGCCAGCTGAGCGATGCCGGCAGATCGGGATCTTCTTCGACCTGCGGATAATTGCCGTGGCCAATCATGATCGCGCCCGCGTCTCGACCCAGGCGCTGGAAGGGAACGAGATCGCGGCGCATGAGCTCATCGAGCGTGGAATCGATGATCGTCGCGCCGTAGTGCGGATCCGCGGAGCCCTGGCCGATGCCGGGCCAATGCTTGAGACACGACGCGACCCCTGCGCGATGCAGTCCGTCCATGAACGCACCCGCGAGCTCGATGACCGTCTCCGGATCGCGTCCGAACGTGCGCCGCTCCAGTCCTTTCGTCGGCACGTCGCCGCGCACATCGACGACCGGTGCCAGATCGACCTCCATGTCGAAGTAGCGCAGCACGCTGCCGGTCACGTGACCGAGCGAGGCCGCAAGCTCGGCCGCGCGCTCCCCTTCCGCAAACGCCTCCGCGCTCGGAAGGCCGGGGATGAGATTGCGCACGCGATCGACGCGCCCACCCTCCTGATCGATCATGATCAGCGGTGCTTTCCGCGCCACCCCTTTCACCTCGGCGATCAGTTCCACGAGCTGCTCCGCCGACGCGATGTTCCGCCCGAACAACACCACCGCGTACGGACTGTTCTCGCGAAGAATGCGCCGTTCGAGGTCGGTGAGCGATTTGCCGGTGAGGCCGATGCCGAAGACGTCAGTGGTCATTGGGCGTGCATCGTAACAAACGGTGTTGTGGTGCTGGGTGTTCGGTGCTGGCGGATTCGTGGCTTCGGGCAATGCACCGCCAGCACCCAGCACCCAATACCCAACACCATTACTCAGACAGCTTCTGCTTCAACTCATAAAGCCGATTCATCGCCTCGATCGGCGTGAGCTTCTCCAATTCGATCGCGCGCAGTGCGTCGATGACGCTTTGTTCGCGCGAGTTGAAGAGGCCGAGTTGCGAGACTGCAGGTTTCGGTCCGCGGCGGCGGGTTTCTTCGACGAGGTCGCGCTCTTTGCGCTCGAGGGTTTCGAGGATCTCGCGGGCGCGATCGATGACCGAGTGCGGGATGCCGGCGAGCTTGGCGACCTGGATGCCGTAGCTCTTGTCGGCCGCGCCTTCGACGACTTTGCGCAGGAAGATGATCTGCTCGTTCCACTCCTTGACCGCGACGTTGAAGTTCGCGACGCGCGACTTCGTCTTCGCGAGGTCGGTGACCTCGTGATAGTGCGTGGCGAAGAGCGTGATGCCGCTGCGCGCGGGATTGTCGTGCAGGTACTCGATGATGGCCCACGCCAGCGAGAGACCGTCGAACGTCGCCGTGCCGCGGCCGACTTCGTCGAGGATGATCAGCGAGCGGTCGGTGGCGTTGTTGAGGATGTTCGCGGTCTCGTGCATCTCGACCATGAACGTCGACTCGCCGCGCGCGAGCTGATCGGATGCGCCGACGCGCGTGAAGATGCGATCGAAGATGCCGAGGCGCGCCTTCGAGGCGGGAACGAACGAGCCGGCCTGGTTCAGGAGCACGATCAGCGCGACCTGGCGCAGGTACGTCGACTTGCCGCCCATGTTCGGGCCGGTGATCACCTGGATGCCGTTGTCGTCGCGGCGAATCGTCGTGTGATTCGGAATGAAACGCTCGCTCGTGAGCTGCTCGATGACCGGATGACGTCCGTCTTCGATCGCGATCTCCGCCTCTTCGCTGAGGCTCGGCCGAACAAAGCGGCTGCGCACGGCGATCGTCGCGAGTGAGCCGAGGGCGTCGACCTCGCCTACCGATCTTGCGATGGCGAGAATGTCTGCGCTCACTTTCGCGATCGCGCCTAACAGCTCGTCATACAGCCGCGTTTCGATCGCGATCGATTTCTCCTCGGCGCCGACGATCTTCTCTTCGAGCACCTTGAGGTCCGGCGTGATGAAGCGCTCCGCATTCGTGAGCGTCTGCTTGCGGATGTAGTCGGCGGGCACTTTGTTGAGGTTCGATTTCGAGACCTCGAGGTAGTAGCCGAACACCGAGTTGTAGCGGATCTTGAGCGAGCCGATGCCGGTGCGTTCGCGCTCGCGCGACTCGATCTCCAGCAGCACGGACTTCGAATCGCGGGCGATCGCGCGGAGCTCGTCGAGCTCGCGATCGACGCCGTCGCGAATGACGTTGCCCTCGCGCAGGACGACCGGTGCCTCGCGGTCGATCGTGCGCTCAATGGTTGAAATCACGTCTTGAATGGTTGCGAGTTGCGCGTTGCGAGTTGCGTGAGCTTCTTCGCGCTGAGGCTCGCGCAACCCGCTACTCGCCACCCGCAACTTCGCGAGCAGCGGCCCTTGCAACGGCGCCATGACCTCGCGCAGCTCGTCTGAGGCACGCAACGAGTCCGCGAGCGTGAGGCACTCGCGCGGCGATGCCGTGCGCAGCGTGATGCGCGACGCGAGCCGCTCGAGGTCGGCGATTCGTTGCAGGCGCGCGTTCATCTGCTCGAGGATCGCGCGCGAGCGGGTGAGCTCGTCGACGGCGTCGTGGCGCTCGAAGATCGCGTCGTGCGATTTCAACGGGCGGATGAGCCAGCGTCGCAGCGTGCGCGTGCCCATCGCGGACTTCGTCGCGTTGACCACGCTCCAGAGCGTCGCCCGAGGGCGCGAGGCGTCGCGCGACTCGACGATCTCGAGGTTCGCCAGTGTGGCCGCGTCGAGTTGGAGGAAGTCGGCGTCGTTGTCGACGCGCAATGCGCGCACGTGCTCGAGTGGGCGCTTGTGGCTCGCGCTCGCGTAACGAAGCGCGCCGCCCGCGGCGCCGATGCGCGCGTCCGCACCGCCAGGTGCACCGTCTATGTCCTCGAGACCGTAACCGCGCAGCGACTGCGTGCCGAAGTGCTTCGCCAGATAGTCGTGCGAGCCGCGCACTTCGAAGAGCGACGGCTCGACGTTGGTGATCGGGATCGTGAGCGCGCCGTTCGTGCTCGCGTCGCGGGGAACGATCGCCTCGCGCGGCGCGAAGCGCGCGAGATCATCGTAGAGACGCGTATCGCTCATCGCGCGATAGGTCGTGACGAAAAAATCGCCGGTGGAGACATCGAGATACGCGGCACCGACTTCGTCCTCCGACGGCACCAGCGCGAGCAGATAACAGTGGTCGCGCTCGACGATCGAGCTCTCCGTCGCGGTGCCGGGCGTGACGATGCGAATGATCTCGCGGCGCACGAGGCCCTTTGCTTGCGCGGCGTCTTCGGTCTGCTCGCAGATCGCGACGCGGAGTCCGTGGCGGATCAGCTTCGCGATGTGCGCGTCGGCGGAGTGGAACGGCACGCCGCACATCGGCGTCTCGTGCTCCTGCCCCTTGCTGCGCGCGGTGAGCACGAGATCGAGCAGCGGCGCGGCCTTCTCCGCATCCTCGAAAAACATCTCGTAGAAATCGCCGAGGCGGTAGAACAGGATCGCGTCCGGCACCTGCCGCTTGATCTCGAAATACTGCTCCAGCATGGGGGTGAGCTTGGCGACCGGGCGGGACATGGTTGGTGGGGGCATTCTACTGGAGCGCCGCCGTCGCGGCGGCTGATGCGGGAGCGTCCCGCGCTCCCGCTCGGGTGGCGGCGCGGGACGCCGCCACATCAGCCGGCGAGGACGCCGGCGCTCCTCACACGATCGCGTCGTAAATACGCTTCGCCACTTCGGGATCGTTCAAGTACCCCGAGATGCCGTGGCGGTTTTCGGTTTGGTTGCGGACGTTGCTCTTGTTCGTGATCTTCGACGGGGAGACGTCGAAGTGTGGTTTCTGCAGCGCATACAAGGCGACGACATCGCGCTCGTCAAACGCATTGAACCAGTCGCCCATCGGATCGGGATAACGGATCGGCGCGAGGGACTGGCGGATTTTCGTAACGCCCAAGGGTGAGCCGACGGTGATGAAGTTCGAGATCTTCCAGTTGCGCGGTTTCGTTTCGCGACGCACGATGCTGTACGCCACGACGGTGCCCAGCGAGTGACTCACGACCACCGTCGGCTCATTCGGTTGAAAGGCCTGCACGATGCCGTCGTCGATTTTTTTGCTGATGACTTTGTTCGTGAGGTACTGGTAGACGTCCTTCGTGAAGAGCGCAACGGAGGCACTGCTTCCGAACGGCACGCGCCGGTCGATCACTTTCAGGACGCCCTGCACCCATCCCCAGTTGAGCGGTCCTTTCTCCACGACCTCCGCCGGCATCTCTTTCGCGATCTCGTCCTCGTCGATGCCCGCCTTCTCCGCGATTTCGTTGAGCACGTCCTGCATGAACTTGCGCTCCGCATCGTCGGCCGGACCCGTGCCCTTCACCACGACTGCCGCTGCCGTCGCGGGATCCTCACCCTGCGCGAGCTGATAGAGCGTGTCGCCGTAATACGGAAAACGGATATCGGTCTCCGGAATCGGAAGATCGAGACCATTGCGCTCCAGACCTTCGCGGAACGCCGCAATCCATTCTTTCTTCAGCGCGGCCGCATCCTTGTTCTGTTGCGCGCGGCCATGGATGAACACCAGCTTCTTCGTCATGTCGTTGTCCCTTTCATCGAATCGCGAAGGATGGAGAGCGCGGCGGGGTCGAAGATCGTCCAGAGAGAATCGACGACGTAGCGCTTGAGCGGAGACGCGCCGGCGAGCGACCAGCCCTGCGTCAGCAGCGGAAACGCAGGAAAGATGCGATTCGCATCCGGCGCGTTCTTGCCGCCGGCGAGCATCGCCACGTCGAAGAACGTGATGCCGAGGTCCGTGAACAGGAAGCGCTGCATGTCGCGGATCGACTCGCGGCGCCCGACGCTGTAATACGCGTAGGCGGCATAGAGCGCCATCGTCGGATCGATTCCTTTGAGATTGCGGATTCGCTCCGTCAGCGCATCGGCATCTTGCCGATCCAGATGGAAGCCGCCGGCGTCGGCAGCCGACGCGATGAGACTGCGCAGGACCGTCAGCTCGTTCTTCTGCTCAACGTAATCCCCGTATCGCGAGCTGTTCGAGGAAGGCTCGTAGGCGACGTTGCGCAGCTCGCCGTCTTCGAACGAAACCGTGGCCAGGAATCCCTGGATCGCCGGAAGCACGAAGACACGACCATCCTTCAATTGGAAAAGGACATTGTGCGCGCGCGCGTTCGGCCACACGCGCACGAGCCACGGCTCGAGCAGCTCGGTAGAGATGCCGTCCGTTTCAGCGCTCACGAGCTCCGCGCCGCGCAATTTGAATCCGCATCCCGATTCGAAATGATCGGGACCGGTGAACATGAGCTCACTCAACACGCTGTCCGGAAGAACCAAAGGCGCTTCCTCGGAAGGCGCGCTCGTCGAGGCAATGGCGCGGCTCACCGCGCTCCGCAGCGTCTCCGCAGCGGTCACGATCGGCGGAACTTCCAGCATCGGCAATTCGAGTCCCTCGAGCGCGCTGGGCACCGGCGGTGCCGGCAACGTCTCGAATTGCGCGAGCCACACATCGCCTTCGGACGTGATGCGCGCGTCCGGCGTCTGCGTAACCGTCGCGTTGCCGCCGAGCAGCTCGCTCACTCGCGTCGGAACGCGATTCACGAGCAGCTTCTTGAGCGGCAGCGGCTTGAGCACGTGCGACGGCGGCAGCAGCTCCAGCGCCTCGGGATACGTGCCTTTGAGCGCGAGCAGCAGTTCATCGGTGAACGCCGCGTGACGCTTTGCCGCTTCGTTCGGATCTTTGATCTCCAGCGATGGCTTGCCGAGCAGACACGCCCAGAAGACATCGACTTTCTTCTCCGGTCCGTCGGTGTCGAGATTCGGAAAAAGCGCATGCCCTTCGATCGACTGTCCCTGCGTGTCGGGCGGCGCGGTGCGGCACGCATCGGAGAGAAACACGACGTGCGGGACGGTTCCCGCACGCGCGCGCTTTTCCGCGTTGGCAACATTCACCGCCTCGTCTTCATCGGGCGCGCCGGAGAGCAGCCAGACCTCGTCGCGGCGGATGTTCAGGCCATGCCCGCTGAAGTAGATGATCAATTGATCGAGGTTCATCGGATCGACCAGCTCTTTGATCTTCGTGCGCAGCTGCTGGACAGTGACGGGACCGCTTTCGTCGGTGATGAGGTGCGAGTCGATTCCGTTCGCCAGGGCCCAGGCATGCATCTCCTCGGCGCCTTTGCGCGCGGCCTTGAGAATCGGCAGTCCTCCGGTCTTCGCCACTCCGATGCACAGCGCGGCTCGATTCATGATGTGCGGACCTCTGTCTTTATATTGTGACACGAGGTCCGAAAACGTTTCGTCCTATTCGTGACGCGGGTACGCCCAGCGGAAGCCGATGCCCTCGATCTTGTCGTCGGTCGCATAACCGAAGATCGAGTCGAGACAACCGCCCTCGATCGGCGGCTCGCTCGCAAACGCCGATCCTTGGGCGCGCTGACCTGAGCCGACGATGTGATCCTTGTTCGAGACGAGATAGACGGCGGACAGCGATCCGATCGTGTTGCCGTACGCGCCAATGACCTGTTCTCCACCGGCATATTTTTTTGCGAAGGCGTGCGTCGTCTCGCGTCCGACCTTTTTCTCACTGCCGTCGCTCTTCTTGATGCGAAGTCCGACGACGCGGTCGAAGGAATCGTTCATGTAGACCGTGACTTCCGCGATCGGCGAGGAGAACGAGTTTCCGACGCCCGTATCGAACTGCGTCCCGGCCTCGCCGCCGAACAACGGACTCTTCACGATGACGGGCGTGATCTTCGGTTTCGTCGTCTCACTGGGATTGAGATATTTCCAACCGCCCGAGCCGTTGAACAATCCGTCGAGCTCCGCAGTGAACTGCTCCTTCGCCAGCCGCGTGTGCTCCGCGTGCGCCGCATCGCGGAGTGCGCGACGTTGATCGATGTTCTGGCTTCGACTGTCGGCAGCGAACCGCCAGCCATCGTAGTCGTCGCGCGCGTAGAACACCGTGTAGGTCGTGCGACTCGAGGTCGCGACTTCCTCACTCCACGAGTAGATGTGTCCCATGCGCCAGTTGTACGTGTTGTCGCGCGCCGTCTTCGCGCGTTCGAGATACAGCGTCACTTTCGCCTTCAGACGGTCGAGCAGATCGGCAGGGTCTTTCGGTTTCTTGCCGTAGATCTCTTCGTACTTGTCGTTCCGTTCGCGCAGCATCATCAGGTGGAGCGTTCCGAACGTGAGGAGATAGGTCAGCGTCTGTTCCGGCTTTCGCTTGTCGAAGAACTTCGGCTGCAAATGTTCGAGCGTGCCGATCACCGTCGTCGCCCATTCGCCTTTGTCGGCCCCTGGCGTCGCTTTCGAATATTCGACGACCTGGTTCTTCAGCCCCTCGAGATCGTAGCCGAGGCCATTGATGAACTCCCGGTCGACGAGACCTTCCGCGATGCCGGTGACGTAATCGCGCATCTGATCGATCAGACTCGGCCCTGCGCTCCAGAGCTGGCTGACGAGAAACTTCACGCCGCCGCCGACCTCGGGAAGGAGACCGATCAGACCGAGCGCGGCCTCGCGCAGCGGGTCGGCGCCGCGAAGCGCGAAGTCGCGCTGTGCGCGCGCCTGGATCGGATTGACCGGGTCGAAGGAGAAACGGAAGTGCTCTCCGCCGTTCCAGAGATGCTGCACGAGAGCCGCGCCCTCGCTTCGATCGCCATCCTTCACGCACAGGAAGATCTGGCTGTGGCGAGGGCTGATGTAGTACGTGCCGTCGCCTGCCGGAAGAACTGCGAACTGCTGGTTCGTTTCCCCGTGGCGATCCCACTGCCCGACCGCTGCGTTGTCGTCGATACTCTTGCCCAGAACGTCGAGGCATTGCGTCTGATTGTTCTGGCGGACGACGAAGTTGTAATGGTCGCCGTGGCGCTGGATCAGGAACTCCTGCGTGGCATCGTTGTCCGCAGGTTTGACCTGGGTCATGTGTGTGCCCATATGCGGCAGCTTGTCTTTGGTGCCGATGGCTTTGCCGGTGTGCTTGGGAACGATGCGGTAGAACTGTCCCGGAACAGGATCGAATCTCATGGTTGCCTCCTCTGCTGCCGGGGTTGGACTGACGGGCGGGTGATGTTTTCCACGCCAGGGAAAGAAAAAGTTCCGGCGTCCCGGCGCTCGTGCCAAACTGAATTCCCGAGAAGCGCTTCGCGGTGGATCCATCAACTCTTCTGCAATCGAATCTCGCGCTCGTCGAGGGAATCGCGGCGCGCGTGTGCCGGCGCGCGCGCGTGCACGATGCCGACGCGGAAGATTTCATCGCCTCGGTGAAGCTCGCGCTGGTCGAAGACGACTACGCGATCCTGCGCAAATACGAAGGGCGCGCATCGCTCTCGACGTATCTGACGATCGTCATCGAGCGGCTGATGTCCGATGAGCGCATGCGCACGCGCGGGCGATGGCATCCGTCGACCGAAGCCGTTCGCCTCGGACCCGCGGCATTGCTGCTCGAAGCGATCGTCAGGCGCGACCGTCGCACGATCGACGACGCGCTTCCTCTTCTGCGCTCCGTCGATCCGGCGATCACGCGCGAGGCCGCGGAGGCGATGCTCGCGCGTCTTCCGGAACGGAGGCCGCGACCCGCGGCGGTCGATCTCGAGAGCGCGCCGCCTGCCGCACTGGCGACGCATGCGAGCGCGGACGCAAAGGCGCTCGCATCCGAGGCGCGATCGCTGGCGGTGAAAGCTGCGCTGATCATTCGAGCAACGCTCGCATCATTCACACTCGAAGATCGCGCGATCGTCCGCTTCCGCTTCGGTCTGGAGATGAACATCTCCGACATCTCTCGGATGCTGCGCCTGCCGCAACGGCCTCTCTATCGACGGATCGAGTCGCTGCTGCAGAAGCTGCGCGGCGCGCTCGTCGCGGCAGGAGTGAAAGAAAGCGAGGCCCAGGACATTCTCGAGCGCGCAGCGATCGACGAAATCGATTTCGGATTGTCCGAGATGGAAATGAATGGAGCTCGTCAGTCTAAGCAGCCGGAGACGGCGGCCACGGCAAGGGAGACCACGTGAGCGACCACGGGCAAGAACGACGCGAGGCTCCCCACCCCGACGCCGAGACACTGGCGATGTTCGTCGAAGGGAAACTGAAGCGACACGAGATTCCGGCGGTGCTCGCGCATCTCGATGGCTGCGTGCGCTGCATGCGCGCGGTGCGCGGCGCGAGTGCGGACCTGGAGCGCCCCGCGTCGAAGTCGCCGTGGCTGGCGATCGCGGCCGCCGTCGCGATCACCATCGCCATCGCGGTGATGTTCCAGCTTCGCTCCGCATCGGTCGACGATCTGGTGAAGCTGTCCCCGCGCTCCGCGCGCGTTCTCGAGCCGCGGCTTTCCGGCGGTTTCGCGTGGGCGCCATGGCGCGGTCCGATGCGCTCGTCCGGAGAGACGAACGACTCGCAGAGGATGAAGCTCGTCGGCGTCGCGGGTGAGCTGGTCGAGCACGCGGACCGCACGCCGTCCGCGAATGCGCAGCATGCGGCCGGACTCGCGCTCGTATCGATCGGTGCATCGAGCGACGCGGTCGAGCGTCTGCGCGACGCCGCCACGCGCGCGCCTGACGACGCGCGCGCGTGGAGCGATCTCGCCGCCGCGCAATACGCGGCGGCATCGAGTCTGGCGCGGCCATCGATGCTGCCCGAAGCGCTCGCGTCGGCCGATCGCGCGCTGCGCATCGACCCCAAGCTCGCCGAGGCGCTCTTCAATCGCGCGCTGATCCTCGAGCGCCTCGGTCTTTCGCAACAGGCGCGCGAAGCGTGGCAACGCTATCTCGACGTCGATCCTTCGTCGCCGTGGGCAAACGAGGCCCGCGAGCGGCTCGCAAAACTTCCCGCGACGACGAGCGAGTCGCAGTTCCGCAAGGATCTTCCGCTGCTCGAGCGCGCCGCGAGCAATGGCGATCAAAGGCGCGTCGAGCAAATCGTCGCGCAGTACCGCCAGCAATCGCGTGCGTTCGGCGAAGCGGAGCACCTCGGGCTCTGGGCCGAGGCGCACCTGCGCGGCGAGGCGGCGGAAGCCGCGCGACTACTCGGCATCGCGCGTGCGATCGGCAACGCGCTCGCACGCCTCGGAGGAGAGTCGCTGCTGCACGACGCAGTCGCGACGATCGATCGCGCGGATGCGCAACGAACGCGACTCCTCGCGAATGCGCACGCGGCGTATCGGCGCGGACGCATGACCTACGCGCGACAGCAACCGTCGGTCGCGGAGCCGGAGCTACGGCGCGCGGCGAGTCTGTTCGCGGACGCGAAGAGTCCGATGGCGCTCGTCGCGCGCTACTTCGCGGCGAGCGCGCGCTACGACCGCAACGAGGTCGACGGCGCGGAACGAGACCTCGAATCCCTTCTCGCGCATCTCGATGCGCGATACCTCGCGTTAGGCGCACAAGTGCGCTGGCAACTCTCGCTCTGCCGCATGCTGCAGAACGACTGGTCCGGCGCGCTGCCGCTCGTGAGCGATGCGGTCGATGCCTTCCGCCGCATCGATGAGCGAAGCAACCTCGCATTCCTGCAGACGCTCCTCGCGGACACGCTCGTCAGCCTCTCCCGTCCGGATGAAGCGTGGGCCGTGCGCATCGAATCGTTTCGGATGCAAAGCGCAGAGGGACGCGCGGATCGAGTACCAGTGAGTCTCGACAGCGCTGCGCGGATGGAGCTGCGGGCAGGCCGGCTCGATGCGGCACGAGCGTTTCTCGGCCTCGAGGAGTCGGCGCATCGCGCGATCGGAAACGATGTTCTGTTGACGAGCGCACTCGCCCGCGAGGCCGTGATGTCGACGGTTCTCGGCGATCGCCAGGCGGCTGCGGCCTATGTGGATGAAGCGGAGCGCGTTGCGCAGCGGATCGGCGATTCCGCGCTTCGTTCTCGCGCGATGACCGATGTCGATTTCGCGCGCGGCGCCGTGCTTCTCGACGCCGCTTCTCTCACGCGCGCGATCGCCGGCTATGAACAGGTCGAGAAACCGATCTTCCTTCCCGAGTGTCATCTGCTGCGCGCACGCGCGCTTCTGAAGACCGGAGAGCGCGAGAGAGCCGCAGAAGATCTGGAGCGCGGGATCGCGCATCTCGAGCGGCATCGCGTCGCCTACGCGGGAGCGATGGTCGGCACCGGCATCCTCGACGCCGGACGCGCTCTCTTCCGCGATGCCATCGCGCTGGCGATGCAGCGCGGCGACATCGCATCGGCGTTCGCGTATGCGGAGCGCTCACGCGCGCACGTCGGAACCGTGCCCGCATCCGCGAAGGAGATTCAGCATCGATTGCGCGGCAGCGACGCCGCCGTGTTGGAGATCGTCGTTCTCGACGACGAGGTCGTGACGTTCTGCGTCACGGCGGATGGAATCGCCGTCGGACGCGCGAGCTACGACGAGAGCGCTCGCGATCCGGCCCGCCTTTACGACGCCACCGTTCGCGGCGTCGAACGCGCGATCGCAAATGTTCATCATCTGATCTTCGTCCCCGATCCCGCGCTCGACGGCGTCTCGTTCGGCGCGCTGTACGACTCCGTTTCGCGCACGCATCTCATCGAACGCGCCGCGGTATCGGTGGCGCTCAGCGCGAGCTCGCTGCAACTCGCGCCGAACACGAAGCCCAGCTCCGTGCTCGCCATCGCCCTGCCGTCAGGCGAATCCGCGGGAACCGTCGGATTGCCGCAGATCGCGCGCGAGCTCACCGATGTGCGCGCTCTTTACGCGCGATCGATCGGCGCAGCCGACCACGCGACGTTCGCGGAGCTCGCGACGAGCGCGGCGAACGCGGACGTCGTGCACATCGCGGGACACACGCAGCAGCGCGCCGGCGCCGCGGGTACAGGTCTTCGCTTCGGCGACCACGAATGGGCGTCGTGGAGAAATGTCGCTGCATCCCGCTTCGACGAAAAAGCAACCATCGTTCTCGCCGCGTGCGAGACGCTGCGCCGCCCGCAGTACGGACGCGGCTTCGAGCTCAGTCTGGGCGGCGGATTTCTCGCCGCGGGCGCCGGCAACGTGATCGGCACGCTCGACGTCATCGCGGACGACGACGCATACGAGATCTTCCGATCCGTGCATCGTCAGCTGGCCGCGGGAACCGATGCGGCCGAGGCAGTGCGGCGCACGCAGATCGAGGCGCTCGCGTCGCACCGGACGACGGCATGGCAGTCGATCGCCGTTCTCACGAGAACGATTCCATCGCGGGAAAAGTGAAGAGAGAGAGGAGTCGATTCATGGACAAGAAAGTGCGGGTCTTTTTCGTCGGAGTCTGTGTGCATTTGCGTGACCAGGTGCCGGGAGTGAGCCATCGCGTCGTGATCATCAACGGGACGAGCATCGGGCATCAGGCCAAGGTGGAGTTCGGAGACGTGACCTTACCGCTCGATGGCGCGGTTCTCACGATCGCCAACGCGAAATCGAATGCCGTGCGATACGACGGCACGTTCGACAACTGTGTTCCGCGCCTCGGCAATTACACGAAAGAACCATTGCCGGCGCTTTCGCGGTCGATGGCTGAAGGCAAGGATCAGAATCTCGCGGCGGCCTATTTCGACGCCTCCGGCGATCTCTCGTGTGACATCACGCACAACGGCGCCTCGGTGGCCATCCTCGATGTCGAAACGAATGGCCAGCCCCTCCTGCGCATCGCGCCGTTCGACGGCTCGACCCCCGTCGAATATGAGATCCCGGACGAGATCCCCATCTCGATCTACAACACCGGCGAAACGACGACCGGCGATCGCGACGAAGATTTTCTTCTGAGCTTCAAGATTGCCGAACGCGTCCCCACGGATGCCGAATATCCGAAGGAGCGGATGTGCAAGCCCCGAAATCAGTGGCTTCCGCCCACGAACATCGGAGCGGGTTGCTCTAATTCGGCGTACCCCTGATCGCCAACAATTTCCCGTCCTCGATCGCGAGCTCCACGACGACCGCATCGCGCAGCGCGGTGTGGTCGTCGCGATCGAGGAGAACGATCCACCGGTCGTGGACGCCGCCCTCGCCTTTGCGCGCCCGCGCGACGTGCACGACTTCGTAGTCGCGAAAGCGGGACCCGCGCGCGCGCACGATCGAAAGCGCGCGCGCACCCGCGTCGATCGAGAGAATGCGCCCCTTCGGGCGCGATGGATCTTCGAGATCCCCGAGCGCGACGAAGAGCACGGCAGAGATCGCAATCCACGCAATGTAGATGGCCGGGAAGGTGCGTCGAATCACCTTGCTATGATACGAGCCCATGACGCGCGAGGAGATTGAACAGAAACTGATCGCGATCGTTCGACAAGAGAAGCCGGTCGCCGAGGAGATGCTGACATCGGAGATGGCGCTCGCGGATGCGGGCATCGACTCGCTCGACTCGCTCACGATTCTCTTCGCCATCGAAGAACAGTTCCGCATCTCCATTCCCGACGACCGGGCCCGGGCGATGAAGACCTTCGGCGACCTGGTCGATATCGTGCAGGATCTGCTCGCGGGCTCGCCGAATTGAGGATTGAGAATTGAGGATTGAGGAAGAAGTGACTGCCGCCGCGCTTCCTTCCTCAATCCTCAATCCCCAATCCTCAATTCACTCGCGCCAGCGAGTGGCCATCACCGGCATCGGCATCGTTTCCCCGTTCGGCCGCGGGAAGGCCGCGGCACTGGAGGCGTTGCGCGCCGCGCGCAGCGGAATCCGCGCGATCACGAGCATCGATGCTTCCGCGTTGAACTGCCGCATCGCCGGTGAGGTTCCCGCCGGCGCGCTCGACGATCTGCATCGCGGACACGATCGCTTCACGCGACTGGCACTCATCGCCGCGGAAGAAGCGGCGGAACAGGCGGGCGATCTCGGTGTCGATCCCGAGAGGGTCGGCGCATTGATCGGCACAGGCCTCGGCGGATGCGAGACGCTCGACGCGTGTTATCGCCGCATCTACGCGGAAGGCTCGCGCCTTCCGCCCATGTCGATTCCGCTCTCGATGTACAACGCCGCGGCGGCGGCGGTGTCGACGAAGTTCAACGCGAAGGGACTGGCCTACTCCGTGGTCTCCGCGTGCGCGTCGAGCGCACACGCGATCGGACTCGCGGCCCAGGCGATTCGCGCCGGACAGGCCGACGCGGTGTTCGCGGGCGGCACCGATGCGCCGCTCACGACCGGCGTGATTCGCGGATGGGAAGCGCTGCGCGTACTGGCGATCGACAATGAACATCCCGAAGACGCATGCCGTCCCTTCAGCGCGGACCGCAAAGGCCTCGTGCTCGCCGAAGGCGCGGCGGTGTTCGTGCTCGAATCGTTCGAACATGCCTTGCGCCGCGGCGCGCAGATCCTCGGCGAGCTCGCCGGCTTCGGCGCGACGAGCGACGCAGGCCACATCACCGATCCTTCCGCGGACGGTGCGGCGCGGGCGATGAAGCTCGCGCTGCGCGACGCACAGCTCGCGCCGGAAGACGTCGGCTACATCAACGCGCACGGCACCGGCACGCGCGCCAACGATCCGACGGAGACCGCGTCGATTCGCACGGTCTTCGGGGAAAGCGCGCCGCCGGTGAGCTCGACGAAATCGCTGCACGGCCACGCCATGGGGGCGTCGGGCGCGATCGAGCTCGCGTCGTCGCTGCTCGCGCTGCGCGACGGCTTCCTTCCTCCGACGATCAACCTCGAGAAGCCCGACCCGGCGTGCGATCTCGACTACGTGCCGAACCAGCCCCGCGAGGGGCGCGTTCGCGCGTTTTTGTCCAACTCGTTCGGCTTCGGCGGAATGAATGCGGTGGTGGCCGTGAGAGTTGGCGGTTGACGGTTGGCGGTTGGCGGTAACACGAAACTCCCGCCAACCGCCAACCAACAACCGCCAACCGATCGCATGGCAGTCAAATTGCTAAGCTCACCATGATTCCAGCGGAGGCAGGTGTGATCGTAGAAAAGAAACATCTCGACAACTTCACTGTTCTGTACGTCGAGGGACTGATCCGGCTCGGCGAGAGCGCCGAGTTCTTCTCCTCCGCGCTCGAGAACGTGCTCAAAAACGAGAGCACGAACGTGATCATCGACTTCACGAAGATCGACTACATCGATTCGACCGGCATCGGTGAGCTGGTCGGATACCTCAATAAATTCACCAGCCAAAGCCGCAAGCTCATCCTCGTTAACCCGTCCGAGCGAATCCAGAAACTCCTCCGGCTCGCCAAGCTCGACTCCGTCTTCAAGATCTACAACACGGAAGACGAAGCGATCAGTGCGGAGAGCGGAAGTCCGGCGCGCGCGTAGTCATCGTGCTGCGCGCCGTTTCGACGCCGTGAACCGGTAGGCGTTCGGCAGGGTCGTCGTCTTCGCGCCGCACTGCACGATCACATCGACCGTTCCCACGAAATGCGCGGGTGTCGTCGCGATGAGTGTGTGGTCATCGGAGAACGTCGACGTCGCGAGAACATCGCCGAACGAGACGGCGCAGTCGGGCGAGAAATCAGACCCGCTGATCGAGACGCGCGTGCCGCCGAGTGCCGAGCCCAGGACGGGCGTGATCGAGCCGATGTGCGGAGAGAGCTCCTGCACGACGTCGACTGTGATCTGACTCTTCGTGCTGCCGTATTCGTCGGGCAACGTCGCGCTGAGTGTCGCGGTACCGGTGAGAATCCCACGGACCGCGATCCTGGCCTGTCCTTCCGCGTCCGTCGTGATGTTCGGCGGCGCGTCGAGGAGAATCGCGGGAGCACGCTCGATCGTCACGACGGTCGAAACCGGAGGATCGGTCTGCAACGCGATCCACGTCTCGCCGCCCGCCTTCACGCGCACGCGCTCGGTCGTGAAGTGCAGTGCCGTCGTCCGCGCGGAGACGATCTCATTGGACAACGTGCGCCCATCCGGCAACTTCACTCGCACCGACGCCGTTCCGGGGCTCAGCGTCTCGACATCGAATGATGTTTCGTTCGCGCCTGCCGCGAGCGTGACCGACGGCGGCACCGCAACGATCGAAGGCGCGGACGACTTCACCTCGAAGGTCGTCGCCGCCGCAGAAGGTTCGGTCGTCGCGAGCGTGCACGTCACCTTCTCCCCCACGCTCACACTCCGCTTCGCCGGCGTGAGCTTGTATGCGTCGTCATCGACGATCGTGATCACGACCTCGGGTTGCGAGAATGCCACTGCCGCTCCGCTCACCCGTCCGAGCCGCACGACGATGGTCTCATCGGCCTCCGCCTGGCGATCGCCGATCACCGTGAGCTCGAGATTCGCGCTCCGCTCGCCCGCACGAATGGTCTCGGTGCGGAAATGCGTGCCGTCGAACGTGGTCTTCCAGTCTTCGAGAACCGTCGCCGATCCCGGACCGGCTTCCCACCACACCAACAGATCTTCGGCGAGCGGCTGCGAGAGAACATGAGGGATGCGCACCGTGCGCGATCCTGAGTCGCCCTCTTCGACCGTTGCGTTCTGCACCGTGAGCGTCGGTCCCGTTTCGTCATCGATCAATCGGATCTGCGCGTTCGCCGTCGTAAGATCGCCGGCCGGCAGCACGGCCTCACCGGTATCGTCGTAGACGAACACGTCGTAGCGTTGTTCGCCGCGATAGACGTCGTCGTCGCGAAGGAGGACCGGCACCGAAAGAGAGCTCGCGCCAGCAGGAATGGTGATGGGTCGATCCCAAACATTCTCGACATTGCCGAACCACGCGCCGCCGGACGGAGATGCGCCGATGATGTTGAGGAGCACAGTGACGGCGCGGGAGGTGTCGCCGCCGCGTTTTACTTTCAGCGTGATGCTGTCGGCTCCCTCGCTTGCCGTGTAGATCGCGTCGGACCACGACACGAACGCGGGCGGCCTGCGGGCGATGGTGACGTACGTGCCGATCCACTTCGAGCCCTTCGCATTGCGGATGTGAGCCTCCACCAGGTACCGGCCGGGATCGTTCCAGACATGCGAGATCGTTCCGGAGCCGGTGATCGTGGTCTGCGTGCCGTCGCCGAAGTCCCACTCGACGACGTCGCACGAGCCGAACGTAAACGGCTGACACGGCACCCATGGGTGATAACAACCGGTGTCGACGAGCAGTGAGATCTTGTTCGGCTGGTCTTCGAGACACGGCTTCGCATAGGAGCACTGCACCTTCGCGTGGAACCTCGATCTCGACGGATCCTGATCGCAGGCGCCGAATACCGATCGGACGACGAGAAGGACGAGCAGAAGCCGCTTCATGTTCGAAAGTACGCGACGGCTCGGCGGAACGTCCACGGTACACTGCGATCGGTGACGATTCTCACGACCGTCCATCGCGGAGCTCACATCGAGTCGGTTCATCGCGGATCGATTGCCGTCGTCGATTCGCGCGGAAGGTTGCTCGCGTATGTTGGCGATCCGGCGATGCGCGCGTGTCTGCGCTCCGCGGCGAAGCCGTTCCAGGCCATTCCGCTGCTCGAGTATGGCGGGCTCGAGGAGTTCGATCTCACTGGTGAAGAAATCGCGTTGACGTGCGCGTCGCATGGTGGCGAGCCGGTGCATGTCGCGACCGCAGCGGCGCTGCTGCGCAAAGGTGAATTCGACGAAGAGGATCTGCTCTGCGGCGCGCACTATCCGTTCGACGAAAAATCCGCCGCCGAGCTTCGCGCATCGGGCGAGCCTCCATCGCCGCTGCACAACAACTGCTCGGGCAAGCACGCGGGAATGCTTCTGGCCACGCAGGTGATGGACGTGCCGAGCGCCGGCTACATCGCGCGCGATCATTCCCTGCAGACGCTGATGCGCGCGACGCTCGGCGAGTTCGCGGGCATCGATGCGGAAGAGATTCCGATGGCCATCGACGGCTGCGGCGTGCCGGCGTTCTATCTGTCGCTCTACCGCGCCGCGTATGCGTACGCGCGGTTCATGGCCGGCGCGGTCGAGCGTTACGCGGAGAGCACGTCGCGCGTCGTAGAAGCGATGACGTCGTTCCCACACTATGTCGCGGGCAACTGGAGCATGACCACTCCCCTTCTCGCGTCGTTCGGCGGCGAGCTCCTCGGCAAGGAAGGCGCCGAAGGTTTTTACGGCATGGCGCTCGCGCCGTCGCTCGCGACCGAATTGACCGACGCGCTCCGCGTCACCGATGATTGCGCCATCGGCATCGCGCTCAAGATCGACGACGGGTCGATGGAGCGGGGCAGAAACCCCGCCATCCTCCGCACGCTCGAACAGCTCGGCATCGATCTGGACGCAAGGCCTGCCCTGCATCCTTGGAGACGTGCGGAACTGCGCAACTACGCAGGGACGGTGGTCGGGGAAGTGAAGAGCGAGTTCGTTCTGGAGGTGTTATGAAGAAACCAGAAACCAGAAACCAGAGACCAGAAAAAGCAAAAATCAGAATGCGGTTTGTTTGCGCAGCCCTTCTGGTTTCTGGTTTCTGGTTTCTGGTTTCCTGCAGGACCGTCGGCATCTCGATGACGAAAGGCGGTTACGCCGAGGTTTCTCCGCAGATCGCGAACGAGATGATCCTCGATTCGCGGCAGATCGTGATCCTCGATGTCCGTTCCGCGGACATGTATCGGGGACCGGACGGGCACATCGGCGGGGCGCTGAGCGCGCCGTTCGAGACCATCGAGCGACAGCTGCCGGAGCTGCTCCCCTATCAGAATCAAACCGTGCTCGTGTATGGCGAGGGCGATGCCGACGGCGCGCTGGCGGCGAAGCTCCTCATCATCGCGGGCTTCCGCAACGTCGTTCATGTCTCCGGCGGTCTGCACGGTTGGATTGAACACGGATATCGCACTGTTAACGCGCAGTAACTTATGAAAAGAGCTCTTCTCGTACTCACGATCCTGGTTTGCGCCGCCTCGTCCCAGGCCCAGCGCCTCGATCCCCTCGCCTCGCTGAGGGCCTACACGGCGAAGGTATTGCCGCGCTGCCCGGGCGGCACGCTCACGTTCGAGCCGCTGCCGGTGGCGCCGCAGAATTTCAATGCTTACGCCGCGACGCTGCGCTCGACCGATCAGTACTGCGGCGCGCAGAAGTACGTGCTGCACTCGCCGAAGACGGGACAGATTCTGATCGGCATCGTCATCGATCTTCCGCAGGACGGCCGTCCCGCGAACGTTCGCATCACCGAGACCGCGAGCAGGACGCTGAAGGCGCAGACCACGACGACCATCTCACCGTTCCCGCTCCCCGACGGTCTCAAAGCGGTGAACATCACGCGCGCGACGCCGTACGGTTCGTTCGCGTACCAGGCCTTCCTCGACGCGTCGGGCAACTACCTGATCGTCGGATACCGCGGCAACATGAACACCGAGCCGGCGAAGACGCTGCGCGAGGTTCTGGGCGCCGGCGCCGCGGTGCAGCGCGGCAACAGCATGGCCAAGGTCGACATCCTCGAGCTCTCCGACTTCCAGTGCCCGACCTGCGCGCGCGCACACGAGATGATCGAACCGATCATCCAGAAGAACCTCTCGAAGATGAACTACGCCCGACTCGATCTGCCGCTGTTCGAGCATCACGAGTGGGCGCTCCCCGCGGCGATGGCCGCGCGCGCGATCCAGCGCATCGCGCCGTCGAAGTACTGGGCGTACGTCGACTACGTCTTCAAGAATCAGGAAGCGATCGGCAAGCGGCCGTTCGACGAGTGGCTGAAGGAGTACTGCGAAGACCACGACATCGACTTCACCGCGCTGCAGAAGATCTACGCCTCGAAAGCGGAGCGCCAGGCGCTCCTCGATCAGGTCAGCCGCGCGTTCGGCGTCGGCGTGAACTCGACCCCGACGTTCATCATCAACGGCCAGATCATGGGCTTCGGTCCGGAAGGAGCATTCACGATCGAAGCGATCAAGTCGGCGATCGGCGTGAAGTCGGCGCCCGCGGCGAAGAAGACGAGCAAATAGTTACGAGTTGCGAGTTGCGGGTTGCGCGAGACTTGTCGCCCAGGCGAAACAGCCCGCGCAACTCGCAACTCGGAGCGAAGCGCACTCGCCACTAGAACCCGAAGCTCACCTTCGCCGCATAACTCCGCTCTTCCCCTTGCGTGGCCTCGACGACGATCTTCGGGAAGAGCATCGACACTTTCACGCCGACGGTCACGCGCGTGGAATTCGATTCGTCCGTGTAGCGAATCGTGTCCGTGATCTGCGCCTCGGCTTCGCTGCGCGTTGTGCCGATCGCGGCATACGGCGTGATCGGTCCGAATCCTTTCGACAGAAAGACCTCGAGGCCCGCGACGTTGAGATCCAGCTCGTCGACGCCCTGCAATAGCGCGTACGAGCCGCGCAGCGCGATCGTCGGCTTCACGAGACCGCCGTTGATGATCGGCACGTCGATCGCGGCGCCCCAGACTTGAAGATCGGTGTCCTGCACTTTCGCGTACGAGCCGGACACGGTCACGAACGAGAGACCCTTCGACACCACCAGCCGCGGAACGACGACGTGATCGCTCACCGTGAAGTCGCTGCCGACCGACTTCTGCCAGAAGTCGTCATCGGGATCGATCGCGACCGCGGTCGCGGCAGCACCGATTTCGAAGCGCAGCAGACTCCCCGCGCGCGCGGGCTCGACGGGTGTGTGATAGATCGCCTGCGCCGCGACGCGCGCGAATTGTTCGAATTCTGCCTGCGTGATCGTCGGATCGAACTCGATGTCGCTCTGCGCCTGCAGCAGCGGCGCCCCGAGTAAAAGAACGCCCATCACGATCAGAAAAGCTGCGAGATGAACTCGTTGCTTTGCAGAAATCCGGCGGGCGTGAACGCCACGCGATCCTCCACTCTCCTCAGCCATCCGCCCTCGAGTCCGCGTTCCGTCCATTCGATGCCCTCCTGTCCGCAGAGGCGGACGAGCTCTTCATAGCACATCCCGGAGCTCTGACGGAGCTGGAGGAAGATCGTTTCGCGGCGGACCTCGCCGTCGCCGAGCTGCTCGCGGAAATCGCGCGCGTTAGGCGCGGACTCGATGTAGCGCCGGATGTCGCGCGTGTTCGCGAAACGCTGATCGCCGAGGAACGAGTGCGCGCTCATACCGATGCCGAGGTATTCGCCGCGGGTCCAGTAGCGAAGATTGTGGAGGCACTCCTCGCCTGCGCGCGCGAAGTTGCTGATCTCGTATTGACGCAGTCCCGCGCGCGCGAGATGGCCGATCGCATCGAGGTACAGCTCCGCGGTCTGTTCGTCCTCGGGCAGCACGACGCGTCCGCGCGCGACCTGCACCTCGAGCGGCGTGCGCTCTTCGAGATCGAGCATGTAGAGCGAGAGATGACCCGCGCCGAGCGCGATCGCGGCATCGAGCGTTTCGCGAAACGACGCCGCGGTCTGATGCGGAAGACCGAGGATGAGATCGAGATTCGTGCGGACCCCGCTCGCGACGGCATCGCGCACCGCGCTCATGGCCCGCTCGCGATCGTGAATGCGACTGATCGCCGCGAGCTCCGCATCGTGGAAGGACTGCACCCCGATCGAGACGCGATTGACGCCGAGCGCACGCCACGCGTCCAGCGATTCGCGCGTAACGTCCTCGGGATTCGCTTCCATCGAGATCTCGGCGTCGGGCGCGACCTCGAAGTGCTCGCGGATGGCGGCGAAGAGACGCGTGAGATTCGCGAGGCTCGTTCGCGAAGGCGTGCCGCCGCCGAAGTAGATGGTGGTCGTAGGACGTCCTAGGACGTCGTAGGACGTCGTAGGACGTCCTACCTCCCGCACCATCGCCTCCACATACGCGTCCTGCAAGGAAAGATCGGTGCTAACGGCAAAAGGACAATACGTGCAGTGCGCCGTGCAGAACGGGAGGTGGAAATAGAGACCGATGGGCATTTCTTTATAATCGCGACGGCATGTCAGCTTCCCCTCAACCTGAATCGCCGGAAAAACCATCCCGGCGGCCGCGACTCCTCTGGACGCTCCTCGGCGCGATGGTGCTCGTCGGTCTCGTGCCGCTCATCATCTCGCACGTCTTCTTGATCGGCATCAATCGCGACTCGCTGGAGACGCTCGAAAAAAAATACCTGAGCCGCTCCGCGGTCAGCATCGCCAATGATCTGAGCAGTCTCCTCGACAGCAATCATCAGCAGATCGCGAAGATCGCGGGCAGCATCCGCATCATGGCCAAAGCGCTGCCGGCGGGCACCGATCCGTTCACGTACGCCGCGCAGACCGACTGGATCGCGGGCTACGTGACGCCGGACAGCGATCTCATCGCCGTCCGCGCCGTGAACACGCTCGGCCAAGGCGTCGAGGCCATGCCCGCGCAACTCGACTCCGCGATCGTCAACGAGATGGACATCGCGCGCACGGTCGCGCTGAAGGGCACCGACTCGACCG
>Ga0075428_100000741_pt1 | contig 33872 bp, 10 predicted proteins | sample RhiMetdeltSRZDD2_FD_75291 | JGI IMG/M metagenome (GOLD analysis project Ga0075428, IMG submission 75291) | Populus rhizosphere microbial communities from Tennessee, USA - Rhizosphere MetaG P. deltoides SRZDD2 | ecosystem: Host-associated > Plants > Roots > Rhizosphere > Soil | place: USA... | reverse complement strand
CGTGTGCAGTCCGAGCGAGCCGAGAAAGCCGAGCGCGATGAGCAGTATCCCGATCGCCGCGGCAATGCGCGATCGGCGAAGCGCGACGACGAAGCCGATGAGCGCAAGCAGCGGCGCAATGATTCCGGGAAACGACCAATGTTCCGGATCGACGGTGCCGTCATTGAGACGCGGGCCGTACAGACGATTGTGCAGACTGGCGATCCGCCAGTCGGACGGATGGGCGGAGTAATACGTGGTCTCGCCGATGTCGCCGCGCATGTTGTAGATCTGACCCGCGCGCCAGTACGGATAGAGGATCGGCGTGAGAAGGATTGCGCCGGTCACGAGCGTGACGACCGACAGCGTGAGGAAGCGACGGCGATCGACGCTGCGGAAACTCGCGACGGCGATGCAGACCACCGCCGCAACCGATCCGAAGGCGAGCCAGTGAAGATTCGTCAGTCCGTTCATCACGAAACAGAGCGTGAGAAGGATCGCGCGCGATGTCGACGGCCGATCCCGCAAGCGCAAAATGGCGAGGATCAGCAGCGGCAGCCAGAGCGTCCACTCATGTTGCAGATGCGTGAGATGGGAGAACCGCCACGGCACGAACGCGAAGAAGATGCCGCCGATGACTGCGGCCGCCATCGATCCGGTGAGATATCGCCCCAGAAGCGCGGCCGCGTAGCCGGCGGATGCGAAGCCGGCGAGGATGGCGATGTTGTGGATCGTCATCAGCGGCACCTTCGCGATGAAGAGAGGAAAGAGGACGAGCAGAATGCCGAGCGTGTTCTCGCTGAACGCGAACGTGTAGCGAAGCGGATGAAAGATGTTCGCGTGAAACAGCTGCGACGGGTCGTGGGTGAGCGCGTAGTAGCCCCAGTCGAGGATCCAGCTCGTAAGGTACGGATCGCCCGGATGCGCCGCGGCGGTCGAGAGATTCCATGCGAGCGGCCACGTCATCGCGATCGCCGCGACGAGGAAGAAGACGATCGCGCCCGCATGCGAGACGACTCGGTTCATTGCAGCTCGAACGCCTTCTCGCTTCCCCGACTCGAGTCCGGTCCGATCTTCACCTTGAACGTTCCGGGCTCCGTTACCCATCGATCGTTGAGCCAGAAGGTGAGCAGGTCGCGGGTGATGGGGAAGTCGACGCGTTTGCGCTCGCCGGGTGCGAGCGCGACGCGCTGGAATCCTTTCAACTCGCGAATGGGACGCGCGACGCTCGCGACGACGTCGCTGATGTACATCTGCACCGTCTCCAACGCTGCGCGCGTGCCGGTGTTGTGCAGCGTGATCGATGCGGTGAGCGGCTCGTTGGTGATGGTGACGTCGCTGTACTCGATCTTCGAATACGACAAGCCGTAGCCGAACGGGTAGAGCGGCTCGCTCGGAAGATCGAGGTATTTGTTCGTCCACTTGCTCTCCGGATCGGCGGGCCTGCCGACGCGAAGGCGCGAGTAGTGAAACGGAATCTGTCCGACGGTGCGCGGGACGGAGACCGGAAGTTTCCCGCTCGGATTCACATCGCCGAACAGAACGTCCGCGATCGCGTGACCGCCTTCGCTGCCGAGAAACCACGTCTGCACGATCGCGGGCACGTGCGCGGCGGCCCAGGTGATCGAGAGCGGGCGTCCCGACATCACGACCAGAACGACCGGCTTGCCCGTCGCGACGAGGGCCTCGAGGAGTTGCGGTTGCGATCCCGGAAGATCGAGCGACGAGCGCGACGCCGCTTCGCCGGACAGGTCCCGCGTCTCGCCTAACACGGCGATCACGACGTCCGCGCGCTTCGCGGTCTCGAGGGCGTCCGCGATCGTGTCGCCTTTCGCGTAGAGCAGGTCGGGTTTCGCGGCTCGCAATCCTTCGAGCGCACTGACCGTCTCCTCCGCTTTTCCATCCGCCGGCCACGGTCCGAGCATGTCCGCTTTCGATTCGGCGAGCGCGCCGATGACGGCGATCGTTCCCTTCGATTTCGACAGCGGGAGAACGTCGCCGTCATTCTTCAGAAGCACGATCGCGCGCTGTGCGACTTTGCGCGCGGCGTCGCGAGCCCCAGGCGTGAGCGTCACCTTCGCCGTCTGCGCTTCGTCCACGAACGGATCGTCGAACAAGCCGGCCGCGATCTTCGCGCGCAAGACGCGCCGAACCGCGCGATCGATCACCGCCTCCGCGATGCGTCCGCTGCGCACGGCGGCCACGAGCGTCGCGTAGCTGCCATCCTGCATGTTCATGTCGACGCCCGCGGTGACCGCGGCGATCGCGGCATCCTGCGGCGTCGCGGCGATGCCGTGATTCATCAGCTCCGCGACCGACGCCCAATCACTGACGACGAATCCGTCGAAGAGCCAGTCGCGCCGGAGCACATCCTGCAGAAGATGCCGGTTCGCGGACGCGGGCACGCCGTTGAGCGAGTTGAATCCGGACATCAGCGACGCCGCACCCGCATCGACCGCCGCTTTGAACGGAGCGAGGTACACCTCGCGCAGCGTGGCCTCGCTCATCTCCGCAGCGCCGTAATCGCGTCCGCCTTCCGGCGCGCCGTACGCAGCGAAGTGTTTCGCGCACGCGAGAACATTCGTCTGGTATCCGCGCACGTACGCCGCCGCCATCGCCGCGCCCAGGAACGGATCCTCTCCCGCGCCCTCGGCGATGCGGCCCCATCGCGGATCGCGTGCGATGTCCACCATCGGCGCGAAGGTCCAGCGAATGCCCGCGGCCCGCGCTTCCTTTGCGCCAATGCGCGCCGAGAGCTCCGCGAGCTCGGGATCCCACGTCGCGGCGATCGCGAGATTGATCGGGAACATCGTGCGGTAGCCATGAATGACGTCGTGGCCGATGAGCAGCGGGATCTTCAATCGCGAGCCGGCGATCGCCGCGCGCTGCAGCTCGTTGGTCTGCTTCGCGTTTCCGCCGTTGAGGATCGAGCCTACGAGCCCCTTTTCCAGCGCGGGCTTGAACTCGGGTTGATCGGGAACGTACTGCGTGAGCTGCCCGACTTTCTCCTCGAGCGTCATCTTCGCGAGAAGATCATCGACGAGAGGCTGCGCGTGGGTCGTGAGCGCGAGCAAAAGCGCGATGAGCGTGAGACAGCGCATCGCGCCATTGTGCACGAGGGGTTGGCGGTTGGCAGTTGCCGGTTGGCGGTGGAAACGACAAACCTCCGCCAACTGCTAACCGCTTCTTACGTCGCTGCGATCGGCGTCGCGAGGTACCAGTGATTCCCGAACGGGTCGACGACCGCCGCGCCGCGCTCGCCGTAGTGCTTGTCCTCCGGCGCCATGAGCGACGTCGCGCCGGCACGAACTGCGCGCGCATACACCGCGTCGCAGTCATCGACGAAGAGATGGATCGCCGTCGTGATCGCCGGCCACTCCGGACGCGCTTCGCTCGCTTCGAGAATCGAGTCGCCGATGCGCATCTCGGCGTGCGCGATCGTTCCGTCCGGCCGCGCCGTGCGCGTGAGCTCTTCCGCGGCGAACGCTTCCTTCAGGAAGCGCAGCAGACGTTCGGCGCCTTCGACGCGCAGTCCCTGGGTCACGGTCCAGTAGCCCTCCGGCGCAGGTCCAGTGCCTGGCCCGAGCCGTCTGGCGATGAACCACTGATTGCCGAATCGATCCGCAACTCCGGCCTCACGATCGCCGTACGCCTGTTCGACAGGCGCATAGATCGATGTCGCACCGGCTGCGATCGCGCGCTCGTACAGGCCGTGGACATCGTCGACGTAGAGATGCAGCGCGGCCGGCTTCGGCTCCCACTGCTCACCCGCGTCGCCGAGCTCGATCATCGAGTTGCCGAGCTTCACCTCGGCGTGCAGGACGCTGCCATCGGGCAGCGGCGCGCGGAAGATCTCTTCCGCGCCGAACGCGTCGCGCAGGAACGCGATCAGATCGCCTGCGCCGCGGGCGATGAGATACGGAGTAACGGTGTGGAATCCGGGCATGCGTGCGAGTGCAACGGTTGACGTCACAGGCTCCTCCTTGATCAATTCCGCCCTCAGGCGAGACTTGAATTTCGGATCGGGGAGATCGCGCAGATCCGACGCGACCACGAGCAGCGTCGCGAGCTCCGGATCGGTGAGAGCGATTGGCTGCTGATCCGCGGACTGTCGTCCGACCGTGCGACCCGCGAGGATCGCATCGATGGCTTCGTCGAGCCGCTCGATTAGATTTCGCTCAGCCATGACTCGGTCCCATCTGCGCGCGGAGGTTCTGAATGCCGCGGAATTGCAGTTGTTTGATCGCGCCTTCGCTCTTCCCCAGCTCCTCGGCGATTTCGCGAATGCTTTTCTCTTCAGCGAAGCGCATCACGATCACGCGGCGTTGATCGATCGGAAGTTTGTCGACGGAGCGATAGAGCATCGCCCGATCTTCGATGCGCCCGATCTCATCGGATGCGGGTGCGATATCAGCCTCAGGCAGGGGCTCCGCATTCGTCTCGCGCGAGGAATCGTGAAAGTGATCGGCGATCGCATTCGACGCGATGCGATACAGCCACGCGGCGAACGGAACGCCTCGCCATTCGTAACGGCCGAGGTTCGCGAGCGCCTGATGAAAGACCTCGGCGGTCAGGTCCTGGGCCGCCATGCGATCGCGCACGCGGCGGAGGATGTACGCATAGATCCGATCGAAATGGTCCTCGTAGAGATCGCCGAAGCGATTCGGATCCTTCTGAGCCGCTTCGATGCGAAGCCGCTCGGAATCGCGGCCGGTAATATCTGATTCCATTGCCCGTCTGTAGTAACCGTGGGAGAGGCGAAAGGTTACGCCCGATCCCCACATCCCCTGAACAATCGACTTCGTTACTGAGAGAGAGGAGATCTCCCCTTGCCCCGACTCCGTTTCATCGCAATTCTCGGGTTTCTGGTATCCATCCCCGCATTCGCGGGCAGCAAAAACTGCAGCGACATTTCGATCACGTCCCTCACCGCGAACGACGCGAACACCGGTGAGATCGTGACGATCAACTGGGCGTACAGCGGCGCGCCGCTGACTTCGCAGACGATCACGATCAACGATTGGAACGTCTATCCGATCGACTCGCTCGAACAGCGAAGCACGACGCATCTGCCGACGCACTCCGGGACGTTCAAGGTACGGCTCGATGCGACCAGCGCGTGCGGTTCAACGTCCGCGACGACGACGTTCAAGGTCGATCACTGTGCGCTCGCCGAACCGAAGGTCAGTCTGTCGACCGATCTTCTGCAGCCGTTCGGCATTCTCGACGCCCGTCTGCATCTTCCATCCGGCTACACCGCGACGTGGCACGTCACATACGGTGGAACGCTGCTGAGCGAGAACGGAGAGACCGCGCAGTTCCAGGTCGACTCGCACGGGCCGCTGCAGTTCTATGCGATCGTCACGAGCCCCGAGGGATGCACGGTTCTGCCGTGGGCGAGCGTGGACGTCGATCGCGAGCTCTGCGCGCCGGGCATCGGCATCATGCCGACGGGAATGTGGGGCGCGTGCCCGGGACAGCCGGCCACGGCGACCCTGTGGGAGCCGGTGCCTGACGGCGCGTCGGTCGTGTGGTACGTCGACGGCGGCGAAGTCACCGGCGGACAGGGAACCGATCACGTCACGTATCTCGTCAACGGTCCGACCGGTGACATGTACAGACTGAATGTCTTCCTGGAGTTCCCCGATGGCTGCTCGTCGTACAAGACCGATCTGACGATGCCGATCCATGGCGCGCCGGAGACGTCGATCTCGTTGTCGTCGCCGTCGATTCAGGCGGGCGAGAGCACGACCATCTATCTGAAGACGTCGTACGTCTCCGGCGTCGACTTCTACGCGGAGAACGGCGACTCGATCGAGCCGATCTACTCGGACACGCCGCAGATCTGCTGCAGGGACAATGTGTATCCATACAAATACACGTCGACGCACGGACCCGGCACGTCGACGATCCGTTCGTTCGTGACCGGCATGTGCGGAGGCACGGCGGAGGCGTCGACGACGCTCGAGATCCTCCCGTAGGAAATGTAAAAAGATGTGGAGCGGCGGGTGAAAAAGCCCGCCGCTCCGCAAGCGTGCGAGAATCGTCGCGGTCCTGCACATGCGACGTCCGCTCGCCTTCCTGCTCGCTGTGTTGCTGTCCGCGCTCACCTTCGCGGACGAAGTCGCGGATCGCCGCGCGAACGCCGGGCTGCGCCTCTTCCGGGCGCTGCTCGCGGCGGACATCGAGCTGACCAAGAAGACCGTCGCGCCCGATCAGATCCTCATCGTTTTTCTGTACGTCGATGACAAGCGCCGCGCGACCGACTTCGCGACGCGCTTCATCGCCGAAGCGAAGGAGCGCGACAAGCTGCGCGGAATGACGATCGCGACCGAGGTCACGAACGATCCGAACTTCGCCGCGTACGGCGCTCGCATTCCCGCGGGCGTATTCATCGCCGAGGCGCCGGGACGCCAGGCCCTCACGTCGGTCATCAAGTACGGCATCCAGCGACACGTGATCGTCTACTCGCCGTACGAAGGTCACGTCGAGAGCGGCGTGTTAGGCGGTCTCTCCGTCGAGGCGCAGGTGCGTCCGTACGTGAATCGCGAGACGCTCGAGGCGTCGCAGATCTCGCTCAAGTCGTTCTTCCTCGGCGTCGCGAAGGTGTACCAATGAAGGCCGCGAAGAGCATCTTCGTCGCCGTCACGGTGATTTTCGCGCTGCTGGCGATCTCTTTGGTCGCAATGGTCGCGACGTATTGGAACGTCGTTCTTCATCCGCGATTGCAGGCGGAGGCGGTCGCGCAGGCGGAGATCCTCGCGCGCTCGCAGGGCAACTTCGTCGCGGCCTCGCTTCGCTCCGGCGAAGGCAACGACCGCGTGCGTCACGTGATGGCCGCGCTCGACGAGCTCCTGCTGCTTCGCGATGCGCGCAGCGGCATTCCGTACTTCGAATCGATCGCGCTGAAGATCGACTACGACGTCGTCGACGCATCGCCGGGATCGCTCGATGTGCGTCGCGGCGTGACCGCGAACGGCGGCTTCGGCGCCGACGTCGCGCTTTACGATCCCGAGACCTACGAGCTCCTCGGCGTCGCGACATTCCGCGTGAGCGATCGCTTCTTTCAGCAGCTCGCCGCGGATGTCCGGCGCGAGCTGATGATCATCGCGGTCTCCGTGCTCGCGCTCCTGGCCGCGTTGTGGGGTGTGCTGATCGCGGTGCTCGCGAAACTGCAGCGCCAGCGCTCCGAGCGCGATCGCGCGGAGCGGCGCTATCAACGTTTGGTCGACAACCTCGAGACCTACTTCGTCTACGGACGCGACACGGCGGGTCGGGTGACGTTCGTCAGCGACGCGGCATCGCGGCTCCTCGGCGTTTCGTCATCCGAAGTCATGCGCCGGCTCGAGGAGGCGGGCGCCGGTCCGGCCATTCAGATCACCGCGGCCGACGGCACGACTCATCATCTCGAGCTGTCCGAAACGCGCAGCGACGAAGGCTTCGAAGGCATCGCCAGTGATGTGACCTCGCACATGCTCGTTCAGGAAGAGCTGCGCCTGGCGAAGGAGCAGGCGGAGAGCGCGAATCGCGCGAAGAGCCAGTTCCTCGCCAACATGAGCCACGAGATCCGCACGCCGCTCAACGCGATCCTCGGCATGACGACGCTCGCCCTCAAGCGCGAGCCGCCGGCGAAGATCGGCGAATATCTGGAGAAGATCGGCGCATCGACGCGACTGCTGGCGAAGATCATCGAAGACATCCTCGATCTCTCGCGCATCGAGGCCGGACGCTTCGAGATCGAGCGCGTCGATTTCGATCTCGACGAGCTCCTCGCGGATCTGTCCGATGTGATCGGCGTGCGCGCGGGACAGAAGAATGTCGAGGTGCTGTTCAACACCGCCGCGGAAGCGCCGCGGCGTCTGCGCGGCGATCCGGTGCGTCTCAAGCAGGTGCTGCTGAATCTCCTGAACAACGCGCTGAAGTTCACCAGCACGGGCGAGATCGTCGTCGACATCCTGCCGGGCGAGGTGCGCCGCGATCGCGCAGAGCTGTCGTTCTCCGTGCGCGACACCGGCATCGGCATCGCCGCGGAACATCTGCCCACGCTCTTCGAACCGTTCACGCAGGTCGACTCGTCGAATGCGCGCAAGTTCGGAGGGGCGGGACTCGGTCTGGCCATCTCGCGAAGGTTGGTGCGGATGATGGGCGGCGAGATGCAGGTCGAGAGCACGCCCGGTGCCGGCAGCACGTTCAGGTTCAGCGCGCAGTTTGACGTGCCGCGCGGCGCCGCCGGTCCGCGCCGTCTCGCGGACGACTTCCGCAATCTCGAAGTGCTCGTCGCCGACGACAACGCCAGCGCGCGCGCGGTGATCGGCAACATGCTGCGATCGCTGTCGTGCAACGTGACGACGGTGGCGTCGGGCGATGCCGCGGTCGAAGAGGCGATCCGCGCGGCGCGCGAAGGGCGTCCGTATCGCCTGGCGGTGCTCGACTGGAAAATGCCGGGACTCGACGGCGCCGAAGCGGCCGCGCGGATGAAAGAGTTGCGATTGCCGGTCATCCTCGTCACGGCTTACGAACGCGAGCTCACAACGCAGCCCCTCGAAGTGGGAATCGACGCGGTCCTGCACAAACCGATCAGTCCCTCGACATTGCACGACGCCGTGCTCGGCGTGCTCGCACCTTCGGAGCGCAGGCCGCGTATGCCGATCGCTCGTCAATTCGACGCCGGCCGGCGCGTGCTCCTCGTCGAAGACAACGAGATCAATCGCCAGGTCGTGCGCGAGTTGCTCTTGCTCTCCGGACTGGAGATCGTCGAAGCGCACAACGGATACGACGCGCTCGAGAAACTCAACACCGGCAAGTACGACGCCGTGCTCATGGACGTGCAGATGCCCGAGCTCGACGGCGTCGAGACCGTGAAGATGATCCGCGCGCAGGAGCGCCTGCGAAAGCTCCCCGTCATCGCCATGACCGCCCACGCCATGTTAGGCGACCGCGAACGCTTCCTCGACTGCGGCATGAGCGACTACATCGCCAAGCCGATCGAAGAAGCAGAGTTGTTAGGGATCCTCGCCCGCTGGCTAGAAACTCCTATCAGTCCTATAGGTCCTATAGGCCCTATAAGCCCTATCCTCCCGGGCCTTAATGTGGCCGACGGCATCCGCCGCGCCAGCAACAACCAAGATCTCTACCGCCGTCTCTTGATCGAGCTGCGCCGCGATCTGGAAAGCGCAATCCCGCGGCTGCGCGCCGCGGACCTGCACGCCGCGCTCGATCTGCTGCATACGCTCAAAGGCTCTTCGGCCACGTTAGGCGCGCGTCGTGTCGCGGAGCAGGCAGCCGCGCTGGAGGTGCAGGGCCGCAAGGGCATGACTCTGGACCTGACAGAGCTCGAGGCGGCGATCGACGAAGTGAAGCGGAGCATCGATGAGCTCCCGCCGTTGGCGATCGCGCAGCCGGTTCGCACGCAGAATGCTCGAGCGCTGCTCCCGATCGCGAAACGCATGCGCGATCATCTCGACGCCAACAATCTCGCGGCGATGGAGTGCTTCGAAGAACTGAAATCGCTCGCCGGCACGCGCTGGCCCGAGCCGATGCGCGAGCTCGAAGCGAGTCTCGACCGTCTCGACTTCGCCGCCGCGCGCGCGCACCTCGACGCGATCTCATCGCACCTGACGGAGGATCGCGCGTGAGACGCGACCGCGTGCTCATCGTCGACGATCAACCCGCGAACGTGCGTGTGATCGCCGAAGTGGTGCGCGATCACTACGACGTGTTCTTCGCGACGACCGGCTCGAAAGCGATCGATGTCGCGGTCGCGAACGATGTCGATCTGATTCTTCTCGATGTCGTGCTGCCCGATCTCGACGGATTCGAAGTCTGCAAGCGCCTGAAAGCCGACGACCGCACGCGCTTGATTCCGGTCATCTTCGTCACCGCGCGCGAGGAAGTGCGCGACGAAGCGCGCGGCTTCGACGCCGGCGGCGTCGACTACATCACCAAGCCGATTCAGCCGCCGGTCGTGCTCGCGCGCGTGCGCACGCATCTCGAGCTCAAGCACGCGCGCGATCTCCTGGAGTCGCTCGCATCGATCGACGGCCTAACAGGAATCGCCAATCGCCGGCGCTTCGACAGTTGTCTCGAAAAAGAATGGAAGCGCTGCGCGCGCAGCAACGCGCCGTTCTCGCTCGCGCTCGTCGACGTCGATCACTTCAAGCAATACAACGATACGCACGGCCATGCGAAGGGCGACGAATGCCTGCGCTCCGTCGCCCAGGCGCTCGCGAACATCGCCCGCCGGCCGGCCGATCTCGCCGCGCGCTACGGCGGCGAGGAATTCGGATTGATCTTTCCGGAGACGGAGGCCGACGGCATGCGCAGGCTGATGCGCAATCTCGTCGAGCAGATGCCGGTGCGCGTGAGCGCCGGCGCGGTGACGCTGTTTCCGTCGAATCACCAGTCGCCGTCGAGTATCGTCGCCACCGCCGACGAACTGCTCTACCACGCGAAAGCGAATGGACGCGGTCATGTCCGCTACGCCGATTTCATTCACGGTGCGCGCGAGCGCATCGATGCCGAGTCCTTGGAAAGAGCATGAGGAGAGCATGAGGAAGCATCGAGTTCTCGCGATCGCACTCCTCTGCGCGTCGTTCATCTACGCGCAGGAACAACCGCCTCCTTCCGAAGAACAGAGCGAGCTCGCCGAACTGATGTCGATCGTCGAGCAGGAGACCGAGGTCGCGACCAAGACGCGTATGAACAGCGACTACGTGCCGGGCATCGTGACCGTGCTCGAAGGCGACGAGCTCGAGGCCCTCGGCATTGCCACCGCCGCCGACGCGCTCTCGCTCGTCCCCGGCATGCAGGCCACGCGCGACTCGCGATCGAGCGCGCTGGTCCTCGTGCGCGGCATCGATTTTCCGTTCAACTCCGGGAACATTCAGATCCTCATCAACGGAATCGCGCTGACGCGGCAGGACGCAGGTGTGAATGCGGCAGCGCTGTTGATTCCCGTCGAACAGATCGAGCGCATCGAGATCATCCGCGGTCCCGGCTCCGTGATTCACGGCGATTTCGCGTTCATGGGGCTGGTCAACATCATCCTTCGCAAAGACGGCGTGCGCGTGTTCGGACGACTCGAGACGCCGCACGGATCTTTCGACGGCGGCGGGCATGGCGCGTGGCACATGGGTCGCGCGAAGCTCGCCGCCAGCCTGTCGCGATTCACGAGCGACGATACGCGCGCGTCGACGAACGGCATCGATGAAGATCGCTGGTTCGGGCTCGTCAATCTCGAGCGCGGCGGCTTGACGCTCACCGCGGAGACGGTGCAGCGAACCTTCAACACGAGTGGAACCGGACCGCAGTTCGACGAGGAGAGTTGGGCGCTCGCGGGACAGTACCGCCGCGATCTCTCGTCGACGCTTTACGGCGACGCGCGGGTGAGCTATCTCCACAACGACATTCGCGATGCTGCGGCGTCGGGCAACGGCGACGTCGCGAAGTTCACCGCGACCGCAACATGGACCGCGCTGCCGCGTCAGTCGTGGTTGTTAGGCGCCGACTACACAACGTCGACCATCGATCACGCAGAGCATCGGCCTGTCGGACCTCCCGGCGCGCCTCCGCCTCCGGCCACGATCGTCGACGACGAATCGCGCAACATCGTCGGTCTCGTCGCGCAGGACACGATCGACATCGGCAAGCGCCTCGCGCTGACGATCGGCGCGCGCTACGACTCGTACAGCGATCTCGACGAGCGCCTCACGCCGCGCGTGTCCGTGGTCTGGCGTGCGAGCGATCAACACATCCTCAAAGCGCAGTACGCCGAAGGATTCCGCACGCCGACGTTCTTCGAGCTCTACGCGCGGCCTGCGCCCGGAATCACGCCGCGCTATCCGTTCGAGGTGAACGCGACGACGGAGCTGCATTACGTGTATCGCGCGCCCGCGACCGTTGCGCGCGCGACGCTGTATCAGGCCGTGCTGCGCGACATGGTGTTTCCCGGTGGCGTCGTTCTCGAAGGCAATGCCGAGTCGCGCGGACTCGAGCTGGAGTGGAGTCGTCAGCTCACGCCGGCGTGGAAGATCGACACGAATGCGTCGTTCGTCTTCGACACCGAAGATCCTCGCGTGCAGCCGGGACGCGAGGGGAATCAGATCGGCGCGCCGGTTCTCGGCAACATCGCGCTGCTCTATCGCCCGCTGTCGAGTCTCGTCATCGGAGCGCGATGGAATCATGTCGGCGATCCCGAAGCGGGCGAGGGTTATGACGTGCTCGACCTGACCGTCTCGCATTCCGATGTGCTGCTGCGCGGCCTCGGCATCCGCGCGGGAATTCGCAATGGAATGGATTCCGAAGTGACCTATCTCGATCAACCGCCGCGTCGCCCGGTGAGTGCGCGCGCGTTTCCGGGCCGCACCGTGTGGCTGCAACTTTCGTGGAGGCCATGACGCGTGAGCAGCGGACGAATCGTCGTCGCCGATGACAACGGGATCAATCGCGCGTTGCTCACGGCCATGCTCGAAGGCGCGGGCTACGAAGTGCGTGCGGCGTGCGACGGACGCGAGGCGCTGGCGATGATCGAAGGCGATGCGCCGGAGCTCGTGCTGCTCGACGTGCAGATGCCGGAGATGGACGGATACGCGGTTTGCCGCGCGCTGCAGTCGCGGCCGAGGCTCGCCACGATTCCGGTCGTGTTCATCTCCGCGCTCGACGACACGAACGAAAAGGTGAAGGGCTTCGAAGCGGGCGGCGTCGATTACGTGACGAAGCCCTTCGAGCCGGCGGAAGTGCTGGCGCGCGTCGGATCGCAGGTGAAGTTGTTCCGCATGCAACGCGAGCTCAAACAGCGCAATGCGGAGCTGCAGCGAAAGAACGAGCAGCTCGTGCTCGCGCAGGAGCGCACGCAGCGGATCTTTCTCGCGTTGTCCGAGGCGCTGCCGGGACAGGTGCTCGACGAGACGTATCGCCTCGACGAAAAAATCGGCGAGGGCGGATTCGGCGCCGTGTATCGCGCGCTGCATCTGCGCGTGCGCAAGCCGGTCGCGGTGAAAGTGCTGCGGCCCGCGAATCTCACGGACGGCGAGGAACAGCTGGCGCGATTTCGCCGCGAAGGAATCGCCGCGTGCCGCGTCGCACATCCGAATGCGATCGAGGTGCTCGACTTCGGCGTGTCGTCGAATGGAATGGCCTATCTCGTGATGGAGCTGCTCAGCGGACGCACCCTCGGTTCGCTCTTGCGCGAGCGGCGCACGCTCGACCTAACGCGCTGCGGCGCGATCGTCGCGCCGGTGTGTGCTGCGCTCGAAGCCGCGCACGCCGCCGGCATCGTGCATCGCGACGTGAAACCGGACAACGTGTTCCTGCACACGAATGGAACCGGCGAAGTGGTGAAGGTTCTCGACTTCGGCATCGCGAAATTGCTCGACGACTCGCAGCCAATGGACATCACCCAACACGGAAGCCTCATCGGCACTCCCGCCTACATGGCCCCGGAGCGTCTCCTCGGCACCACCTACGACGAGCGCTCCGACATCTACAGCGTCGGCGTCCTCGCATACACCGCCCTCAGCGGCGAGATGCCGTTCGCGGTCGACTCACCCTCGAACGTCGGCGAAATCATGAAACTGCATCTGACCTCGAAACCAAGGCAGTTGCAGGCGGACGTTCCGGCGGCCGTCGCCGCCGTGATCATGCGTGCGATCGACTACGACCCCGTGCGCCGCCCGGCGCTGCGCGAGATCGCGAGTATCTTAAGGCCGTAAGCGACGAATTGCGTCCGACTCGCTGTAACGAACAAGCGGGCAGGTCCCGCTGTACAACCGGTTCCGCAGTTGATCGGGATCTCTAATTAAAACGCCAAGTCTTTCCGACCTTTCTGTACCGGCGACTGTGCTTGAGCGCGCCGTTCTCGAACATTTCTTGAAGTACCGTTTCCGGTGACCCGGAAGGTAGCTTAGTCCAGCGCCAGAAGCGGCCTGTGTTCGTCGCCGTGTAACGAATTTCGGCTCCAGCAGAAGCAGCGATCGCATCTCGAATCGCCGGTTGACAGATCCCACCACACGGGTCGAGCGTTCCGACCATCTCCAGAACGATCCCCTCTTGGCGGAGCATTGACCCGACATCCCTTAGGTATTTCCTCTCCGTATGAAGTCGACGCACGTGTTGTTTGTTAATAGGAGCAAACGTGCCGCCACTCCTGTAGTCGACGGGCCTTAACAGTCTTCCATTTCGAAAAATCTTGCCGGTTAGGTGATGCTGCGTACCGCCTCGGTCCGTCGACTTCTCAACGCTGCGGCCAACGGAAGGTAGCTCCATGAAGTTCGAGATTCTTCCTGGAACAGGACACGGCGTGGAATTATGGGTGAGGACTTCACTACCACCGACAAAGTATGCATGGCTGGTCTCGACTTCAATCTCGAATACGCGCCCGCGGCCGGGCCGAGAGACGATCGCATCAATGCGTGCGGCACCCGTGCGGGTGCGAATGTTCTCGCCGGGACGCAATGCACCCGCCTGTCGCCAACCACCGTGATCTTCCGAATAGAAAAGATGCCACGGTGTTGCGGAGACCGGCTCGGCAACGGAATGGAGCTTCAGGTCGACGAGCTCGTCTTTGTGACTGTAGGTGGTGAGAACGACGCGCCCTGGAACGGCCTGGATGGCGGGGCAGGCTTCAATGGAAACGACTTCCGCACGTCCGGCGATCCCCATTTCCGGAATCCACAGGTCGATCCAATGGCCGGCCGCAGCACGGTTTTCCTGAATCCACTCGCGTGGTCGCAGCATTTCAATAGCGACGACGTCGCCGAACCCATCGTCCGGGTGCAGGCGTAGGACGAGCTTGCGCCAGTTGGGCGGATCGACGTCCGTGTCATCGCTAGTTTCTGTCGAGCCGGTACTGGTTTGTGCAACACGATCGCCGACACGGATTTCTTCGATCTTCCGCGGCCCGTCGGAGGTCGCGACTTCTGTCCCTTCCGCGAGGCAGCCGCCGCGGCACTTTCTGCCAAAGCGGCCGAGCACCTCGCCCGCCGCTCCGCCGAGGACACCTCCGATGGCCGCCGAGCCGAAGGCCTGCTCGGCACTGAGGTCGTAGGCGTACATGGACGTCGCGCCGGTGGCGAGAACATCAGCCCCGATCTCGATGCCGAGGCGTTTGAACATCGACAAGCGCTTGAGATGCTTGATGCTGCCGAGACCGCCCGTCACGGTATTGATGATCAGGTTCGACCCGAGCGACCCGTCGTAGTTGAACTGGTCACCCTCCATATAAGAGTCGACTTGGATATCGATGGCGGTACTGACCGCGATCCCGATGGCCCAGAGCGCGATAGCCGGGATTGCCTCGCCCGTGGGATCGCTCAAATTGACCGGGTCACCGGCGAATGCCGCATAGGGATTCGACGAATCGACATAGCCCTCCGGATCAGGTGTGAGCCACATTCCGGTCGACGGGTCGTACCAGCGCGAGCGGAAATAGACGAGCGACGTCGCCGGCTCGACGAACGGCGCGGCTTTGAAGCCGGTGAAGAGTTTCGTGGCGGAGTTGCGGCTGGCTCCGAGATAGAGGTCGGGAACGGCATAGAGCGTCGTCGATGCCGGTTGGTTAGCGGTCACTGTGCCGAGGAATTGGGTCAATTGATCGAACGAGTGCTCGATGAGGAATGGCTCCTCCTCGGTCGAATCGACGACATGGAGCTGTTGCGCCCATTCGGGCGGCGCGCTGATACGCGTATCCGGCCACCGCTCTGTGCGGAGCGTATTGGTGACTGCGATTTCCAACGTGTCACTTTGACTGAGCGTCTGCCAGAGAGTCGGTCCGAGCTCCCACTGAATGGTGTAGGGATCGTGGAGTGTCAGCGGCACTTCCAAATCGACGGAATCGTTCCCATCGATCGCAGTGAGGCGCACGCCGTCGGCGAGCGTCGCCATCGTGACGGCTTCCGTCAGATGAATCCGGATCTTTATGCTTTCAATACCGCTGGAGTTCTTCTTCGCCTCGAAAGAGACGTCGTCGACGACCGCGCCCTGCAAATATCGTGGTGCGTCGCCATACGAATCCGCATAGAGCACCCTCTCGACGACCGCGCCGGTATTGGCGTCCAATACGGCCTGCAGTGAGCCGGTGCCCGCTTCGTCGATGAGCGGCAAATACGTGCGCACGCCGCCGCCGGGATCGGCGACGAGCACGCGCACCGGATCATCGTAGTCTTGATCGCCGTGCACATACTGTCGCAGCAGGCCTGATTCCGGCGTCGCATCCGGCAATGTGCTCTTGCCCTGTGCATAGATTGCGACGAGACGGTCGGCGATCGGATCCCAGACGAACGTCGTGTCGGCGGGGAGACCGTCCGCGTTCAGAATGTCCGGACGATTTTCGCGGACCCAGTCCGCGCCGTCCGCTTTGTAGGCTTCACGGCCGACAAGGCGTCCGTTTGGATCCCACGTGTAGACAATGCGGCGGACTCCATTGGAGATCGTTCGGAGCCGGCCGAACAGATCGAAGGTCGATATCCACGTCCCGTCGGAGACGCGCCGGCCGGCGGAAAAGAGGTAGGTCTGAATGACGGGAGGCGCGGAACCGCGGGAGGACGTTCGTGTTTCGATCTGGTGGGCCGTATTGGGCGTGGCGATCCAACTTGCCGGTTCGATGTCGGCCGCAAGAGCGCCGAGCGTTTGCCGTTCCTGATCGGTCAGGGCCGCCGGAATGGAACGCTTCTGACGGAAGTCGGCGGCCGTGTAGTCGTCGGTGACCGTGGGAGGCCGCGCTGCTGCCGGCCCGCTCACGTTCATGTGGGACAGAGCCAGTCGTCCTCGATCGTCATAGTCCCAACTGGACATGCGATTGCCGGTGCCGAGGTCGTGCGCGAGCGAAATGCGATTGGCAGCATTGCGGACGTTGGCAGTGCCGCCGACGCGCACTCCGTTGTACGACGAGATTGCATAACGCATGAGCAGCGATTGCGTACCCGTGCCCGGTGGCACGAGCTGGGACACGGGATCGAGGGCCGGAAGCCCGTCGTCGTATCCGTAGATCGTGCTCAGTGTGCCGCCGTTGCCGGCGCGCTCACGCGAAGAGAGCTTGCCGGCCGCGCGTCCGGTGGCGCGCAGGAGATCGTTGCCCGCATGGCGTTGTGCGATCAGATTCGATCCGCCGTCGCGCGCTTCCTCGATGGTGTGCAACCACGGCGCCGCATTGACTGCCGACGGAGTCTCGCCTGAAGTGGGCATCTGCCACGACGTGCGCTCGTCGAATACGTTCCATGCGTGTGTCTGCGTGTGGACGTCGAGCACGTGAGGCGACACGCTCAGGCCGGATTCGCCGTTGTAGCGATAGGTTCTGGTCGTATGTGGATGCCCGAGGAGATCGAAATCGCCGTACTCGATTCCAGCGTCGCCATTGCGGACGCCGATCAGCCGGCCGGCTTTGTCGTATTCGTAGCGCACGAGGAGAGGACTGATCGTGTCCTCGCCCGCGAGAATGTCCTCGATGCGTCCGCCGAGACCGCGTCTGTAGGTGATCCAGCTCCCGGTCCGATCCTTGATGCCATTGACGAGACCAGTCCCCAGTTCGTACCGAGTTTCCTCGCTCGTGCCGTCGGGATAGTTCACGCGCTTCAGACGTCCGATCCCGTCGATTTCGTATGTGGTTCTGGCTCGAGTCTCGTCTTCGAAGGAAGTGACGTTGCCGAGCGCATCATAGGCATAATGGACCGTGCCTTCACCACCCGGGTGTGTCGTTTTCTGGAGTAGTCCACGGCTGTCGTATGTGGACGTGGACTCCTCCATCCCCTGGCTCTTCGCGCGGAGGACATTACCGGCTTCGTCGTAGATCACCGCGCTGTTGTCCGCGTTGCCCACGGTGATCTCGATCGGCCGCCCAAGACCATCATAAGTCGTTGTCATCTGTGATTCGGCGCCGGACCGTGGCTCACGGATTTTCACCAGCCGGGGAAGTTCTCCCTCGTACTCATAATGCGTGGCGCCGAATGTGGTTGCGGCGGAGAGGTTCTCAAACGGCTCAGTAGCCGATCCGGAGAGATCTTTCGTCAGACGGCCGGAAGCATCGAAGAATTGTTGTCGTAAGCGAATGTGCCCCGCGGGCATGGAGGCACGCATCGATTCCCCTTCGCTCACGCGGACGCTGTATTCGGTGTCGCCTTTTCCCCATGTGTGCTGTGTGAGACGGACGTTCGGGCTCTGGCCTTCATCGACCAACTGCTCGAGCGTGAGACGCAATCGTCCTGCGCGCGTAAACCATTGCCTCGTGTTGGCCACGAGTTTTCCATCGGTGTCTTTGGTGACGATCGCAACCGGTTGTCCCCATGCGCTGTATTGAGTCGCCGTCGTGAGGCCGTCCGAGCCCGCCGAGACACGCTCGCGGCCGCGGGCATCGAAAAGAGTGATCGACGCCGATCGCACACGATCGGTCATATAAGAGACCGCTCCGGCACGGTCGTAGTAGACATACGATTTCTCCGACTCTTCGCCTCCGGCACGCTCGATGAGCGTCGGCCGTCCGAGGCGGTCGAGCGTCGTAATCGTTCTGCCGTCCGCCGTACTGCCTGCGGCGGCCGGATCCTCCTGGGTGATCTTGGAGATCTCGTATTGCGTCTTCTTTGTGATGATGGCCGGCGCGTCCTCGACCTGAGCGCCGTCCATCGATGTTTCCGTCACGCGCCCCATCGCGTCATAGGTGTTGTGCGTAATGACGTCGCCGACGCCTTCCTGTCTGCGCGAGTGATAGACGAGCTGCCCCGCGGCGTCGTAGCCGAATGCTTCGTCGGTGAGGATTGTGTCCGTGGCATCGGTAACGATGACGCGGGTCGGCCGGCCATACGAGTCGAGGTGGTTCTCGGTCGTTGTGCCGCGTTTGACGTCGGTCGTTTCGATGACTTCCGCGCCGTCTTCCCCTTCGCTGTATTCATAGCTCTGTTCGATCTCTGAACTGGAAGACTGCACCTTCGACAAGCGTGAACGTTCGATGAGCTCCGCGGAGTCGGATTTTTTGTATTCGGTGCTCGTTTCCTGTTTGATCAGAGCCTTTTCTTTTTTGCGAACGTGCGTCGGCTGGCCGGCGGTATTGAATTCTGTTTCGACACTGAAGTCGTCATCGTCTGTCGTGACGACTGTCAAGTTCTCGCGACTCGGCGTCGGCGCTTCTCGCTTCTCGCGATCTTCACCGCCCCCTTCCGGAGGCGGTTCTTTGTCGCGTTCCTGGCCGGCCGCCGTTGCTTTTCTGTTTTCGTTCAGCGTGTCGTAGTACACGTCGATGTCGATCGGCTCGGGGAGTCCTGGACCGGAGGTTTGTGTGAAATCGAGCACCATGCCGGGCGCGGAGCTCGCCAGTCGTTTGCCTGCGTTCGCCTCCGACGGATCTTTCCAGCGGTTCTCGATCTTCAACCCGTTCGGAAAATCGATTTGCGTCTGCAGGCCCTGTTCGTTGTAAGCGAATTTCGTGGTGAGATCCGTCAGCTCGGGAGCGGCATCGAGCGGCGCGACGAGCAGACTCGGGTTGCTCCAGTCGAGGGGCTGCCGCGCTTCGACGACCGGTACCGCAACGAGCTTCGCCTCGGCGACATGGACGCGTTTGTCGTGCTCATCGATGCTGGTGAGTGTGTACTCGCGCGTCTGGCCGCGCGCGTCGATGGAGCGCACGTCCGTTGCCGTGTGGTGCTGGAATGTCACGTCATCGCCGCTGGCCCAATGCTGTTCCGTGAGGCGATCGCGAGACTGGCCGCTCTCGCCGAATACGAATGTCACGCGATCGACGCCGCCGGGAATGGCGGCCTGTTCGGCTTCTTTGATCGCCTCCAGATTCGCAGTGAGCTCCAGATAGTCGTTGAATTCCCTCGTGGCATGGACGCCGTCGGGCGGCAGCATGACATCGGAATATGTGTATTGCGTCCGCGGCCGGTTCTCTCCGGTGAAACTGAATTCCTGCGGGACGTCCGTGTGCGCGGCAAATTCGGGTGCTTTGACCGTCGCGAGCCGCGCGTATTCATCGTATTCGAAGACGACAGTGCGCTCGCGCCAGTCTTTGGCTTCCTTCAGGAGGCCGGAGTACGCGCCTTCCTCGGCTCCTTCACTGTCGTTCCAATACGTCAGCTCGGTGGCACGGCCGACGGGGTCGATGATCCTGGCCAGGCGGCCTGTGTGATCGTAGAGATAACGGAGCACGTTGCCGACGGACGTCGGAACTTCGCCCGCGAATTCGTCGGCTTCATAGACGAGTCGCCCGAGGTCGTCGAAGCCGGAGACGCGCCATTGTTGATCGATGAGCTTCCATCCGCCGCGCTGGTCGTGTGCGAGTCGCAGGAAAAGGCCCGGCGGCTCTTTGTAGGTGCCGTTGCTCTGGACTTCATAGATCCAGATTTCACCGGTGGCATCGCGGTATTCGACGTCGCCATTGGGCAGCGCGCGCAGGCGTCGCAGGTTCGACGATTCCCATCCCTGTCCCAAGATCGAAGGTCCGAATGTGCGCGAGCGATAGGTGCGGTCGATGACGACGTTCGCGCCCGCGCGGCCGCCGGCGTCGAGGTCGATGACGTTCGACTCCAGCTCGCCGGAATGCAGATAGACGGTTTCCTGTATAGCGCCGTCCGCGACCGGCGGATTCTGACCGGCAACACGCACCTCCGACGTGCGCACCGTGTCCGCCATGATCGTGGCAAAGCGCCCAATGAGGCGATTGGACTCGCCGAGGTATGCATATCGCGTGTCGTCGAAAAGATTGGTGCCGTCGGCGAGAGCCTCCGGCCGGATGGCTAGCAATCGGCCATTCGTCCAGAGCTCATACACGCCTTCGGATTCCGGCACGTTCTTCAGACGGAATGGGCGGTTGCATGACTCACAACCCGCTTCTGCCTTCTGTTCCGGTGTCGCCCCGCCTTCCCATAAATATTTCGAGCTGGCGCGCGGATCGGCAATGGCAACGATCCAAGGAGAGACGAATTTATTGAAGCCTTTCTGATGGCGAAGCGCCTTTTCGAGCTCCGGATCTTCAGGAACCACGCGCCGGAACCGGAAGTGATCGGCGACTCGATTCTCCTTTTCCGGCGTCCCGTCGCGTAATGTGCGGCGGAGATGCGAGCGCGGGAATCCGGGCGGTGTCTGCTCGGTGGGTGCATTGAAGACGCGCTCGCTCTCTACAGCGAATCGCAGCTCGTTCCCGGCGTCGGTCAATGCCTCCACGAGGGCTCCGGGAAGCGAGACTTGGAGACGGAAGGTACCGAGTGATGCGTTCTCTCTGCACTGTGGCGGCTGTGGTGTTGTGCTGCAGCTCGGCAGCGCCTTGATCTTCTCCTGGATGGCTTTCGGAGGCGCAAGTCCATGCGGCACGATGCTGCTGACCGGCGTTAGGCCGTCTTCTTCGCCGAGATCCACTTCGAGTCGAATGCGGGGGTCGATCGCGACGATGACCTTCATCACCTTTTTCATGAGGTGGCCGGCGTAGAGCATGCCGGTATCGGCGTCCATTACCGGCGCAACGATGCCCCACGCGACATCCGGCTCGGATGTCCACACGATGCGCGGATCCTCGGAACCCACGCCGTCGGGATAGGCGGCCACGCCCTGAATCGAGGCGAGCGCCGTGGGAAACAGGGCGGTCTCCGCAATGGGCTCGCCAGCCGTATTCCAGCGCTCGTCGATGCGTGTTAGATCGACGAGATGAGCGCGTCCATATTTGCTGACCACGATCGCGTAATTCGTATTGGGAACCACGCGCACGGCCACGGCGCCGCTCGGAATCCAAATGACGTCGACGAGATGCTGCTGTTCGAGCGGCCAGTGTGACGACAGGATGCCGTCGGCAATCGGGAGGTCGCCGCCGACTTCGACGACGAGCAATCCGAGATCGCCTCCCGCCAGCAGCACGTAATCGCGCGTGACTTCCTCGCCTTGCGTCGACTGGCGAACTCCGTTCTGGTTGTCGCTCTTGTCGACGTGCCAGCGATACGTTGCCACCGATGCGAAATGTGGATACGCGGGACGTCCCGCAGCGGTTTGATATGCCGCTTTCAGCGCGGTGATGCGCGGGTGATCGTCTTCCGGCTTGACGCCGCGCAGCACCAGACCGTTCTTGCTGCGCTCACTGCAAATGTCACGCGGTCCGCTGCCGGGTGTCTTGAAGCGGAAATCGAGGAGCCCGCGATACGGCTCGGGCGCGTAGACGAAGATATCGGTCGATTCTTTATCCGGGCGCACGGCGTTGTCCGAGCTGAGCCAGATCTCCGGAATCGCCCCACTCGCGGGAGCCGTCTCGAACCTCCATGGCAGGAAGCAGCGGTCCTCGTTCCTACCCCGCGTCAGGAGGATCTGCTCGGCGATCGGGATGTAGTTCGCGGGTCGGTTCGGCGCGAGGTTCGACTCGATCGCATTGAGGTCATAAACGCCGATGCCGAAGCCGAGGTGCGAGACCACGCCGTATGTCGTGCGATTGCGGATGACGCGCAGGCGGTCGTCAGGCCCGGCGATAATGCCCTCAATGATGGCCGGACCGGCGAGGGTTGCATCACCCGACCAGCGCAGATCGAGGGTCTCGTTCACGACGGTAATGCGCTGGCGTAGATAGAGATTTTCGGGCCGGAAGGGGAATTCCACCCGGAGGCTCACGACGCCGCCGGGATAATCGTCATTCACGACGGTCGCGTCAAAGTCGTTGCGGAACTCCTCGAGACTGCGGAGCGGTTCTTCGTCATCCTGGACGAGGATCTCCAGATTCCGTGGCATCGACTCGGGACGATCGGACAGAAGGATGTTCGTCCCGATGGATAGATTCGAGCTGTAGCCGAGGCGCCAGTTGATCAGCGTGCTGCCTTTCACCGGACAGCAGAACGGCGCGGGTACCTGCGTTCGTACGGCGATGAAATCCTCGAGACGATAGCTGCTGAGATAACCGGCGATTCCTCCCATCCCGATTACGTAGATCCGGCCGTGATGATCCGTCCTGACATTGAGCAGCTCGCCGTGGACGATTGCGCGAGCGAAAGGATCGGGCTGTTCGCCTCCGTCGCCTGCGTTCAATGCCGCGGGATCGGCGACGTCATACGCGACGAGTCCCGCACTGCCGGCAGCGACGAAGAGCACGTTGTCATGCAATGCAATGTCGCGAACGGCGCCGGCGGGCAACTCGAACGTTCCGATTGTGCCGGCGGGCTTACGCACGCGGAACAGGAGATGAAGGTCGCGATTCTGGGCCGGAGTCGGAACGTACTGTCCATTCTCGAGTTTCGTTCCCTGACCGAGCTTGAGCTGCTTGCGCCGCTGCCCGTCTTCGCCGGGCTCGGCGCCGGGATCGCTGATGTCCTTGCTGAGCTTGAGTCGATAGATCGCATCGCGTTGCAGCGCGGCGGACAGCGTGGCAATGACGCGGCGATTGCCGGAGTCGATGCTGTAGCGCACCCCCATGTTCACATCGGCGAACTGAGGCGCGGCTCGATCAACGACCGGCATTGCCTTCTCGAGCGTAAAGAGCTGGCGCAGGAATGCGTCGATTTCGTTGTCGTTCTCGCCCTCCACGAGGATCGGCTCGTTGAAGACGACGGACACCGTGCCCAGCGCATCGGCATCTTTCTCTTCGACGAGCAGTACGAGCAGGTCTCCCACACTCGCGTGGACCGTCAGGGTCGGGTCGGTCTGGTTCGGATCGCTCGCGTCGTGTTCGCCATTGGTCGTGTTCAGCAACTCGACGTGCATCGTTGACGGCAACGGAGCTTCACCGGACGGCTTCACGGTGGCCTGCCCATTCGACAACTTGATCGAGAAATTGGGGATCGTCTCGATCGAAACGTCTTCGACACTCAACTCGATCGTCTCGACGCGGAACGGTGTGCCGAACACCGGGAATGGACCGACGCGGTTTTCCTGTGGCGGGGGAATGATGCTGATGCCCGGATTACCGATCGGGATCGGGTCGTAGAGCTTCGAGAATCCCTCGATGCCGGTTGCCGCATCGACGCCGACGACGGTGAACGGTTTCCCGGTGATCACCGGAATGACGATCACGCCGCCGCGTTCGATGATGTACTCCTGGCTCGCGTAGAGCGATCCGATCGAATCCCAGTGCAGCTCGTAATTGAGCTGCATGCCGGAGACGGCGGCCCAGCCGACGCCGGCGTCCGCGGGCTTTTTGATGTCGATGACGACGTACTCGCCGCTCTGTTTGACGCGGAGGAGGTGCTCTTTCAGCTCGTCGCTGGGGATGGTCTCGTGCGTGCCGGTCTTTCGCTGCACCGCAACGCGTCTGCTCGCGCCGGTGGGATCAGGCGTCGTCGTGAATTTGCCGTTCTCCACGCGCAGCGTGTCGACCGCCATGAGGCGCGGACCGCGCGTGGACTGGCCGCGCAACGCGAGGATGAAGTCGCGGTTCGCGGTGTCCATGCCCGCGGGCACCGGCAGTTCGATTTCGATCGGCTGCTTGGCCTTGCCCTCGAATTCGAGCTTCACGCTCGACGCGTAGTTGAGCTCCTGATCGAACGATGGGATGTCGTTGAGCGCTTCCTTCGTCGAGGGCTTGACCTCGACCATCGTCGGCTCGTCGAACGTGTCGGCGGGGATGTCGACGGCGATGCCGTCGGCGCTGACGAATTTCGTCGCGCTGGTGGTCGAGACGATGAAGCCGCGGCGGTCTTCGGTGACGAACGGCGTGAGCGGGAGGATCGCCGCGAGATTGCCGGCGTTGTTGACGACCTGCAGGTCGATGAGGTCGGTGAGCGTGATGCGGTCGGACGCGTCGCCGCCGTTGCCGGCGAAGAACGAGAAGCTGCCGTCGCTCGCGGCGGTGCTCTGGTAGCGCGTGACGAAATCGCGGCCGCGACGAACGACGAGCGCCTGCCATCCCGCGGGGAATGCGCCGGGATCGCCCGTGATGCGCGAGACGCCTTGCGCGTCGGGAATGGTGATGCTGATGCGCTCGGGATGCACTTCGGCGTTCGTGATCGTCTTCAGCGTGACGAAGCCGTACGAGGGGACGATGCCGAGCATCGCGCCGCTCGCGGCGCGGATCGTCGAGGCGAGCTGCACGCGATAGCGATGATCGGGATCGAGACGCGCACCGGGTTTGAGGTTCCAGAGAATCGCGACGCCGCCTTCCGCGGTCGCCGTGCCGTCGACGATCGCGCCGCTGACGAAATCGCGGACGACGATCGCGTCCGCCGTCACGGAGGAGGGATCGATCGCCGGAGAGAAGGAGGCGCGGATGGATGTGGTGAGGGAAACGTTCGCCGTCGACGTGCCGCTCGTGAGCGCGACCTGCGCGGGCGGCTGGCCGGCGAAGACGGTGACCGTGCTGATCGCCGGCGGCTGCAGCGTCAGCGCGAGATCCAACTTCACGATCGCATCGGGATCGGGCGCAACGCTGTGCGTGTACGGCGCGCCCTCGCCGGTCGTGTCGTGCTTCGGCCTGAGCGTGAAGGGCGCGGCGGGCTTCGCGAGAACGGGAACGTTGAAGATGCCGTCGATGCGTGTCAGGTCCGCGACGCCGAGCTGATTGGCGGTGATGCGCGCGCTCGCGAGGAGAGCGTCGCCGAAACGGAGCACGCCGGTCGCGAATGCGATCGGCGCTTCCGCGGCGAGGATCAGATAGCGGCCTTCGCGAATGATCCCGTCGACCGGCATCACCGAGCGGTCGATCGCTTTCGTCGTGACGCGCGCCGCATCGACGCGCGTCATCTGCGCCGCGAGTCGCGGCATGCGGTCGAGAACCTCGGCGAGGATGAATTGCGTCGCCGGATCGGAGACCGTGAACGTCGCGCGTGCGCTCTTGAACAACTCGACCGCGGGCGTCGGTGCGTCGGGGATGCCGTCGCCATCGAGGTCGACCGGCGGGAGCGGCGTCGCGCGCTGCAAGGTCAGCGTGAAGCCGCCGGCCACACGGAAGCCGGCGACCGGTCCGATCGCGTCGAGCTCCTGTTGCGTGAGCGACGTCGCGCTCGCGCGCAGCGGCTCGGGCGTGGCGCCGGCGGGAATGTCGATCGTGACGTCGTCATCCGCGGGAACGCGACCGCCTTCGAAGCCGATCAGCGTGCCGCGATCGAGCCGTCCCGGGTACGGCACGACGCGGATGTGATCGAAGCCGATCTCGAGGATGACCTGCGCGGCGCGCGGGCTCGGCGCGAGATGGAAGTCCGCAATGCCGAGCGTCCCGGAGAGATTGCGATAGAGGAGAAGATCGGTCGCGAACGGCGGATCGAGCAGACGCGTACCATCCGCGAGACGCAACTCTTCATCGATGTACGCTTGTACCGCGGTACCACTGGGGAACGTCGCGCTGCCGGCGCCTTCGATGGTCAGCGTGGCAAGCGTGCGTCCGTTCGGAAGAACGACCGGCGGATCGAGCGTGAGCGAGCGCGCAACGAGCGGCGCCGCTTCCGCGGGAGCGGCAACGCCGGCGAGCGGCGCTCCGGTCGCGGCGAGCGGCGGCGCTGTTAGGCCGGGTGCTTTGTCGGGATAGACGAGCGCATACGCGCCCGCGCTCGCATTCGGGATCGCAACCTTGCCGTCGACGATGTTGACGACCGCGGTGAGGACGATCCATTCGTCGCGCACGTCGTCGTAGCGGACGGCGGTGAGATTCTGCGATGTGGCGACGAGGTCCGCCGCGGGAACGTCGAAGGTGAGACTGCCGATGTCGCTTGCCACTTCGGCGGATGCGAGCGGAGACCAGCCGAGCGGAAGGAGTCCGGCGATCGATTGCGCCCCGACGAATGTGACCGGCGCGCTCGTGACGCGTTTTGTTAGGCGGATGTCGATCGGAACGACGCCCGCGCCCGCGGGAACGATGATCTGCCGCCACACGCTCGTGTAGTCGGGATGCGTGGCGCGGATCGTATGCGCGCCTTCCGGAAGGCGCGCGAGGTAACGGCCGCGGGGATCGGTGATGGTGGTGAAGGAGAGTGTGGCGACTCCCCTCTCCCCGCCGCGCGGGGAGAGGGTTAGGGTGAGGGGCGCTCCCTCGTGCGGTGATATGGAAGTTCCCCTCACCCTAGCCCTCTCCCCCGCGGGGGGAGAGGGGACTTCCACCGTGATCGTCGCGCCCTCGAGCGGACGTCCGGTCGTTGCGTCGTAGACCTCGCCGGAGATGAATCCCGATCCATCGCCGGCGGGCGGCGGTGCGGTCGTGAGAGGGAAGTCCTGCGTGTACGTTGCGGCGAGGTGGTTGCCGGCGACGTCGCGCAGCGCGGTGCCGATCGCGAGAGTGAAGCTCTTGGCCGTGAGATCTTCGGTGGGAATGAGCACGACCGTGTTGCCGGTCACGCTCGCAGCTCCGGCGATCGAGATCGCGCCAGTCGTTGCTGGATCGACCGCCTCGGAGAATTCGATCGTGAGTTGGTTTGTACCGCTGCGGTCGTAGGTCGCGTGCAGCACCTGCGGACCGGCGCAGTCGACGCGGAACGCGAGCTCCGCGGCGGGCGAGAGACTGCCGTCGCTGCCGGCGATGCGCACGCGCACGACGGCGAATCCGGAGCGGCCGCTGAGCGGGAAGTCGAAGTGGAACTGCCCTCTCGCATCGGCGAGCGTGGTGAGCGTGAGCTCGCCGGACTGGAGTTGCAGCCGCGCGCCCGCGGGCGCGGTGCCGTCGATGGCGACGGTCTGTCCGCAGAACGCGCCCGTCACCGGCGTGATCGACGGCGGCGTCGAAGGCGCGCTCGTGCCGATCGTGAACGGCGCGATCCATTCAGTCGCGATGGGAGTGCCGGCCAGATCCTTCGCGGCCGTGGTGACGCGCAGCGTGTAGCGCGCGCCGCGTGCGAGCAGCGCCGACGGCGCGAACGTGAGCACGTCTTTGTCGAGGAACAGCGTGCCGCTCACGGCCGCGCCGCTCGCGTCTTCGAGACGGAAGGCGTTGCTGGCGAGCGTCGCGCGATCCATCGGCGCGGAGAAGAGCACGAGCAGCAGCGCGCCGGCATCGACTTCGACCGCATTCGGCGCGGGGAAGGACTCGATCACTTTCGGCGCGGCGCCGAGCTTCGTGACGACGACGCTGTCGATCGCGCTCGCGCCGTCGGGTTGCACCACGCGCGCGACGACGGCGGTCACGCCGCCGCCTAACACCGAGAACGGCGCGGTCGCCGTGAAGGTCGATCCGTCGAGCGTCGCCGCGACGCCCGCGACTTCGACGGTCGAGCCTTCCGCCGCGGCGATCGTGCCGCTGACAGTGAACGTGTTTCCTGCGTCCGGGCCGAAGTACGTGTGATCGGCCGGCGTGGTGATCTCGATGGCCGGCGCGTCCGCGATGCGCTTCACGATCACGGTCGCGGATGCCTCGCGATTGGCGCGGTCGCGGCCGGACACGCGCAGCGTCTGCTCGCCGGTCACGAGCGGGACCTCGGCGGTGAACGAGCCGGTCGTGTCGCTGCCGGGCTTCGTTTGCGCGACGACGCCGGCGACGACGATCGTCGACGGATCGAGATTGGCGTAAGTCCCGGCGACGACGATCTTCGCCGCGCCGGTAGTCGTTCCGCCGAGGGGCGAGCTGATGGAGATCGACGGCAAGGCGTGCAGTGCGAAAACGCGCCGCGACGCGGTTGCCACGCGGCCCGCGGCGTTGCGTCCATGCGCGACGAGCACGTTGAGACCGTTTGTTAGGCGGACGCTCGGGACGTGGAAGGCATCGGCGGTGATCGTCGCCGGCGCGCTGTTGACGTCCGCCGATACGACGCCGCCTCCGACCGTGCCGCTGATCGCAATCGTCTCGTCGACAGTGACGAATCCTTCGGCCGGGGAGGAGATGCTGATCGATGGATCTCCGGTGATGCGGTGCAGCGTCAGCGTGACCTCGGAGTCGCTGCAGCGGATCGTGATCGTGTTCGCGCCTTCGTTCGGCAGTTCGACCGTTGCGCGGAACGAGCCGTCGGTGACCGTGGCCGGCGCGCCGTTGACGGTCACACTGGACGCGCCGCTGACGCGACCGACGAGCGTGGTCGAGGACGCGAGCACGACGGAGTTGTCGATCGGGTCGAAGCCGTCGAGCGCGCACGTCGCCGCGCCGCCGCTCGTGCCGATGAAGAACGTCCGCTCGACGCGCGTCTCGTTCCCGGCGAGATCGCGCGCGACGGCGACGGCGACGTGGCCGCCGTTCGTCGTGACGGCATGCGGCAGCGTCGCGATCTTCACGCCGTCGAGCGTGAGCTCGGCCGCGACGTTCGCCTCGCTGGTCTGCAGCGAGAGCACCGCTTCGGCCGCGAACCGCGCGCCGTCGCTGAGCGGCTGCGCGGATTCGAGAATCGCGAGCGCCGGCGGAGTGAAGTCCGCGGTGACGACGACCGACGCGGAGCTCGTCGCGCCGTCATTCGTCTTCGTCGACGCGGTGATGGTGTTGTCGCCTTCGACGAGCGGATACCCGCTGAAGCGGAACGCGCCTAACGCGTCGGTAACGATCGTCGACTTGCCGATGGTGACGACGCCGTCGGGCGAGGGCGAGAGCACCCGGCCTAACACTTCCGTGGCCGGGCGATTCGTGAGCGCGCGATCGTACGGATAGGTGAGGATGATTCCGGGGCGCGTGTCATCGCGCGTGACTTCGATCTCGTCGCGGCCGATGTTGCCCGCGCGGTCGCGCGCCGTGGCGACGATCTGCGTGGTGCCGAGCTCGATCGGGAGCGACGGGAGGACGAACGCGCCGTTTGCCTCCAGCGTCACCGGAATCCCATTGACCTCCGCCGCAATCGCATTCGTCGCCGTTCCGCGCACTTCGATCAGATCCGTGCTGACGCTCCCCGCCGAAGGCGACGTGATGTGCACGACCGGAGCGGTGCGATCGATGGTGAACGTCGTCTCCGCGGTGCCGGTGTGGCCGACGTCGTCGGTCGCGTTCGCGATGAGGCGATACTCGCCTTCGGCGTCGACGCTCGCGCCGCTCGTGAACGCCGCTCCGTTGAGCGTCGCGGCGATCGTTGCGCCGTCCGTCGCCTTCACGATCGGAGTCACGGCGCGCGAATACAGCGTGCCGGGAAGAAGCGGCGAGCCGTTCTCGAGAATCGAGACCGACGGCGCGCTCGTCTTCACCGTGACGACGTAATCGGTCTGCGCGCGGTTGCCCGCCTGGTCGGTGGCCTCGAGCGCGAAACGATTCACGCCTTCGGCGAACGGAACGTTCTCGATGGTGAACGTGGCGTTCGGCGCGGGCGCGACCGCGAGGTTCTTCGCGACGATCTCGATCATCGTGCCGTCGGCATCGATGACGCCGCGGATCGCATTCGGCTTGTGCCCGATCGTCGCGCCGTTCGCGGGATCGAGATCGCGGATCGACGGCGGCGTGCGATCGATGGTGAAGGCGAACGTGCGCGACGCCGTGTGAGCGGCGCAATCGGTCGCGGTCACTTCGAGCCGATGCGCGCCTTCCGCGGTGACGAGCGTGCCCGACGTGTATGCGGCGCCATCGAGCTTGGCGATGACGCTCACCTGGGGATCGGCGTCGGTCGCGCGCACGGCGAACGAGACGGACCGGTTGAGGAGCGTGGCCGTGAACGGCGCGCCGCTCTCGCGCACGTCGATCGCGGGCGCGGTGCGATCGATGCGAACGTTGCGCGCGATCGTCGTGAGGTGGCCGAGGGTGTCGGCGGCGACGATGGTGAGCAGTTGGGAACCTTCGTCGACCGGCAACGACGCCGACCACGCGCCATTGGTGATCGTTGCCGCGTTGCCGTTCACCTTCACGCCGGCGATGCGCGGATCGCGAACGGTGCCGCTCACGGTGAGGGTGGTGGCGTCGAGACAGGCATCGGCCGCAGGCGTGGTGATCGAGAGCTCGGGCGCACGGGTGTCGAGCTCGAGACGGACCTGCGCGGTGCCGACGTTGCCCACGGCGTCGCTGCCGCGGGCGATGATCGTGTTCACTCCTTCGGTGAGTGCGAGCGGCGCGCTGCGGAAGGTCTGTCCTTCGATCGTCGCGGGCGTGTTGTTGACGGTGACGGAGACGGCATCGCCGGACGTGCCCGTGACGATCACACTCGGCGTGGTGATCACCGCACCGTCAGTGGGCGAGGTGATCGTGAGAACAGGCGGTTCGTTGTCGACGGGGCTTTTTGCGAAGAGATCGTCGATGTACGCGTCGCCTTTGACCGCGGCCCACATGCCGATGCGGCCCGTGGTGAGGCGCTGCGGTGTGTTGTCGGATGCCTCGATCGCGAACGTCGAAGGCTCGGTCGTTCCGTCGAGCCAGAAGCGCGCGCGAATGTGCGTCGCGCCGCCGAGGTCGTCGACCTGGATCAGGAAGCGATACCAGCGATTCGGATCGATCGTGAGATTGCTGTCGGCGTTTCCCTGAAGTGCGCCCGCGCCGAACGCGAAGAGCTGCATCGTGAGACGCGGTCCCCAGAGGCCGATGAGGTAGTACTGGTCGCGCTCGGGATACGAAGAAAGAAATGTTAGGCCGATGCGCGAGTCGGCATCCGTGCGGAGGAGGCGCCCGCGATATTCGAAGCGCCCGCTGGCGTCGAATTCTTTCGTGGTGAGCGTCGAGAACGTTCCGATGCGCGGGTGATTGCCTTCCGGTTTGCCGGAGGATTGCTTCGTGCCGTAGACGACATTCGTTGCCTGGTTCCCCTGCAGCGGATCGGGCCAGGCTTTGAAGAGCCCCGATGCTTCGGGACGCGGATCGCCGACGGACGTGTCGACCCATCCGGGCGGATTGCTCGGCGTTTTGTACGACTGGAAGTCGTCCTGATACGTGACCTCGGCGGCGAAGAGAGGGATTGTGAGGAGGAGGCAGAACGCAATGTGGAGTGCGGCGGCCATGCCGCCGCTCTTTCGATGCGGCACACTCGCTGCCGCGAGAAAGCGGCGGCATGGCCGCCGCACTCCAAACGCTTCGCGTATCGTTTTTCTCATTCGGGCCTGCTGATCGTGTGGATGTAGCCGTCTGCGGCGGCGTAGATGGTCCGGTCGCTGACGCTGACGTCCACGGTGTTGGTCGTGAAGAGGGTTTGCGTTCCGCGAATCGAGCGCGTGGCGGTATCGATGATGGTGATGCCGGCGGATCCGTCGGCGACGACGATCTCGTTCGTGCCGGAGACGGCGATGCCGCGCGCGTTGCCCGGCGTGTCGAGGATGGTGACGTTCGGTGTGGGCGTGGTCAGGCTGGCGATGTCGATGATCGCGACGCCGGCATCGCCTCCCACGACGTAGAGCATCGTGCCGTCGACGACTCCGTCGATGGCGTTGAAGTTCGCGATGTCGTAGTCGGCGAGCTTCACCAACGCCGAGCGATTCGTCGCATCGAAGAGAACGACGTCGTGGCCGACGTTGCTCGGACGATCGGGCGAGATGGCGATCAGGTACGTGCCGAAGGCGATGAGCCTCTCCCAGATCACGCCGCCGATCCACGCCTTCTCGTGGACGTACGTCGGCTTCGCGGGATTGCTCACGTCGTAGACGCGGATGCGGCCGTCGGTGTTGTAGTTCGGCGCGGTGAAGGCGTTGTTGCCCGACGCGGTGACGGCCATCTCGCTCCACGTCTGATCGGGCGCGATGTACGGCGTCGCGTTCGGATCGGCGAGATTGAGCGACGCGAGGTCGTTGCCGGCGATGAGCGCGTAGCCGTTGTGGATGAAGATGTCGTTGACGTCGGTGCCGGCGTCGTATTTCTTCACGAGGCCCGGCCGGTACACGACGACGTTGCCCGAGCGCGCGACGCTGATGCCCGCAGTCGATCCGGTGCCGGTGATCGCTGCGGTGCTGGTGCTGTCGATGCGGCGCGCGCGGAATCCGTTGTCGCCGCCGGCCTGGGCGGGCGTCGCGGCCTGCGTCGTCACCGTGCCGAACGGCGACGGGCCGAGGGAGAGCGTGCTGGTGCGGCCGCCGCCGTCGGTGACCACGAGCACGAGCGCATCGTTCGGCACCGACGCGAGCGACGCGGTGAAGCTTCCGTTAGGCGGGACGTTCACGACGCCGCTCGTGGCGTTCGTGGTCGTGTTGCGCACTTCGACGGTGAACGGCGCGACGCCGGCGATTGCGCTCGTCGCACCGCTCACCGTGATCGACGTCGCGGTCGTCGTGGCGATCGAGATCAGCGAGCGCTCGATGACCGGAACGGTGACGTTGCGGATCGCGATGAGTGCTTGCTCGTTGACGGCGTAGAGCGAGCCGCGGCTGAACTGCGCGCTCCACACCGTGCCGCCGCCGGCGGAGTGTGTGCCGAGGATTTGCGGTGCGAAGGGATTCGTGACGTCGAGGAACGTGATGCCCGCGCTGCCATCGGCGACGGCGAACGTCGAGCCGGTCGCGTCGCCGCCGAATGCATCGCCCGCGGTCTGCAGCACGGCCTTCACGACCGGCTGCGTGGGCACGCTCAGGTCGACGATCGCCAGTCCGCCGTTCGTGCCGCCGAGGTAGAGCGTTGTTCCGATGGCCTTGCCACGGAAGCCGTCGAAGTTCGGGATGTCGAGATCCGCGACTTTGACGAGCGAATAGATGTTCTTTCGATCGATGACCACGACGTCGTGCGTCGCGCCGGCCGATCCGACGAGATAACGATCGCCCACGGCGGTTAGGCCGGTGTAGATGCCCGTGCCGGTGACCTGCTCGCGCACGTAGCGCGCATACGCAGGATTCGAGACGTCGTAGATGCGGATGCGGCCGTCGTTGTTGTAGTCCGGGCCGGTGAATGCGTAGCCACCGGAGACGACGAGCTCGTATTCGGTCCAGGTCTGATCGGGCAGCGCGACCGGCGTCGACGACGGATTCTCGAGATTCAGTACGACCAGATCGTTCGCCGCGACGATCGCCCATCCGTCCTGGATCGCGACGTTGTTGATCGCGCCGCGGTTCATCGCGACGGAGCGTTGGAACACCGGCGGCACCGTCGGATCGGAGACGTCGAAGATCACGAGACGCGTGGTCGCATCGTCGTTGTAGCCGCCGATGACGAGATGCGTGCCGTCGGTGGCGAGCGTGCGCGGGCGATAGCCGGCGGCGCTCATCGACGGCGTGATGATGACGGTGGA